>OLPR01002939.1_pt1 | contig 12011 bp, 9 predicted proteins | sample 1672761 | NCBI WGS metagenome assembly OLPR01 (sample SAMEA3136721, study PRJEB25190) | human gut metagenome | biome: human gut; feature: human-associated habitat; material: faeces | place: Austria | collected 2013 | reverse complement strand
GCTTGTAGACGCAAGAAACGTACTGCTCAGCGTCATTTTATCGGTTGGCGGTTTCCACTCTACGGCTCTTTTCAGTCCACACATAACCACTTTTCGGGGTCGAAATCAGAGATTTATCGTGGAATGCACCCTACTTTGGACGATAACAGGGTATCGTCCACAATGTGATGTTTCGTCCACAGTATTGCAAAATAACGCTAAAATGTCCCTCTAAAAGTGGACACGGTAAAAGTCCAAACCCCGATGGTGGACAAGTTAGACTGTGTCTACATGAGATCAAGCTAAAACAACCGGCCAAATAGCGATGCATTTGGTATGAACAGCAGAAAGATATAAGAAATAACCGGAAGGCGCGAAGCCTTTCCGGTTACAGCATTTCATTCAGTGCTTGACTGACGCGGTAGAGCGCGTTTATATCGAGCGATTCGCCGCGGACGGTCGCAGGCAATCTGCATTGATTCAAAATCTCCCCTGCCTGCGTGCCGGACAGTCCGAAGCTTGCTTTCAGATTGTTTGCCAGCGTCTTTCTGCGCATCGCGAACGCGCATTGAATCGTCCTGCGCAGCATCGGAAGCACCTCCGACTCGACGATCGGGCTTTCGTGCTTCTGGATTTGAATAAAGCAGGAATCCACGTGCGGTGCGGGATCGAAGCGTTCCGGCGGCACTTCCTCGAGCACCTCGGCACTGCCGTAAATGCGAATCGTCGCCGCGAGCGCGCACCATTGCTTTTCACCCGGTTCGGACATGATGCGTTCCGCCGCTTCCTTTTGAACCATGATCGAAATGCTCTCCGGCGGGCGCTCCGAAGTCACGAGCCGCATCAGAATATCCGCCGTAATGTAATATGGCAAATTGGCGATTACGCGGTATTCATGCGCGCCGAAGGCATCCTTAAGCAGAAGATTTACATCCGCTTTCAGAAAATCGCAAAAGACGACTTCGGCATTTGAATACGGCTGCAATACGTCGCGCAGCACCGGCTCAAGCCGCTGATCGAGTTCGACCGCGCACACCTTCTCGGCGCGTTCGGAAATCAGCGCGGTCATTACGCCCGCGCCCGGCCCGATTTCAAGCACGCGATCGCCGGAACGAACACCCGTTTTATCGAGCAAACCGCTCAAAAAGCGGTCGTCCAGCAGAAAATTCTGACCCAGCGAATGCGTTGTGCGAAATGAATGCTTGTCAAGCGCGACACGCGCGCGCAAACCTGCGGAGGGCAAAATGGTCATTGATTCTAAATTCCTTTCAAAAAAACACGCTCGGGAGCGCCGAACGTGCTTTCTTTTTGATTACTTCGTGCCGAACAGACGGTCGCCCGCGTCGCCCAGACCGGGAACGATGTACTTGTTCTCGTTGAGATGATCGTCGATCGCGGCGATATAGAGATTTACGTCCGGATGCGCTTCCTGCAGGGCGGCGATGCCTTCGGGACATCCGACCAGGCACATCAGCGTAATGGATTTGCAGCCGCGCTGCTTGATGAAGTCGATCGCGGCGATGGAGGATCCACCGGTCGCAAGCATCGGGTCGACGACGATCAGATCGCGTTCAGCGACGTCGTTCGGGAGTTTGCAATAGTATTCAACGGGCAGGTGCGTTTCGGGATCACGGTACAGACCGATATGACCGACGCGCGCGGCGGGGATCAGCGTCAGAATGCCGTCCACCATGCCGAGACCGGCGCGCAGGATCGGGACGATGCCGAGCTTTTTGCCAGCGAGAATCTTGGATTTGCACTTTGCGACGGGCGTTTCAATTTCAATTTCCTTCAGGGGCAGATCGCGCGTCACTTCGTAAGCCATCAGCATGGAGATTTCTTCGAGAAGCTGGCGGAAGTCCTTCGTGTTGCAATTCGTTTTGCGCATCAGAGTCAGCTTATGCTGAATCAACGGATGATCTACAACGTGCACCTTGCTCATTGGTTCGTCCTCCATTTTTACCGCGTTGCGGTTATTGATTTGTATCAGAACGATTATAGCCCATTTCTCTCCCATAAGCAAGCAAAAATGGATGAAAAACATCAAATATTAACGAAAGTTCTCCTTTATTGCTTTTGCAAAGAGGTCGAATATCCGCTGCGAGGGCGCGTCAATTTCGCGTGTAAGCTCCGGATGCCATTGAACAGCGAGCACGAACCAGTCCGGATCACGCATTTCAATCGCTTCCGGAAACCCTTCCGGCGAAAGCGCGCCAGCGATCAGCCCTTCTCCTATGCGATCGATCGACTGATGATGATAGCTGTTCACGCGCGTCGTTGCCTCGAGAATGCCGGAAAGCCGCGTTCCGGGCTGAATGAACACGTCGTGATCAAACGGCGACGGATTATCCTCCGCGTGCTTATGAGAGACATGATAACGCGTGGGTACATCCTGCGTAAGCGTTCCGGAAAAGGCTACGTTGACCAGCTGACAGCCGCGGCAGATGCCAAGAACAGGCAGCTTTCGTTCGCGTGCAATCTGCATCAGGCGAAGCTCAAGCTTGTCGCGCGCCGGAATGGATTCTCCGCACGATTCCTCGCGCTCGCAGCCGTATTCGCACGGCTCAACATCCGCGCCGCCGGAAAGAATCAGTCCGTCCGCGCCGTCGAGCGCCGCTTCCGGATCCGATTCATAGGGAATATTGCGCGCCGTGCCGCCGATTGACTCGATTGCGCGCACATATTCAGGCTTCAGGAGCTGTTTTCCGTCCGTAAATCCGGGCGTAATGGCGATGATCATTCGTTTTTCCCCCTTGTTTTCCAAATCCCGTCTTGAATTCTTACCGGATGGCCGCAGCTCATGCGCCCCTCCGGACATTTTCCCGAGACCGCGCAGCTCGGCCCAAACCGTGCAAATACCGCCGGACAGGCTTCCACGAGCATTGCGACCATTTGCCGCGCGATATGCCGAATCTCCCATTGCGCGCGCGTGCAGGTACGCAGCTTCGCGAAATGAAGAAGCTCGCGCGCGTTTGCAGTCAGCATGAAGTCCAGTGTATGACCGCTCATCGCATAATAAATCAGCGCTTCCGCAGGAAGCTGCGATTCTTTTGCGGCAATCGCCTGCGTTTTGAACGCCTCGCGATACAGCTTTTCCGCCTCCGGAATTGCGCGTACGCTGTCCGGCAGCACGTAATTGCCGTCGCAAAGCGCGTTCAGAACGCTCGGAATCAGCAGCGATTGCATTCTGTGGCGCGTGAAATGCGTAAGGCATGCGAGCGATGCATTCCTGATCTTGAACGTATAATTCAAAATTTCCAGCTCGCGCGGGCGTGGATCCATTATCAGCTGCGCAAGATTGTTTTCGGTAGCGAACCGTCCGCCTTCAGCGCGGAAGCGTCCGGAAAAGCGCATTGCGGATTCCAGAAGTTCGAGCGCGTTTGCCGGTTTCGCAATCCATTCGGCTGCACCGGTGCAGGCTTCCCCCTCCTGAATTTCCGTTCGCAGCGGCGCTTCACATTCCGGAATCGGCGCTTGCATATCGAGAATGCCCGGATAAATGGCTTCAAACTGCGTGCGCAGCTGCTCTCCCAGCGCGCGGATTTCCGCAAATCGCGCGCCTCGTCCGAAACGCATCGCATTCAGCATCAGCATCAGCTCGCGCGCGTTCACCGTCACAAAGAAATTGCTTCTCAGGCAATACGGCAGCACAAACCGCGCGTCCTCCTTCGGAACGCCGAGCGCCATCAGTTTTTCATAAACGCCGAAGAGCGATTCCATCTGCACGCAATAGGCGTCCGCATCCCGAATTTCCGCAGGAATGACGAATCCCGCGGTCGAAAAATCGACGTAGCGGCGGGATTTTACCGTAAACGACGCGAGGCGAAATTCGATCATGAACTGTTCGACCATTACGGAAACGTCGTTGAAAGCAATGGTGAACGTCTGGTGTTCAGTCACGGAGCGATGTCCGGACGCGACGACCTTCCTCACCAGATTTATGTCTTTTTCCGCGTCTCCGCTTCGCGCGAAAATCTCAAGCGCCGTGCCGGACTGGGTTGAGATGCGCGCCGCAGATGCGACCGACGCGCGCGCCGCCTCATTCAAATTCACAATCTTCGCCGTACTCTTCTGCATGAACCTGCTCTCCTTCGTCTGCGGTGTACCTATATAATCATACCGCAATTCTCCTGCGCGCGCAATAGTGAAGACATATAAAGTTTTTCAATCGGCCGAACGACGCGGGTAACGAATTTTATGAACCACGCCCAAGCGAAAGCAATTTGTTATATCGCCATAATTTTGTCGTTTTTTACTTGAAACCGGCGGCTGAGCGCGCTATAATAAACATCGTGTGGTTTTCCTGATGCTTAAAGCGCAGGTTGAATAGAATGTTTTGAAACACAATATTTAGTATTGACAAATGCTTATATACACAATATAATGGATTATGATGAAATTCTACAACGGGAGGTCGTTCTATGCCCAGTATGATCATCAAACGCGACGGTCGGGAAGTTCCCTTTATTTCCGACAAGATCACCGACGCGATTCTCAGCGCATTTTGCGAAGACTCTGTCGAAAAAAGCCGCGAATTCTGTGAGGGACTGACCGGACAGGTTGTCCGCACGCTGGAGGCGGAGCATTCCGATCAAACGCCGAGCGTTGAAGAGGTGCAGGATATCGTCGAGCGCGTGCTGATTGCGAACGGCTTTGCCCGGACGGCGAAATCCTATATTCTCTATCGCGCCGAGCGTTCCCGCATTCGCGAGATGAATACGCGGCTGATGCGCATCTACGACGATATTACCCGCAAATCCGCGATCGATTCGGCTGTAAAGCGCGAAAACGCGAACATCAACGGAGACACTGCGATGGGCGCAATGCTGAAATACGGCTCCGAGGGCGCGAAGCAGTTCAACCTGATGTTCATGGTAAAGCCTGAGCATGCGGAAGCGCATCGCTGCGGCGATATTCACATCCATGATCTTGATTTCCTGACGTTGACGACGACCTGCTGCCAGATCGATTTGCTTAAGCTCTTCCACGGCGGATTCTCAACCGGTCACGGCTATCTGCGCGAGCCGAAGGACATCCGCTCGTATTCCGCGCTGGCGTGCATTGCGATTCAGGCAAACCAGAACGATCAACACGGCGGTCAGTCGATCGTGAATTTCGATTACGCGATGGCGGAAGGCGTTCGCAAGACGTTTGAAAAGACGTATCGCGACAACCTCGGTCGCGCAATGGAGCTGCTTACGAGTGTTTCCGAGCCTATGGAAATCTGCAAAACGCTCGTTGAATCGCTGAAGGAAGAAGGCATTTGCCCGACGCTCGAGCCGACGGAGGCGTATAAAACTGCGGAGCATGCAAAGCTGCTCGCACTTGGCATTGACGAAGCGACGGCGGACAAGATACAGGCATTCGCGCAGGAGCGCGCTGCAATCGAAACCGATCGTGCGACGTTCCAGGCGATGGAAGCGCTGATCCATAATCTGAACACGATGAATTCCCGTGCTGGCGCGCAGGTGCCGTTTTCGTCGATCAATTACGGCATGGACACTTCGCCCGAGGCGCGTATGGCGATTCGAAATCTGCTTCTGACCACCGAGCAGGGACTTGGCAACGGCGAAACGCCGATCTTCCCGATTCAGATTTTCCGAGTAAAGGAGGGCGTGAACTACAACCCCGGCGAGCCGAATTATGATTTGTTCAAGCTTGCGATTCGCACGTCGGCAAAGCGCCTGTTCCCTAATTTCTCTTTTCAGGATGCACCGTACAATCTCAAGTACTATAAGGAAGGGCATCCGGAAACCGAAATTGCGTACATGGGCTGCCGCACGCGCGTGATGGCGAACGTTCACGACCCAGAACGCGAAATCAGCAACGGCCGCGGCAATTTGAGCTTTACGTCGATCAATCTCCCCCGCCTTGCGATCAAGGCGAACCACGATATCGGGCGCTTTTACGAAATGCTCGATCAAATGGTCGCGCTTACGATCGATCAACTTTTCGATCGGTTCGAAATTCAGGCGCGCAAATGCGTGCGCAATTACCCATTCCTGATGGGGCAGCACGTGTGGATCGACAGTGAGAATCTCGATTGGGATGACGAAGTGCGCGATGTGCTGAAGCACGGCACGCTGTCCGTCGGCTTCATCGGGCTTGCGGAAACGCTGGTGGCGCTGATTGGCGAACACCACGGGCAGAGTGAACGCGCGCAGAAGCTCGGGATTGAAATCATCGGCCATATGCGCGAACTGTGCGACGCAGCTTCGCAGCGCACTCAAATGAATGTAACGCTGCTCGCGACGCCCGCAGAAGGGCTTTCCGGTCGCTTTGTAAAAATCGATCGCGAGAAATATGGCGCGATTCCCGGCGTGACCGACCGCGAATACTACACGAACAGCTTCCACGTTCCGGTCTATTTCCCCATTTCCGCCGCGAAGAAAATTCGCACGGAAGCGCCGTATCACGCGCTGACGAACGCCGGTCATATCTCCTATGTTGAGTTGGACGGCGATACGACGCAGAATCTCGAAGCGTTTGAGAAGATTGTGCGCCTGATGAAGGAAACCGGCATTGGCTACGGATCGATCAATCATCCGGTCGATCGCGATCCCGTTTGCGGTTATAACGGCGTGATTGGCGATACTTGCCCGAACTGCGGTCGCCACGAGGAAGACGTTCGTTTTGAACGTATTCGCCGCATTACCGGCTATCTTGTCGGTACGCTCGATCGCTTCAACAACGCCAAGCGCGCGGAGGAATCCGAACGCGTTAAGCATGGAATCGGTAAATAAATTGAACGCCCGACCTTCGCTGAATGGTCGGGCGTTTTTGTCAAAATATGAAGCACTCAAGCAGGTAAATCAGAATCAAATGCGCGGGGTAATAGAAATAGAACAGCCATTTGTTCATCTTGATTCCGGATTTCATGCGAATCAGTACCAGAATCGGCGCCGGCAGCATAAAAATCTGGATGCCGAATTGCATTCCAAACAGCGAATATCCCGAGCCAAGTCCACCCCACCAGAGCATATATGCGCCGACGGTCGGCAGCATGAGATACCATTTCGGGCACGTTACGTAAAACAGAAGCATCAGCATCAGTCCCTTGAAGCCGTAATCGAGCTTGCCCTGAATCTGATAACAGAACAAACCGACCGCGAAAAACAGCAGCAGTTGCTTCTCACGCAGCGCCCAAATCAGCAAAATGCCAAATGCGAGCGATAGCAAAATACTCGGATGGGACCAGCTTTCCACATAAAACCGGACTGCCGCGCGCAGAGGCTGTTCGGTAAACGAGTATGCGTACATCGCATTTGTCGTATGCGCGAGCGCGACGGCATAAATTGGCTGCGAAATCAATGCCAGCAGCACGATTCTTTTGAAATACCTAAGCGGATTGTGCGTATACACGCAGCCGACAGCGATACAATATGCGTAAAGCGGAAACGCGATTCGCCCAATCACCCGCATGATCGGATACTGTGGAAACAACATTTTTCCCGAATGGTCGATCAGCATTGTGATCATTGCGATGATTTTCAGAAGCGCCGTATCCTGATTCGTGCCGACCTTTGTCGCGGCAAACGGCCACGGAATCACCAGATCCTTTTTCGGGCCAGCCAAGCGCATTTCCCCCTTCAAACAAGCATAGACCTCCGCAGAAAATCTCCACAGAGGTCTTTTGTTTCGTTATTTCTGAATCGCGTTGACCGCGAGCAGCAGTGATCCTACCGCGCCCGCATTGTCGCCCAGCGCCGGCGGTACGATAAACGTATCGATCTTTTCGAGAATCGCCGGATGCGCGACATAGCCGCCCAGCAATTCAAGCGTGCGCCTGCGAATGCGCGGGAACAGATGCGCCTGATGCATCACGCCGCCGCCCAGCACAATCCGCTTCGGCGAAAGCAACACGATGGTATTGACGCACATCTGCGCGAGATATTCCGCCTCGATTTCCCATGCGATATGATCTTCCGGAAGTTCTTTTGCGGAAATGCCCCAGCGCTTTTCGATCGCAGGGCCGTTTGCCAATCCCTCCAGGCAACTCTCATGATACGGGCAAAAGCCCTTCGGAGAGGGATCGCGCGGATCCGGGCGCAACAACATATGCCCCATTTCCGGATGCACCAGCCCGTGCAGCAGCCGCCCGTCTAAGAGCGCACCGCCGCCGATTCCGGTGCCGACCGTATAATAGACGAGGCTGTTCAGGCCCTTGCCCGCGCCGTACACTGCTTCTCCAAGCGCCGCGGCGTTTACATCCGTATCGATGCCGACCGGCACGTTCAGCGCGTCGACAAGCGATTTGCGCAGCGGGAACGAACGCCATTCGAGCTTCGGCGTGGTCGTAATCGCGCCGAAATCCGAACTTTCAGGATCCAGACTTAAAGGCCCAAAGCTGCCAACGCCGAGCGCTTCAATTTTCTGATCGGCAAAAAAGCCGATGATGTCGGGCATCGTTTCTTCTGGTTTGCGCGTGGGAAAGCTCGCCCGGGATTCAATATTGCCAAGCTCATCGCCAATCGCGCAGACCATCTTGGTTCCGCCCGCTTCCAATGCGCCCAATCTCATTTGTCTTACCCCTTTACCTGTCGATATTTTCTTCGTGAATTTGCTTCAGCATCTCCGGAATCGGCGTTTTGAAATGCTGCGGGCACGCGGCGACGCACGATTCGCAGCCAATACACGCGTCCGCATGAACCTCCATCGCATTATAGCGGCGGCGGAAATCAGCAAAATCGTCGAACATGGATGCTGTATCGTAGCTTCGGAAGATTTTCGGAATCTGAATGCCCTGCGGACATGGCATACAATATTCACATCCCGTGCAGCCCACGCGAATACGCGCTTCGTATGCCTTGCGCACCTTTTCGAGCGTTTCCTTTTCCAGTTTGGAAAGGCAGCCTGCCTCCGCGGAATCGAAGATGCGCAGATTGTCATCCGCCTGCGCCAAATCCGACATACCGGACAGAATCGTCATGAATTCCGGCTTGTCGATCAGCCAGCGGAACGCCCATTCCGCCGCAGAACGCCCCGGCACTGCGGATTCATACAGTTCGCGGATCTCGTTCGGAACGGTTTTGACCAGAGAACCGCCGCGCACCGGCTCCATTACGACGATGCGAATGCCCTTGTTCGCCGCATAGCGCACGCCTTCCATCGTCGCCTGATGGAATTCGTCCAGCAAATTCATCTGCACCTGCGCGACTTTCCAATCATAACTGTCGACAATTCGCTTGAAGACGTCGAATTCATCATGGAACGAAAAGCCCGGATAGCGGATTTTGCCCTTCTTGACCATTTCGTCCATGAAATCGAACAGTCCAAGCTCGTGAATCGTATCAAAACGCTTGCCGTCCAGCCCGTGCGCAAGGTACACGTCCACATAATCGACGTCGAGACGCTTCAGCTGCGTATCGAGGAATTGCTCCATATCCTCGTGTTTTTCGACCAGCCATACCGGCAGCTTCGTCGCCAGCGTCACGCGCTCGCGATAGCCGTCCTTCAGCGCTTCGCCGACAAGACCCTCGCTTTCGCCGTTGTGATACGGGTATGCGGTATCAATGTAGGTTACGCCACCGTCGATCAGATGGCGAATCAGTCGAATCGATTCCGGACGATCGATCGGATGACCTTCTTCGTTCGTCGTTGGCATACGCATACAGCCCATGCCCAGCGTGCTGACCTTGCGGTTTGCCGCCGGAAAATCGCGGTATTTCATGTGATTTCCTCCTTAATCGTCGAAAATCGTGTCCTTATCGGGCGACTGTTTCGGAGCAAGCGGCAGCGTAATTAAGAATTCTGTGCCTTCGCCGAGCTTGGAATGCACTTCGATTTCACCATTCATCGAGCGAACGATGTGCTTGACGATCGCGAGTCCCAGCCCCGTACCGCCCATCTGACGGGAGCGCCCCTTATCCACGCGATAAAAGCGCTCGAACAGGCGCGGAAGATGCTCCTCTGCGATGCCGATGCCTGTATCGGAGATTGTGACATTCGCTTCCTTATCGTTGGCAAACACCTGCACCGTGACTGAGCCGCCGGGATTGTTGTATTTGATCGCATTTTCGACCAGATTGATCAGCATCTGCTCCACTCGATCGGGGTTGCCCATGATGTAAATCGGCTTCTCGTTTATGTGCGAATGCATCTCAATCTGTTTTTCGCTGGCATGAATTGAGAGCATATCGCACACGTCGTATGCGACCTTATCCAGCCGAATGCGTTCGATCGCGACCTCTGTATCCCCCGATTCCAGCTTGCTGATCGAGAGAATATCATTGATCAGGCGCGTCAGACGCTCGGTTTCCATCATGATGATGCGCAGAAATTTGTGCGCCATCGGCGGATTGTCGATCGCCCCCGCCTCCAGCGTTTCCACGAAACCGCGAATCGATGTAAGCGGCGTCTTGAGTTCGTGCGAAACGTTTGCGGCGAAATCCGTGCGCACCTGCTCGAGGCGGCGCAGTTCGGTAATATCTTCGACCATCGCCAGCGCGCCGACGACCTTTCCGTCGTTACGCATCGGCGAAACGTATAGCCTCAGCGGGCGATGACCACGCCCCATCGTGGTACGTGCCGCGACGTCGTTGGTATAAACGCCGGGCTGATTCATCGCTTCAATAAAAACATCATCCAGACGCACATCCTTGCTCGCCTCGGTAATCAACTGTCCCTCCGGATTTCCAACGATACCGAGCAGCTTCTTTGCAACCGCCGTCACCAGAATCACCCTCAGATCCTGATCGACCGCGATAATGCCGTTCTGCATCTGCGACATAACCACGCTCAGCGCATGATTATGGCTGCGCTGCTGGAAAATCCGGCTCTGGATTCGCCCGATGATCGCATTGTATTCCGTAACGGAATTGTCGTTCCCGTGAATCAGTTCGATGCGCGCGTCGAAATTGCCGTCGGCAAATTCGTCCAGCGTGTGCATTGCGCGATCGACCAGCCTGGCCTTGGAATCCACCGCACACAGCACGGCGATAAACACGCCCGCCGCAAGTACGGTGCAGATCAGAAGCGGAATCGTGCCCCGCCCCTGCCGCAGCGCCGTCACTCCGTCTACTTTTTCTGCTGAAAACGCCAAAAATGCGCCATCTTCATATAGATAGATGGCGTACATGACCGGAGTTCCCTCCGCATTTTTGCGATCGACCATTCGAACGGTTTGTTTGCCGTAAATAATCGGCGCCCCATTCAGAGCAAATGACTCTTCGGAGGCATAAAGGCTATTTTTTTCCGCATCGAACAGTCCGCAGGAAACTCCTGCGGGAAGCGAATATGCCGATACCGTTTCAATGCGCGCGGAAACGTCTTCACCTTCGGTCGCAGCGCCAACGGCGCGGCAAATCCCTTCCAGCTCAGAAGCCATCCCCGCATTGCGGCTTTCGGCCATATTCGATCCGCAACAAACGGTCAGCAGGATAAGCAGAATGAGAACGAGCAGGGCTGCGGGAATCGCAACCCTGAATCTCATAAGCGATTCTCCTGTCGGTCGTTGAACTTGTAGCCTACGCCGCGAATGGTTTCGATATAATGCGCGTCGTCGCCCAGTTTCTGGCGAATGTGGCGGATGTGAACGTCAACCGTGCGCGTTTCGCCATAGAACTCATAGCCCCAAATGCGATCGAGCAGGAAGTCGCGCGTGAGCACTTTGCCGCGGCTGAGCACGAGCAGCTTCAGAAGCTCGAACTCCTTCAGCGTCAGCGACAGCTTTTCGCCGTTGCGGAACGCTTCGTAATTGCCGACGTCGATCGTCAGACCGCCGACATGAAGAATGCCTTCTTCCTCATTCTGCGGTGCGGCGCGGCGCAGCAGCGCCTTTACGCGGGCGATCAGCTCGCGAACAGAGAACGGCTTGGTGATGTAGTCGTCCGCGCCCAGCTCGAGACCCAGGATCTTGTCCACTTCGTCGCCCTTCGCCGTCAGCATAATGATCGGAATATCGGCGGTCGTCGGGGCGCTCTTCAGGCGGCGGCAAACTTCCATGCCGTCGATGCCGGGGAGCATAATGTCAAGCAATACCATCGCGGGACGCTCATGCGCACAAACCACCAGCGCATCTTCACCCGTGGCAG
>OLPR01002937.1_pt1 | contig 12016 bp, 10 predicted proteins | sample 1672761 | NCBI WGS metagenome assembly OLPR01 (sample SAMEA3136721, study PRJEB25190) | human gut metagenome | biome: human gut; feature: human-associated habitat; material: faeces | place: Austria | collected 2013 | reverse complement strand
AGCGGTGCGGACGATCACGCCCATGCCGCCGTCGCCGATGAGTTTCTCGGCGATGGCGTGCAGCCGCTCCCGCTCGGCGGAATCGGTGATCTTCTTGGACACGCCGGCGTAGCTCACCGTGGGCAGAAGCACCGTCATGCGCCCGGGCACGGTCACATGGCTGGAAATGCGGCAGCCCTTGGTTCCGCCCGGCTCCTTGACCACCTGCACGAGCAGCTCCTGTCCGGGGCGGATCATCTTCTCGATGCGCGCGTCCTTCATCCGGTCGGCCAGTTCGTTGGCCTCCCGGGGATCCACGGGAATGTCTCCGGCATAGAGAAAGGCGTTCTTCTCCTGCCCGATGTCCACAAAGGCGGCGTTCATGCCCGGAAGGATGTTCTGAACCCTTCCGAGATACAGATTGCCCGACAGCTTTTCCTCGCCCGGGCGTTCATAGTACAGCTCGCTCAGCGCGCCGTCCTCCAGCACGGCCAGCCGCGTCTGGCCGCAGAAGGCCTCCAGCAAAAACTCCCTCTTCATGCTCACAGTTCCATCAGCGGCTTCAGCGCGCCGCTCTCGTCCTCGCCCAGCAGGCATCTGCGGTGAATGCGCATCTCCGGAACCTCCGCGCCGGCGATTTCCGCCAGCGCCCGCACCAGCAGATCGGGCTTGAGCGTGTCCTTCTCCGTCAGCATCAGCCGGGCAGAAAGCACGTCGCCCTCGCGCTCCAGCAGCAGCGCCATGGGGCGAATGTCCACCTCGCGCTCGCCGGACTTGGTCTTGCGCACGGCCATGACCGATTCCCGGCGCAGGAATTCCTCCGCCGCATCCAGCGTCGCCGCCGCGGTCTCGCCCGAGAGGGTAATCTCGTAATCCGACGCGCGCACCATGGCCATGGGCGCGGGATGGCGGTCGTCCACCATGCGCACCTCCAGCACCGGAAGATCCACCGGCAGCGCCGCGCGCATCGCGTCCTCGGTGCGCCTGCGGCCCATGGGCGCGGAGAGCTTCACGTCCAGAATTTCGTATTCGCTGGTCCAGCCCAGCGCCAGCGCCGAGCCGAAGGACAGAATGGGATGGGGATTGAAGCCCTGCGTCCACGCGATGGGCAGGCCCGTGCGGTTCAGCGCGCGCTGAAAGAAGCGCTGAAGATCCAGATGGGAGATAAACCGCAGTCTCGGCTGCTTGCCGAATCGAATCATCGCCCGCATTCGCTCGCCTCCTCATAGCGGTTCACGCCGCAGCCCACGCAGCCCTTGCGGCAGTCGTGGGTCGTCTCGCCGCGCTGGGCCTTTTCCCACTCGCGCTTCAGGAACGACTTGGTGACGCCCGCGTCCAGATGGTCCCAGGGCAGCACCTCGTCCAGCGCCCGCTCGCGGCAGGCGTAGAAGTCGGGATCCAGCCCGCACTCGCGGATGGCCTGAAGCCAGAGATCGTAGCGGAACTGATCCGACCATCCGTCCATGCGGCAGCCCAGCCGATAGGCGCGCTCCAGCGCGTCGGCCAGCCGTCGGTCGCCCCGGGCGAACACGGCCTCGATGTAGCTCACGTCCGGCGCGTGATACTTGAAGTCCACGCCCTTCACGTCCCGCAGGGCGTTCCTGAGCAGCTGCTGGCGGCGAACCACCGTGTCGTAGTCCAGCTGCGCCGACCACTGGAAGGGCGTGAAGTTCTTCGGCACGAACACCGACGCGCTGACCGTGATGCGCAGGCCCGGCGCGCGCTGTTCCTTGGGCACGGCGAAATAACATCTGCGCACCTTCTGGGCCAGATCGGCGATGCCCAGCACGTCCTCGTCCGTCTCCGTGGGCAGACCGATCATGAAATAGAGCTTCACCGACGACCAGCCCTGCTCGAACGCGTCCGTCACCGCGCGCATCAGGTCGTCCTCGGTCACGCCCTTGTTGATGACGTCGCGCAGGCGCTGAGTGCCCGCCTCGGGGGCCAGCGTCAGGCCCGTCTTTTTGACCTTCTGAGTCTCCCTGAGCGTGTCCGTCAGCACGTTGTCGATGCGCTGAGACGGCAGCGAAATGCGCACGCGCTTCTGGGCGAACTTCTCCACCATGCGGTGCGCCAGCTCCGGCAGGCACGAATAATCGCCGCTGGACAGGCTCATCAGCGAAATCTCGTCGTAGCCCGTGGCCGCCACCAGCTTTTCCGCCATCTCCATGAGCCGATCCATGCTGCGCTCGCGCACGGGGCGGTAGATCATGCCCGCCTGACAGAAGCGGCAGCCGCGGGTGCAGCCGCGGAAGATCTCCAGCATGATGCGGTTGTGCACCACCTCGCCGAAGGGCACAATGAGCTTTTCAGGATAGTCCGCCGCGGTCAGGTTCGCCACCATGGCCTTGCGCACCACCTCCGGCGCGCCGGAGCCCTCCTTCGGGCGGATGGACGCGACGGTGCCGTCCTCGTTATAATTTACATCGTACAGCGACGGCACGTACACGCCGCGAATTTTCGCCGCCGCGCGCAGGAATTCCTCCCGCGGCGCGCCCGAGGCCTTCCACGCCTTGTAGCAGTCGATCACCTGATGGGTCTCGTCCTCGCCGTCGCCGATGGCCACCAGATCCACAAACGGCGCCAGCGGCTCGGGGTTGAACGCGCAGGGCCCGCCGACGATCACGAACGGCCCGTCCGTCCGATCCGCCGCGCGCAGCGGAATGCCCGCCAGATCCAGCGCGTCGAGAATGTTGGTGTAGCTCATCTCGTACTGGAGCGTCACGCCCAGCAGATCGAAATCGCGGATAGGCGTGCGGGATTCCAGCGAAAACAGCGGAATGTCGTTTTCGCGCATCAGGTCGGCCATGTCCACCCATGGCGAGAACACGCGCTCGCACCATGCGTCGTCCCGGCGGTTGATGGTGTGGTAGAGAATCTTCATGCCCAGATGGGACATGCCCACCTCGTAGGTATCGGGAAACAGGAACGCGAAGCGAACGTCCACGTCCTCGGGGTTTTTCATGATGGAATTAAACTCGCCGCCCATATAGCGCGCCGGCTTCTGCACCGACATCAGCAGCGATTCAATCCGGTCGGAAAGCGTCAATGGAATTCCTCCTGCGTTTTTCGGGAAAATCGCCGGAGCGACACCTTCCCTACAATAATCCTATACTACTTTATCACGAAACGAACCGCGTTGCAACGCCGAAATGTTAAACAATCCATTTCACGCCGGACGCAACAGTAACGCGCTTGACGGCAGGCGAAAAAAGGTCTATCATGGCTGACAAATATTTATACAGCCATTGCACCGCAGGAGTGGATATTTTATGCAGAAAAAGCCCTTTGTCAGCCCCGAAAAGCTGCGCGAAATCGCCGCAGTCTACCCCACGCCCTTCCATCTCTACGACGAGGCCGGTCTGCGCCGCACCGCGCGCGGCCTGCTCTCCGCCTTCGCATGGAACAAGGGCTACCGGGAGTATTACGCCGTGAAGGCCTGCCCCAATCCGTTCATTCTGCAGATTCTCAAGGAGGAGGGCTGCGGGCTGGACTGCGCGTCCATGGCCGAGCTGAAGATGGCCGAGGCGCTGGGCTTTTCCGGCGATCAGGTGATGTTCTCCTCCAACGAAACCCCGGGCGAGGAATTCGAATACGCCCGCAGGCTGGGCGTGAACATCAATCTGGACGACATCACTCACATCGACTTTCTCACCCACCACGGCGGCATTCCCGAGCAGATCTGCCTGCGCTACAACCCCGGCGGAGAGCTGCATATCGGCGCGACCTGCATGGGCCAGCCGGGCATTTCCAAATTCGGCATGACCCGGGAGCAGATCTTCTCCGCCGTGGAAAGGCTTCAGCGGATGGGTGTGAAGCGCTTCGGCCTGCACGCGTTTCTGGCCAGCAACACCATCGAAAACGACTACTATCCCGCCAACGCCCGGGTATTGTTCCAGCTGGCGAAGGATGTGCACGAGGCGCTGGGCGCGGACTTTTTCATGATTAACCTCTCCGGCGGCGTGGGCATTCCCTATCGCCCGGAGGAACAGATGCCCGACATCGCGCGCATCGGCCGGAGCGTCCGCGATGCCTTCGAGGAGGTCATGGTTCCCGCGGGACTCGGCCACGTCCGCATCGCCACGGAGCTGGGCCGCTACATGACCGGCCCCAACGGCTGCCTCGTGGCCACGGCCATTCACAAAAAGCACATCTACCACGAGTATATCGGCCTGGACGCGTGCGCTGCCAACCTCATGCGCCCGGCCATCTACGGTGCGTATCACCACATCACCGTCGCCGGCAAGGAGGACGCGCTGTGCGACCACGTGTATGACGTGGTGGGCTCGCTGTGCGAAAACAACGACAAGTTCGCCGTCAACCGCGCGCTGCCGAATATCGACGTCGGTGATCTGGTGGTCATCCACGACACCGGCGCGCACGGCTTCTCCATGGGCTACAATTACAACGGCCGCCTGCGCTCGGCGGAGATCCTGCTCCGCGAAGACGGCACATTCCAGATGATCCGCCGCGCGGAGACGCTGAAGGACTACTTCGCCACCTTCGATTTCTGCGGCGTAATGGACAGGGTGCTTAAGGAGAACTGACGCGTCCCATACAGAAGGCCTGCGCATTGGAATTCCCATGCTCAGGCCTTCTTCTTTCAAATTCACATTCGCCGAAATCGCCGTCTTGATTTTTCCCATCTGTCATGCTATAATCTTGAATAAGCGGTTTCATCCGGGGCTGTGGTGGAATGGCAGACACCTCAGACTTAAAATCTGATGAACATTCGTTCGTGCGGGTTCGAACCCCGCCAGCCCTACCATAAAAGGACTGAAACTTTGATACAAGGTTTCAGTCCTTTTCTTTATGTTCTTGCAGAATCCTAATGCAATACGGCAAATGCACCCGGGAATATGAATGATTCTTGCAATTCTCCTTCGCCGCCATCCCCGGGACAAATTTCCGCCGAAAAACTGCATAGATAAAATGCACCCACTCTCCTCGGTGGGTGCATAACAAAACGATTGCTTAGGCTTTCGTTTTGACATTAGGGCTTTCGTTTTGCGAATAGCCCTTTCGTTTTGTTATTGGGTGCATGCATATTTCCATTTACAGCCTATCTATCCATAAGATGAAAACTGTGGTACAATAAGATAAGTGTAAGCATTGTTATCAAAGGATGCGATATGATGGAAGTATTGTTTGAGAAGCTGGATACGGCAAATCTTGAGATCGATTGTATTTACCGTGGTGGCAATCTTCACGGAAAAGCATCGGAAGTATTGCACCGATTAATGCCTGGTTGTTCTAATTCTGGCGGTTTTCGCAAGGTAATGCGTAAGGATAATAGCGGGTTGCCGGCTTATGTTGTTTTGTATACTTCCATGGCTGAATTAGAGTGGCCAGACTATCTGGATGTCGAAACCGGCGTTTTTAGATATTATGGTGACAATCGTACTGCCGGGCGTTCTATTATCGATACTCCTCGCAAAGGAAATCTTCTATTAGAGGATGTCTATTCTAGACTGAATGATCATCGCATGGAAGACATCCCACCCTTTTTTGTCTTTAGAAAGATGGGAACCGGATGGGATGTGCAATTTTTGGGATTGGCGGCGCCCGGTAATCCCAAAATCTCCCCTGATAAGGATCTAGTAGCATTTTGGAGAAGCCTTAATGGTAATAGATTTCAAAATTACGAAGCGTATTTTACCGTGCTCAACACTACAACAAATATATCTCGTGAATGGTTACATGCGCTTATCTACGATCACGATAATAGCCTTGATAAAGCCCCGGAAAGTTGGAAGAGTTTTATCCGTCAAGGACGTAATGGAATAATCCCCCTTACAGCAAAACGACTCTTAAGTGTACCTACGAAATATGATCAGTTGCAAAGCGACAACGAAGGCCTTTTGTGTTTGGATGCTATACGTTCCCATTACAAGGAGAACCCATATGGATTTGAGTATTGCGCAAAAGAAATTGTTGAAAAAATGGATGATCGCTTCCACAGCTTTAGCTTAACCAGGCCATGGCGCGACGGAGGACGCGACGCCACCGGGTATTATACGATAATGGGAGACAGTCATAAAAACTACCCGCTAAGAATTGACTGTGCTTTAGAAGCTAAATGCTATGACGTATCACACGGAGTGGGCGTTAGGCAAATGTCCAGACTGATTTCTCGTATACGCTATCGGCAATTTGGTATTATGGTGACAAGTAGTTATGTCGACAGTCAGGCATACCAAGAAGTAATTGAAGACGGGCATCCAATTCTTATTGTTACTGCTTCAGACATTGCTGCGACATTGCGTAAGAGCTCGATTACAAGTACTAATATCGATGAATGGTTTAAAGTTATGGATTCAAAGTGTTCGCCTTACAGCGCACAATAATGTATTTTTCATAGAGAAAAGCATCCTACTCTCAGGGTGCTTTTCTCTATAGAACCCATGCACATCGTTCCCAGTTTTTGCCATAATATCGCACGATATTGCGAATGTCTCTTGCGTTCTATGATTGCTGATGTTATAATATGATTAGTACCACGAATTATTTGGAGGTATTTTATGGCAGTTTCATATAACAGACTGTGGAAACTATTGATCGACAAGAAAATGAGCAAAGCCGATCTTAGGAAGGCTGCCGGCCTTGCACCTAACACGATGACAAAACTGCGTAGAGATGAGCCAGTTGCTCTTCAAGTGTTAGAGAAAATATGTAGTACTCTCAACTCTGACTTGGGCTTGCTGGAAGCGTTTGGTGTTCTGCGTTTCAAATCACTTGGTGGATCTAATAGCCAGATATACATCAATGTTAGAGAAACAAAGAACATGCAAATCGTTCGCGATACACCCAATCGTTATCGTAACAAGCTTCTGGAGCTTATAAATGATCGCCACCATCAATCGGTTGAGATGCTACAATACCTTTTTCACGGAAAGTTTGAAAGTGCTGAAATCTGGGAGCATCTTGAAAACTACTTCCTAGGCATTATGCCACCCGCCCTTAGTAATGATAGCAACAGCATAACAATCGATGACGAAACTGCAGCCAATCTTGCGATTCAGCTTTGTGTTGGCGAAAACCTGCAAGATGATTACGAAAATTGGGCTTTGGTTGGTGAGCTATTTGATAATCCGGGTTTGTTTGAAGAGCTCAACCGTATTGGGATTCCTCTCGCTGACTATTATGGATCAACCCTGACACTGGGCGATATTGAAGCTGATGCACTACTTGTATGGGCAGACAAGCATCTAGCCATAACAAGCGGTGACGAAGATGCCTCTTTCCGTGATCAAGCACTTCGCTGCGGATGGAAATGCATAACACTCGACGATGCATCAAGCGAACAGATTCAAGCGGTTCTAAATTCTGACTAATTGGAGGGTTAATGATAGTATGGCTAGAATGATCCCCAGTAATGAAACAAGGGAAGATTTCAATCATAGTGTTGGAGAGGAGAGAGTATATAACGCCCTGAGCACACTGCCTGATGAGTATGTGGTATTCCACTCAGTCCACTGGCAGACTAAAGGAAACAGAGGGCAAGCTGTTTGGGGCGAATCCGATTTTGCAGTTTTCCATCCTAAGCGTGGTCTTCTCGTCATCGAAGTAAAATCCGGCGGAATTGATTGTAGAGATGGTATCTGGTATCAAACTAATACAATCACGCAAATAACCAAAGAAATGAAGGATCCACTTGTTCAAGAAAAGTCCACTTCGAGCACCTTCCAATCCTTTTCTTTTTCCTTGATTTGCTAGTGACAAATCCTGGCAGGGGAATCCGCCTGCAAAAACGTCGACATCCGGAATCTCTTCGGCTGTAACCTTAGTGATATCTGAAGAGAGCGGGGTATTAGGCCAATGCTTTTTGAGAATTGACTGTCCAAACGTCAATATCTCGCACTGGAATGCAACGTTCATACCAGCCTTTTCAAGGCCAAGATCAATACCACCAATTCCACTGAAGAAAGAAGCTACTTTCATGCGTTATATGCACCCGCTTCCGTTTGTTTCTGTTCTTTTAGTATTTTCGCAGCCTCAATAAGTGCTGTCCTACGGACAAATTCACTGTATGAGGAGTACTCAAGCAAACTGGCAGCCTTCTTAAGCTTTTCGAGTTCTTCTTCGCTAACGCGAATGCTCATTGAGATAGTCTTTTTCATACTTCACCCTCCAGCGAGCATTATACCTCTCGTGTGCTACATTGTCAATCAACCAGCGGGTGGAGCAGGTCTATTCCGATATGGATGAGCTGGTGGGATTCCGCATCGAGATCGTTTCGACATCGGATATCCTGTCGGAAGACATCCAAACCACCACGCTCACCGCGCGGGTATGGCATGGCAGTGAGAACGTGACAGACACCCTGCCTGCGTCCCGATTCCAATGGAAACGGAAATCGGCGGACGATACCGCTGACGCCATATGGAACAACGCTCACAAGGGCATGAAAAGCATCACCCTCACTACGAGGGATGTGCTGTACAGCGCCACCTATGACTGCGAATTGCTGAAGGAGGAAGAATCGTAAATGGCCATCATCGCAACCGGCTCCAAAACCATCATCGACTTGTCTGACGGCAAGTCGCTTTCTGTTTATCTGGGAGCAAACCAGCCTCGCACACAGATCCATGACGTGAACGCCAGTACCTACAGCCCGGACTGGACCACTACGGCAGGCAAGCTGACTGTCACGCCCGTAGTGTATGCCAACCAGACCGCCATCGCCCTGAGCAACACCGCGCTGACGATCACCTGGAAGCGGAAAGACGGTTCGGCGGCGGAGGCAGCGCTCATCTCCGGCGAGACCGTCAGCGGGAAGGCGCTCACCGTCAACAAGAACAACCTGGCCACCGCGACCAGCAAGCAGCTGACCTATATCGCGTATGTGGCCTATGTCGATCCGGATACCGGTCTGACCATCAACGCGACGGCGGACATCACCTTTGCGCTCCTGACCACCGGCGAGGACGCAAAAAGCGCATGGATTAGCGGCGAGCAGGTGTTCAAGTATACTGCTGCCGGAGCGGTTTCTCCGGCGCAGATCACGCTGACCGCCAACCTGCAGAACGTCACCATGGGCAAGTGGCAGTATAAGAACAGCTCCGGGAACTGGACAGACTATCCCACCACCAGCGACAATGCCAGCATCACGGGCACCACACTTATCGTGAAACCGACGCACAGCGTGTTCGTTGGGCAGAGTGCTACGCTGCGTATCACGACATCGGACGCCAACGTCAGCGATACGACCTCCATCTATAAGGTGCAGGACGGCGCTCCCGGCGGTGAAGGCTCTCCCGGTCAGAACGCCTCCGTGGTTTTCCTGACGAACGAGAGCATCACTTACGCTGGAACGAAAGACGGCAAGGTGGCGGCCAACACAAAAGTGTGCAATGTGGTGGCCTATACCGGCACCACAAAGGTCACGCCTACGATCGGTACACCGACCGGAATGCCCACCGGCATGACGATCACGGTCGGGACTGCATCGGACAATGAGATTCCGCTGACGATCACGATCACCGCCAATTCTACCCTTGGCGCTGCTGGGCAGCTGAACGGTGTTGTGAATGTTCCCGTAACTGCTCCGGTTGAAACTACGCTGCAGATCCATTGGAGCAAGGTCAATACCGGAGCGACCGGTGCTGCGGTATATGTACTGACCGTTTACGCACCCGGAGGCACGGTGTTTACCAATGGGCAGGCGAACGACACGGATGAGCTGACACTTAAAGCGCAGTATTTCTATGGCTCGACGGATTACACCGCCAACAGCAAGGCTCAGTTCCTCTGGGAGAAGTATGAGAGCGGTTCATGGGTCACTGTGCAGGCAGAAGCAACGGGCAACAACGGCAATACGTATACCGTCCATGCCGCAGATGTGGTTGGCTCTGCGACTTACCGCTGCCGGGCGCGTTACAACAGCGGCTCCGTGCATTACTACGATACGATCACCATCATCGACAAGACCGACAACTATCAGGCGGACATCGACAGCACTGCCGGGGATGTGTTCAAGAATACGGTCGGTTCCACCTGTCTGATCTGCCGCCTGTGGCAGAACGGCAGGGAGGTTGATGCGCTCAAGAGCACCACCTACGCCACCGCCGCGCCGTCCAGCCCCGCGACCGGAGATTTCTACTACCAGATCACCACGTCCGCGCCGACCACCAAGCTGATGCGCTACAGCGGCTCGGCCTGGGAGGACGTCACCGCCAACACCAGCTACAAGCATGCCAAAACTTATACCTGGTATCGCCGGGACAAGAACGGCAATCCCATGGACAGCGGCGCGGCCTTCGCCACCGGCAAGGTCATCTATGTGGACGGCGATGACGTGGACAGCAAGACCGTGTTCGTCTGTGAGGTCGAATAAGGAAAGGAGGGAGCAGCATGATTGCAGGCGCACAGTATACCATCGTTGATCTGTCCGTTCCCATTCAACAGGGCACTGCTCCCGCCAATCCCGTCACAGGGATGCTGTGGCTGGACACCTCAGCTTCTCCTCCCATGCTGCGCCGCTGGAACGGAACGTCATGGGAGGATGTAGGTGATTCAGGGGCGGGTGCTGAAGCGTTGGAGGAAATCAACAAGCTGAAGGCCTGGAACGAGATTGTTGTCGGCACCCAGACATCCGCCACCGCTTCCTGGACAGGAACCGTCTCTTTTGACTCCATGACGGACGGAATGCAGATCACCTACTGGCTGCCGCAGACCAGCGGTTCGAGCGCAACGCTGGACCTGACACTGAAGGATGGCAGCACGACCGGCGCGATCCCGCTCTACTACGGCGGTACAACGAGAATATCCACCCAATACCCTGCAGGAAGCGTGCTGCACCTGACCTACCGTGAAAATGTCAAGATTGGCTCCACGAGCATTGCAAAGGGCTGGTGGGCGGATGCCAACTACGACAGCAACACCTATGACCGCATTCGCATGAGCAACGCGGTGCTGGCTAAATCCGCGATCACCACGTCCCGGATCATCGTCAGTGATGAAAGCGGGTATTTCCATCTGGCGGAGTCCAAGCCCTTCCTGATCTCCAAGCCCATCCTCTGGGCAGCCTCGTCCTTTTCGGCAGGAACCTACGGCTCGAACAATTACCTGTCGTATCCCAACTGCACACTGCGCAACAACCTGCCCGGATTCACGGGCACCACCCAGAAAACCTGCTACATTGTGGGTCGGATGAATGGCGAGATGTTCACGCCCACCAGTACACTATTCACGACGGCGGTGCCCGATGAGGTGGACGGTCTGGTCTATATCGCGCTGGGCATCATGGTGTCCGCCTACGGCATCTACCTCTACCCGGAGCATCCCATGTTCAGCTTTGTGGGCGATTCCTTCAAGAGCCTGAATCAGGTGGCCTACGAAGCCCCGGCAGAGCTGGAAACCAAGCTGGCTGAGGTGCATGCGCAGATCAGCACCACCGCCGACAGCATCCGGCAGGAGGTGCAGGCCACCTACGCCCCGGCGACGGACATGGCGGCGATCCGCCAGCAGATGACCACCCTGTCTGAGCAGACGGAGGCCAACTTCACCTGGACGGTAAGCCAGTACGGCACGCTGGCCAGCGAGGTGCAGGACGCCAGGGAGGCCACCGAGGAGCAGATGCGGCTCATTCAGACCTACATGACCTTCGGTGAAAACGGGCTGATCATCGGCAAGAGCGGCAACCCGTTCACCTTCCGGGTGGTCAATGACCGGCTGGCCTTCTACATGAACAATACCGAGGTGGCGTACTTGTCCAACAACAAGCTGTATGTGACGCAGGCGGAGATTCTGACCCGTCTGCAGGTGGGCAAGTTCGCCTTTGAGCCGCAGACCAACGGCAACCTCTCCCTGATCTACACCGGCTAAGGAGGGCATATGGCAACAGCAACCTATTCAGCGTCGCTGATCACGAGGAAAACATCATCCTCCAGCAACGCCAAGACCGGCTACGCCTGTCAGGAGTTTTACTCAAACACCTACAACTACGTGGGCGTGATTTGCTTCTCGGGCATGGCGCTGACCAACAAGGTCATCACGGGCATCTCCATCACCGCCGTGTCCCAGCAGGCAGGCTATG
>OLPR01002934.1_pt1 | contig 12022 bp, 8 predicted proteins | sample 1672761 | NCBI WGS metagenome assembly OLPR01 (sample SAMEA3136721, study PRJEB25190) | human gut metagenome | biome: human gut; feature: human-associated habitat; material: faeces | place: Austria | collected 2013 | reverse complement strand
CCTGTGTCAGGTCCACCACCATGCCGCGGGTGCCGTTGGCCCCGGCGCTGCGGGCGTAGGGGTCCACGACCTCATGCACGCGGCCATCCGGGAAGTAGATGCGGTAGATGTAATACGTCCCGTGCAGGTTGCCGGGCAGCACAATGGCCCAGACGCCGCCATCGCCGCGGCGCATTTCGTGTACGCCCAGCTCTTTCGCGCCCGGCTCGGCGTCGGTGCCGGTGGCATACAGGCAGACCACGACCCCGCAGGCAGTGGGAGCCCACAGCTTGAAGGTGGTTTCCTCCGCCGTTGGATTTGCGCCGAGGTCGCTGCCGTGGTAATAGGGCAGCTCACAGGCCTGATGCCAGTTCATGGGTAATCGCTCCTTACAAATAGTCTGCATTTATTGTAGCAGGTAGAGCGACAGTTTGCAAGGGAAACGTTTCAACGCCCAGCGGAAACCTTTGCATCCGGTATCCCATGTAAAGAAGCCATACACAAGCAAAAATCCCCTGCCCGTGCGGACAGGGGATGCGGTTGCTTATAGAGGTGGATTACTCGCCCAGATGCCAGATGTCCTTGTTGTACTCGGCAATCGTGCGGTCACTGCTGAACAGGCCGGCCTTGGCAATGTTGATGACGCACTTTTTGCGCCAGCCCAGCGGGTCGCAGGCGTAGTCGCTCAGGGCCTGACCCTTGCGCACCACATAGGCGTTGAAGTCGGGCAGCGTCTGGAACCAGTCCTTCCAGACCAGCTCGTCGTGCAGGCGGCGCAGGTTTTCCTCATGCCCGGCGGCCAGCATCTCCGGCCCGACGAGGAAATCGACGGCGCGGCGGATGTTGGGGTCGCCCTCCACCCACTGGCTGGCCTGATAGTCGCCCATCTCATAGCGGTGGATGACCTGGTCGGACGTCTGGCCGAAGATATAGATGTTCTCATCGCCGACCTGCTGACAGATCTCGACGTTCGCACCGTCCATCGTGCCCAGCGTCAGCGCACCGTTGAGCATGAACTTCATGTTGCCGGTGCCGGACGCCTCCTTGGAGGCCAGCGAGATCTGCTCCGACAGGTCGCAGGCGGGGATGAGCTTCTCAGCGGCGGTGACATTGTAGTTTTCCACAAAGACGACCTGCAGATACTTCGACACGACCGGGTCCGCCGCAATGACCTTAGACAGGGTCAGCAGGGCGTGGATGATGTCCTTGGCAATCGTGTACGCCGGGGCGGCCTTGGCACCGAAGATGCTGACCAGCGGCGTGGCGGGCAAATGCCCGGCCTTGATCTCATGATACTGGTGGATCAGGTAGAGCAGGTTCAGCTGCTGGCGCTTGTACTCATGCAGGCGCTTGGACTGGATGTCGAACATTGCATCCGGGTCAACGGTGATGTTCTGCGTGCGGTGCAGCCAGTCGGCCAGTGCGCGCTTGTTCTGCGCCTTGACGGCGGAGAACTGCTGCAAAATATCGACATTTTCCGTGTAGGGCAGCAGTTTTTCAAGCTCGGCGGCGTCCTTGCGGAAGCCGGAACCGATGAGCTTTTCGATCTCGGCGGTCAGTGCCGGGTCGCACTCCAGCAGCCAGCGGCGGAAGGTGATGCCGTTGGTCTTATTGTTGAATTTTTCGGGGTAGAGCTGGTAAAAGCCGTGCAGCTCGCTGTTTTTCAGGATCTCGGTGTGCAGATGGGCAACGCCGTTCGTCGAGTGGGTGAAGTGGATGTCCATGTGGGCCATGTGAACGCGGTCGTCACCGTCGATGATGGCCAGACTTTCGTCGGTGGTGCGGGTGCGGGCCAGCGTGTCGAGCTTTTCAATGATGGGCATGAGCTGCGGCACGACGGCGTCCAGATAGGCGCGGGGCCACTTTTCGAGCGCCTCGGCCAGAATGGTGTGGTTCGTGTAGGCACAGGTCTTTGTGACGATCTCGACGGCCTCGTCAAAGTCGATGCCCTTCTCCCCCAGCAGGCGGATCAGCTCGGGGATAACCATGCTGGGGTGGGTGTCGTTGATCTGAATGGCGGCGTAGTCGGCCAGATCGTGGTAATCACAGCCGCGGGCGGCACACTCGGCCAGAATCAGCTGGGCCCCGGCGGAAACCATCAGGTACTGCTGGTAGACGCGCAGACGGCGTCCGGCCTCGTCGGAGTCATCGGGATACAGGAAAAGCGTCAGGTTTTTGTCGATGTCGGTCTTGTCGAACGTGATGCCGTCGTGGACGATGCTCTCATCAATGGTGTCGAGATCGAACAGATTCAGCGTGTTCGTGCGGCCCTCGTAGCCCGTGACGGCCAGCTTGTACAGACGGGCGCTGTAGGTCTTGCCGGCCAGCTCGACGGGATAGACCGTATCCGTTTTTTCCGCCCAGGAGTGGGCGGTCAGCCACGGGTCGGGCAGCTCGTTCTGGACGCCGTCCTTGAAGGACTGGTGGAACAGGCCGAAGTGATACCGCAGGCCGACACCGTCACCGGGCAGGTTCAGCGTGGCGAGGGAGTCAAGGAAACAGGCGGCCAGACGGCCCAGCCCGCCGTTGCCAAGGCTTGGCTCCGGCTCGACCTCCTCAATATCGGACAGGTTTTTCCCGGCAGCGGCCAGCGCGGCGCGGGTGTCGTCGTACAGCCCTAAATTGATAAGGTTGTTGGACAGCAGCTTGCCGATCAGAAACTCGGCGCTGATATAGTAGAGCTTGCGGCCCGTGACGGGACGGACGCGGGCGGCGCTCTGTTCGCGGACGATGTCCAGCAGGGCCAGATAGATTTCCTGATCCGTGCAGGCGGTCAGGGGCTTGTTGGTTCTGGCTTCCATCGCAGCAGTCATATTCATAAGAGGTTGCCTCCATTTGTGTATGAGCTTCTTGGGTACAACTTGGTTATACCACACAAAACGTGCATCTGACTTGCAAAATACCCGCAACTTATGGTACAATACTATCATGCGAGGTGAAAATATGGCGAAACAAGAGCGTTTACGCGAAGCAAAGCAACACGGGGCCGCGTGGTTCCCGTTCAATATCTACCCGTGCACGATCCCGAAGGACTTCCCGCAGGTGGCGCTGCACTGGCAGGACAGCATGGAGCTGGTCTTTGTCAAAAAAGGTCGCGGCATCGTGCAGGCCGGGCTGACGACCTACACGGCACAGGCGGGCGACATTTACGTGTTTGCCCCCGGCGTGCTGCACGCCCTGCGCCAGCTGCCCGGCGAGGCAATGGAATATGAAAACATCATCTTTGAGCTGGAGCTGCTGGGCGGTGCCGGTGACATCTGTGCCGAGAAGTACCTGCTGCCGCTGCAGAGCGGACGTCTGGCTCTGCCCATGCGCCTTGGCCCGGAAGACTGGGGCTACAACTGGGCGGTGCGGTGCCTGCACGCGGCGGAGGAATTCAACAAGATCAAAGACGTGGGATATGAACTCTGTATAAAGGGCGAGCTGCTGCTGTTTCTGGCGGCGCTGGTGGGCCGCACCGGAGACCTGCCCCCTGCCGATACCCCCGATACCCGGCGGCTGAAAACCGTGGTGCAGCTTGTGAATGAGGGCTACGCGGGGGCGTTGCATGTGACCGACGCAGCGGCGGCCTGCGGATGCAGCCCCAGCCATTTTATGCGCTGGTTCAAGAAAATGACCGGCCAGGGCTTTACCGAATACCTGAACGAGCAACGCCTGAACGCCGCCGCCGATGCCCTGCGCAGCGGCAGCGACACCGTGCTGGCGATTGCGGAACAATGCGGGTTTGAGAATTTGTCCTACTTCAACCGTCTGTTCAAAAAGCGGTACGGGATGACGCCGCGGGAATACAGGGGGAGAAAATAAAAAAGCCTTCCCCACGGGGGAAGGTGGCCCGAAGGGCCGGATGAGGGGCGAGTCTGCGGCGAAATCCCGTGAACGGGTGGCTGCGGAAGCTTTGCCCTCATCAGTCCGCTTTGCGGACAGCTTCCTCCGCGGGGGAAGCCTGAAATTATGCCTTTTTGCTGTAATCCCGTGCGCCGTAAATCGCCGTGCCGACGCGGACGATGGTCGCGCCCTCGGCGATGGCGGCGGCGTAGTCGTGACTCATGCCCATGGACAGAATGTCCATCTGTGCCCGGTCATAGTGCCGGGCGTCGGCTCTGGCCAAAAGCTCCCGCATCTGTGCAAAAAAGCGGCGGGTCTCGGTATCGTCGGCGTCGGCGGGCGGGATCGCCATCAGGCCGCGCAGACGGGTGTGCTCCCTGGCGGCGGCAGCCTCCAAAAGCGGGAACAGGCTGTCGGCGTCCACGCCGCTCTTGCTGGCCTCCTCGCCGATGTTGATCTCGACGAGAATGTCCTGCACCAGCCCCAGACGGGCCGCGGCGGCATCGATCTTATCCAAAAGGCGCGTGCTGTCCACGCTCTGGATCAGCGCGGCGCGGCCTACGACTTTGTTGACCTTGTTCGTCTGTAAATGCCCGATGAAGTGCCCGGGCTTGCCGTTGTAGGCGTTCGCGTCGGTCTTTTCGACCAGCTCCTGCACATGGTTTTCACCGAACAGGTCAATGGGCAGGTCGGCGCTGTAGCGCACCTCCTCCACCGTGCGGGTCTTGCAGGCGGCGCAAAGGCGCACCTCTGCCGGGTCGCGGCCTGCGGCCTTGGCGGCAGCGGCCATCGTCTCACGGATCTTCGCGACGGCCTCGGCCATCTGCTGCTTCTGGGCTTCGGGAATCATCGCACTTCCTCCTGACTGTAAACGGCGCGGGAACCGCCGATGAACGGCGGACGGGTGCGGGCGCAGAGCAGAATTGCCTGCCCGATGTGGTCCATCGACAAGCGCACCGGCACAGCCACACGGCGCAGGTGCATACCGATCAGCGTACCGCCGATGTCCATGCCCGCGGCGGCCCTGACCTCCTCCACAAGGACGGGGTCGTTAAAGCGCTGCCAGCAGTTCGTGGCCCAGCTGCCGCCCGCGTGGGGCTGCGGAATGGCCGAGACGATCTGATAGCCGTTGGCCTTCGCGGCCTCGCGCTCAATGACGATAGAACGGTTCAGATGCTCACAGCACTGGGCGGCCAGATAGACGCCCTGCTCCTGCAATGGCGGCAGCACGCCCGCCAGCACGGCAGCGGCGGCCTCCATGCTGGAATCCTTGCCGATGCGCCCGCCCATGATCTCGCTGCTGGAGCAGCCGACCACAAAAATGTCCCCGGTCTCAAGATGCGCAGCCTGCAGCAGTTCTTCCGTAGCCTGCCGCGCCTGCGCCGTAAGTTTTGCATAATCCACAGGTAATGCCCCCTTTGGTTATTATTATAGCAGGGGTGTCAATAAAAGAAAAGCCTTCCCCCGCGGGGGAAGGTGGCCCGTAGGGCCGGATGAGGGCGACCCTGCGGATACTGCTCATAAATGGGTGGCTCAGACTGTCGAGAAACTCTTGTAGGGGCGAGCATTGCTCGCCCGTGCCCGTTTGCCTTGCAAAAAACAATCCCGAAAAATGCGTTGCTGCGGTAAGTTGGCGGGCGACCAATAGCCGCCCCTACACACACAATAAGGCGGGAATGCAATTCTTTTGACGGTCTGAATCGACAGCGTGCAACGGATTTGGCACACTGTCGACTTTTTTGTTTTGGGCTTACGCCGTCACATCCTCAAACTGACTGTTGTACAAATCGGCATAGAACCCGCCGGCTTCGATCAGTTCGTCGTGGGTGCCCTGCTCGACAATGTCGCCCTCGCGCATGACCAGGATCAAATCGGCATCGCGGATGGTGGACAGGCGGTGCGCAATGATGAAGCTCGTGCGGCCCTGCATCAGGCGGTCCATAGCCGTCTGGATGCGCTGCTCGGTGCGGGTGTCAACGCTCGATGTCGCCTCATCGAGGATCAGGATGCGGTTGTCCGCCAAAATCGTGCGGGCAATCGTCAAAAGCTGCTTCTGGCCTTGGCTGACGTTGGAGGCGTCCTCGTTCAGCTCCATCTGGTAGCCGCCGGGCAGCGTGCGGATAAAGTGGTCGGCGTTTGCAGCCTTCGCGGCGGCAATGACCTCCTCGTCCGTGGCATCCAGACGGCCATAGCGGATGTTCTCCATGATCGTGCCCTTGAACAGCCAGGTATCCTGCAGCACCATGCCGAAGCCCTCGCGCAGGTCGCTGCGGTCAAAGTCCCTGACGTTGTGGCCGTTCAGCAAAATTTCGCCGGAATCCACATCATAGAACCGCATGAGCAGCTTGACCATTGTGGTCTTGCCCGCGCCGGTGGGGCCGACGATGGCGACCTTCTGGCCGGGCTTGACATTGCAGCTGAAATTGTGGATGACGGTCTTTTCCGGCGTGTAGCCGAACTTTACATGGTCAAACGTGACCTGACCGTCGATGCAGGCGGGGTCGGCGCGGCGGGCGGGGTCGGCCAACTGGTCCTCCTCGGGCTCGTTCAAAAATTCAAAGACGCGCTCGGCGGCGGCGGTCATGCTTTGCAGCATGTTGGACACCTGCGCCAACTGCTGGATGGGCTGGGTGAAGTTCTTGACGTACTGGATGAACGCCTGAATATCGCCGATGGTGATGGCGCCCGCTGCGGCAAAAATGCTGCCGACGATGGCAACGGCCACATAGCCCAGGTTGCCCACAAAGTTCATAATAGGCTGCATCAGACCGGACAAAAACTGCGATTTCCACGCGGATTCGTACAGCTTATCGTTTGCGGCGTTGAAGTCGTCCAGCACGGCGGCCTCGCGGTTGAACGCCTTGATGACGTTGTGGCCGGAGTAGACCTCCTCGACCTGACCGTTGACAACGCCCAGTGTCGCCTGCTGCGCCTTGAAATACTTCTGGCTGAACTTGACGACCACCAGCACCAGCGCCAGCGAAACCGGCAGGATCAGCAGGGCAATCAGCGTCATTTTAGGGCTGATGGACAGCATCATGATGAGCACGCCGACCATCGTCGCAACGCTGGTGATCAGCTGTGTCACGCTCTGGTTCAGGCTCTGGCCCAGCGTATCCACGTCGTTTGTAATGCGGGACAGCACCTCGCCGACGGTGCGCTTTTCAAAGTAGGCCAGCGGCAGGCGGTTAATCTTTTTGCTGATCTGGTCGCGGAAGTCGTAGCAGACCTTCTGCGACAGGCCGGACATGAGCCAGCCCTGAATGAAGCTGAACGCCGCGGACAGCAGGTACATGCCCAGCAGGAACAGCAGCACCTTGCCGATGTAGGCAAAGTCGATGCCGCCCACGCCGCGCAGCTTGGCGATCCAGCCGGTGGCCAGCGCCGTGGTGGCCTTGGCCAGGATCTTCGGCCCTGCAATGTTGAAAATGGTTGACAGAACAGCAAAAACAATGACGACGACCAGCGACAGCTTATACTTGCTCATGGCGGCCAGCAGCTGGCGCAGCGTGCCCTTGAAGTCCTTGGCGCGCTCCGTCGTCATGCGTCCGGGTCTTGGCATATCACTCACCCTCCTTCTGCAAATTCAGTTCCTTCTGGCTCAGCTGGCTGCGCGCAATTTCCTGATACGCGGGGCAGCTTTCCATCAGTTGGGCATGGGTGCCCTTGCCGACGATGCGGCCCTCATCCAGCACCAAAATCTGGTTCGCGTGCAGCACGGTGGAGATGCGCTGCGCCACAATAATGACTGTGGCGTTGTCAGTTTTAGCCTTCAGCGCACGGCGCAGCGCCACGTCGGTCTTGTAGTCCAGCGCCGAGAAGCTGTCGTCAAACAGATAGATCTGCGGGTGCTTGGCAATGGCGCGGGCAATCGAAAGGCGCTGCTTCTGCCCGCCGGAGACGTTGCTGCCGCCCTGGGCAATCGGGCTGTCGAAGCCCTCGGGCTTGGCGGAGATGAACTCCGTGGCCTGGGCGATCTCGGCGGCCTGCTCTGCGTCGGCGTCGGTGATGTGGTCGCCGCCGAACTTCAGGTTGGATTTGATCGTGCCGCTGAACAGCACGCCCTTCTGCGGTACATAGCCCAGCTCGTCGTGCAGCTGTGCCTGGGTCATGTCGCGCACGTCAACGCCGCCAATCGTCACGCTGCCCTCGGTCACATCGTAAAAGCGCGGGATCAGGTTCAGCAGCGTAGATTTGCCGCAGCCCGTGGAGCCGATGATGGCCGTTGTCTCGCCGGGTCTGGCCGTGAAGCTGATGTGCTCGAGCGCGTCCTCGTCGGAGCCGGGATAGCGGAAGCTGACGTCATGGAACGCCACAACGCCGTGGGTGCCGTCCGCGGGCAGTGCCTTGGGCGCAGCGGGGTCATGGATGGTCGAGGGGGTCTTGATGACCTCGTCAATGCGGTCCGCAGCCACACCGGCGCGGGGCAGCATGACGGCGACCATCGAGAGCATGAGGAAAGACATGACGATCTGCATCGTGTAGGTGATGAACGCGATCATCTCACCCACCTGCATGTTGCCCAGATCCATCGCCTTGCCGCCGAACCAGACGATGAGCAGGCTCGTGCCGTTCATGATGAGCGTCATAAACGGCATCATGGCGACCATCGTGCGGTTGGTGAACAGCTGGGTCTTCATCAGGTCGGTGTTGGCCCTGTCAAAGCGCTTTTCCTCAAATTCCTCGCGGCTGAACGCGCGGATGGGCATAATGCCGGTCAGGATTTCGCGGCTGACAAGGTTCAGCCGGTCCACCAAAACTTGCATCTGCTTGAATTTCGGCATGGCTACGTTCATCAAAACGGCGATGAGCGCCAGCAGTGCGGCCACGGCCACAAAGATGATCCATTCCAGCCCCGTGTTGCCGCTGGCAACGTGCATAATGCCGCCGATGCCCAAAATGGGCGCGTAGGCCACCATGCGCAGCAGGATCACGCAGACGAACTGCACCTGCTGGATGTCGTTTGTGGTGCGGGTAATCAGCGAAGCAGTGGAAAATTTTTCGATTTCAGCGTTGGAGTAGCCGACGACGGTCCTGAACACGTCGCGGCGCAGGTCACGGCCAATGGCGGCGGAGACGCGGGACGCGATAAAGCCGACGGCGACGGCCACGGCAACCATGAGCAGCGTTAAAGCCAGCATCTGGCCGCCCGTGCGTAGCAGATAGGACATTTGCACGTCATGGGCAATGCCCTGGGCGTCATATTCCAGCGCGACGAGCAGCATGGCCTGGCTGGACAGGCTGTCGGCGACGGTCTCGTCCAGCTGGGCGAGAGCGTCCGTCAGCTGGTTCTGCAGCATTTCCCGTGCGCCGGGGGCCTTGGACGCGGCGGCCAGCTGCGTGGCGACGGCGTCGAGGTCATAGGCCGTGGGGGCCACGGTGTCGGTGGTACCGGCGGCAGTGGCGGCATTCTTCGCCGCGGCCATGTACAGCACAACGTCCGGCGTTGTGAACGCATTTTCCAGCGCGGCGGTGTCCGCGTCCGGGTTCAGTGTGCGCATACCGTCCGCGTCGGGGGCGGAGTAGGCTTCGTCCGCCAGTGCGGCGTCGTCCTCGGACATGAGCAGCTCGAGCGCCTGCAGCGTTGTGCTGCGGACGGTGTCGGGCAAGGGGCTTTCAATGCCGCCCTGCTGGATGCCGGTGTCCACAATTTTGCTTGTGTAGTCGGGCAGGCTTAAATCGCAGTATGCCTGCACGATGAGCAGCGCAACGACGGTCAGGCAGGCCGCCCAGTGCCGCCCCAGCTGCTTAAAAATTTTCGTCATGCGGGGGTTCTCCTTTCAAATCGGTTTTCATAGCGGCGTTCTCGGCCTCGATGGCGGCGAGCAGAGCGTCCTTTACGGCGTTGGCCTGCGCCAGCTGCTCCGGGGTCAGCCGCGCCATGATGCGGGCAAAGTAGTCGTTCATGGCCTGCTCATTGGCTTTGCGGGCGCGCTCCCCTGCCGGGGTGATGCGCACCAGCGTCTTGCGGCGGTCCTTTGGGTCGGTCTCGCGGACGATGTGGCCGTCCTGCTCCATCTGACGCAGCCCGCGGGAAATCGCCGGCATCGGCTGGTGCATCTGCCGCGCAATGTCCGAGACATAGATCGCGCCGTCGCAGCCGTGCTGCTCAATGAGATTGTACAGACTTTGCAGCATCCCATAGCGGCATTTGGGCTGCCCGGCCAGTGCTATGCGCATCCCGCGCTTGGACAGTGTGTGCAGCCGCGCCACAAAGCGGAACACCCCGCTCAGATAAGGGGTTTCAGTGCCCATTGATGAACACCTCCTGTTAATAGTTGGCTTATGTTAATTATTAAAACATGATAATAATACACCCTCCTGCACCGCGGTGCAAGAGGGTGTAAGGAAGTTTTAAGATTTGTTCATAAAGGGAGGCTTTAGGCTTATTCCTTCACACACGCAAGATTGCTCAGCGTCACACCCTTGCACAGCCCCAGCGGCAGGGCGACGGACGGCTTGGTGATGGTAATATCCTTAAAGACAATGTCCTCGACCTCATAGCCCGGCTTGTCAAAGCCCGCGATCTCGATCGGGGCGGCATCGTGCCGGCTGCGGTCATGGTCCAGCACCTCGGCGGTCAGGGTCAGCCGCTCAAAGAAGCAGTGCTCGAGCTTCGGCGGGGCACCGGCGGGCACACCGTCGTCATTGTACGGTACACTGTGCAGCATGACGCGGGGCGTGATGCAGTCCCGCACGGTCACGCCGCGCACATAGCCGCCGCGCTTGGGCGTGGCCTTGATCTCAATGCCGGACAGCGAGTTCGCCAGATCACAGTCCCAAATCTGCACGTCCTCCACGCCGCCGCTCATCTCGCTGCCGATGCAGATGCCGTGGCCGCAGTCGCTGAGGCAGTCAAACACCCGGATATGCGCGCAGGGACGGTTGATTTCGTTGCCCTCTGGGTTCTTGCCGCTCTTGATGGCGACAGCGTCGTCCCCCGTGGAGAACTCCGACGCAAACAGCGTGCAGTTCGTTGAGGAATCCGGGTCCCAGCCGTCGCCGTTCCAGACGCCCTCGGACACAAAGGTGCAGTGGTCGGTCTGGATGTCGTCGCAGTAGATCATGTGGACGTTCCAGGACGGGCCGTTTTTCAGCGTGATACCGCTGATCCAGACGTTCTCACAGTTGCTTAAATTGATAAGCCGCGGGCGGACGCGGCCCGGGATCGTGTCGCTGTTCTCGCAGCTTTCGACGAGCTCCCGGTTGTCGTCCAGAAAGCTCTTGATGCGGGCACGCTCGTCCTCAATGATCTTGCGGGCCAGCTCCTGCCCGCCGCCGCAGATCGTGCCCCTGCCGCGGATGATGATATTGCGGCAGTTCGGGCCGGTCTTGTGGTTCATGTCGCCCGCGTTCAAAAGGCTTGAGTAGCAGCGCATCTCGGTGCCCTCAAATCGGCTGGGGATGCGGGGCGAATAGTCGTGAATGTTCGTTGTGCCCTGCAGGACCGCGCCCTTGGCCAGATAAATTTCCAGATCGCTGTGCAGCCGCAGTGCGCCGGTCAGGAAATCGCCCGCCGGCACGTACAGAATATCGTCCGCGCCGCAGTCGTTGATGGCCCGCTGTAAATTGTCGGTGTTCAGGATATGGCCGTCGCCCTTGCAGAAGTAGGGCGCGGCGGTAATGTCGATGCGGCGTTTTTCCCTGCCGAACTGCAGCGTGGCCGAGCCGATGCAGTAGCTGCCGCTGACCACGTCCACCCGGAAGGAACTGCCGTAGCTCAGCCCCTCTATCGTAAAATGGGTGCGGTCTGTGCGGCCAACGGCCTCACCGTTCAGGGAGACCGTGTATTCCGCCCCGCTGGGCGCGGCGGCGGGTTTATCCCAGTACAGCACCGCGTAATCTTCGGTGCAGCGTATATTCAAATTGCCTTGTTTCATGGTGACGTCCTTTGGTTATGGGAAGTTTGCTCTTTCTTACATATTGTACCACAGTGTGCGCGTTTATCCAAGACTTGGGGGTGACAAAATACGCGGGCTGAAACGCTGCAGGTTTTTACACTTTGCAAGGTTGACATTTATAATCACATCTGCATAGTGGGGATATAGAGAAGTAGGGGCCGGGCATGCCCGGCCCGCGGCTTTGCCCATAGAACTCGTTTACGGGCGAGAGAGGAACGATACATGTTAAACCAATTTTCACGCACGCAATTACTGCTCGACAAGGAGAGCATGGACCGGCTGTTCAACGCCCGGGCGACGGTGTTCGGCATCGGCGG
>OLPR01002933.1_pt1 | contig 12028 bp, 12 predicted proteins | sample 1672761 | NCBI WGS metagenome assembly OLPR01 (sample SAMEA3136721, study PRJEB25190) | human gut metagenome | biome: human gut; feature: human-associated habitat; material: faeces | place: Austria | collected 2013 | reverse complement strand
TACCGGGACAGTCTGCCGATTGACTCATAATGACGGTATTAAACGACTGTCCCTACATAGAAAGCTTCTGTTTCTACGCTCCGCTTGCGGTGAATCTTCATGTGTACGCAATCGATGAAGACGATGGGGTAATAAGCCTCCAGAGAGCGCGTGAGCCATTGCGAGACATCTTCTCGAAGGTAGTCCAGCATTCGCGAAATGCTCGCCTTGCTGTAGTGCTCGCCATAGATATCCTGGAATACCTCGCCGACCTGTTCCTGCGTAAGACCTTTCGTGTAAAGCGTTCCCGCAAGGCGTTCGCATTCATCCTCCTGATGGCGTAGGATTGCCAGAATCCGGGGATGAAAATTCCCGTAGCGATCTCGAGGTATCCGGAACGTCAGCGTACGACCATGACCGTAACTATGCCCCGGGCGAAATCCGTTGCATTTGTTCCCTGACGTGGAGTTTTCCCGGAGATATTCCCGGCGCTCCGAGACCATCATACTCTCCAATAGGATCTCCAACAGATCCTGAAGGCCATTTTCCCGCTCCGAATGTTTGCATATTAATTCGGAAAGTTGTTCCTTTGTCAACATCATAAGTCTACTCCTTTTTTAGTTTTTGTTGGTTCCCTATACAAATCTAAAAAATCTGTAGACTTTTTTATTTATCCTTCTCCAGACACACTTTTTGGAACAGTATCTTTTTGTCTATCAAATCCGCGATATATTCTAAAGATGAAACATAGAAATCATAAAGAATCTCTTTTTGCTCATCTATTGATTTTAATGTTTCTAATTTTTCGAATTGATCATCAGGTAGATTTCTCCATACAACATTAGATTCTGAATACCATTCAGAGTTATTTTTCAAATCGTCAAATATCAAATCATAAGCTTTTCCTGACCAATTTCTATCTTTTCGAATTCCAATGCAAACAACAGGTTTAGATTCCGGATTATCAAAATAAATACTCATCCAACCCCAAGTTGTACAGTACCTGCTTTTTTTATATTATTAAATGTAACTTGAAAATATCTTCCTACGACACAATTATTATGTTGATCGACTACCCCCCCCATGAAGTTTCTTGCATACAATTTCTGTCGTAGTATCCTGAATAATACTTCAGTTTCAGCATTAAATATCTTCTTCAAAATTTCAAGAAATACAGCTAAAGAAGTTAGTGATGATATTCTCATTGGTTGGTTTATTGTTATGATTGAACAAGTGGATTTAATTCTTTCCACGTATAAATTCTATATCCTCGTTCCTGATAATATCTCTTTTTAGAAAAGAGATCATAGTTCGTAATATAGCCAAAATAATCAGGAGAGACTTTATAAACTTTATCATAATCCCCGAAATGATGATTCCTATCATAAATTTTATTCTCAATCAGATATATTTCACCCCCGTATTCTAACATGAAATCTACTCTACAATTTCCTTGAGAATATTCTCGTTCTATATAAACATCAGTAGGAACAGATATTTCCGGAAAAAAGAACTGAAAAATCAAAGACTTGAACACATCCGAAGTTTCACAAGCCACGTAAATTATATCTGAAAGATCATTTTTCAGAATACCTTCTAGATGCTAGCTGATGAAGAAATTTGGAAAACATATACCTATAATTTTAAACCTTTTATAATCCATTTTACTTCCGTATCAATCTTATTTCTATCAAAAAATTTCACTAATCCTGTTTTAATGGTTATTCTATAATATTTTTCTTTTATCAGTTTATCAAACTTCTTTTTAGGGGTGTAATGATAATCTAAACCGTATTTATTCAAGAATAACATTAAAAATAAGTGAAATGACATCAGTACATTATATTGTAAATTAATCTGACTAGAGTCTACTGAACATATATAGTTAACTACAGGAGAGATTTCTTCAAAGTCGTTTTCAAATTTTAGGAGAAACTCTTCGTAACCCATATTACAATTATCCTTGCTGATGTATTTTGTAAATACACTAATATTATCTTTAAAAAAATGCGCATTTTCACAATTATAATCATATTTTATCCCAGAAAAAAGATCGTTATCACAAAAAAAGTGCTTTAAGGTCTTTATATATTTTAAGTACAACGCATCTTTTTTGTCAGCCATAGAAAAATCAAAATCATATATATCCATCTCTGATCGCTCGAGCCAATAGAAAAATGTAAGCAATCTATATACGGAACTTTTGATATAATAAAAGTTTCCCTTTATTTTAAGTTGCTCCAAATCTTCACATTTAGTCCATCCTTCATTAATATTTTGAGATAAATTCCACAACCTGAAGTTTAATTCTTCTGCAGCTTTAATTAATGGCGTTTTACTTTTTGCTAATTTATTCTTTATTCCAAATCTTTCCTTGAATACATATTCACGTTGTATCTTATACCTAATAAAATATTTATCTCTCATCCAATAAAAGGATATAAATGCGACAGGTATAAGTATACTAATACCACAGTTCACTAATATTTGTATGTAATCATTACCCATAATAATATTATCTGATTAAATCATTATTCCCCCTAATTTGTTTTAAATATTGTCTACAAAAATATTAGAATTACACATATATTTACCAAGAAATAGAAGTTTTTTTAATTTCAAATAACGAAACTTTACTTTATCCCCGTATTCATATATACGTTCATTAAAGTAAAGTCAAAATAAGGGAAAAAGAGATGGCTGGCGCCATAGCGAAATGGCTACAGTCTTTTTTCTTTTTGCTGCAAAACTTATAAGCTTACCCTGGTGTAATGTCGGACCAAACACTACTTCGGCGAGGCGCAATATTCCACAATTGGAATCCAAAAATATCCATGAATCCACCCTCGATTTTACAGTTCGTTTTGGCGAAATAAACACAGACGTGCCCTATCGTTACAGACGAGGTCAGTCGGGGCTCAAAAGGGCTGTTTTTGCCTCTTTCCCCTCTGTCCGGAGGGAGGCAATGAAAAAAATCGTTAAATCTTCGATTTTTCGCAAAAACAAGTAAATTTTTAAGATTCCCATCTTCTAAGCTATAAACTATTGATAATCAACAGATATTTGATAGTGCATTGAAAAATCTATCGTTCAAAATGCAGGCGAGCGCAATTATCGGGATTTTGCATATAAATAAAGCCAATAATACTTCTCTGAAATCTTCAAGGCACAATAATAATGCATTACAGACTAACCGCCTTAAAGATAACATCAGAGAAGATTCAACACATTTTTACAGAAGAGTAATAGCTTCTTTCTCTACCAGAGCTAGTTCTTCTCCACAGGTTGCGACATGTGTATATATGTTGCTTGAATAGCCATAAAGAAAGACAGCTATCTATCGAGCCACTTCCCATAGACATAGATATTCCGCTCAAGATAGAGCGTGTGCAGGTCATATGAGATGACCCACAGACATAACGAGCAGTCTCCACGAAGACTGAATGTCAAATCACGGAAAGCTGTATTCGGGAAGCGGACATTGTGCGTGCAAAACCGACCCTTATAACCAGCTGGCGTTGCTTCACACAGGTAGACACTAAAAGTGCAAAACAACCAGCGGAGAATTCTCCGCCGGTTTTCGGGGTACAGGCTCTCGACATAAAAGCGATGGTAGTAAATCATCTCCTGTGGCTATCAACGTAAACGATACCTCCGGGCAAAATAGGCGACAACTCCCGGAATGTGCTTTTTGTAGTAGGGCTGATTCTCCCGGCACCATGTGGCGAGCTCCTGCTTCGTAGTAAAAGGGCGGAGCCAGCTGCGTCCCGACATAATACGATCCAACTCGGGAGCCAAGCGCTCGACAAAGTCTCCGACGGTCCAGCCTTCCCAGATGTGTTTCTGAAGGTCAATCATACCAAATCCATTTTGAAGTTTGACATATGGTCCATGGACCGGCTCCATTCAGAAAAGAAGGTGCCGGCCACGGGCCGATACACAGCGGCGGGACCAACCGGAGGCCCTTTTCGGACGATACGACCCGGACGGGTGGAGATCGTGCGAAAAGGGACTTCGAGGTGCAGGCACGCCGCTATCTTGGCCCGAGGTCGGCACTTGTGGAATAACCTTCTACCCCACTGTCAAACTCTTTGCTCTTCCGGTCCGACCACAATCCGGGGTGTACGCCGCAGCGCATTTTGCAGATTGCGCTGGTTAATCCGGTAAACGAGCATCAGCAGATCATAGGCGCTGTACAGGAATTGCCGCCGATAGATCTTGGGGCGAATCAGCCGTTTTTGACGGTAACGGATCAGAGTTTCGGGGCGAATGTCGAGGACCTCGCAGGCCGCATCGGCCGTCAGGAAGAGCGGTTCGTCGCTTTGACTGCATAGGTATTCAAACAGCAGCAAACTTTTGCTCAAAAGAAAGTTCGTCTTGATGAGACGTTCGAGTTGTTCAGAGGGTACAAGCCGATAGATCCGGGGATTTTGTTTGTTTTCCATGGGTAACAGATTTATTGATTCAACGATTCGAGTTTTCCACGGCGGCGCATCTTGCGGATGAACTCCTGCACCTCGGAGAGCAGGTACATGCGCCGGGCTCCGATGTTGAAGCCGACAAGCAACCCCTGTTCACGAAAGCGGCGCACCTGGCGTTCGCTCTGGCGGAGCAACTGGCAGACCTCCGCAAAATCGAGGATCGGATCGCCTTCGAGCTGGCTCCGGTGATCCTTCATGAAGTGTACAATCTCGAGAATCTCTTCGACCGTCCGCAGAATGCGGGACAGGTCATCCGTGTGTTGATTTTCCATCTTTGTCGGGTTTGGTTTCCACGGCAAAGATGGGACAACCCCAGAACTCGTTTATCAGTGTTTGAATCAATTATATGTTTTTTCAGATTCGAAACCCGGACATCTTTTGCCCCCGGCAGTCCATCAGATAACAGGACCAAAACTTCTATAATTTGCCGATATCGGCAAGAATCGTTATATTTGGGTCGAAAATCGGCTGTTTAACTTGCCGATACGACGTTCGGTTATGGAGTACATTTCAGTCGCGGCATTCGCCGCAAAGCACGGCATCGCGGAGCGCACGGCCCGCAACTACTGCGCCTCGGGAAAGATCGAGGGAGCCTTCTTGACGGGCAAGACCTGGAATATCCCGGCGGATGCCGCATTGCCCAGTCGCAAGCCGCGATCCGGACATATCATGCCGCTGTTGGAGGTACTGCGTGAGCAGAAAGCGATGCGTCTCAAAGGCGGCATCTATCACCGCACGCAGATCGACCTTACCTACAACTCGAACCACATCGAAGGCAGCCGGCTGACCCACGACCAGACCCGCCACATCTTCGAGACCGACACGGTGGGCGTCGAGGGCGAGACGCTGCGTGTGGATGACATCCTCGAAACCACGAACCACTTCCGCTGCATCGACACGATCATCGACCGGGCCACGGAGCCGCTCACCGAAGCCTTCATCAAGGAACTGCACGCACAACTCAAGTCCGGCACGTCGGACAGCCGCAAGGAGTGGTTCGCCGTGGGCGACTACAAACGTCTGCCCAACGAGGTGGGCGGCATGGAGACTACGCCTTCCGAAGAGGTACACCGCGAGATGAAGCGACTCTTGGCGGAGTACAACGCCCGGCGGCACAAGACACTCGACGATATCCTCGACCTGCACCAGCGTTTCGAGTGCATCCACCCGTTTCAGGATGGCAACGGCCGAGTTGGACGACTCGTGATATTCAAGGAGTGTCTGGCGACCGGCATCGTTCCCTTCATCATCACCGACGACCTCAAGATGTTCTACTACCGCGGTCTGCAACAGTGGCCCGCCGTGCGCGAATATCTGCGCGACACCTGCCTCACGGCGCAGGACAACTACAAGGCCCTGCTCGACTACTTCCGAATCCCCTACTGAACCGCCGAATCACCTTCCAGGGATGTTACAGGGAGTGGAAATATCGGATTGGGCACCAGGTTCAAACGTCACAACTAGAATATTGATTTATTGACATTTAGGCACATCATAATACCCACAAAAACGATAAAAAATCCGCAGGTTCGTTTCCAATTCGGTTGCAAAATCCGGGATTTTTTCGTAACTTTGTAACAACCAAGTGAATACAAGGGAAAACAGCGGAAAAAGGTTGTGGCCTATTCGGTGTATCTAAAAATTTTCACAATCTTAACACGTTGATATATTGGTGATTATGATATGGGTTCAGTTACCCCACTCTCCGCAACGAAGAAAAGCCTGAGTTCTGAAACTCAGGCTTTTTTGTTTCACCGCCGGACCGGGCCCTGCACGGAACGGGCGGGCGGAACAAAAAGGCCGGAGCGGCGCAGCCGCACGGCTTTTCGCCTGTTGCAGGGGCCTCCCCGGCGAGGGGACGGGGAAAAAGCGTGCGCAGCACAGTTAAACCCCACTCTCCGCAACGAAGAAAGGCCTGAGTTCTCAAAACTCAGGCTTTTTTGTTTCACCGCCGGACCGGCCCCGCACGGGACGGGCGGGCGGAGCAAAAAGGCCGGAACGGCGCAGCCGCACGGGACGGAGACTTACTGCCCGGCTCGCAGCGAGACGACCTTCGTCACCTCGTAGACGCCCGTATATTCGGCCGCAAAACCCTCATCGCGGGGTCCCGTATCACGGACCTCAAGCTCCGCCTCGACGACCCGACCGTTCTTCACACCGCCCGTGACACGGTCATACTCCGCCGCAAGCCGACCGGTGCGGTCGATGACCCAATATTCACACGTATCGTTGTCGGCCATGAACGAACGGACCTCGTGACCGATAATCAACCGCCCCTTGACGCGCTTCGTGCCGCCCAAGACAACCGAATCGGGCAGCAGCACGATGCTCTGCTCGTCGAAAAGGGGTGCATCCTGGCCGATTTCGACAAAGAGCGCACGCCCCGGAGCATTGGCATGCAGCTCGAAATAGCGCATACCGCTGTTGCCCACACCCCATCCGCTGCAGGTTGCAGGCACGGGCTCCCCGGCACTCCGCCGGCGGAACTCCTCGGCGCAGGCCCCTGCCGGCCGAAGCTCAAAGCGCCACACACCCCGACGACCGCTCGCCACCTCCTGCATGACACACTCCTGCGATGCATCCCAACCGGGCATCCTCCCGAGCTGCGAGAGCAGGGCTTCGGGACCGTCGCCGTCGATGCGGAGCACCCGCAGCACCGGCTGCCCCGGGACACCGTCGCACTCGAGCCGGGCACCGGGCAGTTCCGAATCGGCCACCACCTGCAGCCGGCCGTCGCTCTGACTCCAGAAGCGAAGGCCCGCACCGGAGACCTCCTCCCACCAAAAATTCTCGAAGGCTTCGCGCGACGGACGTGCCGGGAAAAGCGGCTCATCCGCCCCCTTCTGCTCCGCCCCGCAGGCCGAGAGTGACAGCGCCAGCAGCGCCCACGAGATTCGGAGCCCGAAGCTCCGACCGAATACCTGTACCATAAGCCACGTGTTTGAAAAATGTCGTCTGACAACACGCTGCCGTTCCCCGAGGAGGGGCGACAGACCGTTCCGCGCCGCAGGCTTGATACAAATATAGTGAAAGATGGGCTCAATGGCAAACGGGAGGTCGGGAACTCCGCCTCGCGGGCAGCCATGACCCGGCCCCTTCGAAGGGAGCCACCCCCTCCAGAGGGGCCTCCCGCGGCAGCATGGCAACCGGGAAGCCGGAGCTGTAACCGAATTGTAACATCGGTTTCATAAAGGTTTCAGATTTATTTCGCAACTTTGTCACTCGAAAGCCGGAATGAAACCATTCCCGTCAACCAAAACCTTTTACCGAACCAAAATACCCCAAGATGAAACACCGTATCCTGCTTTTGCTGTTGTGTCTGACCGCCGCAACGGGACTTCGCGCCCAGGAGGAGCGTTCCCTGTTCCGAAAAACCGTATTCACCGTCAACGGCGCCTCGCAGACGGATTCCGACAGCCTCGAAGTGGCCCATCAGGAGTATCCCGCAGACAGCATCGCGGCTCTCGCCGACGCGGAGCACTCCGACGAGGAGCTGCTCGAACTGCTGCGCATGATGCCCAACATCGAGATAGGCAAGGGCATCACCTTCCAGCCGCGGAGCAAGTGGTACTCGATGACGCTGCGCTTCCGCATGCAGAACATGGTGGGGCTCTCGTTCGACCGCGACTTCTCGCTCACGCAGACCGAGGCGCGCGTCAAGCGGCTGCGCCTGCGCTTCGACGGTTACATCTACTCGCCCAAGCTGGTCTACTCCATCCAGCTCGGATTCACTCCCTACGACACCAAGGAGCTGCCCAACGGCAACACGAACATCGTCCGCGACGCAATCGTCTACTACGTACCCAACGCACACTGGAACATCGGCTTCGGACAGACGAAAATCAAGGCCAACCGCGCCCGCGTCAACTCGTCGAGCGCCCTGCAGTTCGTCGACCGCAGCATCGTCAACAGCGAGTTCAACCTCGACCGCGACTTCGGCTTCTTCGGCGAATACAACGGCCGCATCGGCAAGCGCTTCCGCCTCTCAGCCAAAGGCTCCATCACGCTGGGCGAGGGGCGCAACTGGAGCACGTCGTCCGACGGAGGACTGGCCTACACGGGTCGTCTGGAGCTCTACCCGCTGGGGCGCTTCAAGTCGAAGGGCGACGTCATCGAAGGCGACTTCGAATACGAGGAGCAGGTGCGCATCCTGCTGGCGGGCGCCTACTCCTACAACAGCCGCGCCGTGCGCATCCAGGGCCAGAACGGCGCACTGATGCCCGAGGGCGAGCACCGCAACCTGGGCTCCTACTTTTTCGACTTCATCCTCAAGTACCGCGGCTTCGCCTTCTATACCGACTTCATGGGCCGCACGTGCGACACCCCGCTCTTCGACGGCAACGAAGGCATCTTCGTCTACACGGGCAAGGGCCTCAACCTCCAGACGAGCTACCTCATCAAGCAGAAGTGGGAAATCGCGCTGCGCAACTCGACGATGTTCCCCGACGGCGAGGTGCAGTCGCTGGCCGGCTACCGCCGCTGGAACCAGACCACCATCGGCGTGACGCGCTACCTCATCGGGCACAGCCTCAAGCTGCAGGCCGACGCCTCGTACAACCACCAGAGCGGAGCGCTCAACCCCAACTACAACCGCTGGGAAATCCGCTTCCAGGTCGAGCTGGGTCTTTAGGCCATCGAGCCGCCCGACAGACAAAGACCCCCGGCACGCAGTCGTGTCGGGGGTCTTCGTTTCATGCGGGGTCATACGGAGGATGCGCGCCGGCGGCGTGCGCAGTGTTCCGCCGCAACAGGCGACAGCGCAGAGTCCGGCTTCGGCCCGGCGGCATGCGCAGCGTTCCGCCGCTAACGACGGCATACGGCCGCACCTTTCAGAGAATCTTGAGCGCAATGCGGGCGCAGGCCTCGGCATCGGCCAGCGCATGGTGGTGGTGTTCGAGGTCGAAGCCGCAGGCGGCCGCAACGGTATGGAGCTGGTGGTTGGGCAGGCGGCTGCCGAAGATGCGGCGCGAGGCGCGGCAGGTGCAGTAGAAGCGGTAGCCGGGATAGGGCATGCCGTAGAGCTCGAAGGCGGCCTTGAGGCACCCTTCGTCGAAGGGCGAGTTGTGGGCCACGAGGGGCAGCCCCTCGATGCGGGGGGCAACCTCCTCCCACACGGTGCGGAAATCGGGGGCATCGGCCGTATCGGCATAGCTCAGGCCGTGGATGGCAGTGGTGAAGGCGCTGTAGTAGTTGGGACGGGGACGGATGAGGCGGTAGAGCGAATCGACCACCTCGCCGCCGCGTACGACCACCACGCCCACCGAGCAGACGCTGGAGCGCTTGCCGTTGGCCGTTTCGAAATCAATGGCGGCAAAATCGGTCATGGGTTGCAGTCAATCTTAACGCAGCTCCGCACGCCGCGGAGGCGCAGCGTCGGAGGCGGATGCAAAGATAGCCATTTCCGGCATCGGATGTACTCCCCGCCGGCTCAAAAACCGCCGCCGCTGAGAAGTTCCGGCCGTGTCCCCGCACAAGAATGGACCCCAGGCTCTCCTCTCCTCCGCCCCGCGACCGCGGTACCGGACGCAGCAACAAGCCCTGCCCCGCCGGCTCAAAAACCGCCGCCGCGGGAAAGTTCCGGCCGTGTCCCCGCGCAAGAATGGGCTCCGGGGCCTTCCTTTCCTTCGCCCCGCGACCACGGCGCCGGACGCAGCAACAAGCCCCCGCGCAACTCCGCGGCCACGGACTCCGGCTGAGCCCCCCCGGCACGTCCCTCCGGCACCGTCCTCCACCCCCGAGGCGCCGGACCGCCATAAAATTCCGCCTCCGGTCCTCCGCCGCCCCCCATGACTCCCCTCCTCCTCCGTCCCCACTCCGCCTCGATATCCCGCTCTTCCGCCGACACAAAAAAACCGGACCGAGAGGCTCGGTCCGGAGCGTTTGCTTGCCGCAGAGCGGGATTACTCCCACTCGATGGTGGCGGGCGGTTTCGAGGAGATGTCGTAGACTACGCGGTTGACCCCCTTGACCTTGTTGATGATGTCGTTCGAGACATCGGCCAGGAACTCGTAGGGCAGATGCACCCAGTCGGCCGTCATGCCGTCGGTCGAGGTCACGGCGCGCAGCGCCACGCAGCTCTCGTAGGTACGCTCGTCGCCCATCACGCCGACGCTCTTGACCGGCAGCAGGATGGCACCTGCCTGCCATACCTTGTCGTAGAGCCCGGCCGCATGGAGGGCATCGATGTAAATCTTGTCGACGTTCTGGAGAATCTCCACCTTTTCGGGGGTGATGTCGCCCAAAATGCGGATGGCCAGGCCCGGTCCCGGGAAGGGATGGCGGCCGATGAGCTGCTCCGAGATGCCGAGCGAACGCCCCACGCGGCGCACCTCGTCCTTGAAGAGCAGCCGCAGCGGCTCGACGATGCGCAGATTCATCTTCTCGGGCAGGCCGCCCACGTTGTGGTGCGACTTGATGGTGGCCGAGGGTCCGTTGACCGAGCAGGACTCAATGACGTCGGGATAAATCGTACCCTGTGCCAGCCACTTCACATCCTTGATTTGCTGCGCCTCCTCGTTGAAGACCTCCACGAAGTCGCGGCCGATGATTTTGCGCTTGGTCTCGGGGTCGGTCACGCCCGCCAGGTCGCCGAGGAACTTCGCCCCGGCCTTGACCCCCTTGACGTTGAGCCCCATGTTCTCGTAGGATGCCAGCACCTCCTCGAACTCGTTCTTGCGCAGCAGGCCCGAGTCGACGAAGATGCAATAGAGGTTGTGGCCGATGGCCTTGTGGAGCAGCACGGCGGCCACCGACGAATCGACACCGCCCGAGAGACCCAGCACCACGCGGTCGTTGCCCAGCCGCTCGCGCAGCTCGCGCACGGTCGACTCGACGAAGCTCTCCGAGGTCCACGACTGCGCGCATCCGCAGATGCCCACGACGAAGTTGCGGAGCAGCTGCGTGCCGTCGGTCGAGTGGTAGACCTCGGGGTGGAACTGGATGCCCCACGTCTGCTCACCCTCGATGTGGTAGGCCGCCACGCGGACATCCTCCGTCGAGGCGACAATCCGGTAGTTGTCGGGCACGCGCGTGATAGTGTCGCCGTGCGACATCCACACCTGCGTCTTGGCCGGAAGCCCCTTCATCAGGGCATCCCCGGCGTCGCCCACCGTCAGCATCGCACGGCCGTACTCGCGGCTCGGCGCAGGCTTCACCTCGCCGCCGAAGGCCGAGGCGAGGAACTGTGCCCCGTAGCAGACGCCCAGCAGCGGCAGCCGGCCCTTGATGGCCGAGAGGTCGGGGTTGGGAGCCTCCTTGTCGCGCACCGAGTAGGGGCTGCCCGAGAGAATCACGCCCCGCACCGACGCGTCGAGCGCCGGAATCTTGTTGAAGGGGTGAATCTCGCAGTAGACATTCAGCTCGCGCACACGCCGCGCAATGAGCTGCGTGTACTGCGAGCCGAAGTCGAGAATCAAGATTTTTTCCTGCATTATTCCGTAGGTTTGTTAGTTTCGTTGGACGTATGTTCCGCAGCGGCTCCGTCGGCTGTTGCGCTCGAGGCCTCTCCGCCGGCACCCTCTGCGGAGTGCTCGCCCGAAGGACGGGCTCCGCGGCGGCGGTGACGGCTG
>OLPR01002931.1_pt1 | contig 12036 bp, 11 predicted proteins | sample 1672761 | NCBI WGS metagenome assembly OLPR01 (sample SAMEA3136721, study PRJEB25190) | human gut metagenome | biome: human gut; feature: human-associated habitat; material: faeces | place: Austria | collected 2013 | reverse complement strand
TCCGCTGTTTCTTGACCTCTGCCGTCTGCTGGCTGGACTGCGCTTCCTGCACCACTCGGACAAACTCGGCTCGGTCATGCTTGGCGTACTCTGCAATAGCTTTCAGCATTTCGGAGACAAGGGACAGTACCACATCTTCATTGATACGGTGCTGTGTTTTGCAGAGCGTTCCGCAAGGGACTTTGGTGTACTGTGAGCAAGTGTATTGAGAAATGCGCTTGCCGTTGTTGGTGCGGTGGACATACATCTTGCCGCCGCAATCGGCACAATAGAGCAAGCCTGTGAGGGGTGCTGTCTCGCCCCAGCCGTCCGGGTAGCGTCTGACCTTGCTGCGGATTTTCTGCACAAGGTCATAAGTCTGCTGGTCGATGATAGGCTCATGGGTATTCTCGAAAATCGTCCATTCGTCCTCCGGGACATAATGGCTTTTCTTGTCCTTGAAGTGCTTTCGGGTCTTGAAATTGATGGTGTGTCCCAGATATTCACGCTTTTCAAGAATGTTGCAGATGGTGGAAGAACCCCAGCCGTACACATCTTTGAAAGTCTTGTTCTTGTTCACGCCCTCGCCATGCTGTGCAAGGTAAGCGGACGGAATGAGGACTTTTTCCTCTTTCAGCTTGTTGGCGATCTGATACGGACCGTAGCCGTCAATCGTCATGGCAAAGATACGCTTTACCACTTCGGCGGCTTCGGGGTCAATCAGCCATTGGTCTCGCTTCTCATTCCAGAGGTAGCCGTAAATGACTAAGCCTGTGAGGTGCTTGCCTGTCTTGCCTTTGGATTGGAAAGTGGAACGGATTTTACGGCTGGTGTCTCGTGCATAATACTCGTTCATGATGTTGCGGAACGGGGTAAAATCATCGTCCCCTCTGGCACTATCCACGCCATCATTGATGGCGATAAGACGCACTCCACGCTGACGCAGGATTTCCATAATCTGACCGACTTTCAGATAGTCACGCCCCAGACGGCTCATGTCCTTGATACAGAGGTATTCCACATTCCCAGCTTCAACCTCTTTCATCATGGCTAAAAATCCGGGACGGTCAAAACAAGTTCCGCTGATACCATCGTCCGTGAAATGGGTCGGATTAGGAAAGTCATGCTGGGCGGCGTAGTCCTCCAACAATTTCTTTTGGTTGGAGATGGAATTGCTCTCGCCCTGTAAATCATCGTCACGGCTCAAACGCTCGTAAAGAGCTGTGATTTTCTCGTTTCTTCTCATTGCTTGCGCTCCTTTCGTGATTGTTGAGGTTATATGTTTTAGGAGACTTCCCAATCGACTGATTAAGAAGTCTCCTAAAGCATACAACACCGGCGGCCAGCTTGTATTTTCGCCATTGACGCACGGCGAAGTGGTTGGGGTCACGCTCGCCGAGCTCCCGGAATGCGATATCTACGTTGTTTTCAAAGGTTTCATCATCCTCACGCACCTCCATTGCTGTCCAACTCATTCAGCAGCTTGGTGGCCTTCTGATCGGCACAGCCGATAGCCTCCATGACCTCTTCCAGCGTGAAGATGATGAACACGCGACCCTGTTCGTCCAGCCAGCCGTTTTTACGGCTCAGGCTCATCCGGTCCAGCAGAATGCCGTAGAGGATTTTGGCCTCGGCGGAGATGGACTTGAAGCGTTCATCGGTAAACAGTGCCTTGGGGATGCGGTAAAAGGCAAACTGATCCGCCTGGGCACCGTAGAAATAATCCAGCGTCACTTGGCGCGCCCCCTCTCAAGCGAGCGAAGAATTTCCTTCGTACCCCAGCCGATGCAAGGTCCGCACTTGCCATACGGGCAGTCATCGCATTCGCTTACGGGTTTCGTTTCCGGCTTTGGCCGGTCATAACAGCAGACCTTCAGCATACAGCCGTGTCTGCCGTAGTAATAGCAGTACCGGCAGTCCTTCGGCTTGCCGTTCTCACAGTAATCTGTCATGGCATTCATCCTCCTGAAAATGGGTACAAAAAAAGCGCGTCTGTCCAGCCAAAAAGGCATTCTCCCCGGAGGGAGAGACAGACGCGCAAGGCGTGTTCATATTCAATTCTGGCAATAAAAAATGGGCTAAGCGTCCATCGCTTACTCCCAGTATAACATCAGCTATTCAGTTTCGGCACTGCCCAAATGCAACGGCTTATGCCGCAAATTCCTTGAAATTACGGGCTTTTTCTGGTGTTAGTCCACAAATAACAGCCTCATTGCCGATAATCACATCAAACTTCATATTCATTATCCTTTCAGGCGTACTACTGTGAATAAACTCATAAGCATGTGTTTCCATGTCTGTACCTCTATCGTACTGTGCACGATTTGCTCCACAGAATGCACACTTTCCATCTGACCAACTATGCTGCACTCTTTTAAAGCGAATATTTCCTTCTGATGTATTAAATTTTGTGACAGAGAAAGTGCTATTCGGATACTTACTGCAGTATACACTACGTCGCGCTAATAAGCTGGTCAGTTCAGTGATCGCTATGCCAAATAACTGCTTAGTAAATATATGATTTACTCGCTTTTGCAAATCGGGAATCTGTTGCTCGAGTCCGTTCATTAAGCGTTTTGCAATTTCGCGCAGAAATACCCCGCTTTTTGTGGCGGGATCAAGAAAAGTGGTATCAGGATTGCTGAATAGCTCTTGCGGTAGCATATCCAGCATCTGATTTACGACTTCTGGCGGCGTAAACACCTCATCATTCGACAGGTTTGCAAGACAAGAGAGAACGTCTGGATTGTAGTTGGCTCGTATTAGATCAAGCGTCATAATGCCCTGCCTCCTGTAAACGAGTATAATGAGTGAGTGGGTACTCGGCAATTGGAGCTGGGGTTGATTGCCCTGTTAACGGATCAACCATCCAATTCTCAGATCCTGTAGCCTCATCCGCAAATAGTGATAACTGTATGTTGTTATCATCGTAAGAATTTGGGTCTTTGTTTTCCATCATAAGAACATCCAGCCGGAAGTCCCGTCTCTTGACTCTTCCGCTACCAATCCAGCTCCATTCGCTGAATATGATAGGCTTGCCATCACTATTTTTTAAGGTTAGCGCATCGCCACAGAGAATATTTCTTTTGAGAACAAACGCTGCCGTATCACGACATTGGTCGCTGCATTCCTTTTTACATGCCTTTGAATAAGCTTCATTCCAGATACCATAGAGGCGCAGTTGGCATTCCTCAACGTTATCAGGTAGCAGATCAACCCCGTAAATGCTCATCAACGCTTTAATGGATTCGCTCTCCCATATACCAGGCTTTCCTTTTCCTATGATATCGACAACTGCCAGTTTTCTCTTTAAAATAGCAGCAAGGAAATTACCATTCCCACATGCTGGTTCCAGAAATGTGGAGTCTATGCGCTCTGTCTCTTGTTTTACCAAATCAAGCATAGCATTTACTTCGCGTTCAGCGGTAAATACCTCACCATGGTCCGCGACCCGGCGCTTAGATTTAATCTGCTCGTTCTTTGCTTGAGTCATCTATTGTTATACTCCTTTCGGGAGTCTCTACGCTATCGTCACTATTATAGCAAATTTTTGAAGGGCTATCAATCGCAATGCCTTGTTTTTGGTGCTATTTCCCGAAATTTTTCAAAGCCATGTTTTATTTTCTGAAACCATAATCTCCTATGGGGTAATATTCATCTTTAAGCCATTAGCCAAGAATTCTGGCACAGGTATAAGATGAACGTAATACGGAAAAAAGCAAGCAGTATTAACAAATAATTGCCGAATACCGCTTGCTTTTTTATTTATTATTGCTATGCGCAGCGCGTTACACAATACCGTAAAACGCCATTGTGCGCTTTGCTGATTTCTCCGGGCAGGGCGTTGTTGCCGCCGCCGACCAGCGACGCGTGCGAAGCGGTGTGATGCGGCGATCGAAACGGGCGTTCGGTCAGCAGACCGCTCGGCGGAATCGTTCCGGCAACGGAGTGAATGCGCGTCGTTTCCAGCGCTTCCGAAAACGTCATGTCCGGAAGAATCGAGGGCATACAGCGCGCCATCAGCGTTTTGCCCGATCCCGGCGGGCCGATCAGGAGCACGTTGTGTCCGCCGGCTGCGGCGATTTCAAGTGCGCGCTTGGCGCTGGATTGCCCCTTGACGTGCTTGAAATCCTCCATGTGCTCGACATTGTGCAGAAGCTGCGCGTAGGGAATCGGCTCCGGCGGCTGAATGACCAGCTGACCGGTCAGATGCCGAATCGCCGCCTGAAGCGTTTCGACCGGATAGAGGGAAATGCCCTCGATGCAGCGAACCTCGTTCAAATTCTCCATCGGCAGCATCAGATGCTTCTTTCCGCGCTCCAGTGCGGAGATGACCATCGGCAGCGCGCCGCGCACAGGGCGCACAGAGCCGTCCAGCGAAAGCTCGCCGAATACCGTTAAATCATTCAGAGCATTCGGCGGGAGAATGCCCAGACAGCACAGCGTTGCCAGCGCGATCGGCAGATCAAACGCAGGCCCCTCCTTCTTTGTATCCGCCGGCGCGAGATTGACCGTCAGGCGCGCGGCAGGAAAGGCATAGCCGCTGTTTCGAATGGCGGCGCGCACGCGTTCGCGCGATTCCTTGACCGACGCGTTCGGCAGTCCGACGATTTCAAACATCGGCATACCGTTCGCGAGATTGACCTCGACCGTGACCTCGAAACCGTCAATGCCGGACAGCCCACAGCTTAAAACGCTGGAAAGCATGAGCGCGCCCCCTTTTGTTGAAATCAGAAATTATACCACTTAAACCACCGGAGCAACTGCGCGTACCACCGCGCAACCGGCGTGCCCGATTCAAGCGGATAGAACGCGATGAACAGCAGCAGCGCAATTCCGCAAAGCAGCGCGGCGGCAAAGCTGAACGATTCGCAGCGTTTGTTTTCGCGCATCGGATCCTCTCCGCGCAGGTGATCAAGCATCAATACGCTCGCCAGAATGATGAACGGCACGCTGGCGAAATAGTGGTAAATGAACGTCGATCGCGGTACCAGCACCCACGGCAGAAATTGCGATGCGAATCCGATCAGCACGATCACATACGCCTCCGGCGCGCGCTTTTTCCATGCTGCGCGCACCAGCACATGCAGCAGCGCGACCAGTCCGAACCACCAAACCGCAGGATTGCCCATGCAGGAAATCGAGGAGATCATGCCGCTTGTCGGCAAATTCGCCGTGCCGCTGAAATACCACATCGGCCACCAGATGATCGGCCACTGATACCACGGCGAGCGGAAATAATGCGTGTCGCCGGCAAGCCCCGCGTGATAGTTGAAAATGCGCGTCTGAAGGTCGATTACCTTTCGGACATAGCGCATCGAGAACATATCTGCAAACGAGGCGAGCCCTTCGCCGCGCAGATGCCAATAATACGAGAAATAGTAAATCAGCATCGGAATTGCGACGAAGAACACCAAGCAGAACAGGATCGTAATGCCGATATATCTGGGATATGCCGCCGCATACGCCCATTCCGCACGACCGTCGCGCATTGCCGCCCGATATTCGCGCCATCTGCGCGCCATCGACCAGAAGAACAGCACCGCCAGCCCTGCGGAGGCGTACAGCCCGATCCATTTCGTTGCCCATGCGACGCCCATCGTGATTCCGCACAGCCCGAGGGTAATCAGCGATTTCGCGAAATCGCGTCCGCTCGTCCAGCGCATCTGGAAATATCGGAACATGAAGAAATACATCAGCATGATCCAGAATACCGCATAGGAATCGATCGTCGCGATGCGCGTCTGCGTGAAGTGCATGGAATCGACCGCCATTAAGAACATCGCGATGAACGAAAGCTTTATCGATTTTGTCAGCTGCTTCGCCATCAGGTACATTACCGGCAGCATCAGCACGCCCATCAGCGCGCCCATGAACCGCCAGCCGAACGGCGTCATGCCGAAGAGCTGAATGCCCACCATCATCAGCACCTTGCCGAGCGGCGGATGTGTCCATTCGTAGGTTGACATCCCGTGAAGATGCTCGTACGCCGTGCGCGCGTGGTAGATCTCGTCGAAATACGTGGAATTGAAGTAGCTTGGATACGCGGGAACGGTGTCCTGTTCGTCGACCAGCTTTTCGCCGTCATGATCGGAAATCACGCTCTGGATCGGGTACGGATCCCCGTTTTCATCCTGAAACGCCACTTCGCTCAAAACCAGTCCGGACGAAACCGCCGAAATGCGGATGAACCGCGCCGTCTGGTAGGGCACGGATTCGCCTTCGTAGCCGGAAAACGCGGTATATGCGCCACCGTCGTCGCGTACTTCGGTCGTCTGATACAGGGTTTTCCCGTTTCCGTCCAGCGGCGTGTAGCGCAGCCAGCGGAAGATTTCACCCTGCTTGTAGTTCGCGTAATACGGAGTCGTCCATTCAAGAGCGTCGTTCGAGAGCGATACGGTGAAATTCGTGTTGCAGATGCCGCCGTAATACGTCATCCGGAAGCGCCTGATTTCGCCAAGGTCGAACGTTACGGAATCCTCCGCCGTTTCGGAAACCCATGAGGTCTGCGGCGCTTTTGTCGTTCCGAGGTTCGTAAACGCCACAATCGCGTAAACCGCTGTGACCGCTGCCATCAGCAGCGCGTCGATTCGCTTCAGGTGGAACCGGTGATCGGAAGGCGTTTCCAGCGCGTGTGTTCCGGGATCGACGGATTCAGGCGATTGCTTCGGCGCGCGCCAGATGTGCCCGAACGCGCAGATATCCGTAACCGTCCATCCGAGGAAGAACGCGTTCAGCAGATTCGCGAGCGAAACGATGATGTTGATCCATGCTTCACTGGACTGGAGATGCCCGTAGTTCGCGCTTGTCATACCGCCCTGAAGGACGAGAAATTCGTTCAGGAACAGCGTACAGCTCAGAATACCCATCGAAATCAGCACGCGGCGATCGCGCGTCTGCGCATAGCCCACCGCCAGCAGAAGCAGAGCGGGGAAGATATAGCGCTCGTGAATCATCGGACCGAATGTGCAGATCAGCACGATCAGCAGCGCGCCCGTCAGCGGCAGCGACCGGCGTTTTTTTGAAAACGCGTAGACCACGCAGCAATACAGATACGCGAATCCGAACAGAATCCATGCGACCAGCGTAACCGCCGTGTGGGCATCCGTTTTTGCCCAGTTCAAATCCAGCAGGGAATACAGGTTCAGCGCGTTGACCGTAACATAGGTGTAGCCTTGCATGGTGCCGGAATACAGATCCTTCAGCCAGAGAACCGGCGAAATCAGATTCTGGAAGAACGAAGCGTTGCCGTCGAAGCGTATGCCAAGCGCGATCAGATATGCGCTTCCCAGCACAATCACAAGGCCGGTCAGCATATTCCGAAGCGTCTTTACGGATTCATGCCGGCAGGTAATTGTATAGGTAATCAGAAGCCCAATCAGCGCAAACGCGGAGATCGCGCCGATCACGCCCAGAACCAGTCCATTGCCCTTCAGCAGCGCGCGCATGAGCGTCAAAAGGAAATACGCGCACGGTATCGCGAAAAGGGCAGGAGAGGCATTTTTGCGGCGCAGGAAGATGCAGACCGGCAAGCTCGCCCATTCCAGCGCAAACGCGGCGGCGAGAATCAGCGCGCTGTCCGCAAAGCACGCGGCGGTAAACGCAATCGCCGTCATTCCCTGAAGCACCCAGAACGCAGCGTACAGCGGGTGTTCCGAGCGGCGAATCTGCGAATAGAGCATCGCAAACAGACCCAGCGGCGCGAACAGCAACGCCTGCGGCTTGATCAGCGCGGCAATACCAAAGGCAACCAGCGCGCGGCAGTAGTTCTGCTCATCTGCGTCCAGCGCGCAAAGCACGATCAGCAGCGTAAAAATCGAATCAATCTGCCCCCACGCTGCGGAATCGATGAATACCGCGGGGTTGAATGCGTAAAACGCGCTCAAAAGCAGCGCTGCGCGCGCGCCGAGCTTCTTTTTGCCGCGCGAATACAGAAGTGCGCAAGCAAGCAGATCAAACGCAATCGCCGGCAGTTTCAGCGTCAAAACCATCAGCGAGCCGGAGCCCGTGCCCAGAACGCGCAGCAGCGCGCGCACCGCGCCTACCGGCCACAGCATCAGCATATATCCCGGCGGATAATCGCACCAGACCGCGCCTGAATAGAATGCGCGCGGACCGATCGAGAACATCGTGTCCGCCCAGGAGGAGAAGCAGTTGATGTCCGAATAATAGCCGCGCACGCGCAGTGCGAGAACGATGCGCAGCAAAAGCGCGCCAATCAACGTAAAGACAAAGCATTTGAGGTAAAAATTGCCGCTTTTTTCCGGCGTGCGGCGATATTTGCGCGCAACGGCAATCAGCAAAAGCGCATACAGCGCCGTCAGCAGTACATACGCCTCCGTGTTCCGGGCGGGCTCTGCGTCCGCGTCAGTGGTCGTTGCCTTCAAAGAAGACTGGCTCGAGCGCGTTGCAAAGCTTGTGACCGACACATCCGCCGGAACCGAATCCACGGCGACCATCCCGAAATTATCGAACCATGCCGTTCCGGTATTCAGATTGCCGTAGCCGCCTACGCGCGCGTAAACGGTCAGCGTCGTCTGATCCGAGCCGGTCTTGCCGTACAGCGTCAGCGGAACCCATTCGCCGTTCGTATCCGTCAGGGATTCGGAATAGCTGAACGTGTCCTTAATCGAAATCGTCGCGCCGATGCTGCCTTCCGGAACGCCTTCCGCACGGCAAAGACACGTGATTTTATAGGTCGTATCAGGCTCGACCGACACGGTTTGCATAAATCGCGCGTCGTTCTCGGTCAGGTTTGTAACGCGAATGCACGAGCCGGAATAGCCGTCCGCTTCCAGTGCAAACGAACTCGCAGTCGTGGACATATAGTATGCGTCCTCAAACCAGTCTGCGGGCAGACCCGCGTCCACAGCCTCGAAATCCGCGTTTTTCAGCAGGTTTTCTTCCCCGAGCGCAAGCGAGGGAAAGCACAAAAGAACGATCAGTAAAAGACAATAAAATTTACGCATATGCAGACTCCTTGAAATAGCCTGATTCTATCATTTCCATGCGCAGCCGTGAAATTCCTTCTAATATAGCGCGATTGATTGGAACTTTTTGAAAATAAAATGAAAACGCCTGCGCCCATTCGTCGGCGCAGGCGCTAAGCATCCCATCCGCTGCCGTCAAAAGCGGCGCGAATCAGATGAATTTTATCGGGCAGGACTTCGACAATGTCAAATCGCATCGGCGCGTCGTCCAGCCCGTGTTCGGCAATATACAAAAGCGCGGTGCGCAGAATATGCGCCTGCTTCGCACGATTGACCGCCTCCGCGGGCGTTCCGTAGCGCACGCTCGTCCGCGCCTTGACTTCGACAAACGCAATCACATCGCCCTCGCGCGCGATGATATCGATCTCGCCGGTGGGACGGGCGTAATTGCGCTCGAGAATCTTAAATCCCTGATTTTTGAGATACGCGCACGCCATATCCTCGCCGAGCGCGCCAGAGCGCCGGCGATTCATGCATTTTCTCCCAGAATTCCGCCGATGAATGAGCGCCTGTGTTCCGGACATGGTCCATATTTGCGCAGCGCAGCGATGTGTTCGGCGGTTCCATAGCCCTTGTTGCGTGCAAAACCATACATCGGGTATTTTTCGTTCAGCTCGATCATGTAACGATCGCGCGCGACCTTTGCGACGATCGAAGCCGCGCCGATCATGTAACTCAGTGCGTCGCCATGAATGATCGATCGTGTTTCGCCCGGCAAATGCAGCTTGTCCACCGCGTCTACCAGAAAAATCCCGCGAAAACCGGCGGCACACGTTTCCATCGCGTGCCGCGTGGCGTTCAGAATGCCCATTTCGTCGATCGTCTGCGGGGAGAGAAAGCAGGTTTCGGCGTAATCTGCCGCATCCAATAGCAGCGGATACAGCGTCTCGCGCTTCTTTTCGGAAACCTTCTTCGAATCATCCACGCCAAGCACCAGTCTATCCCGCGGAATCGACACGCAAGCCGTGACCACCGGGCCTGCCAGCGGTCCGCGACCGACCTCGTCAATGCCCGCAATCGAAAAGCCCTGCGCCCATAGCGGGATTTCGATCTGCGTCAGCCGAATCAGCTTTTCCTCCGGTTTTTCGCGCACGCGCTTCGGCTTTTCGCTTTGCATATTGCGCCTCCATTTTTGAAAGTTGGGGGGTGAATTCAAACCGCGCTCAGCGTCCAAGCGGCTCGATCGTGATCTTGCCGGTTTTTCCTGCGCGGAATTCGTCCAGAATAAGCGTCGAAGCGCGATCCACGTCGATTCTGCCGCCGCTCATCAGCCATCCACGTCCGCGGCACGCCGCTTCCAGCAGCTCGTGCGGCTCCGTGCCGGGATTTTCACCCAGCTTGTAGCGCGCGCGCGTCGCTTCGGGATTCAGCTGATCAAGCAGCTGTAAAAGTCCGCCGGCAAGCTCCTCCGTGTCCATAATTTCATCGCGAATCGAGCCCAGATACGCCAGCAGCGTCGCGCTCTTCTGGTCGTCCATGCGCGGCGGCAGCATGCCGGGCGTGTCCATGATTTCCATATACGGCCCGAGCTTGACCCACGTGTTCGACCGCGTAACGCCCGGACGATCCGCGGCTTTTACGATTGAACCGCCGTAAAGACGGTTGATGAATGTGGATTTGCCGACGTTAGGAATGCCGACGACCATCATGCGAATCGTTTTTTTTACGCCGCGCGCCGCGTATTTGTCCGCGACCGGTTTCGTCGCTTCAGCGATGCGCGAGAGAATGTCCTTGATTTTGCCGCCGTTTGAATTGAAGCGCATCGCGGTCAGACCCTGACGGCGGAAACATTCCAGCCAGCGCGCAGTGTCGGAATCGCTCGCGAGGTCGGCTTTATTCAGAATCAGAATCCGCGCCTTATCGCGCGTTAAACGTTCAAGATCGGGATTGCGGGTTGCCAGCGGTGCACGCGCGTCGCACAGCTCGATCACCGCGTCTACAACGCGCAGCTGTTCCTGCAAAAGGCGGCGCGTTTTCGCCATATGCCCGGGATACCAGTTGATTTTCGGCACGAAATTCCCTCCGTCCAATCAATATGGAAAAAGGGCTGTCGCAGAATTTGCGATAGCCCTTTCGGTCGAAGAAATTACTTCTCCTTAACCTTTGCCGCTTTGCCGCTGAGTCCACGCAGATAGTAGAGCTTCGCGCGACGAACCTTACCGCGACGGGTGACAGTGATGCTGTCCACGCGGGGGCTGTGCAGCGGGAACGTGCGCTCAACGCCGATGCCGTAGGAATTGCGGCGAACGGTGAACGTTTCGCGGACGGAGCCGTTGCGGCGGGCGATAACTACGCCTTCGAACGCCTGGAGGCGTTCGCGGGAACCTTCGACAACCTTGACCTGAACGCGTACGGTATCACCGACGTGGAACTCCGGCACGTTGTCCTTGAGCTGGGCGCTCTCGATGGAACGGATGATCTCATTCATTGGGATTTCCTCCTCACAGGGACGTTCATAACCAGCTTGTGGCAGAGGACCGTCCGTAATTCAACTTAATTATTTTACCACGTTTCTCGAGTGTATTCAAGACATTTATGTTAAATATCATTCGAAAAGCGGATAAGATTCCGATTTCATTCCGTCTGATTTCTGAGATGAACGGCGGCACATCCAATCCCTCGGTAAGAGGGCTCTTCAGACCAGTACATGGTAATAGGGACAGATGTATTCGTAGCCTCCATCCTTCATGCGAAAGCCCTTTGGGATCATGCCGAGCTGCACGAAACCCAGCCGCACGTAGAGATGCCGCACATGGACATTTAAAGCGACAACCGCGTTGAATTGCAGAATCCTAAAGCCGTGCGCCGCGCCCTGAACCAGACAATCCCGCACCAGTTTTCACCGATATGTAAACCGTGCACATCCCGGCGGATGGCATAACCGGCGTTGCAGATGTGACCGCATCGTCCAACGTTGTTGAGATGCAAAATATAAATAGCCTTTCGCTGCCGTGACTGTCCGAGAAAGTTTTGGATAAAAAAGATTACCGCAACTTGAACAAATTGCGGTAATCTAGTGGCGGACCCTAAGGGATTCGAACCCCTGACCTTCTGGTCCGTAGCCAGA
>OLPR01002928.1_pt1 | contig 12040 bp, 13 predicted proteins | sample 1672761 | NCBI WGS metagenome assembly OLPR01 (sample SAMEA3136721, study PRJEB25190) | human gut metagenome | biome: human gut; feature: human-associated habitat; material: faeces | place: Austria | collected 2013 | reverse complement strand
CCGGCGCATAGACGGTATTTCCGTTTACAGAACCGGGCGCGGGTGATATAATAGAAGCAAATCTGCACAGGAGGACTGTTTTTATGAATTGGGATCTTTCCAAGCTTTACAAAAACGGCTTTGAGGACGAGGCCTTCAAATCCGACCTGGCGGGCATCGACGACCGGCTGGCGGAAATGCTTTGCCGGGCGGAAAAGCTCGCGGGCCCGGCGGATGTGGAGACCTTCCTGAAGGACTATTCCGACGTGATGGTCACCTTCGCGAAGCTGTCGCTGTTTGTTTCCCTCACCAATGCCGCCAATGTCAACGATGAGAACGCCAACCGCCTGATGGAGCGGCTGATGATCATGGACATGGGCAATCAGAAGGTCATGAGCGCCCTGAGCCGCTATCTGGCGGACAAGGATATCGCAATCTACGCCGCCCATTCCGATTATCTGAAGGCCCACGAGTATCTGCTTTCCAATCTCAAGAAGGACGCGGCTCACGTCATTGACCCGGCGCTGGAGGATACCGTGCTGCGCATGCAGATGACCGGCGGCGGCGCCTTCGCCACTCTGCGGGATCAGCTGGACGCGGGCCTGCTCATCGAATTCGACGGGGAGAAAAAGCCCCTTTCCGCCATCCGCGGCCTGGCCTACAGCCCCGACGCGGACGTGCGCAAGCGGGCCTATGAGGCGGAAATCGCCGCCTATCCCGCCATCGAGACCCCCATGGCCGCCTGCCTGAATTCCATTAAGGGCGAGGCGCTGACCCTCATCGGCCTGCGGCATTACGATTCCGTGCTGGATACCTCCCTGGACTATGCCCGCATGGATCGCGCCACCCTGGACGCGCTGATTTCCGCCATGAAGGAATCTTTGCCGGCCTTCCGCCGGTTCTTCCGGGCCAAGGCCCAAAAGCTGGGCTATGAGGGCGGCCTGAAGTTCTATGACCTGTTTGCGCCCCTGGGCTCCAGCGTGAAGGAATATTCCCTGGACGAAGCTCGGGCCCTTTTGCAGCAGGTGTTTTCCAAGTTCAGCAACAAGATGGCTAAATTTATCGACCACGCCTTTGAAGATCATTGGGTGGACGTGTATCCCCGTCCCGGCAAGGTGGGCGGCGCCTTCTGCGCCGGTGCGCATCCCCTGGGCACCAGCTATGTGCTGGCCAATTTCGACGGCTCCCTGTCCTCCGTCAGCACCTTTGCCCATGAGCTGGGGCACGCCTATCACAACGATTGCGTGAAGGATAACCCCATTCTCATGTCCGATTATCCCATGCCTCTGGCGGAAACGGCCTCCATCTTCAACGAGACCATGCTGGTGAACAAGCTTATTGAGGAAAGCGACGCCCAGACCCAGATCACCCTGCTGGATCAGCAGCTCACCGACGCGGCGCAGGTCATCGTGGATATCCTCAGCCGGTATCTGTTTGAATCCGAAGTGGTCGCCCGCCGGGCCGATCATGTGCTGACCCCCGCCGAGCTGTGCGAAATCATGCTGGACGCCCAGCGCCAGACCTATGGCGACGGCCTGGACGAAAACTGCATGCATCCCTACATGTGGGCCTGCAAGTCCCATTACTATTCCACGGGGCTGCATTTCTATAACTTCCCCTATGCCTTCGGTCTGCTGTTCGGTCTGGGCGTTTTCGCCCTGTATCAGCAGAAGGGCGAGGCCTTCCTGCCCCTGTACGATAAGCTTCTGCGGGATACGTCCTCCGGCGACGTGCGTCAGGTGGCCGCCGGCGTGGGCATCGACGTGACGGACGTGAACTTCTGGCGCGGATCCCTGAAGGTGCTTACCGACCGGATTGACGAATTTGAACGTATTTGACGTGATTTGATAATTCTACAGAATCTCCCCGGTTTTGCCACACTTTTTTAATGTATGCCGGCTAACAACCTGCTATAATTTCATTAAAGAATTTGAAAACAGATCGGGGGATTCTGGGATGAATAAACCTGTTGATAACGACGAACTTCGCAGAATGATGGATGAAAATTCCGCGAAGACGACGGTGCTTTCTTATGTAATGACGCTGGTGTACGCCGTGGCGGAAACCTTCGCCTGCATGGCCGGTCGTGAAATGATCGAAAGTATAGCCATCAAGATCATTTACAGCATGAACATGACTAACGTGTCCATGTACGGCGGCTGGAAGCGCATTGTGCAGATTACCGCCATCGTGCTGATGGTGGGCATCTGGATGAGCACCTTCATGGTGGTCTGGCATAAGATCGAAAAGGCCGGCAGCCTGAAAAACCGGGTGAAGGTGGGCGCTGTCTGCATTGGCATTGCCCTGGCCGCCTATCTGGTCTTCTGTCTGGTGCAGCTGGCGGCGGTGGGTTACTGGCCCACCCTTACCGGCGCGGTCTGATGGAAACAGATTCCGCAAAGTGGGGAAGAAGCGCAAAAGCTTCTTCCTCGTTTTTATATTTTGGCAAGCCTGGCGGATGGGCACGGCCTTCTCCATGCCTTCCCCTCTGGGGAAGGTGCCGCCCGCAGGCGGCGGATGAGGTCGTACCCCCAGACGCGTCTATGGGATACGCATGCGGCTTGCTTTTGGACAGGAATATGGTTTATAATATCCGCAAAAAGCCGGGAGGTTGTTTTATGAGAAGCGAACTGGATTTCTGCGAAGGCTGGCTGTTTCATCTGGGGGAATTGCCCGCGGGCAATCCCGCCGCCAAAGGGCCTATGTATCTGCAGGCCAAAACCGAGCGCAGGCGCATGGGCCCCGCCGCCCGGGATTATGACGACTATTCCGAAAATTACGCGGAAGAGGGGCTGATCACCGCGGACGCGTGGGAAAAGGTCTGTCTGCCCCATGATTATATCATTTCGCAGCGCCCCCGGCCGGAAAATAACGGCTCTCAGGGTTATTTTCAATATGAAAACGCCTGGTATCGCAGGCACTTTTTCGCCGACCCCGACTGGCGGGAAAAGCGGGTGCGGCTGCTGTTCGAAGGCGTGGCCACCCATTGCACGGTGTATCTCAACGGCTGCCGGCTGGGGGCAAACTTCTGCGGCTATCATTCCTTTGAATTTGATCTGACGGATCTGCTGGATTACGAAAAGGAAAACGTGCTGGCGGTGCATGTGGATTCCAGCGAGCACGAGGGCTGGTGGTATCAGGGCGCGGGCATCTATCGTCCGGTGCGCCTGGTGATCACCGAGCCGGTGCACGTGGAAACCTGGGGCGTGTTCCTGCACCCGGAAAAGCAGACGGAGGAAATCTGGCGACTGCCGGCGGAGGTGGAAATTGTCAACGACGGCTTCCGAGGGGCGCTGCTTCGGGTGGAAAGCGCCGTTTTTGCCCCGGACGGCGCTCCGGCGGCGATCCTTTCCGGGGAGATCGTCGTTCCCGCCCGGGATAAGGCCACCCTGCGGCTCTTCGGCCAGGTGCATTGCCCCGAAATCTGGGATTTGGATACGCCCCGGCTCTATACCGCTCGCACCCGGCTCTATGAAGGCGAGACCCTGCTGGACGAGGTATCCGATCGCTTCGGGTTCCGTACCCTTGGCTGGTCGGAGGAAGGCTTTTTCCTCAACGGCCGCCGGGTGGAACTGAAGGGCGTGTGCTGCCATCAGGATTTCGGCCTCACCGGCAAGTCAGTGCCGCCTCGGGTGCAGCGCTACCGGCTGGAGCTGATGAAGGAAATGGGCGCGAACGCCTATCGCACTGCCCATTATCCCCACCATGCCTATACCATGGACGTGGCCGACGAAATCGGCATGCTGGTGATGGATGAAACCCGCTGGTTCGAATCCACCCAGGAGGGCATGGCCCAGCTGCGCATGCTGATTCGCCGGGACCGGAACCACCCCAGCGTCATCTTCTGGTCCGTGGGCAACGAGGAGCCGCTGCACCTGACGGACCGGGGCCGGCGTATCGCCCGGAGCATGCTCTTCGAAGCCCGGCGGCTGGATCCCACCCGGGAGGTGACCACCGCCGTTTCTCACGATCCCCACCGCTGCCCGGTGATGGATTCGGTGGACATCATCGGCGTGAATTATAACCTGGATTCCTACGATCAGCTTCACGCGCTCTATCCCCATAAGCCCATCATCGCCAGCGAATGCTGCGCCACGGGCACCACCCGGGGCTGGTACTGGGCGGAGGACGCGGCCCGGGGGTATCTGCCGGCCTATGACCGGGATGCCAGCAAATCCTTCCTGGGCCGGGAACGCACCTGGCGGTTCCTCCGGGAGCGGAAGTGGATTGCCGGCGGCTTCCAGTGGGCGGGCATCGAGCACCGGGGCGAAACCGTCTGGCCCCGGCTGTGCTCCCAGTCCGGCGCGGTGGATCTGTTCCTGAACCGGAAGGACGCGTTTTATCAGAATCAGTCCCTGTGGCTGGAAAAGCCCATGGTGCACCTGCTGCCCCATTGGAACCTGCCCGGCCGGGAGGGGGAGCCCATTCGGGTGGTGGCCTATACCAACTGCCCCCGGGTGGAACTGTTGGTGAACGGCGTATCCCAGGGCATTCAGGCAATCGATTCCTGTGGACACGGCCAGTGGCAGGTGGAATATCACCCCGGCGCAATCGAGGCCGTGGCCTACGCCGGGGATGGAACGGTGGCTGCCCGGGAACGGGTGGAGACCACCGGCGCACCGGTTCGGCTGCGGCTGCGGGCCCTGACCCCCGCACCCCGACCCGACGGAAAAGACGTGCTGCTGCTGAATTGCGATTGTCTGGACGCCCAGGGCAGGCCCGTGCCCGACGCAAGCCCCATGGTGCACTTTGTGACCAATGAACTGGGCCGGGTGCTGGCCACAGGTTCCGACGTGTCCGACCACACGCCCGTGACGAGTCCCGATCGAAAAATGCGGGCAGGGCTCATCAGTCTATTGATTGGCGCAGGCGAAAAGAAAGGCATTCTGCGGGTGTATGCCTATGCGGACGGTCTGGAAGGCGCAAGATTGGATGTCATGCTGTAAAAGGCGCATTTTTGCGCAGAAAATTGGCAAAATGGTGCGTTTCCTGCTTAATTGGGCTTGATTCGCTGGGGAAATATGTATATAATAGAAATATCTAAAGGAATGGGAGTGGAAACGATGCCGCGTAAAGCAAAGAAGCCTGTTGAGGTCAAAACTCGGAAACAGTATCCCGACCGTGCAACCCGCATCGCCATGGCGGACGAGAAGATTCAGCGCCTGGAAAAGCTCAATGAAGAGCGCCGCGAGCTGATCGCCAAAACCGAAGCCAAGCTCAACGACCGGAAGGAATCCCTGGCCAAGAGCGAAGCCGAGTTGGAGAAGGTAAAGGCCCGCCGGGAGCGGATGATCGCCATGCAAGATCGCCCCGCCGCCTCCGAAAGCCGTAAGGCCCGTTCCGCCGAGAAGGCTGAGCTGGAAAAGCTTCGCGCCCTGCTGGCGGAAAAAGGCGTGACCGCGGAAGAGCTGCTGGCCAAGCTGTAACGAAAAATCCATTCGCCCGCAAGGCGGTAAAGCCCCCTGTCCCTGACTTCAGGGGCCGCAGGGGCTTTTTCTATGAATGACGGGGGTTATTATGAATCTGTTTGATACCCATTGCCATATTTCCCTGGATCAATTTGCCGAAGATCGGGATCAGGTGATCGGGCGCATGCTGGAGGCCGGCGTTCGCCACGCCACTCTGGCCGTGGACGCCACCGAGGACGTACCCTTCGCCGAGGAAATGTGTCAGGCGCATGATTTTCTGTATTTCGTGGTGGGCGTGCATCCGCATAACGCCGTCAAATATACCCCGGAAGCCGAAGCAATTCTGTTGAAGGCGGCAAAGCATCCCAGGTGTCGGGCGGTGGGGGAAATTGGCCTGGATTATCATTACGACCTGTCCCCCCGGGATACCCAACGCGCCGTGTTTGAACGGCAGCTGGATCTGGCCATGGATCTGGGCATGCCCGTGCAGCTGCACATTCGGGAGGCCCACGGGGAATGCATGGATCTGCTGCGCAGCCGGGCCGCCGCCGGGACGATGCCCTCAGGCAGCATCATGCACTGCTTCACCGGCAGCTGGGAATGCGCCAAGGTGTATCTGAATCTGGGCATGTACGTGTCCCTGTCCGGGGCGGTGACCTTTAAAAACGCCCCGAAGCTGGCGGAGGTGGCGGCCAATCTGCCCCTGGATCGGCTGCTGGTGGAGACGGACTGCCCCTACATGGCGCCGGTTCCCCTGCGGGGCCGCCGCAACGAGCCCGCCTTCGTGGTGCATACCCTGAATAAAATCGCGGATATCCGGGGCATGGAGCCGGAAGCGCTGGCGGAAATTACCACCCAAAACGCCCTTCGGGCCTTCCGCATAGAAAGCGAGGAATCCCGATGAAAGGAATCAAGCTGCCTGCCTTTGACGCGCGTTTTCGCCGGCGAGTGTTCATGGCGTTTGTGGGGGTACTGCTGTGCTCCTTCTCGGTAGGCTTTTTCCGGCTGTCCGATTTTGGCACTGATCCTTACCAGACCTTCTGCGGCGGACTGTCCAACGTGCTGCCCTGGGGCTTTGGCAACGTCATGACCGTCATGAACTGCATTCTGCTGGTGGAAACTTTCCTGCTGGGCAGAAAATATCTGGGTATCGCCACTATCTTCACCGTGTTCCTCACCGGCTATGTGGTGGAATTCTCAGAATGGCTGCTTTTGCAGTCAGGCATTGCTATGACACTGCCGGTGCGCATCGGGTATCTGATCGTTGGCGTAGTGGTAATGTGCTTTGCCGCCAGTCTGTATATTACCTCTGATCTGGGCGTCAGCTCCTACGATTCCCAGGCGCTGATGCTGGCGGATACTAAAATCGCGCCTTTCCGTCTGGTGCGCATCGGCACAGACCTGGTTTGCGTGATTCTGGGCACGCTGATGGGCGCACGCCCCGGGGTGGGCACCATCGTCACGGCCCTGTGTATGGGCCCATTGATCGATTTCTTCAATCGAAAGGTGGCGCGGCCCTTCCTGGAACGGGCGGGACGATGAAATGAGCCTTTCCGGAATGCATCCAAAACAAAAAAGCCGCGGCAGTTTTCACTGTCGCGGCTTGACTTATGCCGAAAGATTAGCCTTCGGTAGACTCGGTCTCAGCGGGCTCGTCGGTAGCGGCGGTGTCGTCGGTAGCCTCTTCGGTAGCGGCGGCGTCATCAGCAGCGGGCTCCTCGGTGGCCTCGGTGGTGGCTTCCACGGTGGGAGCCTCGGTGGCGGCATCCTTGGCGTCGTCCTTAGAAGAGCAGCCAACCGCGAAAACAACCAGCATCATAAGAGAAAGAGCGAAAATCAAAGCCTTTTTCATGGTATATTCCTCCTTACAGGGCGTTGCCCTTAATGACATGACGTAGTATATCCTCTTCATGCGACATTTATTACCATGATTCTGATAAAAATTTGAAAACAATCAAAGAATTACCATTAAGTCCAAGTTGCGCCGCAACTTTGTGAACGCCGTGAAAGCAAACGGTGAACGTTCAGGGCGTTACAGCGGCTTTTTTTCGGGAACGCCGGGCCGGCGGGGATAGGCGGCGGGGGTGGGGGCCGCTTTTTCCACGTAAATCAGGGTGTGGTTCCAGTCCCGGCCGGGCACCGGCGCGGGCAAAGTACGAACATAGCGCCCGCCCAGCTTTTCCAGCGCCCCCTGGGCGGCGGTGAGCTCCTCTTCCCAGGCGGGGCCTTTGTAGGCGATCATTGTGCCGCCTACGCGCACCAGGGGCAGGGTGAATTCACACAGCAGATTCATGGAAGCCACCGCCCGGGAGATGGCCAGGTCAAACTGTTCCCGCAGGGCAATCTCCTTGCCGGCGATTTCCGCCCGCAGATGCAGCGCCCGGGCATTGAGCCCCAACTCCCGAATGACGCTTTCCAGAAATTTCACCCGCTTTTCCAGGGAATCGATGAGCGTGACCTGAATCTGCGGCAGCAGAATGGACAGGGGAATGCCCGGGAATCCCGCGCCGGAGCCCACGTCCACCAGCGTTTTTGTCCCCTCCGGCAGGGGATATTTTAACGGCGCGATGGAATCCAGATAATTCCGGTCCACGGCCTCGGCGGGGTCGTCGCTGATGCGGGTGAGGTTCATGGTTTTGTTGGCGCTGACCAGCATCCGGTGATATTCGCAGAAGGCCTGGGCCTGTTCCGCCGACATGGCCACGCCCATCTGTTCCGCGCCTTTCAGCAAAAGCTCCTTCATGCCTGCTCCTTTCCCGCCGCTTCCCGGCGCAGTTTTTCCAGCCAGATCATCAAAACGCTGATGTCTCCCGGGGAAACTCCGGGAATTCGGGCCGCCTGTCCCAGAGAGACCGGGCGAATCTTGTCCAGCTTCTGCCGGGCCTCAATGCGAACACCGGAGAGATTGAGATAATCCGCGTCCTGGGGCAGCAGGGTTTCCTCCATGCGGCGGAAGCGCTTTTCCTCTGCCAGCTGCTGGCGAATGTAGCCCTCGTATTTCACTTCGATTTCCACCTGCGCGCGAAGCATAGGGGAAATTTCCGGCAAATCCGGAGCCGCGGCGCGCAAATCTTCGTAAGAAACCTCCGTGCGCCGCAGTTTTTCCGTCAGATGCCGACGCTCCACCTGAGCAATGACCTGATCGGTCTCATCCCGGCGGCGGCGCATGGCGTTTATTTTAAAGTAGAGCAGAAGCAGCAGTCCGACCGCTGCCTCCCCCAGCGCCAGGTAAAAATCTCCGAAGAAGAAGGTCACGGCAGCGAAGGCAAACAGCAGGCAGAAATACAGGGCCATGCCTGGCTGGATCAGCCGACTGAGTTTTTGAGAATTCACAAAACACACCTTCCTTACAAAAATCAAGAAACCTGGGCATAATTAGAGATATTATTATAACATAGCCCCGTTTCCTTTGCAAGGCCGCCCACCACGGCTTGACAGAATTTTCACACCGGGTTACACTATTAGAAATAAAGTGAGGAGGTCGCATTGCAATGCCATCGAACGTATACTTTACCGATTTCCACACGACCGCCGCGGAAAACCAGCTGCAGAAGCTCAAGCGGCTGATGCTCACCGCCGGAGCTCGCCAGATCGACTGGAAGGGAAAATTCGTCGCCATCAAAATTCATTTTGGCGAGCCGGGGAACCTGGCGTTTCTGCGGCCCAATTATGCCCGGGCTGTCGCGGATGTCATCAAGGAGTTGGGCGGCAAGCCGTTTTTGACAGACTGCAACACGCTATACGTTGGCGGGCGGAAAAATGCCCTAGAGCATATCGAATCCGCTTACCAGAACGGCTTTACGCCGTATACCACCGGCTGCCATATCCTGATCGCCGACGGCTTGAAGGGCAACGATGAGGTTGCCGTTCCCGTCCAGGGGGGCGACTATATTAAAGAGGCCAAGATCGGCCGGGCGCTGATGGATGCGGATATCGTCGTCTCTCTGACCCATTTCAAGTGCCATGAAAACGCCGGGATCGGCGGTGCGATCAAGAACATCGGCATGGGCGGCGGCTCCCGCGCCGGGAAGATGGAGATGCACGCTGCCGGGAAGCCCCTGGTCTCGAACCTGTCGGCCTGCATCGGCTGCGGCTCCTGCCGCCGCATCTGTGCCCACGACGCCCCGGTCATGGAGGGCCGCACCGTTACTCACATCGACCATACGAAGTGCGTTGGCTGCGGGCGCTGCATCGCCGTCTGTCCTATGGACGTCATCGAGCCGCAGTGTGACGCAGCCTTTGACGTCCTGAACTGCCGAATGGCCGAGTACGCCAAGGCGGTGCTGGATGGCCGCCCGGCGTTCCATCTGAGCCTGGTCATGGATGTCTCCCCCAACTGCGATTGCCACACGGAGAACGATGTGCCGATCATCCCGGATGTCGGCATGTTCGCCTCCCTCGACCCGGTGGCGCTGGACCAGGCCTGCGCCGATGCCTGTGCGAAAATGCCTGTGTTGGCCGGCAGTCAGGCGGATAAGCCCCGCCAGCCCGGGCAGGACCTCTTCGCCGCCGTCCACGATACGACGAACTGGCGCGTCCAGACGACCCACGCCAAGAAAATCGGCTTGGGTGACAATGCGTATCAGCTTATTAAAATTTGAAAAACTGCCCTGCAGCATTGAATTCGTCTCTTGTGGCGCGCTCCCGGTTTTCCCGGCGGCGCGCCGCTTTTTGCGTATTTGAGAAAAATTTTAAAATTATTTGGGTTTGGAGCTTGACATTTTTGCATTACTGTATTAGTATCTTAGTACAATGATATGAACGAGGAGGCACGATATGGCTTGGCAATTTCGAAATGACGCGCCGATCTACACCCAACTGGTGGCGCAGATTAAGCTGTGCATCGTCGCTGGGACATTTCAGCCCGGGCAGCGGCTGCCCGCCGTGCGGGACTTTGCCGTGGAGGCTGGGGTCAACCCCAATACGATGCAGCGGGCGCTTGCAGAGCTGGAACGGGAGCAGCTGGTGTTTAGCCAGCGCACCGCGGGACGATTTGTGACGGAGGACAGTGAGATGATCCAAACGATCAAACAGGAATTGGCGCAGCAGCAGCTGGCGCAGTTTTTCCAGGCGATGGCCGAGCTTGGCTACGCCCGGGCAGAGATCGTCGCTCTGGTAGAGCAGAGCGGCAGCAAGGAGGCATAAGATGGCGATTCTGGAATGTAAAAATTTGACAAAGCGCTTCGGCGCGACGGCGGCGCTGCAGGATGTGAGCCTGGAGATCGCGCCGGGGCGGATCATCGGTCTGCTTGGCCCCAACGGCAGCGGCAAAACGACACTGCTCAAGCTGGCCAACGGCCTGCTGACACCGGACGGCGGCACCCTCGCCATCGACGGCATGGCCCCGGGGGTCGAGACGAAAAAGATCGTCTCCTATCTGCCGGAGAAAAGCTATTTGGCGGGTTGGATGAACGTGCGGCAGCTATTGGGTTATTTTTCTGATTTCTATGCCGATTTCCAGCCCCAGCGGGCCCTGGAGATGCTGGCAAGGCTGGACATTGACCCGAACCAGCGGATCAAAACGATGTCCAAGGGCACGCAGGAGAAGGTCCAGCTGATTCTGGTCATGAGCCGGGCGGCAAAGCTCTATCTGCTCGATGAGCCCATCGGCGGCGTCGACCCGGCGACCCGGGACTACATTTTAAATACGATCATTTCCAATTATGATCCCGCTGCCTCGGTCGTCATTTCGACGCACCTGATCGCGGATGTGGAGCAGATCTTGGATGAGGTAATCTTTATTCATCGGGGGAAGGTCGTTCTGCAGTCCAGCGTGGATGCCATCCGCCAGGAGAAGGGATGCAGTGTGGATGCACTGTTCAGGGAGGAATTCAAATGCTTGGAAAATTATTAAAACACGAATTTGTCGCCGCTGCCCGGCCGATGCTGCTGATCTGGATCGGCCTGCCGGTGCTGGGTTTTTTGGTCAATCTCTCCGGCCGTGTCATGGTGGATACGACGGCCAATATCGTTTCGATACTTCGGGGCATATTGCTCTTTTTATTCATTGTCTGCGTGATCGGTGCTTGGGTCATGGCAGTCATCACGATGGTCAAGCGGTTTCAGCAGTCCATGCTCAGCCGGGAGGCCTATCTGACCCACACGCTGCCGGTGAATGTGCACCAGCTGGTTTGGAGCCGGATGATCGTTGCCGTCTGCTATTTTGCTGTGACGGGTGTGCTGATCCTCGGCAGTATTTTTCTGGCCATGTTCCAGCTGGACTGGGTGGGTTGGTTCTTCAAAAACGCCTTTGATATCCTGCTGTGCTTCTTCCGGGAGTACCACGGCGATGCCATTGGCTGGACACTGGAAGTCCTTGCGCTGCTGCTCGTCTCCGGGCTGACCAACTGCCTGCTGTTCTACGCCGCCTTGACCATTGGCCACAGCTTCACGACGCATAAAATGCTGCTGAGTGTTGCCTTCTTCTTTGCGCTGGAGATCATCGCCCAGATCGTCGGTTCGATGCTCCTGTTCTCCTCCGGGAGCCTGCTGCTCACCGTTGCCTCGGGCCATATGGTCCTGCTTTCGTTGACCGGCTTCCTTGCCGCCTTCGGCGTTGTCTATTATATCATCACGACGGTGCTGCTGCACCGGAAGCTGAATCTGGAATAATGCCGCGCCCACTGTCTGCCCCGGCTCTGCCGGGGCAGGCA
>OLPR01002926.1_pt1 | contig 12041 bp, 11 predicted proteins | sample 1672761 | NCBI WGS metagenome assembly OLPR01 (sample SAMEA3136721, study PRJEB25190) | human gut metagenome | biome: human gut; feature: human-associated habitat; material: faeces | place: Austria | collected 2013 | reverse complement strand
ATCCGTATGGGCGCCTCCATGACCGATCAGCGCGCGCGGATGCGCCTGACCGACGAGGCCGCCCGGCTGCTCGGCCTGACGGCGGGCAGCGAGGTGGGCGATTTTTTGCGGCCGATCACCTCCGGCTTCGACTACGCGTCCAATTCGGAAATTCCCTTCAAGCCCGCGCCCAACCGGATCAACCCCGCGCTCTATGTCGATGATCCCGAGGCGCAGGTGCTGGGCACTTACATCGAGGGCAGACGGCCCGGCTTTGCGATCCGGCGCTTTGACGACTGGACGAGCGTCTATATCGGCTCGCCGGGCATACAGGCCGAGGTGCTACGGGCGCTGGCGCGGCTGGCCGGCGCGCATCTGTACATCGACGACGGCGATGTGATCGTCTATGCCAACGAGAGCTTCATCGGCGTTCATACCGAGCGCGAGGCCGATTACGAAATTCGCCTGAAGCGGCGCGCCGACGTGTGCGAGGCCTTCGACGGACGCCCGGTCGCGCGGGATGTCGATCGCTTCGTCGAGCACATTCCGGCGCAGACCACGCGGCTGTACTGTCTGCATCCCGATCAAATGAAATAGCTCCCGCCCCGCCGCGGATGAATCGCAGAAAAACACGATCCGTCCGCGGCGCTTTTAGCGTATGTTTCCATAGGGAAAGCGGGCCATTTCGAGCGAATTTGTCGTCCGTTCAAGGCTTTCGGGCACAGAAACGGCGGCAAAGACGCCGAAATTTCCGCTTAACGACTTGAGACAGATCCTAATTTCAAAAAAATTGAAAAAGCCTATTGACAAATGAGAAGCGCCGTCGTATAATACTACCAACCTACCAAGATGGTAGAGAAAAGTGAGGCAAGAGAACATGAGCGTTTTGATGGTCTTTCGATGTTGCGCGGGCGCTGAAGAGAATGGCTGCCGCCTCTGATTCTATTTGAAAATATCAAGCTAAAAAGGAGATCATCATTATGTCCAAGATTTATACGTCCGCGGATCAGCTGATCGGAAAGACCCCCCTGCTGGAGCTGACTCATATCGAAAAAAAGCATAGCCTGAAGGCGAAGATCCTCGCCAAGCTGGAATACTTCAATCCTGCCGGCTCCGTGAAGGACAGAATCGCCAGGGCCATGATCGACGACGCGGAAGAAAAGGGCCTTCTGAAGGAAGGCTCCGTCATCATCGAGCCGACCTCCGGCAACACCGGCATCGGCCTGGCCTCGGTCGCCGCGGCGCGCGGATACCGCATCATCATCGTCATGCCCGAGACCATGAGCGTCGAGCGCCGTCAGCTGATGAAGGCCTACGGCGCGGAGCTGGTGCTCACCGAGGGCGCGAAGGGCATGAAGGGCGCGATCGCCAGGGCCGACGAGCTGGCGAAGGAAATCCCCAACAGCTTTGTGCCCGGCCAGTTTGTCAACGAGGCCAACCCCAGGGCGCATTTCGACACCACCGGCCCGGAGATCTATGAGGACACCGACGGCGCGGTCGATTATTTCGTCGCGGGTGTGGGCACCGGCGGCACGATCACCGGCGTGGGCCGCTATCTGAAGAGCAAAAAGCCCGATGTAAAGGTGGTCGCGGTCGAGCCGAAAAGCTCCGCCGTGCTGTCCACCGGCGTGGCCGGCGCGCACAAGATCCAGGGCATCGGCGCGGGCTTCGTGCCGGCCGTGCTGGATACCAAGGTCTATGACGAGATCATTCCCGTCGAGAACGACGACGCGTTTGCCACCGGCCGCGAAATCGGCCAGAGCGAGGGTGTGCTGGTGGGCATTTCCTCCGGCGCGGCGCTGTGGGCGGCCATCGAGCTGGCCAAACGCCCCGAAAACGAGGGCAAGACCATCGTCGTGCTGCTGCCCGACACCGGCGACCGCTATCTCTCCACGCCGCTGTTCTCCTGATTTATAAGCAAGGAAGGCGAAAAGCATGATTCCCACTTTGGACGAGGCCAGAGCGCTGCTGAAGGAATACAACGCAGAGCCGTTTCACCTGAAGCACGCCGAGATCGTTTCCGGCGTTATGGCGTATTTTGCGAGTGAGTTGGGTTATGAGGACGAGGCCGATTTCTGGGCGGTCGTAGGGCTGCTTCACGATCTGGATTTCGAGCGCTATCCCGAGGAGCACTGCATTAAGGAGCAGGAAATCATGCGCGCGGCAGGGCTGGACGAATCCATCGTCCACGCGACGGCCAGCCACGGCTACGGCCTGACCGTGGATATAAAGCCCGAGCACACCATGGAGAAGGTGCTTTACGCCACCGACGAGCTGACCGGCCTGATCGGCGCGGTGGCGCTGATGCGGCCCTCAAAGAGCGTGGACGATCTGGAGCTGAAGTCGGTCAAAAAGAAGTATAAGAACGCCAATTTCGCGGCGGGCTGCTCGCGCGAGGTGATTGAGCGCGGCGCGGAAATGCTGGGCTGGAGCCTGGACGATCTGATTTCAAAAACCATACTGGCCATGCGCGCCACGCCGGCCGCCCGCTTCGACGACTGACCGCGCAGAAAAATATCCCCCTTCTGCGGCGCTCGAACATTCTCTGTTCGGGCGCCGCTTTTTCAGCGATAAAATAACGTGCGCTTCGGCGATACGGATGGAACGGCGGCGCGTTTTGTGATATACTCGGCATGGTTTGCGTCAAAGGCAGTTTATTGATGAAAGCATGAGGAAGCGCACATGGAAATTACGGTTGAGGAAATGCGGCGGCTTTCGCCGGAGGACTATATATTGATCGATATGCGCAACGAGCAGACGCGCGATTACGGCGTGATTCCGGGCGCGCTGCCCGTCTCGCAGGAAGAGCTGGAGAGCAATCCGCCCGAAACGGACGGAAGGAAGCTCATCCTCTACTGCGCGCACGGCCAGTTCAGCCTGGACGCGGCCGAGGCGCTGCGGGAGAAGGGCATCGACGCATACAGTCTCAGGGGCGGCTATATCGAATGGCTGCGCGATCAGATGGAGCGTCAGCAGGCCGACGAGCTGTGTCAGCGCGTGGAAAACAGCCTGCGCAAAAAGTTCCGCGAAAAGCTGTGGTGCAATTTCACGAAGGCCGTGCGCGATTACGAGCTGGTGAAGAGCGGCGACCGCATCGCCGTGTGCATTTCCGGCGGCAAGGATTCCATGCTGATGGCCAAGCTCTTTCAGGAGCTGCATCGCTACAGCAGGGTGCCCTTCGAGCTTGAGTTTCTCGTGATGGATCCCGGCTACAGCCCCGCCAACCGGCAGGTGATCGAGGAAAACGCCAAAAAGCTGAACATCCCCATCCGCATATTCGAATCGAACATCTTCGATTCGGTGTATCATGTGGAAAAATCGCCCTGCTATCTGTGCGCGCGGATGCGGCGCGGGCATCTGTACAGCTATGCCAGAGAGCTGGGCTGCAACAAAATCGCGCTGGGGCACCACTATGACGACGTGATCGAAACCATCCTCATGGGGATGCTCTGGGGCGCGCAGATCCAGACCATGATGCCCAAGCTGCACAGCACCAACTTCGAGGGCATGGAGCTGATCCGGCCGCTCTATCTCATCCGCGAGGACGACATCAAGGCCTGGCGCGACTACAACGAGCTGCATTTCATACAGTGCGCCTGCAAATTCACCGACACCTGCACCACCTGCTCGAACGAGGAAACGCGTTCAAAGCGCGTGGAGGTCAAGCAGCTCATCAAGGAGATGAAAAAGACCAACCCGCTGGTTGAAAAGCACATCTTCAAGAGCGTCGAAAACGTCGCGCTGGACGCGGTGATCGCCTATAAAACCGGCGAAAAGAAAGTCCATTTCCTCGATCATTACGATGAAAACGCATGAAAAGAGCCGCGTTCCTTCCCCTTCAATCGGGGCGGGAACGCGGCTTTCTTTTGTCAGATAACGTAATTGTCGGCGGCCGGCGTGTCCATCAGGTCGGCCAGCGTAATGCCGGAAAAGTAGTTTTTCGTCAGCTCGTAATAGTTCTTCCACACGGGCAGCGTGCGACATTCCGGCGCGCGGCTGCACGGCGCGGCGCTCTCCTGAAGACAGGCGACCGGCGCGAGGCTGCCCTCCGCCATGCGCAGGATCTCCCAGAGCGTATACTGATCCGGCTCGCGCGTGAGCCTGTAGCCTCCGCCGATGCCGTGCGCGCTGTCGATGAAGCCGGCGGCCTTGAGCGCGGGCATGAGCCGCTCGATATATTTGAGCGAGATGCCCTGCCGGTCGGCCACCTCGCGCATGGGAACGTAGTCGCTGCCGCTGTGCTCGGCCAGATCGAGCAGTATGCGAATGGAATAGCGGCCCTTCGTTGAAATCATGATGCTCGTCCTCCTTTGACTGTCTTCCCTATTATAACACCACATTGGTAGGTTTTGCAAACGCATTTGAAAATATATTTGTATGAAGATTGACGCACGGCGCGCGCGTTGACGGCGGGCGGCGGCTATGCTATAATCAGAAAAGGGGCGCGGAGGGGCCGCGCGGATCACGGATCGAATCAACCCGTGAGGAGGAAAGAAAAATGGCACTATTGCACGTTGACTTTTTTTCGGACGCGCTGGGGATGTGTACGGCCATGGACGTCATACTGCCCGAGAAAACGCGCGGCCAGATCGGCATGGAGGGGCGCGGCGCGGAGGGCAAATGCCCCACGCTCTATCTTTTGCACGGCATGAGCGACGACCACACCATCTGGCAGCGGCGCACGTCCATCGAGCGCTATGTGGCCGACAAGGCTCTGGCGGTGGTCATGCCCACGACGCATCTGGGCTGGTATACCGATATGTACATCGGCTACAAGTACTGGACGTTCATTTCGCAGGAGCTGCCGGCGATCTGCCGCCGCTTCTTCCCGATGATGAGCGACCGGCGCGAGGACACCTTCGCCGCGGGGCTGTCAATGGGCGGCTACGGCGCGTTCAAGTGCGGTCTGCTCGCCCCGGAGACGTTCAGCTGCTGCGCCTCGCTCTCCGGCGCGCTGGACGTGGGCGAAATCTGCCGCGAGAAAATTCTCTCCAACGAGGATCTGTTTTACGATATATTCGGCCCGGCCGATCAGGTGGCCGGCGGCGAGAACGACCTCTTCGCCGCCGCGGAACGGCTGGCCGCAAGCGACCGTCCGAAGCCCAGGATGTATATGTGGTGCGGCACGGAGGACTTCCTCTATAAGGAGAACGTGCATATGCGCGATCATCTGAAGGCGCTTCATTATGATCTCACATACGAGGAATCGACCGGCAACCACAACTGGGGCTGCTGGGATCAGAAGATCCAGTCCATACTGAGCTGGCTGCCGCTCGGCCGCTAGGAGAAGGAGGAAACAGATATGGCGCTTATTCACATTGGCTTTTTCTCCGAATGTCTGGGCATGGCCGTCCAGTGCGACGTGATCCTGCCGCAGACGGCGAGCGGACAGATCGGCATGGCCGCGGGCGTGCAGGGCGACAGGCACCCCACGCTGTGGCTGCTGCACGGCGCGTCCGACGATCACACCATCTGGCAGAGGCGCACATCCATCGAGCGCTATGCCGCGCTGCTGGGGCTGGCGGTGGTCATGCCCGCCGTTCAGCTCTCCGGCTACGCCAACATGGCGCACGGCCGCCGCTTCTACGACTATGTCGCGCAGGAGCTGCCCGAAAAGATGCGCTATTTCTTCCCGCTCTCCGATCGGCGGGAGGACAACTTCATCGCCGGTCTGTCCATGGGCGGCGCGGGCTGCATGAAGATCGGCCTGGCCAACCCGGACAATTACGCGGCCATAGGCTGCCTGAGCGCCGGCGCGAGCAACCGCCGCGCGTCCGTCGAGCAGACGGAGGCCGGAAAGCGCCGCCAGACCATGATCTATGGCGACCGCAATCTCGAGGGCACGGAGGAGGATCCCTTCGGCAACGCGCGCAAAATCGTCGAGCAGGGCCTCCCTGCCCCGCGCATCTATCATTCCACCGGCGCGAGCGACTTCCTGCTGGAGAACGCGCACGCCACGCGCGATTTCTTCCAGTCCATTCCCGGCAACCCCTTCGATTACACCTATGAGGAGGATCCCGGCGCGCACACCTGGGAATACTGGGACGAGCACATCCAGCATTTCCTGCGCTTCATCGGCCTGAAGCCGGTGGCCGGCGTTCGCAACTGAACAGAGAGCCGGATCTGAGAGCGCTGCTTTCGGCTCCGGCTTTTCCAGGACGCGCGCCATGACAAAACGCCGCGGCCCCCCATGACCGTCTGCGCACCGGCAAGGACACCGCGGATACAGCCGCGCCGGCGACACGAAGTCGGACGAAACAAGCGTAATCTGACAAGGAAAAAGAAGCATGACGAATTATGAAACGGTTCGGCAGGCGGCGCTGCGCCTGGGCGTGACGGAGCGGACAATCCAGCTCTGGGCCAAGAGCGGTCAGCTGGCCGGCGCGCGCAAGGTGGGGCGCGACTGGATGATTCCCGCGGACGAGTTCGACGACCCCGACGAGGAAGCGACCGAAACGCCCGAAGCGGCCCAGCCGGTCGAAGCGGAAAAAATCGCCGAGCCTGAAAGCGAACCTCTGCCGCCCGCGCCGCGCATCCCCATGCCGCTGCTTTCGGCGGCCTTCGAGCCGGGAATGTGCATGGAGACGATCCAAGCCATGACCGATCCGGACGCGCGCGGCATTGCGCTGGCGGAATACGATTATTTCAGGGGCCAGCACGAGGCGGCGCTCCGGGCGGCTGCGCCCTATCTGGGGCATTGCGACAGAGCGCTGTCCTTATCGGCGGCGCTGATCTCCTGCTATGCCAATGTGGCCGTCGGGCGCTTTGAAGCGGCGCGGCAGGCGTTCGGCATGATCGGCGCGGCGCAGCCGGACGACGACGCTCTGACGCGTGTCATGCGGCTGATCGTCGAGACGCTGTTCCATCTGCCCTCGCCGCCGAACAACGCGCCCGTGCCGCCGCTGTCAGCACTGCCGGAAGGACTGCGGCTGTTCGTGTGCTATGCCATGGCGCACAGAGCCTATCTGGACGGCAATTACGAGCGGTCGCTGGGGCTGGCCGAGGCGGCGCTGGCGCTCGGCTCGCGCGTATATCCCATCGCGTCGGTCTATCTCAGGCTGATCGCGGCCATCAATCTGATGAACCTGCGGCGGGTGGACGAGGCGCGGCGCCATTTCATGAGCGCATGGCGGCAGGCGCGCCCCGACAGTCTGATCGAGGGCTTCGGCGAGCATCATGGCCTGCTGCAGGGGCTGGTCGAGGCCTGTCTGCGGCATGACGATCCGACGGGCTATGAGCGCGTCATCGAGATCACCTACAAATTCAGCGCGGGCTGGCGGCGCATTCACAATCCCAAAACGAGCGAGATGGTTGCCGACAATCTGACGACGATGGAGTTCACCATCGCGATGCTGGTCTCCAAGGGCTGGAGCTATCAGGAGATCGCGCGGCATCTGGACGTGTCGGTGAGCTATATCAAAAAGCTGATCGCCACGGCCTATGAAAAGCTGGGCGTCGCCAGCCGCCGGGAGCTCAAGCAGTATATGCTGCGATAACCCCTACGGTCGCCCGCTGAACGAACGGCCTGACCCGGCTCCATAAGGGCCATTGCCTGGAGGCGTCCTCCAATGGGCGCCTCAAAAAAGGCGTCAATCGCGCGCTCCGCTCCCATTCGGGGATTCGTTCCAGCCGCCTTCACACCCTGCCCGTTATCAGTCCCTTGCCCTTTCTCCGGGAAGCCGCATCTGCCATGCGGGCTCATAGCTTTGCTAAAGCTCCTTTTCGCAGCCCTGGTTGAACCGGGAATGTGCAATGTCCATTCAGCCGCCATACAGTCAGGAGCCGTTCCCGTGCAGGAAACGGCTCCTTTTGCGTATTCAAATGCTATTTTGCCCGTTCATAGACGACGTTCTCGCAATGATCGCCGATGCGCCAGATGAAATCCCGCTCAGAAAGCAGCGGCCGACCGTCTACGCAAACGCCGCGCACCGTGACGTCCCGGCACATAGCCGTCTCGCTGTAGCCGGCGATATCGACGATGGGAGCGCCGCCGCCCCTCACTTTAATGTCCTCGAACAGCAAATTCCGGTTGCGTCCGCGCCGCGTTCCGCCCGCCGAATACTCGTGATGAAATTCTACGCGAGCGCATATCAGCGGCGGGACATAGCCGGACTCGACGGGGCCGTAGGGGACGCGATCGTATTCCTGAAGCCGCGGGGCGGGAATCGTCTCGTCAAACTCGACGCGGATATTTCGATAGGTCACGTCGTGAACGTCGGCATAATCGACGTTGCAGCAGTCGAGCACGGGGCCGGTGACATGGATGACGTCCGAATCCTCAAAGAGAATATCGCAGATCTCCTCCGCACGGGTTTCCGCGCCGATTTCGAAGCATTTGCCCCAGTCGTTCCAGACGGTGCAGTCCCGGATTACGGCGCGGCGGAAAACATCGTAGGCCTGTCCATGCCGGTACATGGCCGCGTGAACGGCCTTTTCAACGTCGCCCTCATAATAGCAGTCGAAGCCCTTGACGCAGACGGAATCGTCAAACGTGCGCAGGAAGCAATGCTCGATCAGCACGCCCTCGCAGTTGTGCATATCGATGCCGTCGGAATTAAAGCGCCAGCAGCCGATGATCTTGACGTTCCGAACGGTCAGATCGCGGCAGCCGATGGGACGAATGTTATAGACCAGCGAATCGCGGATGGTGATTCCGTCGATCTCCACATGCGTGCAGTAGGAAAGCTCGATCGTATGCCGCCGAACGGCGTTGTTCACGGCGCTGTCGTTTTTCTCCGCATGCGCTTCAAAGAGAATCTGCGCCTTATTGCGGCTGTTGTCCAATATTCCGCGGCCCAGGATGCGGATGTTCCGCGCGTCCGTCGCGCGGACGCTGGCATAAACCACCGCGCCCGCGTCGATAAAGAGCGTCTGTCCGCTCTTCAGCTCAATCAGCCCCGCGTCGTGAACGCCCGCGCCGTAGTAAATGACGGACGGATCAGCGGGATCGGGTCTGCCGGCGTTCCTTTCCGGCCTGTCAACGAACAGGTGCAGCGCGCCGCGGCGGCCGTACGGCTCCAGCACGACATAGGATGGCTCGTTCATGGTAAAGCGAATGATTCCGTCCGCGTCGATTTGCGGCGCAACGCCCCTTGACTGCGGGCGAACGACGGCGTGCCCACAGGGGCGAGGCGGCGTGATCTCGAAGGAGAGCGGCTCGTCGGCGGCCATGGAAAGGAACTGGACAGGCTCCGTCTGATCGAGCGCGCGCTGATGTCCCGGCCAGCGGCGATTATAGGGCACGGCGGAAACGCGCGCCGTATCCAGCGGGACAGCACGGCCATTCACCCGCACGCGATAGCCCTCGCCCTCCGGCATAATCAAATCGTTCGGCTGCACAGGATAAAGCTGAAGACTCACGGCAATCCCTCCTCGGCGGCCCGGCGCTCACGCCTGCGTAATTTCCATATCGTAGAAGCGATCGATCTGCTCGCAGGCGCTGACGCCCAGATAGAACGAGGGATACATATCCTCGACATAGAGCGTGAATTTCCGACCGCAGGCTTCGATCTCCAGGCCGGTTTTCGTCACGCGCGTAGAAAACGTATGCCTTTCGCCCGCCGAGACGGGAAACTGCGCGCCCAGCAGCTTGACCCACGTGACCTTGCCATCGTTCATCCTCATGCGCCAGACGTTCACGCCGTTTTCGTAGAGCACGACCTCCATGTAGTCGCCGTAGCGCAGTGCGCCGTCCGGGCAGCGATGCAGCTTTTCGGCGATCACGAACAGCGGCGCGCCATAGGCCTCGAACGCGCAGCTGGCCGAGATGGCCGCGCCGGGGGCGCAGACCTGCTCCGCCATGAGCGTCACGTTGTCAAAGCCCTGCTCGAACGCGTCGTTCTTTTGATTGGCGATGCAGTCGTCCTCCTGAATAAACACCGGCGTTTCCTGAAAGCGGAAGGAATAGGCATAGGTCAGGGGCGCGTTATCCCACTGGCCGCGAGAAAAATCAACCTTCATAACAGACCTCCATAAAATTTCTCAGTGCGCCTTCATTATACAGGAGAGCCGCGCCGGAAGGCAAGCGCTTTTTATCCGGCTCAATCAAAAAAGCGCCGCATATCGCAAGGGATATGCAGCGCTGAAGGTGAATTGCGTCAGATCACGCCGCGCAGATCGCCCTTTTTCGTCGCCTCGAGCACGCACAGCCAGGTGGCCGCCGTGTCATAGCGGGAATCGTGCGCCGCGCCGCCGCCGCCGAACCATTCTTCGGACTTCCCGGCGATAAATTCGGGGGTCAGGCCGTAATATTCGGCCAGCTCCTCCAGCTTGGGCGGCTTGGGACGGCCAATATTGACGCGCCGCTTCATGTTCATCACGCCGGTGAAATAGTTCATCGTGCAGAAGGTCTTTTTCTTGCCTAGGTTCAGGCCGCAGCGCTCGAACTCCACGCGGATATAGCGGTCGTCCGCCGCGACGTTATGCCCCACCAGCAGGCCGCAGCCCGAGAAATCGGCGAAGATTTCGTCCACGCGATCCTCAAAGCGATCGCCGCCGGACAGCTCGTCCAGATCCTCGATGCTCATGCCGTGAACCTCCTGCGCGCCCTCGCTCATCTCGTCTACGGCGAAATACATATTCTTGCCCGTGACGGCCCCGTCCTCGATCATCAGATAGGAGAGCTGGCAGATCTGGCCGGGCGTGAGATCGGTCGCTTCCGTGTCAAAGCAGATTATCTTCATATGTTCCTCGCATCGGCCGCTTACGCCATGGTTTCCAGCATGGCCAGGGAGACTTCATAATTGCACTTCTCGCCCTTTTCGTACAGCTCAAAGGCGTCCATCATGTATTCGGCCATGCGCCGCACCTCAAGGCCGCTCGAGCCGGCGATGTGGGGCGTGATAAAGCAGTTTTCCAGCGCGTTCAGGGGGTTCTCGTTCGAATGGCCCTCGTTGGTCATCACGTCCAGCAGCGCCGTGCGGGTGGGCACGGTCGTCAGCGCGTCGTAGAGATCCTTCTCGTCCAGCTGCGGGCCGCGGCCGGTGTTGATGAACGTGGCGTAGGGCTTCATGGACAGGAAGTATTCACGCTTTATAATGCCCACGGTGGCGGGCAGATTGGCCAGATGGTTGGAGATCACGTCGCACTCGGCGAAGATTTCGGCCATCTCGGCCTTTTGGACGTGCAGCTTTTCGGCGCGCTCCTTGCTCAGGAAGGGATCAAACACCAGCACCTCGCAGTCGATCTGCCTGAGCATCTCGGCCAGACGGCTGCCGATCGCGCCGCAGCCCAGCAGGCCGATCTTCACGTCGTAATTGCCCGGATAGTTCTCGAACAGCTTATGCCCCGCGCTGCGGTCGGCGCGCGTCAGGGGCTGCACGCGGAAATAGCCCTTCGTGGCCAGCAGGATCTGCGCGAAGGCATACTGCACCACCGGCACGGCGTTGGCCTGCCAGGCGCTGTAGACGCGCACGCCGGCATTGAGGAAGGGCCGCGCGAAATACTGCACGCTGCCCGCGCCGTAAAACACGGCCTTGAGAGACGGGAAGCACTCCTTAATTTCCGCCTCGGTCATGGCGGGCATCCCCCAGGTGGAAAACACGACCTCGATGTCCTTCAGCGCGTCCCTGGCCGCGCGCGCCTCATCGACGGAGGTTATAACGGCCGGATAGAGTTGAACCAGCTTATTGAGGCGCGCCATCTGTCTTTCGGCATAGACGCGGCGGAGAGTATCGGGCGTTTCGTTCAGGAACGCGGCCTTAATCATTGTCGATCCCCTTTCTTCAATGCGCCTTTATGCGCCGCTCGCTGTGGCGCGGCGCGGCATTTTTCAGTCGCCGCGCTTATTATAGCATATCGCAGCGCAATTAAAAAGCAAAATATCCCTTTCGCATAGAGGAAAATTCGCGCGCTGATCGAATTATTGAGTGAGGTGTACCGTTTATGGATCGACAGCAGGAAACCGTTATTCTCACTCGCTTTCTCTCAACGCTCTCCCGGGGCGCGCTGGGCTTGGACGACGCGCGCACGCTGCTCGAACGCTCCGGCTCAATCAGCGGCATGGCATCGTCTCCTCCGGCGCTGCTGATGCGGGCGGGGCGTCTCTCCGGCGCGCAGGCCGA
>OLPR01002924.1_pt1 | contig 12044 bp, 14 predicted proteins | sample 1672761 | NCBI WGS metagenome assembly OLPR01 (sample SAMEA3136721, study PRJEB25190) | human gut metagenome | biome: human gut; feature: human-associated habitat; material: faeces | place: Austria | collected 2013 | reverse complement strand
CGCTGTTCATGCCGATCGTCGTGTCGCTCGGCGCGCTGGCGACGGCGATGGTGCTTGCCAAGGGCGGTTACGAGGTCTATTATCTGCCCGAGGTGCTCACGATCGGCACGCTTGCCGCGTTCGTCCAGTACGCCACCGGCATTTTCGAGCCGATCAGCTCGATCGCGCGCATTTTCGCGGATTTGCAGGCGTCGCAGGCGGCGGCGGAACGCGTGCTGAGTATGCTCGAAACCGAGCCGGAGATTTACGATTCTCCGGAGGTGATTGAGAAATTCGGCGACAGTTTCCATCCGAAAAAGGAAAACTGGCCGGATATCCGCGGCGATATCGAATTCGATCACGTTTCCTTCCATTATAAGGGCGGCGAGGAAGTGCTCCACGATTTCTCGCTTTCGGTAAAGGCGGGGCAAACCGTCGCGCTCGTTGGCGAAACCGGCAGCGGCAAATCCACGATCGTCAACCTCGTCTGCCGGTTCTATGAGCCGACCGAGGGCAAAATCCTGATCGACGGCGCGGATTACAAAACGCGCAGCATTCTCTGGCTTCAGGCGCATCTGGGCTACGTGCTCCAGCAGCCGCACCTGTTTTCCGGAACGATTCGCGAAAACATTCGCTTCGGGCGATTGGACGCGACGGACGAGGAAATCGAGCAGGCGGCAAAGATGGTGGACGCGGACGGATTCATCCGCGCGCTGGAGAACGGATACGATACGCAGGCGGCAATCGCCTGTCCACCGGTCAGAAGCAGCTGATTTCGTTCGCGCGCGCGCTGATCGCCAATCCCGCGATCTTCATTCTCGACGAGGCGACCAGCTCGGTCGATACCGAGACCGAGCAGAAGCTGCAAAAGGCGATTGCGACGGCGCTGGAGGGCAGAACGAGCTTCATCATCGCGCACCGCCTGTCCACGATTCGCTCGGCGGACATGATCCTCGTGATTCGCGACGGCAAAATCACCGAGCGCGGCACGCACAGGGAGCTGCTCGCGCAGCGCGGATACTATTACCGGCTTTATGTCAATCAGTTCCGCGAGGAGCAGGAAAAGAGGATGTGGGAGAAGCTGTGATTACGCGCGATGAAGCGATCGCCGCGTGCATGAAGCTGCCCGGCGTTTACGAGGATTACCCGTTCAATGATTTTAACTGGACGGTCATGCGCCATGAATCCAATCGCAAAATGTTCGCGGCGATTTATCGGCGCGAGGGTTCGATCTGGATGAATTTGAAGGCGGAACCGCTGCGCGGCGATTTCCTGAAAAGCGTGTTTCCGGCAGTCGTTCCCGCGTATCACATGAATAAAATCCACTGGATCAGCGTCATTCTCGATGGCAGCGTTCCGGATGCGGATATTCTCCGAATGATTGAAGAAAGCCATCGGCTGACGGACAAAAACGCATAAAACCGCCCCCTTTCGGCAAAACTGGATGTAAGCTGAAAGGGGGCGAGGTTTATGTCGATGATGGAATGCAGCTGCTGCCACCGGATTGCGGATATGCGTTCGTTCCGCCGCTGCTGTTCATGCGGCGCGCCGCTGTGCGACGATTGCGCGAACCGAACGGACTGCCTTTGCGACGAATGCTATTCGGAAAACGATCGATATTAGGATAACCCGATCACGCCTTTGGCAGATTCAACCGCGCGAGCGCGACGAGCCTGTCGATCGAGTCCGCCTCCGCGTGCGCGCATTCGAACGTGCGATAGCGCGCGGAGAGGTCTTCGAAATCGTCCAGAGCGTCGGTGAATTCCTCCTGCCAGTCGCTTTCGCGCAGGTTGATTTCCTCGAGAATACATAACGCGTCTTCGAATTCGGCGTTCAGCTCTTCAAAAGACTCCGAGCCGTCCGAGCGCTCGTCCAGCGCGTTTAGAATCGCCCGAAAGCGGTTTTCAAATTCCTTTACGGGAAACATTTTTCCACCTCCCGCATTCCAGTATACCCGTTTTTACCGTATCCGGCAAGCGCATAACGCAAAATTATTGCCGGCGCAGGCAGGTTTTTACCCGCGCGAGGGCGAATTGAACGCCTTAGATGAACAAAAGGAGCGCACGACTTTGAATAAACAGCTTTTCAGCGCAAAGAGTATTCTCTGCATGGTTCTGGTTCTTCTCTATGCCGCGGGCATGGTCTGTCTGATTCTGAATAAGGTCGAGCTTGGAATGCTTCTGTGGACGGTTTCGCTGCTCGGAAGCGCCGCGGTTCTGTATCATTTCAAGCGCAAGCGCGATCAGGCGGCGGAAGCCGAACGCCTGCGCCGCGCCGCCGAGGGCGAGCCGGAGGAGAATCGGAAATGAGAATGAGGCGCAAGCCGTGGACGGAGCCGCTGATCGACGCGTGCCCGTTCTATATCGATCAGCCGGCGAAAATGCGCGGGCACTGGCGCGACGCGTTCCCTTCCGAAAAGCCGATGTTTCTCGAAATCGGCTGCGGCAAGGGCGTGGCGACGGTGAAAATGGCGCATGAGAATCCGGAGATCAATTTCATTGCGGTTGACGAAGTGCGCCATGTGCTTGCCGTTTCGATCAAAAACGCAATGGCGGAATACGGAAGCGATCCGGTGGACAATCTGCGTTTTACCGCAATCGACGCGACGCGGATTTTCGATACATTCGCGCCGGAGGACAAAATCGAGCGCATCATCATCAATTTTTGCAATCCGTGGAACGAAAAGGCAAAGCATCACAAGCGCAGGCTTACCCATCCGCGCCAGCTGATGCAGTATCGCGAATTCCTCGCGCCCGGCGGACAGATTTACTTCAAAACCGACGATACCGCGCTGTTTACCGCGTCGAAGCGCTATCTTGCGCAGTTCGGATTCGATATTTCCTATCTGACCGACGATCTGCACGCGTCCGGCTTTCAGCCGAATTACGTCAGCGAGCACGAGGCGCTGTATTCGTCGCAGGGCGTGCCGATTCATTTCCTGATCGCCGATATGCGCGCGGATTTCGTGCCCGAGGTTCCGGCGGACGAGGTCGTCTGATTTCTATTGATTTTCGCGGCGCGAACGTGTATACTATAGCCAGCCTGAAATCAGATGAGGAGGTTGCATTTTATGCAGCAGCAAGCATTTACCGGCAAAAATCGTATGCTCAAGGGCGGACTGCACTGCCACACGACCCGTTCGGACGGCAAGGGCACGCCCGAGGAAGTGATTGCGAAGCACGTTCAGAACGGCTATGATTTTCTCGCGCTGACCGATCACCGCAAGTACAATCTGAAGAATTTCACCAACCTGCCGATCACGATCGTTCCCGGCGTGGAGATCGACCGCAATATCGCCGGCGCAGGCCGCGTGCATTGCTTCCATACGGTGTGTATCGGCCCCGTCGAGGGCAACGGATTTACGCAGGACGAGCCGTTTGAGCGCGGCGAAATCAAGGATCAATATGAATTCCAGCCGCTGCTCGACGAGGTTCACGCCAAAAACAACCTGACCATTTACTGTCACCCCGAATGGAGCGGCACGCCCGCGGCGGAATTCATGCGTCTGAAGGGCAATTTTGCGATGGAAGTCTGGAACAGCGGCTGCGCGATCGAAAACCATATGGACACGAACGCGGCGTACTGGGACGAGCTGCTGTTTGACGGTCAGCAGATTTACGGCGTTGCGACCGACGACGGACATTCGATGGATCAGCATTGCAGGGGCTGGGTCATGGTCAATGCCGAAAACAATGTGCCCGCGATTCTCGATGCGCTGAAGAACGGCAGGTTCTATGCGTCTACGGGCCCGGAGATTTACGATTTCCGCGTGGAGGACGGCGTTGCAAAGATTGAATGCTCGCCCGTTCAAAGCGTTGAATTCATCAGCTGGCGGATGCCGACGCGCGTCGTGGACGGCGAAAAGCTCACGCAGGCGGAAGCAAAAATCCCCGAAGGACAAAGCTACATTCGCGCGAGCGTGATCGATGCAAACGGTCGTCGCGCGTGGACGAATCCGATTTTCTTCTAAAAAATCCAATGATGAAACCTCCGCATGAAATTCCATACGGAGGTTTGCTTTTAGATTCATCGTATTGCCGCCTCGCTTGTCCGGATTAAGCGCCGGCTTTTACGTTCGGGCAACCCTTTTTACCGGCTGACCGGTGACATGGGCGAACGCATCGCGCAGGATGCGGCGGTCGCGCTCGTAGGTCAGGTATTCGTTTGCGCGGCTGACCGGAACCCAGAACGCCTCGGCGATCTCTTCCGGCTGCGGGGTCAGCTCTACCTGATCGGTCGTGGCGGCAAAAATCACCACCAGCTTTTGCGTATCGGAGCGGATGTTGTATCGATTTTCGGCGCGGAAGCGCTTGTCGATCGTGACGTGCAGTCCGGTTTCCTCGAGCACCTCGCGCTCGGCGGTTCGGCTTTCCGTCTCGCCCGGCTCGACATGCCCCTTCGGGAAGGACACGTGCCTGCCCTTGACGTGGCGAATCAGCAGTATGTTCCAGCAATCGTCCTTGCGGAATACGACGGCGCCGCAGGATTTTTCGTACTTCATCGGCTTCCTCCGATTAAAGCAGATTGGCGAGCGCGTCCGCTAAGCCGTTCAGCCATTCGCCGTCGAAGGTTTCGATCATGCCGGCGTCGCACGCAGCGGCAAGGGCGGGGTTGATCGGCATCCGCGCGGCGATCGGAATACTGTTGTGCGCGGCGATTTCCTCCAAATGACTTTGCCCAAAGATGAAATGCTTTTTGCCGCATTCATCGCAGATGAAATAGCTCATGTTTTCGACGATGCCGAGCACGGGCACATTCATCATTTTCGCCATATTGACCGCCTTTTCAACGATCATGCCGACGAGCTCCTGCGGGGAGGTTACGATGATGACGCCGTCAACCGGCAGCGACTGGAACACCGTCAGCGGAACGTCGCCCGTTCCCGGCGGCATATCGACGAACATGAAATCCACGTCGCCCCACATCACGTCCGACCAGAACTGCTTGACCGTTCCGGCAATGACCGGACCGCGCCAGACGACCGGATCCGTCTCGTTTTCAAGCAGCAGGTTCAGGGAAACCATCTTTACGCCCGTTACGCTCGCGGCGGGAATGATGCCGCCGTCCGTCGCGGAAAGCATTCCGTGAACGCCGAAGGCTTTCGGGATCGACGGGCCGGTTACGTCCGCGTCCAGAATTGCGGTGGAAAATCCGCGGCGGCGCATCAGAACCGCCATCAGCGACGCGACCATCGATTTGCCGACGCCGCCCTTGCCGGAAACGACGCCGATGACCTTTTTCACATGGCTTTCAGGATTGCTTTTCGCGGAGAAATCCGCCTTGCGGCTGGAGCAGTCCGCGCCGCAGGAATTGCAATCGTGGGTACAGTTTTCACTCATTTTTCCTCAACTCCGAAAAAAACTTATTGTTGAATTTATGATAGCGCAATCGAGCGGATTCGTCAAGGCGATACGGGTTTATTTTTGGCATATCCCGTTTGCAAAGACGTACGAATCGTGGTATAGTAACATGGGAGGCGGGAATATGCGCTTGAAAATGATGAATCAGGTAATTCCGGTCGAAAAGGTGCTGGCGGAATACGTGGACGCGCCGAAATTTCTGAAGGCGTGCTCCGAATGCCCGAATTATGGGAAAATCGCGTCGTGTCCGCCGTATGATTTCGATGTGATCGATTATTGGAGGCAGTTTAAGAACTTTCACATCGCGGCTGTGCAGGGATTCGTTCCGGATGAGCTGCGCGAAAGGGCGTTTTCCGCGGACGAGCTGAACGCAAAGACGCGCGAGATTTTCAAATCCATGCGCGATTCTCTGGATGGGAAGCTCGAACAGGCGGAGCGCGAAACGCCGGACAGCCGAATGCTCTCGGCGGGCAAATGCGTTCGCTGCGCGGATTGCACGTGCGCGCGCGGGCTGCCGTGCCGGTTTCCGGAGCTGATTCGCTATTCCGTTGAATCGCTCGGCGGCGATGTGGTAAAGCTCCTGCGCGACGAGTTCCGTGTGGACATTCTCTGGGCGCAGAACGGGCGATTGCCGGAATATTTCATGCTCGTCGGCGGACTTTTGACGAAATAGGGGGAGACGCGCATGGATCTGAAGATTTCGGAAATGCTGGATATGCAGCGCGAATTGCAGGAGAAATACCTCGAAAAATGGGGCGGAACGCCGCCGGAAAAGGGTGCGAATCAGCTCCTCTGGGGCGTCGGTGAAATCGGCGAGGTGATCGACATCATCAAGAAGCGGGGCGCGGACGAAATCATGCGCGATCCCGTGACGCGCGCGCATTTCGTGGAGGAAATGAGCGACGTATTCATGTACCTGTGCGATGTGATGCTCTGCTACGGGATCACCGCCGAGGAATATTCCGAGACGCACGCGCAAAAGCACGCCCACAATATGAAGCGCGATTACGTTTCCGAGAATCGCCGTCTGTTCGACAAATGAACGATCGCCCGAAGGATCGACGCCTTCGGGCGATTGCTTTTACAGGGAAATCTTTTTTGCGATGCTTTCGGCGTTTTTGCCGACCAGCGCTGCGGAATGCGGCGCGGACAGGATTTCGTGCATCAGTGCGTTCGTGGAATCAAAGTCGATCGCGTTCACGCGGTCGATTACTTCGGTTTCCGTGCGCGTATTGCCCAGCAGCAAAAGCCGCCTTCCGAGCGACTGCATTCGCGCGCTCGTGGATTCAAGACCCAGAATATAGCCCGCCTTCAGCTGTTCGCGCGCCATCATGAATTCGTCGCGCGTCATGCCCTCGCTTGCCAGCTTTTTCGCTTCGCCGAGCAGCAGACCGTAGACCTCCTCCGCCGCGTCCGGATTTGTGCCGGCATAGACGGAGAGCATTCCGGAATCGGTATAGGCGTTCGGATAGCTGTACACCGTGTACGCAGCGCCGCGCTCTTCGCGGATTTTCTGGAACAGCCGCGAGGACATTGCGCCGCCGAATACGGAATTGAAAAGCGACAGCTCATAGCTCCTTTCGTCGCCGATCGGGAGCGCCGGAAAGCCTAAGCAAATGTGAATCTGCTCGATATCCTTTTCCTTCGTCAGCAGCGTGACCGGAACGGGGTTCGTCGTGCAGGCGCGAGATTCAAACGCGTCCGGCGACCATTTGTCCAGCAGTTTTTCGGCAAGCGCGACGACCGCATTCCAATCGTAATTGCCGGCGAGCGCGAGCACGGTGTTCTGCGGGCGATACATCTTTTTCCAATAGGCGCGCAGATCTTCGGACGAATACGCTGCGATTTTTTCTTCCGTTCCCAGAATCGGGCGCGCAACGGGCTGGTCGCCGTAGTTCGCCAGCATCAGAAGCTCGTGAACGGAATCCTCCGGATCGTCCGCGGACATATTGATTTCCTCGATCACGACGCCCTTTTCCTTTTCAAGCTCCGCGGGGTCGAAAATCGGCGCGGTCACGAGGTCGCTCAGCACATCCATCGCCAGCGGCAGATGCTCGTCGACCACCTTCGCATAAAAGCAGGTGCATTCCTTCGAGGTGAATGCGTTCAGCTGACCGCCGACCTTGTCCATTTCCTCGGCAATCTGGCGCGTGGTGCGCTTTTCAGTGCCCTTGAACACCATGTGCTCCAGAAAATGGCTCAGTCCCGCTTCGTCGGGCGTTTCATACTGCGAGCCGGAGCCGACCCAGAACCCGACGGAAACCGAACGAAAGTGCGGAATGCGTTCGCCAATGATGCGCAGACCGTTTTTCAGCGTAATCTGATCAAAATTCATAGCTGCTCCTTAAATATGCGAAATGGACATACCCAGTATGCCCATTTCGTTTTGCGTTTTATTCAGAATCAGTCGCGTCTCGGGGGACGGCCGCCTCTGCGATCGCGATCACCGCGTCCGCCGCGGTCGCCGTCTCTTCTCGGCGGACGACGCACGGGCATGGTTTCGTCATCGTAAACGATGTCGGTACGCAGCAGGTTCGCGCGGCCGCGATCGTCGATTTCCGCGATCTTGACCGGAATCTCATCGCCGATGTTCATGACGTCTTCAATCTTTTCAACGCGCTTGTTGTCCATCTTGGAGATGTGCAGCATACCGTCCTTGCCGGGCGCATACTCGAGGAACGCGCCGACATTCGGGAGAATGCGAACGACCTTGCCGACAAATTCATAGCCGACCGTGGGCTCAAGCACGATGCCCTCGATGATCTGGCGCGCGCGCTTCGCCGCTTCCGCGTCTTCCGTCGCGATATAAACGCTGCCGTCGTCCTCAATATCGATCTTCACGCCGGTATCCTCGATGATCTTGTTGATCGTCTTGCCGCGCGGACCGACGACCTCGCCGATCTTCTCGGGATTGATCGTGAAGGAAACGATCTTCGGCGCGTACTTGGACAGGTGCTCGCGCGGCGCGGGCAGCACTTCGAGCATTTTGCCCAGAATGTGCATGCGACCGTCATATGCCTGCGCCAGCGCCTGACGCAGAATTGCCTCGTCGATGCCCTTGATCTTGATGTCCATCTGAATCGCGGTAATGCCCTGAGACGTGCCGGCGACCTTGAAGTCCATGTCGCCCAGGAAGTCTTCCAGACCCTGAATGTCGGTCAGCACCGCGACCTTGCCGGTGTTTTCAACGTCCTTGATCAGACCCATCGCAACGCCGGCGACCGGGCGCTTGATCGGAACGCCCGCGTCCATCAGCGCGAGCGTCGAGCCGCAGACGGAAGCCTGAGACGTCGAGCCGTTCGAGCTCATGACCTCGGAAACGAGGCGCAGGCAATAGGGGAATTCCTCGACCGACGGAATCATCGGCTCAAGCGCGCGCTCCGCCAGAGCGCCGTGACCGATTTCGCGGCGGCCGGGGCTGCGGACAGGCTTGGCTTCGCCGGTGGAATAGCCGGGGAAGTTGTAATGGTGCATATAGCGCTTGCTGTCCTCGGTGCCGATGCCGTCGATGATCTGCTTTTCGGACATCGGAGCGAGCGTCGCGACGGTCATGACCTGCGTCTGACCGCGGGTGAATACGCCGGAGCCGTGCGGACGGGGCAGCACGCCGACTTCGCACCAGATCGGGCGAACCTCGGTGAGCTTTCTGCCGTCGGGACGAATGCCCTTATCGATGATGTGGCGGCGCATGACTTCCTTTTCAACGGCGTACAGCGCGTCGCCCACTTCAACCTCGCGACCCTCGAACTGCTCCGCGAAATGCTCGGCGACCTCCGCCTTGACCTGCTCTTCGCGCGCATTGCGCTCGGAACGCTCGAAGGTTTCGAACATCCATTCAACCTTATTAAGCGCGTATTCGCGAACGGCGGTCTTTACGTCGTCGCCCGGCAGCTGCAGCGGGAATTCCTTCTTGGGCTTGCCGATTTCGGAAACGATATTGGAAATGAACGCGACGATTTTTTTGATTTCCTCGTGCGCGAACAGGATGCCGCCCAGCATGACCTCTTCGGAAACTTCCTTCGCGCCCGCTTCGACCATCAGCACCGCTTCGCTCGTGCCGGCGACGGTCAGGTTCATCAGGGAAACCGCGCGCTGCGCGACGGTGGGGTTGACGACGTATTCGCCGTCGACATAGCCGATATTGACCGCGCCGATCGGGCCGGCCCACGGGATTTCGGAGATCGCCAGCGCGGCGGACGCGCCGATCATCGCCGGAATGTCCGGAATGTTGTCCTGATCTACGCTCATTACGGTCGCGACCACGGCGACGTCGTGGCGCATTCCCTTCGGGAACAGCGGGCGCAGCGGACGGTCGATCAGACGGGAAGTAAGGATCGCCTTTTCGGCGGGACGACCTTCGCGGCGATTCCAGGAGCCCGGAATGCGGCCGACGGAATACAGCTTTTCTTCAAAATCCACGCTCAGCGGGAAAAAGTCGATGCCCGGGCGCGGCGTTTCGGCGACGGTGGCGTTGACCAGAACGCAGGTATCGCCGTAACGGACGAAAGTGGAACCGCTGGCCTGTTCTGCGTACTTGCCGAATTCCAGCGTAAGCGGGCGACCGCCCAGCTCCATGGTATAGCTCTTGAACATGATTTGCCTCCTTGATCAAGGTCGGTTTGCGCTTAAAGTCAAGCGCTTTCCTCGTCTGCGCACAGACGCACGCCTGCGGAAAGCCTCCGCATCCTAGCGTCCGCACGCAGCTCTTTTTACAATACAGCCCCGCTCCGTAGGGCGCTTGCAAAACGCCGCCGTCCGGGGGAAACCCAAACGACGGCGCTTATCAGACCATCGATTGCGTGAAAATTACTTGCGCAGACCGAGGTCGACGATCAGCTTACGATACGCTTCAATATCGTTGCTCTTCAGGTAGTCCAGCAGACCGCGGCGCTGACCAACCATCAGCAGCAGACCGCGGCGGGAATGGTGGTCCTTCTTGTGCATCTTCAGATGGTCGTTCAGGTGGTTGATGCGCTCGGTGAGCAGAGCGATCTGCACTTCGGGGGAACCGGTGTCGCCTTCGTGGCGGCCGTATGCTGCTACGATTTCCTGTTTGGTCATGGGTTGTATCCTCCTTTTTCTATGCCGCGCAACCGCAGAATGCCGTCGGAGTCCTCGGTAAACCGCGGAAGCGTGAATGCGGTCGGCACAAACCGCCGCAAGATATATAGTACCATAATATCTGCATTTTGTAAACGCGAAGGAACGATTTTTCTGTAAAAATTGGGGTTAGATTCTCAATCGGCGATGCGCAGAAGCCGCTCCGCGCGCTGTGTATCGCCCTGTGCGATCAGGCGGCGAATCAGCGTGGAGGATACGTTTTCGCCCGCGTCCGTAACGGGCTGTACGATCTCCGCGCGGTAATTGAGCGCGTCCGCCAGATCGCAGATCATTCGGGCGTTGCCGCGCCCGCCCGCGCCGAACGTATAATTAAAGCCCGCTACGATCGCCACGGGGCGCATATTTTTCGCCAGATCGCGCAGGTAATCCTCCGGCGCAATGCGCGCAAATTCGCGCGTGAACGGCGCGACGACCACCGCATCCACGCCCAGCGCTTCCAGCTTGGTGATCTTTTCATCCAGCGTAAGCAGCTGCGCAATGGGCTGATCGGGGCACAGCACGGCGCGCGGCAGCCCATCGAACGTGCTGACCACGCTCATCGCGCCGCATTCGCGCGCAATGGATACCGCCCGCCGAATCAACGCCTGATGGCCGATGTGCAGCCCGTCGAACGTGCCCAGCGCCACCGCGGATCGATCCCCGTCAAACTGCGTTTCACTCGTCCAGATTTTCATCCGTTATGCATCCTCTTCGCGCAGCAGCATCATGCGAAACCGCACGCTGCCATCCGGCAGCGGTTCGCCGATGCCCGCAAATTGATCTTCCAGATAGATACGCACGTTTTCCACCGCCGGCGCGGGCTCCCGCAGCCATTGCGGGCGCAGCACGTTGCCGTTTTTCACCGCGTGGCGCGCGCGTTCATCCACGTATACCGCCGGAATGTGCCCGATCGGCGCGTCCACCGGCAGCAGACATTCCGAAAGCGTGCCATTTTGATACGCCGCATCGATCTGATCGCGATCCAGCGCGTTTTCCAATGTGAATATGCCCGCCTGCACGCGCTCCAGACTGTGCATATGCGCGCCGCAGCCCAGCGCGCGCCCGATATCGTGGCACAGCGTGCGAATGTATACGCCCTTGCCGCAGCGCACGCGAATGCGATATCGATCCTCGCCGGTCTTTTCCAGCAGATCGATTCCATCCACGCGGCAGCTTCTCGGCTCCACTTCAATGGTTTCGCCCTTGCGCGCCAGCTGGTACAGCCGCTTGCCATCGCGCTTGATGGCGGAATACATCGGCGGAATCTGCTGAATATCGCCGATGAAGCCGGTGATCGCGCGGCGCAGATCATCCTCGGTCGCATGCACCGGCGCGCGCGCGACCTCTTCACCGGTCGCATCCTGCGTATCGGTTTCCACGCCCAGCTGCAATTCGGCGATATAGGTTTTCTGCTTATCGATGATGAAATCAAACAGGCGCGTCGCCGTGCCGATGCAGATCGGCAGAACGCCCGACGCTTCGGGATCCAGCGTGCCGCCATGCCCTACGGATGTGCCGCGCGGCAGGCGCTTGCGCACGAATACCACCAGATTGCTGCTGGTGATGCCCGTGGGCTTATTGGCGATCAGGAAGCCGTTCATAGGC
>OLPR01002923.1_pt1 | contig 12045 bp, 10 predicted proteins | sample 1672761 | NCBI WGS metagenome assembly OLPR01 (sample SAMEA3136721, study PRJEB25190) | human gut metagenome | biome: human gut; feature: human-associated habitat; material: faeces | place: Austria | collected 2013 | reverse complement strand
ATGACTTACAAACTAGTACTGCTCCGTCACGGACAGAGCGCATGGAATAAAACCAATCAGTTCACCGGCTGGGTCGACGTCCCGCTGACCGAGCAGGGTGTCGAGGAAGCCAAGAACGGCGGCCGCCTGCTCAAGGAGAAGAACGTCCTTCCGGACATCGTCTTCACCTCGATGCTGCGTCGCGCCATCAACACCGCCAACGTCGCGCTGGACGAGGCCGATCGCCTGTGGATTCCGGTCAAGCGCAGCTGGCGTCTGAACGAGCGTCACTACGGCGCCCTGCAGGGCAAGAACAAGACCGAGATCCGTCAGGAGTACGGTGACGAGAAGTTCATGCTGTGGCGTCGTTCCTACGCCACCCCGCCGCCGGAGATCGATCCGAACGACGAGTACGCGCAGAACAACGATCCGCGCTACACCGGCGATCCGGTTCCGGAAGCCGAGTGCCTGGCCGACGTGGTCAAGCGCGTTGAGCCGTACTTCAAGTCCGACATCGAGCCGGAGCTGAAGGCTGGCAAGACCGTTCTGATCGCCGCTCACGGCAACAGCCTGCGCGCCATCGTGAAGATGCTGGACAACCTCTCCGAAGAGGAGATCGCCAAGGTCAACATCCCGACCGCAATGCCGCTGCTGTACGAGCTGGACGAGAACTTCAAGCCGATCAAGCCGCGTGGCGAGTACCTGGATCCGGAAGCCGCCGCTGCCGGTGCCGCCGCCGTCGCCGCTCAGGGCCAGAAGTGAGTTTGTTGCGATTGGGCGCGTGAATAGTCGCGGCTGATCGCACGAAACACATACGAAAAGGTGGGAACCTGCATACCGTAGGTTCCCACCTTTCGTTATTGCCGGCGCCTTTGTCGGTAAGTCTTTTTCACGTTGTATCTGCGTTTTGCTGATGTCGCCTTGCCTGCGCGGCTCGGCGGGTGCCGTGCGGCGCAGACAAGACGGACAAAACGGAATCGCAAGAACGTCAGATCACGCCGTATTCCTTGAGCAATGTCGGAATATCAGTGGAATCCAGCTTCTTCACGATCTGCTTCAACACACCCCTTTCGATGGGGTTGAGCTTCATATCGGTGATCGGTTTGCCGTCTCGCAGCATCACCGTGGCGTTGAGCAGGTTGCGCACGTCATAGACCGAACCCCACACCTCCGGCACGCCGCGGTCCACGTCGCACAGCGTGTACACGGCCTCCATGCCGGTGCGCATCGAATATTCGGTGGTGAAGATCGTGTCGCGCGGCGTCTCCGCGAATTGGCCGAGGAACGCGAAATTCACCGCGCCATCCGGCACCACATCGGGGCGGTCGCCGGCGGAACGCGGCATGAAGAACGCGTCGATGTACGGCATCATCACCGGAACCGTGTTGGCGTGGTTCTTCGCCAAGTCGGCGATCTTGTCGGTCGGCACGCCCATGTGGTACAGCCATTCCTCGCAGATCTCCTCGCCGGTGCAATCCTGCATCGGCTTCTTCACATAGTTGCCGGGCTTGTCGGGGAACAGACCATACACCCATACGCACAGCTGGTCCTTCGGCTGGTCTCGGAACTGCTGCTGGCGATTCAGCGTCCAGCTCATCAGCCAATTGGAATCCTCAACGGTGACGATGCCGCCGGTCACCACACGTCCGGAGAACGGGTCGCGCTTGCAGATCTTCTGGATGTACGGCGGAATCTCGTCGTCCAACGTGGTGACGGTGGCGCTCATCCACTTCGAATGCTCCGGATCGGAGCAGAACACGTCCGGATGGCCGAAGCTTGGATCCTGCGCCGCGATGCGACGCCACATGTCCCATCCGCCGCCGGGCTTGATCTCCGGAGCCCACGCGGCCGGCTCGGTCTGCGAACCCATCGAGGAGTTCTCCACGCAGCCGCCATTGGTGATGAACACCAGATCGTTCTCGCCCAAATCGATGCTGCGGGTCGTGCCATCCGCCTTGGTCAGGTCGATGCGCGTGGCCAACTTCTTGGTCGGCGAGCTGAACGGATTGCGCGGATACGCGCCGTATTCGGCCTGCTTCCTCAAAATCGTATCCTGCCCGGTGCCGGTGCGCTGGCGTACGGGACCCATGCCGCCGCCAATCGCGAAATCGACGTTCTCCACCTTCACGTTGTAGTGGAACTGCACGCCGAAGCCTTCCAGATACTTGATCATCGGCAGAATCATCGACTCGTACTGGTTGTAGCGGGTGAACCGCAGTGCGCTGAAGTCCGGCAGTCCGCCGATATGGTGGATGTAGCGGCGGATGTACAGCTTCATCTCCAACGCGCTATGCCAGTTCTCGAAGGCGAACATGGTGCGCCAGTACATCCAGAAGTTCGTATCGAACACCTCATCGTCGAAGAAGTCGGAGATCTTCTTGCCGTACAGTTCCTCGTTCGGTGTGAAGAACAGCTTCATGATCTCCATCGACGCCTTGTCGGACAGCGCGAACTTGCCGTTCGTGCCGCCGTCGACGCCGCGCGCCTTGGTGGAACGGCACAGCGAATAGTTCGGATCGTCCTTGTTGAGCCAGTAGTATTCGTCCAACACGGACACGCCATCCGTTTCGATGGACGGGATGGAACGGAACAGGTCCCACATCACCTCGAAATGGTTGTCCATTTCGCGGCCGCCACGCATCACATAGCCGACGCCCGGAATGTTCGCGCCGTCACAGGCGCCGCCTGGCACCGGATCCTTCTCGAACACGTGGATGTGGCTGCCGGGCATCTGCGCGTCACGCACCAGATAGCAGGCGGCGGACAGGGCGGCAAGCCCCGTGCCGATGATGTAGGCGTTCTTATCGTCGATTCCCTCGGGCTTCCTTGGCCGGGCGAACGCTTCGTAATTGCCGTTGGAATAGTACATGACTTCCTCCTTTGGATGCCGCTGGGCACTATTGTGCCGCGTCGTGGGACACAAGTATACGGGCATGAACTGGACGCGATGTCTAGTTTTTACGACTATCGGAGGAATTTCGCTTATAGGTGGCGGATTGCGCCTGCATGCGAAAGTGATTTTGCCTATATGTGGCAGATTTCTTTTGGAAAAGGATGTTCGGGGGCGGGATTTTTACCCCCTTATGATGTTTTGGCCGAGGTCATCTGCCACATATAAGCGAGATGGGTGGCTTCCAAACGGAAACCACCCATCTCGTCAAGGAAAATGCAAGAAGAGGTGAGGAACCCTCAGTCGATGTCGGTGCCTTCGTCGCGGGTCGGCTCCTTGGACGGGTCGAAACCGGAGACGATGAACACCACGCGGCGGGCCGCGGAAACGGCGTGATCGCCGAGACGCTCCATGAAGCGGCCGGTCAGGACCACGTCGATGAGCTGCTGGTTGGTGCCCTTCCAATCCTCGGACTGGGCCAGTTCGAAGGTCTTCTTGTGCAGAGCGTCGAGCTTGTCGTCGTTGAGGATGATTTCCTCGGCGGTCTTGGTGTCGCGGTCGGTGAGCATGGAAACCACCTGGTCGGCCACATTGTCAAGGAACGCCTGCATTTCGGCGAACAGCGGCTGGGCGTCGGCCGGCAGCGGGGAAGCAGGATAGGTGCGGCGGGCCGCTTCGGCGATGTGACGGGCCAGATCGCCCATGCGCTCGAACGTCGCGGCCAGACGCAGGGTGGAGACGACCACGCGCAGATCGGTGGCCACCGGGTTCTGCTTGGCCAGCAGCTTCACGCACTGGTCGATGACGCTGGATTCGAGGGCATCGATTTCGATGTCGCCGTCGATGACGGCCTGGGCGGCTTCAAGATTCTGGTTCAGCAACGCGTCGCCGGCACCATTGATTGCCTTGCGAACGTCTTGCGCCATGCGGTCGAGGTCATCGGCGACTGCCTTGAGCTCTTCATTGAAGATAACGCGCATATGCTTGCCTTTCAAATGCTTCACGTATGTCAATATCGGGTTCGGATATAACCTCTCCCAAGTGTATTAGGGAATTGGCGGATTCGCACGTGACGGACGTGTTGTTCCGCCAATGTTCACCGGCACGTTCACCCTGCGTTCACGAAAATCGCGCCACGGCCATTCATCGGGGAACGTCAGGGTGTGCGAGAATGAAGACATGTTTGAATCCGTAGGCACGTGGTGGCGTAATCTGACACATCGCCATGGTGACGATCGCAACAATGATGATACTTTGGATGACGCGACGAACACGTTGCTGTCCATACTGCCGCTGGCCTCCATCGTGGTCGACGAGCATGACGAGGTGATACGCGCGCATCCGGACGCCTACGCCCTTGGCGTGGTGCGGGATGACGCCATCGCCGATGACACCGTGGCAAGCGCGGTGCACGAGGTCCGTGCCCACGGCGGCAAGAAGCAGTTCAGCCTGACCACGACCACGTTGCATGAGCCGAAGAAGGCTCCGAAAGCAGGGAAGCCAACCATGCGGGAGGTTGCCAAACAGGCGTTGATCGGCCAATCGCCGGACAAGCCGGTGACCACGGTGTCCCGCCCGAACTGGCTGAAGGTGATCGTAGGCAGGCTCAACGAACGCTTTGTGGTGGTGCTGGTTTCCGACGTGAGCGAAACCGTCCGTTTCTCCCAGATCCGTGATTCCTTCATCACCAACGTTTCGGAGCAGCTCCTCAAGCCGACGCAGTCGCTGGAGGAGCTTGCGGACGCGTTGGAACATGACTCGGACAATAAGGCCGCGATTGAGGGGAACACCGTAAAACTGCGCCAATCCTGCGCTCGCATGGAACATATGGTGTCCGACCTGCTGCTGCTTATCAAGGCGCAGGAACCGATTCTGCCGACGGCGAGCAACCGTATCAACGTCATGGAACAGGTGAAAACCGTCGTCGGCGCGCATCGCGACATGGCGCAACGGCGCGGCATCGACATTGAAATCGATGGCGACGAATCGCTGGACATCAACGGGGAAGGCGAGCAGATTCAGGCCGCGGTCGCAAAGCTGCTCGAAAACGCCATCGCCTATTCACCGGACGGCAAGGGCATAACCGTATCCGTCAAGCCGAACGAGGACGGCACCAAAGTGCTGCTCAGCGTGCTTGACCGTGGTTGCGGCATTGCACAGAAGGAGCAAAGCCGTATTTTCGAACGGTTCTACCGTGGCGGCAACCAGAATGGGTATTCCGAGGAAGGCATCGGTTTGGGCCTTGCCATCGTCAAGCATGTGGCGTTGACCCACCATGGCTCCGCTTCGGTGTGGAGCGCTCCGGGACAGGGCAGCACGTTTACGTTGGAGCTGCCGGTCGCCAGAAATTAGCGGCGATTACAGAGCGTTGGGACACGCCATATACGGCAAAGGGCCGCTTCCGCAGGTTGGTGCGGAAGCGGCCCAATGTTGTTACCGGTTATTTCGCGATTGGCTGAACCGCCGGTCGGGTTATTCGCCAAGACGGCGGTAGTCCCACCGGTCGAAATGCTCCCAAACCAGCATGAGCACGCCGATCACCGTGCCGGCGGCGCACATGGTCTGCAATCGTTCGACATTGATGCCGAAGGCCAGCAGAATCATGCAGATCACCAAGGCGATGGCCCATAATGCGGTGCCGAACGTGAACACCTTCCGCAGGTCGACGCGCACCGGTTTGGGGGAGGGTTTGCGCACGCTTGGGTCGATAATCGGAGCAAATTTCATACCGTTACCTTACCTCGGTGCGCGCGTCACAGGTGCTCGGCCACGTAATCGACGCACTTCGTAAGCGCCTCGACGTCGCTCGGCTCCACGGACGGAAACACGCCGATGCGCAGCTGGTTGCGGCCGAGCTTGCGGTAGCCGTTGGTGTCCACAATGCCGTTCTCGCGCAGCGCGGCGACCACCTGGGAAGCGTTGATGCTCTCGTCAAGGTCGATGGTGACCACGGCGTTGGAACGTGCGTTTTCGTCGGAAACGAACGGCTGCGCGTAATCGGACTTCTCCGCCCACTGGTACAGCAGCGACGCGGAACGTGCGCAACGCGCCGTGGCCCAGGCGAGGCCGCCATTGTCGTTAAGCCAGCGCACCTGGTTCTCCAGCATGACCAGCGTGGCCACGGCGGGCGTGTTCAGCGTCTGGTCCTTACGGGAGTTCTCGATGGCGGAGGTCAGGGACAGGAACGGAGGAATCCAGCGTCGCGCGCCCGGCAGGCTGACGCTTTTAGCGATGCCGTAGGCGCGGTCGATCGCAGCCGGGGAAAGCACGGCGATCCACAGGCCGCCGTCGGAGCCGAACGCCTTCTGCGGGGAGAAGTAGTAGGCGTCGGTCTGGCTGATATCCACGTTCAGCGCGCCGGCGCCGCTCGTGGCATCGATCAGAGTCAGCGCGCCCTGCTCCTTGGAACCTTCGACACGCTTGACCGGGGCCGCCACGCCAGTGGACGTTTCGTTGTGCGCCCAGCAGTAAGCGTCCACATATTCGGTGAGCTCCGGCAGGCGATACGTGCCCGGTTTGCCCGCGAAGATCTCCGGATCCTCAAGGAACGGCGCGGATTGCGCGGACTTGGCGAATTTCGCGCTGAAGGAGCCGTACGTGCCGAACGCCGCCTTGCGGGTGATAAGCGACGCGCAGGCGATGTCCCAGAACGCGCTGGCGCCGCCGTTGCCCAGCACGACCTCATAGCCGTCGGGAATCTGGAAGAAATTCGACAGGCCTTCGCGGATGGAGCCGACCACCTGCTTGACCGGGGTCTGGCGGTGCGAGGTGCCCAGAAGATTTCGCGCGCCCGCGTCGAGCGCCTGGACCTGCTCCGGACGGATTTTGCTCGGCCCCGAGCCGAAACGTCCATCCTCCGGAAGCATGTTGGTAGGAATGTTCACAGTGTTCGTCATGTCATCCAAGGGTAGTCAGAAGGTCGGATTGCGCGTTGATATGGCCGTTTTCCGGACGTTCCTCCACCCGTGGCGAATTATTTGCGCAAGGACGGGGTCTTGATGATAATCCCTATGTCGGTGTACCCTTACCCTTGTGACGGTTCTGTAACCGTGCGCGGTCATAAGCTGCGACGGTTTCGCAATCCGCAAGGAGTGATTGATATATGAGGCATGCGGCGCATAAAGCTGCCAAGGTTTCGCACGCGCAATTCAGCCTATCCAAGGCGTTGTTCACGGCGAACCGGGGCTCCCATACCGCTAAGGCCGTGCGAATGGCACAGCTGGCGGAAGGCGGCGCCGTAGTCGGACTCGCTCCGGAAGTCGTGGATAAACTGAATGAAGTGGCTCCAATGAGCCGCCGTGCCATGCGTGAGGCCGCCAAAGCCGCTTCCCGCAAATCCGCGTTGGTGACCTCCGCTTCGTTGGCGGCGCTTGTCGGCACCGCGGCGACCGCGTTGGCGTTCAGCCAGCAGAACGCATCCCGACTGGTGCTTGCGGACGACGGTACCGAAACGTCCCAGATCAAACGTGTGTCCGATGGAGCGGCATCCCGTTCCGAAGGACGTACCGCCCTTAAGGAACTGGCTTCCACCAGCAACAACGGCGGTTGGCAGCTGGGAGACACCAGCGCCTCCATGGACGCCAGCCTGATGTCCAAGTCCATCGCCGACAATCCGAACGTCGCCGTCCTGATGGACCAAGACAGCAGCGCCTTACCGGCTAACTTCAATCCGAACCATGCCACCGGAGACGTCGGCAACGCCTACGAGTTCAGCCAGTGCACGTGGTGGGTGTATGTGCGCCGCCATCAGCTCGGTCTGCCTGCAGGCTCCCACATGGGCAACGGTTGCCAGTGGGCCGATTCGGCCCGCGCCTTGGGCTATTGGGTTGATAACACGCCGCGCCATGTCGGCGATATCATCGTGTTCGCCGCAGGCCAGGAAGGTTCCGACTCGTATTACGGCCACGTCGCCATCGTTGAGAAAATCAACGACGACGGCTCGATCGTGACCTCTGAATCCGGCGCCTCCCTCAATGGCGGCACGTATTCCCGCACGCTCACGAACGTGGGCGATTTCCAGTATATTCACTACTGAGTTTCCCTACCGACGACCGTGCCCCTTTTCTTGTAAGAGGGATGCTGTAAGCTAAGGATTCGATGAAGCATATTAAGCATTGTTCCGTGATTGCTGCGCTCGCCGCGGCCGCTCTTACTTTCGCCGGGGTGGCACCTGCCGCGCTGGCAGCCAATGATGGCGCCACGCAAGATGCTGTCGTTGCTACCCGTTCGTTCCCGAAGACCAACGCCGTGAAGAAGAACATCCTCGCTGAGGCATCGTCCACCCAGGTCGAATCCGATTCCGACTGGGGCGGTGTGGAAAGCCTGAACGTTCCCCAAACCAAATCTCAAGCCGAAAAAGGCGTCGAAGCCGCCGCAGCGGCAGCGGAACAGCAGCGTCAGCAGCAGGCCCAGGCTCAAGCACAGGCCCAAGCCGCTTCTCGTTCCGCCGCTCGAAGCGACCTCAGCAGCAGCGGTTCCTTCACCGTGACGCCGCCTGATGGGGCCAGCGTGTCCAGCCTGCTGACGTTCGCGAACCAGTTCGTCGGCAAGGTTCCGTATGTGTCCGGCGGCAATACCCCGTCCGGTTGGGATTGCTCCGGTTTCGTGCAGTATGTCTACGGCCAGATGGGCGTTTCCCTGCCGCATTACTCCGGTGCTCAGGCGACTGTGGGTCGCGCGGTTGGCAGCCTCGCCGACGCGCAGCCGGGAGACATCATCGCCAATGCGCAGCATGCCGCGATCTATGTCGGCAACGGCATGGTCATCAACTCCCAGCTGAACGGCACCCGCTACGATCCCATCGCATGGGTGTTCCCCAGCAGCTACAGCATTCGTCGAATCTTCTGAAGCTTTGACATTGAGCTAAGGGCGTATTTCCGTGAGGAATACGCCCTTTTGCTTTGTTATTTTCCGCGTCGTTACTTGAAAACCGCATGTCGCGCGGTATGGTGGAAGTCAGGTGCAACGCATAGTCGCGTTGCCGCAACCTGATTCAAGGGAGGTCGCTCATGATCAATGACAAGGCAATCCTCGTAGGTGTCGATGGATCCCACGCCAGCTACAAGGCGACATGGTGGGCAGCAAATTACGCGAAGCATGCGGGACTGACCCTGCAGATCGTCTGCGCATATTCGCTGCCAAGCTATGCGGCAGTGTCGTTCGATGCCACGTATACGGCCATGGGCGATGACAATGCCGCGCACAACGATGCGCAGGAGATTCTGTCGAAGGCCAAGGCCATCGCCGACGAGCAGGGCGTCGAGGCATCGACGTTGATCGTCACCGGAGATCCCGCATCCGTGTTCGTCGAACTGTCGCGCAACTACAACCTCATCGTCATTGGCAACCGTGGCAAGGGTGGTCTGGCCGAACGACTGCTCGGCACCACCAGCTCCAGCCTGCCGGCATACGCGTACTGCCCGATCGTCGTGGTGCCGTACACCGACGACGAAGGCAACCTGATGCACTTGAACAACACCATCACCAAGGTGGCAGTCGGCTCCGACGAATCCAAGTGGGGTCTGAAGGCGTTGGAGATCGCGGCCGCGTTCGCCGATTCGTGGGGTGCCGAGCTGGACGTCATCTCCGCCGTGCCGAACATGAAGGGCTCCGAGGATGAAGGCGTCATGGCGTCCTTCCAGGAGGATCTGGATGTGCGCATCAAGCCGCTTGAAGAGGCGTACCCGAACCTCAAGATCAACAAGCAGATCGTGCCCGGCCCCGCAGCCGGCGCACTGACCAAGGCCAGCTACGATCATGACGTCGTCGTGGTCGGCTCCCGTGGTCGTGGCGGCTTCACCGGTCTGCTGCTTGGCTCCACCAGCCAGGGTCTGCTGCAGCATGCGGTCGGACCGGTCTACGTGGTGCCGCGCAAGTATGTGGAAGCCGCGGAGACCCGTCTCGACACCGTGCCGAGCTCGCCTGCCGACGTCACGCCGAAGGCGATCGACGACATCAAGGGCGTCGAGGAAGTGCCGGTCGACAAGGCCAAGCCGGAAGTGGTCGAAGCCATCGAAACGAAGATCGATCCGGACCGTCAGTGACGGTACGGCAAATCGACTGAAATCGATATAAAAACCGCATAGAAGAGGGTGGCTGCGATTCCAACGAATCGCAGCCACCCTCTAACTATGTGCGGTACGTGCGCTCAGTGCTTGACGGTGACGTTCATACGCACTGGCGTCGGCTCGACGTACGTATGCTTGACCGTGCAGCCCTTCTCGATATGACGGCTGACGCGATCGGCGAGCTTTTCGGCGTCCTCGTCGCTCAAACCGGCGTCGGTGGCGTCGATGACCACCTGCTCGTCGAAACCGATGTAGGCGTCGGTATCGGCATCATACGTGCCGTCCACCACGATCTTCGCGCCCTTGCCATCGCCCAGCGTATGCTCGACGGCGAACTGGCTGGACAGCGCGGCGCAACCGGCCAGCGCGACCTTCATCAGATCGCCCGGCGTGAACTGGCCACGGCCCTTGCCGAACTTGATGTGCGCGCCATCCTCGCTGAACGCGTCCCAGGAACCGTCCTTGTTGCGCTCTACCCACAGCCTCTTGCCCATGGAAACTCCTCATGTCCTGTGGCGCGCCGTTCGCGCCAATCCGTGATACCAATCTAGCGCATCGAAACGGACGTGGGGGAGTGCGTTCCGCAAGATGAAGCGATACGGTTTTGTGATTCGTTGCGATTGCGCTGGAGGCCGGCGGACGGCCGGGATGCGCGTTGGCGGCACACTCAAGGCCGTTCGGCCAAGCTTACGGCCTTACAACGCGCATCCCGGCCGTCCGCCTCCACGCCACCGGCTAAACTTGCCTATTATGGCTTTGACTTCCGAACAACTCGCAGACATTCGTACTCGTATTCCCGCACGTCCGGAAACGGACATTCCCATGCCTTACGAGGATCTGGTACGCAAAATCCTTACGGAAGGCACACTGAAATCCGACCGCACGGGCACGGGCACTATTTCCCTGTTCGGCCAGCAGATGCGTTTCAATCTCAAAGACAGCTTCCCGCTGCTCACCACGAAGACGGTGTTCTTCAAAGGCCTGGCCTACGAGCTGCTGTGGTTCCTCAAAGGCTCCACGAACGTACGTTGGCTGCAGGAGCACAACGTGCACATTTGGGACGAATGGGCCGACGAGAACGGCGATTTGGGGCCGGTCTACGGCGCGCAGTGGCGTAGCTGGCCGGCGCCGACGCCGGACGATCCGAACCGCACGATCGACCAGATCTCCAATGTGCTCGACCTGATCCGTAACCACCCCGATTCGCGCCGCATGGTGGTTTCCGCATGGAATCCGGCGGAAGTGGAGAATATGGCATTGCCGCCATGCCACGCCCTATTCCAGTTCTACGTGGCTGACGGCCGCCTGAGCTGCCAGCTGTACCAGCGTTCCTGCGACATGTTCCTCGGCGTGCCGTTCAACATCGCCTCCTATTCGCTGCTCACCCTCATGATGGCCCAGCAGACGGGACTCGAGCCCGGCGAATTCGTTTGGACCGGCGGCGACTGCCACGTCTACGACAACCACATCGACCAGGTGTTGGAACAGCTGAGCCGTACGCCGTACTCGTATCCGCAGATCCGCATCAGGAAGGCCGATTCGCTGTTCGACTACGATTACAGCGATTTCGAAATCGTGAATTACCAGCATCATCCGACCATCAAGGCACCGGTGGCGGTCTGAGGTTGTTGCCGCCGTCTGGCGCGTCTGCGCCAGACGGTAGACTACTGACCCTAGTTCCGACTTCAAGGAGTGAGTGAAATGGAGCACGATAGTAGCCGCAGTGGCTATCACGAACCCGAGCCCGGACTTGCCGGGCGTGAAGACGAGGAGGATTGGGGCGACGATTTCCCCAAAACCTTCTCTGTGAATCTGATTTGGGCGCAGGCCTGTGACAAGGAAGGTCACGACGGTGCCATTGGATTCGAAGGCGGCATGCCATGGCATCTGCCTGAGGATATGAGGCATTTCACGGAGCTGACCGTCTCCCATCCGGTTATCATGGGCCGCAAGACGTGGGAGTCGCTAAGCCCGAAGTTCCGTCCGCTGCCCAACCGCGACAACATCGTCATCTCGCATGACCCGTCCTATTTCGCGCCGGGCGCCACCGTGGTGGATTCGCTGGATGACGCGTTGGATCTGGCCCGTCAGGAGGCCATTCCGGATGAC
>OLPR01002918.1_pt1 | contig 12058 bp, 10 predicted proteins | sample 1672761 | NCBI WGS metagenome assembly OLPR01 (sample SAMEA3136721, study PRJEB25190) | human gut metagenome | biome: human gut; feature: human-associated habitat; material: faeces | place: Austria | collected 2013 | reverse complement strand
AAGATTCGAACTTCCGGCCTCTTGAACCCCATTCAAGCACGCTACCAAACTGCGCCACACCCAGTCGCTTGTTTGCCGTCCCCTGCGGAACGAGATTTATTATATAACAGCTCCGGGAAAGTGTCAAGCATAAATTTGCTTTTTTTTGAGCTTTTTTCAAAAAACTCAAAATGGGGGAAAGAAAAACCCGGTCAACCCTTTCAGGCTGGCCGGGAAAGAATCACTTCTTCAAATAGCCACTTTTTTCCCAAAGCGCGACCCATTCCTTCAAACGGGCCATCAAGTCTTCGTTGCACTTGGTCTTTTTCATCATGTCGATCAGCTGCACCACGGCCTCGCCGTTGGTAGCGCTGCCCAGAACCTTGCGGATGGAGCGCAGGCTTTCCTTGCGAGCCTCATCCAGCAGCATGTCGTCCTTCTTGGTGCCGCAGCGCTGCAGGTCGATCATGGGGTGGATAGGGTCGCTGTCGCTGGGGCTGAGCAGATACAGCTCCATGTTGGCAGTGCCTTTGAACTCCTCATAGATGATATCGTCCACCCTAGAGCCAGTGTTGATGTTGATGGTGGCCACCACGGTCAGGCTGCCGCCCTCGCGGGTATTGCGGGCGGCACCGAAGAAACGCTTGGGCCGCACCAGCGCGGCAGGGGTGACGGTATTGCTCATGGGGCGGCTTCCCTGCACCAGCGTACCCTGATAGGCGCGGGTCAGCTTCGTCAGGCTGTCCAGCAGGATGACCACGTTCTTGCCGCTTTCCACCAGACGCTCGGCCCGTTCCAGCATCGTTTCACTGACGCGGGTCTGCATTTCGGGCGAATCGGCAAAGGTCGAGGCGAACACTTCTCCGGCGGCGCTTTCACGAATCTCCGTCACTTCTTCAGGGGCTACGTCGATCAGCAGCATCAGCACCTCGGCGTTTTCATCGTTGCGCTTGATGGCGCAGCCGATATCGCGCAGGATAGAAAGACTGTCGCTGCCGGGCGGAGAAACGATCATGGCCCGCTGGCCGAAGCCGATGGGGGCGATCAGATCCACCAGACGAATCAGCATACTGCTGCTGCCGTCGGGCGCTTCCAATACGACGCGCTTATTGGGGTAAACGGGGGTCATCTGGTCGAAGTTCAGCCGCTGCGGATTTTCGACGGCCTCTGCACCGTTCACTTTTTCCACCACCAGCAGGGCGGCGAATTTCTCATTGTCCCGCTGGGCCTTGGCTCCACCCTCGATGAAATCGCCTGTGCGCAGGTCGTAGCGGCGAATCTGGGCCATGGAGACGTAAATATCATCTCGGCCGGGCAGCAAAGTGCTGCTGCGCAGAAAACCGTAGCCATCCGGCAGCACTTCCAGAATGCCGGAGACAGGCCGGCTTTCCGGCACCTTCAGCAGATCGGGAAGCATGCCCGCTTCCGCCTGCTCCGTAAATTGCTGGTCGCGGCTCATCCGATAGATGCTGTCGCTCAGACGGTTGTCAACAGGGGTCCGAGACGGGTACATCGGCTGCTGCTGACCATAGCCGCCGTAGGCGGGCGCGGACTGCTGGCGGAAGTTGTTCTGCCGGTAACCGTTGTTATAGGAATTGTTGTATCCATTATTATAGGAAGCGTTTCCTCCACTATAGGAAGAATTGCGGTAGCCGTTATCCCGGTTCTGGTAGCTGGGCCGCTGGGGAGCGGCGCGGTAGCCCAGACGGTAGCCGTCCAGCCGGGGCGCATTTTCGGGAATGCGGGGCTGATAGGAATCCTGCCGTTCTTCCTGCTGAACCACGGGCTGAGAAGGGGCGGACGCCTGCGGGCCGAAACGGTTGGCCGTGCCTACGGGCCGCTGCTGCTGCTGCCATGCGGGACGGGGAGAAGTCTCCCGTTGGGGCGCGGTGCGCGCCTGCCATCCCTGACGGAAAACCGGGTGATAATTGCCGTTTGTTTCTTCCGTCCGTTCGCTGCCCCAGGGGCGGTAGCCGCTGCCTGGCTGAACGGAAGTCACATCGGCCGCCAGAGATTCCTCCAGCCGGTTTTCCTGCGGCACTGCGGAACTCTCGGCGGAAACAGTACCTTCTGCAGAAACGGGCGCTGCTTCCTCCTGAGTCGCCGCGGTGCTTTCGTCCGAATCGCCCAGCGCATGATAAAGCCGCTGTACGATCCCTTCTTTATCGATGCCGGCGCTCAGCTTTACTTTGTTTTCGCGTGCAAGCGCCCGAAGCTGCACGACAGTCATCGACTGCAATTCTTTCATCTGCAAACAAACCCCTCCTTTTCCCTTCCCGGAACAACCATTCAAAACTGCCTGTCTTTACGGTTTAACGGCCAGCACAGCATCACGATCCACAGCCTGTTCCACCCAATGGGCGAAACCGTTGTAGGGCGCTTCGTTCTGCGGAATGAAACCGGCGCCCTCCATGGCTTGCAGCACGGAATCGCGGGCAAGTGTGTACGTGTTAAAAGAAAGCGCGATCGCGCCCCCGTGCTTGAGCACGGCAAAACAGCTTTCGCATACCTTTGACGCAAAGTTCGCCAAAGACATGACTTTTTTCCCTTCGCTGGGAGCATGTTGTACGCCATAGGGCAGATCGGCCACCGCCAGATGGCAGCTTTCCCGCGCCATGACAGCTGGAAGCACGCCCAGGTCGCCGTTCAGAAGCCGGAACGTACGCTCGTCTCCGTTTTTCCAGCCCTCGATGCTGGTGCTGAGACGGTAGCCTACGCTGCGGACCGGTTTGCCTTTCGGAACCGTGAGCGAGCTTTCTTCTCGTTTGTGCTTTAAGCGGTTCATTTTCAGGGAACGCCCCAATAATTGATCCGCTTCCAGCAATGCTTTTGCGTCCATGTCCATCCCGACGGCATGGTCTCCTTCTTCCAGCGCGCAGAAAAGTGTCGTTCCTTTTCCGCACATGGGGTCGAGTACCGTCAGCGGCGCGTCGCTCTGCGCGAACCCGGAGACCGCGCGGGCGCAGTGCAAAAGCAGCCGGGTGAAATCTGCGTTGGTTTTTCCCTTGTACTTCATCAGCTCCGAAAGTTCTTCCGGGTAATAGCTGCGTCCGGCGCGGGGCAGAGGAGCCAGAGAACCGTCTTCCCGCAGCTCGGCGGCAAAGCAGCAGCCAGCGTTTGCGGAAATATCGCGCCATTGCGGAACGGTCAGTTCTGGAGCGGAAAATACCAGAAAAGGCTCTCCCCCCAGAGAGCGAAGCTCCATATCAGACGGAAGCTTCCATGCATTCAGAACGCAGGAAAGTTCGGTCATTGCCAGTTTTTCCAGCGAATGACGGTATCTGACGTTCGAGTGCGGCTTCAAGAGCATAGCGTATTGCACGGGAAACCTCTTTTCACAGGGATAAAGAGTACCAAAAACAAGCTGATTAACCCAGCTCACAGTAGTATATCACGTGCTAAAAATAAAATCAAACATTTTTGAACGGAAAATTCGTAAAAATTGAATGAATTACGCAAACGCTTGCATTACATGCAATATTTGCGTTGAATGGAATCCAACGTTCCGTACATATTTCATGAACGAGAAACAGAAAGAAATACTTTGACAAAGGAGGGAAAGAGTTGCTATAATAAGAAACGGCCTTGTGCTGTGCAGCGTCTTTTCACGAACTGCGCAGCGTTTCCGAATCTGCCTCCGTAGCTCAGTAGGATAGAGCGGTCGCCTCCTAAGAAGAAGGCCGACCACCGCCTTTCCGGAAACTGAAAACGGGAACAGAGTTCGGAAATGACCCGGAATCCCGATCACTCCGACACCCCTAACCAGCAAGGTCGAAATCAGCTTGTGGGAAAATGTCCTACCGCCTAAGTTAGAAAAGCTGATTAGAAATCGACCTTCCTGATTAGCAAAATCCTTCCCTCAGCTCCATGGTGAGCAATCACCGAAACCTCGGAAGCCTTGAAAAATAAGGACTTTCGAGAGCATGGTCCCGTAGCTCAGCAGGATAGAGCGGTCGCCTCCTAAGCGACAGGCCGTGGGTTCGAATCCCGCCGGGATCACCATTTTGCCTACCAGATTCGACAGATTTGTCCTCAAAAAAGACGACTGTGAAGCTGGTAGGATTTTTCTTTTTCAGGACACTACGAAACGCAAAAATCTGCTAACAGAAGATAGTCCCTGTTAGCAGATTTCTAATTTTTCAGCTCGATTTCTAATCGACATTCACTGATGACCATGCTCTCGGCGAGTACCGCGGCTTCTCCATGAGCATCATGTACAATCCAATGTCGCAGATGTATCAGCTGACGCTGAAGGGCGCGATGTCCCATCAGGTGGAACTGGGCTCCGATCCGCGCGGCAATATCACCAGGATCGACAATGCACTGGCTGGCATTCCGAGGCGTATGCAGAATGTGGAGAACAAGCTGAACGACCTGAATCAGCAGATGGCTACGGCCAAGGCTGAGCTGGGCAAGCCATTCCCGCAGGAGGAAGAGCTGCGATCCAAGAGCGCACGTTTGGCGGAGCTGGACGCAAAGCTGAATCTGGATCGTCCTGCCGCACAGGCTGAAAAGAAGACGCCGGAACAGGAACGGTGATGTGAATGACGCTGTTTGAAAAAGTAAAAACCAACGTGACCACCCTTCAGGCCGCTGAGCGCTACGGCCTGAGGGTGAAGCGCGGGGGCTTGTGCAGGTGCCCGTTCCACAATGACAAGAATCCAAGCATGAAGATTGACACACGATTTCACTGCTTTGGCTGCCAGGCGGATGGTGATGTGATTGATTTCACCAGACGCCTTTTTAATCTCACGCCTATGGCGGCAGCGCAGAAGCTGGCCGATGATTTCGGGATTCAGCATGACCGAAATCAGAAGGATATGCCGGTAAAAAAACAGCACACTGTAAGCGATCAGGATGTTTTCCTTCACAAGGTGTCTTACTGCTATCAGGAGCTTGCTAGCTATCGGAATCTTCTGGTGCAGTGGCAGCAGCAGTATGCGCCGCGGACTCCGGATGAGGAACCGCATTCCCGTTTTATGGAAGCAATTCGGAATCTGGAAATGGTGGAATACGATCTGGATCTGCTGCAGGGCGGCGAAGAACAGGAAAAGCTGGAAATCGTGAACGATTATCTGCGGGATGAACAGGAACAAAGGGAGGCCATCAGTATGGAACCTATGGTGAAAACACCGGTCTATCATCAGTCCGCTGCTTATGCGCGGGAGCATGGTGAACTGGAACAATACAGGCAGTCGCATCGGGCCAATATCGACTGCAAACGGGATATAGAGAAAACAGTCTCAGCGCACTTTGACGGAATGCGTCTGGAGCGAAAGGCTGCACTGGAAGTGATTGATCGCTTCGGAGCGGAGCGTGTCGCTCTGGTACTGGCGGCGACTGTACAGGCAAAATCCTGGGATGGCCGCTTCTCTACGGAAAATAAAGACTGGGCATTCAGCTTTGACTTCCCGGATCCTGTCAATGAGATGGTCTTTGACCGCCGGCATGATTATGCTGTGGAAACGCATCCTGCTGTGCTGGATGGATTCATCAACCTGGTGCGTCAGGAGATCAGAGCCATGGAGCATCCGCTTGAAAAGGCTGCAGCTGCTGAAGCGAAAGAAAATCTGAATCCCGCAAAGCCGGCGAAAAAGAAAACGCACAGCATGGAAGGCTTTGCATATTTTTCTTGTCCCGTGCCACACTGCAGATAGGGGAGGAATGAAAATGATTGGTTTTTTGTTTGCGGTGATTGCCGGGGCGGCCATGAGCGTTCAGGGGGTCATGAATACCCGTTTGCAGGAAAATGTAGGGCTGTGGGAGGCGAACGCCTTTGTGCAGGGGACGGCCTTTGTGCTGTCGCTGATCGTTCTGTGGATCTTCGGAAAAGGAAGCCTTCGCAGCCTGACGGCGGCGCCGTGGTGGAATCTGCTGGGCGGCGCGCTGGGACTGGTCATTACCGTCACGGTCATGCTGGCCATCAAGGGCCTGAACCCGACCATCGCGATTTCCGCGATTCTGATCGCCCAGCTGCTGGTGGCCGCAGCGATCGACTATTTCGGCTGGATGGGGCAGGAAAAAATGAGTTTCGACTGGCGGCAGTGGACCGGGGTGGGGCTGATGCTCACGGGTGTTTTATTTATGAAGTGGAGATGAACCATAACGGAATTTTATAGTTTTATTACAATTTTTAATTGTCAAATATTTGACCAGAACTTGACAAAAAGTTTGCATAAGGATAAAATGTTTCTACCAATGAAGGGTGCGATTCCCTGAACAACTGAAAGGTGGTTTCATTTTCATGAAGAAGTTCTTGGCTTGTATCCTGGCTGTCGCCATGCTCCTTGGCGTCACCTGCGCTTTTGCGGAAGAAACGCTGGTGATTTACAGCGCCCGTAATGAGCGCCTGAACAACATCGTCATTCCCGCCTTTGAGGCCAAGACCGGCATCAAGGTAGAAATGATCACCGGTTCCTCCGGCGAAGTGCTGCAGCGCGTGAAGAGCGAAGTGGAAACCGGCAACGTGACCGTGGATATTCACTGGGCCGCTGACGAAACCATGCTGTCCGCCAACCGCGACCTGTTCGAAGTGTACGTCTCCACCGAGAACGACGCCATGATGCCCCAGTTCCAGAACGACGGCACCAACTGCTTCAACAGCGCCTACGCCGAGCCCAACGTGATGATCGTGAACACCGACATGCTCAAGGAACTGGGCATCGAAGTGAACGGCTATGCCGATCTGATTCAGCCCGAGCTGAAGGGCAAGATCATTTCCGCTGACCCCGCCAACTCTTCCTCCGCTTTCCAGTGCCTGATCGGCATGCTGTACGGCATGGGCAACGGCGACCCCATGAGCGCCGAAGCGTGGGACTTCATCGATAAGTTCCTGGTCAATCTGGACGGCAAGATCGCGTCTTCTTCCTCTCAGGTGTACAACGGCGTGGCCAACGGCGAATATGCGGTGGGCCTGAGCTATGAAGACCCCTGCGTGGAACTGCAGGCCAAGGGCGAGCAGCCCGTTAAGGTCGTGTACGCGGTGGAAGGCACCATCTTCCCCGGTCAGTCCGTGCAGATCATCAAGGGCGCTCCTCATATGGAGAATGCCAAGAAGTTCGTTGACTTCGTGCTGTCCGAAGAAAGCCAGACCGCCGTTGCCGCCGAACTGAACCTGCGCCCCCTGCGCGCCGGTGTGCCCACCAACGCTAAGATGATCCCCAACGAAGAGATCAAGCTGTTCGATACCTATTCCATGAAGTATATCGCCGAGCACAAGACCGAGATCGTCAACACCTATCTGGAGCATGTGGAAATGACGCTCGAGTAATTCGGACACAGAAACACGATTCTGCCGGGAAGCTGTGAGGCTTCCCGACAGTTTGTCGAAAACCCCCGAGTTGGCCGCCGTTGCCCGCAAACAGCGCTTTGCGGCCTGCCCCGCATTTCTGCGGCCAAGCCCTGCGCTTCGCTGGTGCTTGGCTACGCGCTTCATGGCTTTCAGCCATTTCTGGCGCTAGTCGGCCTTCGGCCTCCCTTGGTGGCGGGCTTCGGACTGCGGTAGCCCTTCGGGCTGTCCTCGTCCTCGGTGCTGCGCACCCTTAAGCTGGTTTGCGGGGAAAGTGCTGCGGCACAAGGGTTAGGGGCTCTGTTCCGCAACCTCAATCGTCGTCTTTGGCACTGCCGTGCCAAATCCTCGTTTCGGTTGACGGCTGTCAGTCGCTAACTGCCTTCGGCAGTTGCATCCACTGGATGCCCGCTCCTTCTCGCCGCCCTAAAACCCCGGCAGGCACCGTAGGGAAGGCGCAAGGCGGGTTGCCCTTGGGCAACCCGGTCTGCCTTTGGCAGACTGAACTTTTCAAATAGAATTTGAAAAGTTCACCGGTCGCCCAGTGGACACAACCGCCGCAGGCGGTTAGCGATCCACAGACGTGACACGAAACAAGCTGGGACTACGGCAGTAGTCCTCCGCGATGATTGGGCGGCAGCAGTACTTCCTGCACCTCCACTTTTTTGACACTCTGAATCCCTTTCGGAACGAAAGAGCGCATTTCTATAACAAAGGAGAACTCGACTATGGCAAGATGGCGGTGTCAACCAACCGTCACAGTCGAGTCCTCCGCGGACAAGATAACACAGGCTGCTTGCCCTCATAGCTATCCCCGCAGCAAGAGCGTGCCGCCTTAATCAAAATCCAGATATGCGCCCTTCATGGGGGAGGCGGCATGAGAGCTGAACAGGCGCAGGACGCCGGTTTGATATTTGCAGGGTTTTGGCGACCAATGCTTTTTTCGTTCGGCAAGAATCGCCTCGATTTCTTCCGGCGTTTTGCGTTGGCCCTTCACGCCTACGATGGCAAGAATGCGTTCCGGAATGTTGATTTCAATCAGGTCGTCCTTTTCCACCAAAGCGATAGGACCGCCGGATTGCGCCTCCGGGCTGCAGTGACCGATGACGGGGCCGGTAGACGCGCCGGAAAAACGTCCGTCCGTAATCAGCGCGATGGAACGTCCCAGTTCCGGATCCGAACTGATAGCCTCACTGGTATAGAACATCTCCGGCATACCGCTGCCCTTTGGTCCTTCGTTGCGGATGAAAACGGCATCGCCCTTTTCCACCTTGTGGTGGAGAACGGCTTCCAAACATTCTTCCTCGCTTTCAAAGGGACGGGCGCGGAGCACCACGTGGAACATTTCCTTCGGACAGGCGGTGTGCTTGATGACGGCCCCTTCCGGAGCCAGATTGCCGTAAAGAACGGCGATGCTTCCATCGGTGCCGATGGCCTGATCAAACGGTCGGATGATATCGCTGCGGGTCAGGTGCAGCTGGTATTTCCGATTGGCGGCTTCCAGCCATTCGCCGCATCTGTCATAAAAGCCATTCTTCCGGAGCTCGCTCAGGTTTTCGCCAAGCGTTTTGCCGGTAACGGTCATCACGTCCAGATGGAGCATGCTGCGAATTTCTTCCATGATGGAAGCTACGCCGCCTGCATAGTAAAAGAACTCCGCAGGCCAGCGCCCCGCAGGACGGATATCCAACAGATAGTGCGCGCCCCGATGGAGACGGTCAAAGGTATTGCCGTCGATGGAAAGGCCAAACTCATGGGCGATAGCGGGCAGATGCAGGAGGCAGTTCGTACTGCCGGAGATGGCCGCATGCACCAGAATGGCATTTTCAAGGCTGTCCATCGTAACAATGTCGCTGGGCTTCAGCCCGCTGAGCGCCAATTCCACCGATCTCTTTCCGGCCTGATAGGCGTAATCGATCAGATCGGGGCTGGTGGCGGGCAGGAGGGCGCTGCCGGGAAGGGCCAGTCCCAGCGCTTCCGCCATTATCTGCATGCTGGATGCGGTGCCGATAAAGCTGCATGCGCCGCAGCTGGGACAGGCGTTTTCCTTGGCCCAGCACAGACGGGCCTCGTCAATCTCTCCCCGCTCGTATTGGGCATTGTACATGCCCAGCTGCTCAAGGGTGAGCAGCTCCGGTCCGGCGCTCATGGTTCCGCCCGGAATGACAACGGAGGGAATGTTGACACGGGCCAACCCCATCAGATTGCCCGGCATTCCTTTATCGCAGCTGGCGATATAGACGCCGCCGTCGAACGGAGTGGCGTTTGCGTGGATCTCGATCATGTTGGCAATCATTTCACGGCTGGCCAGGCTGTAATTGATTCCATCCGTTCCCTGACTCTCGCCGTCGCAGATATCCGTGCAGAAATAACGTGCCCCATACCCTCCGGCATCAGCAATGCCCCTGCGGGCTGCATCCACAAGCTGGTTCAGGTGGCCGCTGCCGGGGTGGCTGTCGCCGAAGGTGCTTTCCACCATGATTTGCGGTTTGGAAAGATCACCCGGCTTCCAGCCTGTACCCAGACGAAGCGGATCCATCTCCGGGGCAAGCTTTCTCATTTTCTGGCTGATAAGCTCCATGCATATCCTTCTTTCTGTGCAATCCTTTACCAGACGCGGCTGTTCCACTGCCACAGGTCGCAGTTTGCTCCGCACATGCTGGCAATCGGGGCGCTGATTTCGTCAAGGCGCTTTACCAAATCAGCGGAAAGGGTGGTTTCCACCGCCTTTACATTCGCCTCCAGCTGGGCGGTGGTGCGGCAGCCGGCCAGCACGGTGCTGACCGCACTGTGGGAGAGAATCCAACTGATGCACAGGGTGCTGCAGCTGATGCCGCTTTCCTTCGAAACCGCTTTGAGATCGGCCAGGAAGGTTTCCAGCGCGTCTTCCATGCCCGGACCTCCGTGGCGAATCTGATCGTTCTTACGGCTGTCAAAGTGCAGCGTGCGGCGGCGCACAACGGGAATCTCCTCAATGGTATCGTACTTGCCGGAAAGAATGCCCTGCATCAGGGGCATATACGCCATAATGCCAATGTTGTTTTTCTCGGTATAGGGGAACACGACCAGCTCTGCGCCGCGATGGATCAGGTTGTAAGCCAGCTCGTTAACGCAGATATCAATGCCCATGTCTTTGACAAGCTGCATCTGACCAACGCCGAAATTGCTTACGCCGATTTCGCGGACGAGGCCCTTTTTACCATGGACGAATAAGAACATTTCGTTTGCATTGGTTATCCCTGTCTGTCCTTCGGTAAGCTTTTTATGACGGATGTCGGTGATACGCACGGAAACCATCCGTGCAGCTCATTCCTTGCGCCTCTATTTCTATAAACAGAAATATTGCTGCACAGGATAGGAACGATAGACAAGGGAGAGCCGGTAAAAACTGCAGGGAACGTACTATCGTTCAAGTTTCCTTGGAGACTTTTTCACAAAGGCCGTCCCGCGCCGCCGACGTCAGGTAGGCGCACAGGGCGAAAACTGTTACGGCCAATTGTTTATTGGTCATCCAGAAATGCAGGCGTACATGGTTTTGCAAAACGCAATACCACACAACCGGCCACAGGGCGACCGCCGCCAGCGCAAGCGCCTGCGGCCAGTTTTCCAGCCGTCCTTTGCGGACTGCATAAACGCCTTCCACCAGTGAGCCAGCGGCTGCGGGCGGCGCAGGGCGCGGAGGGCCGCTGCTCCCAACAATAGCGCAAAGCACAGCACATTGGAGCCGATAAAGAAGGTCTTAAGGTTAATCAGAATGGAATCAATGGGGGTAACCACCACATACTCCCAGTTCCCGGTAGTTCGGAAAGCCACCTGCTTCAGAATATCTGCCAGCACGTTCTGTCCCGTCAGCAGCGTACCTACGGGGGCCTTGCAAAGCCATGTTGCCGCGTAGGAAACGAGCCAGATAGCCGACAGGCCAATGGTTTGGCTCCACAACCGCGAGGAAGCTTCTCCCGCCTTTACCTGCAGAAGCAGCGCTACCAGCAGCGGATAGCCCAGCGCCAGCACCGGGAAGGTGAGGAAATCGAAAAAGCACACCAGCGACCCAAGCGTCAGGAAAAATTCAGGCAGACGATGCCGCAGCTTTTCCCAGAACCGCAGCAGGCCGTAACAGGCGGAAAGGGTCAGCAAGTACACCGTCATATACTGCTGACAGAAGGGAGCAATCAGGATAAAGGACATTACCAGTCCGGCCCCGAAAAAGAAGGCGGTCCACGCGCCCAGCCGCCTGCGGCAGTGCCAGTAGCACAGCACAAACAAGGCGAACAGCAGCATCATATTGAGAAAGCGCAGATTGATGATGCTCAGCACGACGCACAGCGGCCGCAGGGTTACGGCGTAGCCATGCCAATAGCGCGAATAGTCGGTGCGCATCGCGGCCTGAGCCGTTGTGCGCCCGTTTTTGAGCATCCCGAGGAACATTTCTTTATCGGTCAAATTATCGGTAATACCATAGGCGACATGCCAAAAATAGTTAGCGTAACCGCCGTCGCCTTCTTCTTTCAGAATGGTTACGGCTGATTGAACGTGGTCATTCACCCATTCATCCGGGATGAGGTACACGGCCAGCAGCGACGCCGTGTAACAGACAATCAGTCCTGCCAACAAAAGAGTCCACTTTCCTACGCGCCGAAAGCACTGTTTCAAAGTTCTATCTCCTGTCTTTTGCAAATTACTTCGATTTTAGTATAATACAACTTCATGGCGAAAGCAAGCGTTCACCCTTCGGGGCAGAGCGACAGCACTTAAGAATGACTGCAAGAGAATGCGGAGGAAGGCGGCGGGATT
>OLPR01002916.1_pt1 | contig 12061 bp, 11 predicted proteins | sample 1672761 | NCBI WGS metagenome assembly OLPR01 (sample SAMEA3136721, study PRJEB25190) | human gut metagenome | biome: human gut; feature: human-associated habitat; material: faeces | place: Austria | collected 2013 | reverse complement strand
CCCTTCTGAACCTGATCGGCGGTATTGAGCATCCCACCTCCGGCAGCGTGGAGGTGGGCGGTGTGGACGTCTGCTCAGCCGATGACGAGAAGCTTTCCGGAATACGCAGACGGAAGCTCGGCTATATTTTTCAGGACTTCAACCTGCTTCCCATTCTGACGGCGGAGGAGAACATCATCATGCCACTGCTGCTGGACGGCAAAAAGCCGGATAAGACGAAGCTGCGGGAGCTGGCGGGCTTTTTGGGCATCGAGAACCGTCTGAAGCATCTGCCGAGTGAGTTGTCCGGCGGACAGAAACAGCGCGTGGCAATCGCCCGCGCCCTGATCAACGACCCGGTGATCCTCCTTGCTGACGAGCCCACCGGGAACCTTGACAAAAAGGCGGCGGACGAGATCATGGAGCTGCTGCTCGCCGTCAACCGCTGTGGAAACACCGTGCTTTTGGTGACGCATGAGCAGCGGTACGCCGACCTGTGCGGAAGGAAAATTGAAATCAGCGATGGAAGGATAATTATATAAAAACGGACAGATGCAGCTTGTGTTTGGTCGCATTAGTTGCCTGTTGTGCTATGGGCTTCACGTCAGCTATCAAGAGGTTTATATTCTGTCACAGCTTTCAGGTATGCTTCGGGATCGCCGTCCAGAACCAAGTCTGCATAAGCAAGCGGGTCGTTGTAGATCAGATAATCCGGCTCTCACCGCTGGAAGCGGTTATCGGCAACTTCGTTTTCAACGGCAGTACAGTCAATGGAAAGCTGGCTTCCATCATCAAAAACCAATTCTACGCAGGCTGTGTCTATGTTGAATTGACAGGATATAAGTTTGCTCATGGTCATACCTCCAAGATGTTTTTTGAGGTGAATCAGGCGGTCAATTTCCGGGTGATTATTGGCGGGAATCATATCGAAATCTGCCGCAAATCATTTAAAATAAGTCGTTGCGAACGGTTAGTACGTATAAAATAGCTGGCTACAAAACGGCTACAAAATTCGTAAGGAACCTATGTACAGCCCGAAATACGTGGATTATGTGGACAAAAAGCGTATCAAAAGTGCATTTTATAACCCTAAATCAAAGCCCAAGACTTGAGTGGGAATAATTTCATATCTTGAAAAAAGCCCGTAAATACTGGATTTTTTAAGCTTCGAATCCCCTTGTGGCAACGTTTTGGCAACGGAATTTCATTATTCACAAGAAAAGAGCTATCTGATTTCTGTTAGAGAAGTCAGATAGCTCTTTTTGTTATACGCCAATTATAATGAATCCTTCGTTCTCTCCGATTTCTTCTGTAACCCAACAGTCTATAGCAGACACAGTTTCCTTAGTTCTTACCGGCACCAGAGTTTCTTTTTCTGAATTCAAGGCAATCGCTGCCACTGAATCCTCCGAGCTTACAAACATATTCATTCATGATTTCGCGTAATTATCCCCGCTGACCCGCGCGAGACATGACCGGGACGGGGAATATTGGGGGGCGGGAGCGGGGCCGGGTGAGCTCCAAAATACCCGCAAAAAAACAAAAGAGAAAAACACCTGCGTATTGCATAAACTTAAATCGACATATTGACATACCTTTGCAGACGTGATATTATCACAGCAAAGGAGGGACGAAACATGAAGGTAGGATACGTCCGTGTGTCAATGAAAGAGCAAAACACAGCAAGGCAGGAAATCACGATGGAAGCGCTCGGCGTGGAGAAGCTGTTTGTAGACAAGTGCAGCGGCAAGAACACTGACCGGCCAGAACTAAAGAAGCTGTTGGCGTTTGTGCGCGAGGGCGATACCGTGGTTGTGAGCGAGATCAGCCGGTTTGCAAGAAATACGCGCGATTTGCTAAACCTTGTTGACCAACTGACAGAGAAGGGTGTACAATTTGAATCACAGAAGGAAAAGATAGATACCACCACCCCGGCGGGCAAATTTATGCTGACGGTATTTGCGGCAGTGAGCCAGCTGGAGCGTGATTATATCAAATCCCGGCAGAAAGAGGGCATCGACGCGAAAAAGGAGCGCGGCGAGTATGTAGGCCGTCAGGCTATCCCGGTGGACAGGAAGAAGTTCGAACAGGAATACGACCTTTGGAAATCGGGCCATATCACCGCCAAGGCGGCTATGGGTCATTTGGGACTGAAGCCGAACACATTCTACCGGCGTGTTAAGGAATACGAATCCGGCGAGATGAAGTAATTCCCCCGGCCACCCGGGAGAAAATAAATGTGGAGGAAAAGGAAAATGGAGGAGGAGAAAAAGCGAAAAAAACTAAGGGGCTGGCAAATCGTACTCATCGTAATGGGCACGTTGATGGAGTTTCTGGCTCTGCTTGCGTCTATAGAAAACAAGGACCCCGAGATGTTTCTGGCATGGACATTCATGTTGGGCTTCCTGGGCGGAATCGCGTGGACAATTGTAAACGCGGTCAAGCGGCGTAAAGTCGCAAAGCCCTTGATTGTCACTGCAGTTTGTTTCTGTGCGTTTATTGCGGCGGCGCTAATCTTTTCTAGTGGGGAGACGCCACCGGAACAGCCGGACAAGCCCGCCGTCGAGGAGCCAACCAAGGGGGACGAGCCGAAGCAGTCGGGCGAAGAAAAGCCCTGTGAACACAAGTGGGTGCTGGTGGACAGTGTGGCCGCCACGGAGGAATCCGAAGGGTACGAGGAATACAAGTGCGAGTCGTGCGGAGAAAAGGACATTAAGAAGACCCCGAAGCTCGAACATGTAGTTACGTTCGAGGAAGTCTACCGCGCGTATAAGGAAAACGAGCTTGCGGCAGACGAAAAGTATAAGGGCAATCGTTACAAAGTTACAGGGCAGATAGCTGGCCTTTCGAGCAGCGGCTTGCTTAACCTGACGGGAGGCGCGACGCTGACTATGCAGACAAACGTTGGCGGAACGATCGTGATTTATATAGCCGAATTTGAAAAAGACCAAGAAGATGCGCTCAAGCAAATCAAGGTTGGAGACACGATAACGCTCGAGGGAACGTGTGGAAGCTCGGGGTATTGGTACGATTGTGAACTTGTAGGATAACCAAGTAAATAAAAGAGACGAGTTCTTTCGGGAACCCGTCTCTTTTTATGCAAAAATGGAGGCCACATGGACTACGCAAAACTATCAGAACGCATAAAACAGCATATTGCGCGGAATCCGTCTGACCACGTGCCGTACCTGGACCTTCTGTCTGTATGCCGACAGTTGGAACATGATGATTTCACCATGGCCCACGCGCTGAAAAATAGACGCAAACCGGGCCCCACAGAGGGCTTTTCCTCCGCGGGGCCCGATCAGTGAAATGGTTATTGGGCGCGTATCTTACAGAATTGTAAGGCGGCGTGCTCTTGTTTTTTGCTGATGGTGGTTGCTTTTCCGGGCAAAAATGGTATGATAGAATCGAAACGATAGAAAAAGGACCCAAGTGGAGACGAGCTATGACGGCATTTTTACAACAATACATCTCTCCGGCGCTGCCGGTGATCCTGTGGCTGGGAAGGGCGCTGGTTTCTGGGCTGGCAGTCTGGCTGCTGGTGCGGTGCTGCCAGTCCCTGTTCCGGGGAAAGGACCGGGAGAGCTGGGGCTTTGTGACCCTGTCCAATGGTGCGCGGTATGAAATTTATCACTGGGAAAACGTGATTGGCCGCGCAAAACGGTCGGATATTCGCATAAACTTTCCCTCTGTGTCCCGCAGTCACGCCATTTTGTCCCGGGACGAGGCCGGGACATGGCGGGTCAACCCGTTGAATCACAGCAGCGGCGTGCTGCTGAACGGGCAGCGGACGCTGACGACCGCCGATCTGCATCCCGGCGACTCCATCGCCGTGGGCGGTGTGGAGCTGTTTTTTTTCCCGTCGGACAAGCCCCAGCCATCCGGCCAGCCCCGGCGGCGGCCTGGGCCGGTGGGCGGCCTGTGGCTGCTGACATTTATTCAGCTGCTGCTGTGGGCACAGTTTGCCCCGAGCTTCGGAGCGGAGAATATCTATCCCATCAGCGCAGGCTTTTTTGGATTGTGCGGCCTGGGGTGGGTGCTGTACGCCGTCAGCCGGAAGCTGCACCGGAGACAGTTTGATCTGGAGATTCTGGCGCTGCTGCTGACCACGGTGGGCTTTGCCATTACCGCCGCCTGGGACCCGGGGGCCCTTTACAAGCAGCTGGCGGCGGTGACGCTGGGCATGGGCATTTACGGCACCCTGGTGTGGCTGCTGGGGCGGCTGCATCTGGCGGTGAAGCTGCGCTGGCCGGTGGCTGCGGCCGCGGCGGCACTGCTGGCCTTCAACGTTGTGATGGGGGAGCGCATTTTCGGAGCCAAGAACTGGATATCGGTGGGCCCCATTTCCTTCCAGCCGTCGGAGCTGGTGAAGCTGGCGTTTATCCTGGCGGGGGCCGCCACCCTGGACCGGCTCTTTGCCAAGCGGAACCTGATCTTCACGGTGCTGTTTTCCGCCTATTGCGTGGGATGTCTGGCGCTGATGAGTGACTTTGGCACGGCGCTGGTGTTTTTCGTGGCCTTTCTGTGCATTGCCTTTTTGCGGACCGGGGACCTGGCCTCCATCGTGATGATGACGGCGGCTGCGGGCTTTGCCGGGGGACTGGTGCTGCACTTCAAGCCGTATGTGGCCCAGCGGTTCACCGTCTGGCGGCATGCATGGGAATTTACCCAGACCACCGGCTATCAGCAGAGCCGCACCATGTCCGCTGCTGCGTCCGGCGGCCTGTTCGGCACGGGGCCGGAGGACGCGTGGCTGAAATATGTGGGGGCGGCCAACACGGACCTGGTATTCGGCGTGGTGTCGGAGGAATTCGGGCTGCTGCTGGCGCTGGTATGCGTGACGGCGGTGATCGCCCTGGCGGCGTTTGCCCTGCGGGCCGGCGACAGCGCCCGCTCCAGCTTTTATGCCATCGCCGCCTGCGGAGCGGCGTCTATGCTGGTGTTCCAGACCTCTCTGAACGTGCTGGGCGCGGTGGACATCCTGCCGCTGACCGGCGTGACATTTCCCTTTGTGTCCATGGGCGGGTCCAGCATGCTGTCCTGCTGGGGGCTGCTGGCCTATCTGAAGGCCGTCGATGTGCGCCGTCCGCCGGAAAAAGAAATCTCTCCGCCGCCCAAGAGTGAAAATACGCCGGAGCGGCAGGAGGGATTCTTCGACGGGATCCCCGGGGTTCCTGTGGATGAGATATTCGGAAAGGAGGAGCGGTCTTGAAACAGGTAAAGCTGCGGTCCATGCTGGTGCTGGCACTGATCGCTGTGCTGGGTGCGGGCGTGGTGCTGTTCTGCGTGCGGTATGTGGTGCGGGGCGGACAGTGGGCCGCCTTCTCCGCTAATGACCATGCCTATCGGAATGGGCGGCTGGCCCTGGGTCAGGTGCTGGACCGCAACGGGGTGCTTTTGTATGACGGGGCCTCCGGCAGCTGGGCAGAGGACGGCGCCATTTGCCGGGCGACGCTCCATGTGGTGGGCGACCGGGACGACAACATTTCCACCTCTGCCAAGGCGGCTATGCGGCGGCGCCTGGTGGGCTTTGACCCGCTGACGGGTACCTCTGCCGGAGGACACAAGGTATATCTGACCATTGACGCAGAGCTGAACGCTGCGGCCCTGGAGGCCCTGAACGGCCGGAAGGGGGCCGTGGCGGTGTACAACTACCGCACCGGCGACGTGCTGTGCATGGTGTCCAGCCCCACCTTTGACCCGGCGGACCCGCCGGAGATCCGGGACGGGGACAGCCGGTATGACGGCGTGTATCTGAACCGGGTGCTGTCGTCCACGTTTGCCCCGGGCTCCGTGTTCAAGATGGTGACCACTGCTGCGGCTTTGGAGAATCTGGACGGCGCTCTGGACCGGAACTTCACCTGCACCGGGCGTCTGGAGCTGGACGGCGGCGTTATCACCTGTCCCTATGCCCACGGGGATATGGACCTGTATGACGCCCTGGCCCGGTCCTGCAACTGCGCCTATGCCCAGATGGCGGTGGAGCTGGGGGGCGACACCCTGGCTCGATACGCGGAAAAGGCCGGACTGACGGAGAGCTTCACCGTCAGCGGCATCAGCGCGGCGGCCGGACAGTTTACCGTGGGTCAGGGGGCAGATCTGGGCTGGTCTGGTGTGGGCCAGTACGACGATCTGGTGAATCCCTGCGCGTTTCTGCGATTCTTGGGCTCCATCACCGGCGGCAGGTCCGCAGGACCCCGGCTGGTATATAAGGAGACCACCATGCACGGCATTCCTCTGCCCGGAGACGGCGCGCCGTCTCTGAAGGCTCCCTTTGACGCGGACACCTGCCGGGTGCTGCGGGATATGATGCGCAACAATGTGCAGCAGACCTATGGACAGAGCATGTTCGGCTCGCTGGCGGTGTGCGCCAAGTCCGGCACCGCCGAGGCTGCGCCGGGTCAGTCGCCCCATGCGTGGTTCGCGGGCTTTGTGGCGGACGAGGATCTGCCCCTGGCCTTTGTGGTGCTGGTGGAAAACGGCGGCGGCGGCGCGGACGCCGCCGGGCCCATTGCTGCCCGGCTGCTGACCATGGCCGCAGGATGAGCGAACCCCCTGGAGGACGTGTGTCCTCCAGGGGGGATTTTTATTCAGCCGGGGGATACAGGGCCGACAGCAGCCGGGTGTAGATGCCCTCCGGGTCCTTCCGAAACCGGTCCGCCAGATCCCGGGCCATGGCCTCGGTGGCGGCGGTGAGCTCCAGGTGCAGGATACTGTCCACATCGTCCTGCAGGCGCAGCTCCACCAGATAGGAGCCGTTTTCCTGGGCGGCCACCCGACTCTGGACCTGGTTTTTCCGCAGCAGGAGGCGGTTGTATTCCGCCACATTCTTATCCGTCCGCAGCCGCACGGAGTAGGGGAGACTGGACTCGCAGATCTCGCTGTTTTTCAGCCCCTTGGGAGTGATGGCATAGCAGCCGTCCTCCGTCAGGCGCAGATGCTCCGTCCGTACCAGGTCGTTCAGGCACTCGGCATAGGCAAAGTAGTCGATGCCGTCGTCACACATGGTCAGCTCCTGCATGCCCTCCGGCGGCAGGGGCTCCGATACCCGGGCGGCAATATATAGAATCAGGAATTTGATCTCCAGCTTATCGTGAATGAATCCGGCAGCCATGCGTATCCCATCCTCTCCAACCGTTTTCTTTATTATACCGGAAATTCCCGGATTTGTACAGGCCTTTTTCCCGCACCACCGGCGGCAGGCGGCATACACTGGAATGAAGGGCGCAGCCAGCCCCTTCATTACTTAATGGGAGGTTTATTTCATGCCTGAAAACGGAATGCCGGGCCCGGTCTGCGATCTGAGCAGTGTTCGCGAGTCCGTTTGTATCCATACACGGAAGATCTTCGACTCCTGCCGCGACAAGGACTGCGTGGAGGACCTGCGGTTCTATCCCACGGCGTCGGCCATGGAGCTGCTGTCCGGATGCCAGATGGTTCGGGGCGGCACGGCGGAGCTGCTGTACGTTTACACCGATGTGGAGCCGGTGACCTTCAACCGGGGATTCTACTCCATTGACATGCGGTTTTTCTACCGCGTGACCCTGCAGGTGGGTACCGGGACGCCCCGGTGCGCCGGGGCCGAGGGCCTGTGCGTGTTCGACAAGCGCTGCATCCTGTTCGGCAGCGAGGGCAGCGCCAAGATCTTTTCCTCCGACACGGTCATTGACGAGCTGGATATCCCCGGCCGCATGCGTACCAACCTGCCCACCGCCGTGGTGGAGGCCGTGGACCCCATCGTTCTGGACACCCGGGTGGACGACGGCTGCAAGCCCCGGTGCTGTGAGTGCGGCCTGACGGAAATTCCGGCGTTCATCGCCCGCAGCTTCGGCGAGGAGCTGGTGTTCGACGACAGCGGACGCCGCCGGTTCTATGTGACCCTGGGCCAGTTTACCCTGGTGCGGCTGGAGCGGGACACCCAGCTGCTGATCCCGGTGTACGACTACTGCATCCCCCAGTCGGAGTGCAGCTGCGGCGACCAGGAGGACCCCTGCGGCCTGTTCCGCAACGTGGCCTTCCCCATCGGGGAGTTTTTCCCGCCCAGCACCCTGGAAATGCCCAAGGACTATGCCAGCACTCGCAGCTACTGCGCCTGCCACTGACGGGCAAACATGTCACAGCCCCCGGCCGTGCGGCCGGGGGCTGAGCTTATTTTTCCCTGACTACGACGTTTTCGCTGCCCAGCCACTCCCGGCACTCCTGCAGCAGGGCCGGATGATTCAGGCAGTGGGTGCCCAGCAGCTTGCCGGTGTCAGCCAGGCGGATCTTTACCGGGGTGCCTCCCTCAAACATGGTCATCACCAGCTTGATGTGGCGAAAGGCGGGACTGTCGGCGCTGGGGAAGCGGAGATAGATGGTGCTCTCCTTCTGAGCCGGACGGCGGGCGGGCTGCGCCGCCGCAGGCGGCAGTCCGCTTTCCAGAGGGTACAGAGAGTCGCACATGATCTGAGGCGGCTTCTCGTCCCGGACGGACAGGCGTCCCTTTACCAGCACCGGGGTGTTCACCTGCATATAGCTGCCGCACTGGTCAATGACCCGGCTGAAGCACAGCAGCTCCATGGACGCCAGCTCGTCCTCGATGGTCACATAGGCCATGAGGGTGTTGCTTTTCGTGGTGCGGGTGCGGCTGGCGGTGATGACCCCGGCCACGGTGACATTCTGTCCGTCGGCAAACCGCCGGGGACCGCCCTCGGCCTCGAAATCGGACATGATGGCGTGGATGGGTACGGCCCCGGCCCGCTTGGCCAGGGGACGGTAGTCCTCCATAGGGTGGCCGGACAGGTACAGCCCCGTGGTGTCCTTCTCCATGCTCATCCGCTCCACGGCGGTGAACTCCGGGATATCCGGCAGGGGAACTGCGGACACGGCGGCTCCTGAGGGGGTGGACATGCCGAACAGGTCCATCTGCCCCTCCACATTCTTCCGGCGGGAGGAGGCAATGCCGTCCAGCACCCGCTCGTACACCGCCACCAGCTGGGAGCGTCTGGCTCCCAGACTGTCGAAGGCACCGCAGCGGATGAGGTTCTCCACCGCCCGCTTGTTCATGTCCGTGCAGTCGAACATCCGCTGGCAGAAATCCTGGAAGGAGGAAAAGGGCCCGTCCTGCTGCCGCTGGCGCACCACGGCCTGGATAAAGCCCCGGCCGATGTTCTTCACCGCCACCAGGCCGAAGCGGATGCCGCCCTCCTCCACGGTGAACCGGTCATAGGAGCGGTTCACATCCGGCGGCAGCAGGGCGATGCCGCAGTCCTTGCACTCGGCGATGTATTCGGCCACCTTGTCGGAGTTGTCCAGCACCGAGGTCAGCAGGGCAGCCATATACTCCCGGGTAAAGTGGCACTTGAAGTACGCCGTCTGATACGCCACCACCGCATAGCTGACAGCGTGGGCCTTGTTGAAGGCGTAGTTGGCGAAGTCGTAAATTTCATCGAAAATGGCCTGGGCCGTGGCCTCCGGAATGCCGCTGGGAACGCAGCCCCGGATGCTCCGGGAGGGGTCGCCGTGGAGAAAGGCCTCCCGCTCCCGCTCCACGTCCTTGGCCTTCTTTTTGGACATGGCCCGGCGCACCATGTCCGCCTGGCCCAGGGAATAGCCCGCCAGCTCCTGGAAGATCTTGATGACCTGCTCCTGGTACACGATGCAGCCGTAGGTGCCGGAGAGGATCGGCTCCAGCTTGGGGTGCTTATAGGTCACCAGGGAGGGATCGTGCTTGCAGGCCACAAACCGGGGGATGGAATCCATGGGCCCCGGGCGATACAGGGCGATGATGGCGGTAATGTCCTCGATGCTCTGGGGCTTCAGGCCCAGGCAAACGCCGGTCATGCCGGAGGATTCCATCTGAAATACGCCCCCGGTCTTACCCTGGGTCAGCATATCGAAGGTTTCCCGGTCGTCCATGGGAATGTCCGAAAGGCGAAAGTCCGGGTGGTCCCTCTGGACCATCTTCACCGCATCGTCCAGCACCGTCAGGTTCCGCAGACCCAGAAAGTCCATTTTCAGCAGGCCCAGCTCCTCCAGCGTCACCATGGTATACTGGCACACGATGGATTCGTCGTTCCGGGCCAGGGGAACGTATTCGTACACCGGCCGCTTGGTGATGACCACGCCGGCGGCGTGGGTGGAGGCGTGCCGGGGCATTCCCTCCAGGGCCCGGGCGGTGTCGATGAGCTTGTGGACTCTGGGGTCTCCCTGGTACAGGTCCGACAGCTGTTTGGACAGCTTCAGAGCGTCCTCCAGGGTGATATGGGGCCCGGTAGGCACCAGCTTGGCCACGGTGTCCGTCTCGGCATATGTCATGTTCAGCACCCGGCCCACATCCCGGATAGCGGCCCGGGCCGCCATGGTGCCGAAGGTGACGATCTGGGCCACATGGTCGTCGCCGTACTTGCGCCGGACATAGTCCACCACCTCGCCCCGGCGGGTGTCGCCGAAGTCCATGTCGATATCCGGCATGGACACCCGCTCCGGGTTCAGGAACCGCTCGAAATAGAGGCTGTACTGCATGGGGTCGATGTCCGTGATACGCAGGCAGTAGGACACCATGCTGCCGGCGGCGGAGCCGCGGCCCGGCCCCACGGGGATTCCCGCGCCCTTGGCATAGTTCACGAAATCCTGGACGATGAGGAAATAGTCCGTAAAGCCCATTTTCTCGATCATGGCCAGCTCGTATTCCAGCTGCCGGTGGTATTCCGGCTTCTGGGCGCCGTAGCGCTCCGCGAAGCCCTTTTCACACAGCTCCCGCAGATAGGTGGGAGAGTCGTACCCCGGCGGCAGCCGGAACTCCGGCAGGTGATACTTGCCGAAGGTGAAGTCAAACCGGCAGCGGTCGGCAATACGCTGGGTGTTCTCCACGGCATCGGGATATCCGGCAAACAGCGCTTCCATCTCCTCTGTGGAGCGGAGATAGAAATTCTGCGGCTCATAGCGCATGCGGTTTTCATCGTCAACGGTCTTGCCGGTCTGGATGCACAGCAGCACGTCATGGCTCTCGGCGTCCTCCCGGCGCAGATAGTGGGCGTCGTTGGTGCAGACCAGGGGAATACCCGTCTCCTGGTGCAGGCGCAGCAGGCCCCGGTTCACCGTGGTCTGGTCGGGGATGCCGTGATCCTGAAGCTCCAGATAGAAATTGCCCTCGCCCAGGATATCCTGCATGGTCAGGGCATATTCCTTGGCCCCGTCATAGTCGCCGTTTACCAGGCGGCGGGGAATTTCTCCGGCCAGGCAGGCGGACAGGCCGATAAGGCCCTCCGAATGCCGGCGCAGCAGGTCCAAATCAATGCGGGGCTTGATATAGAACCCGTCTACAAAGGCCTGGCTCACCAGGTACGACAGATTCCGATATCCCGTTTCGTTTTCGCACAGCAGCACCAGATGACGGGATTCGGCGTCCAGCTCATAGGTCTTATCCAGCCGGGTGCGCCGGGCCACATATACCTCGCAGCCGATGACCGGATGGATGCCCTGGGCCTTGCAGGCCCGATAGAAGTCGATGGCGCCGTACATAACGCCGTGGTCCGTGATGGCCACAGCCGTCTGCCCCAGCTCCTTCACCAGCTTCGGCAGGTCCCGGATGCGGCAGGCACCGTCCAGCAGACTGTATTCACTGTGCAGGTGCAGGTGGACAAAATCTCCCATGCGCGGCTCCTTTCTTCACTCGCGTAATGCGCTTGCGGTACCCGGAAGGCGGAACGACGGACGACAGCCGCCTTTACGCCTCCGGCGGGATCTGCTCTCCCTCCACGGCAAGGCTGGCGTGCCCGGCACGATCCAGCACCAGCAGTGCCTTCTGCTCACCCAGCAACAGCTTTTCGCGTCTGGCGACAGACAGCCCGAACAGCCCTGCAGGCAGGTCGAATTCATCCCCGTCCACAGCAACCCGCAGTTTGCCCCGCAGGCGGAACAGCGCACAGCTGACCGTATGCTCCGCATCTCCGTCCGGAATTCTCCAACGGTATGTTTTCATGGCTATGTTCCGATCCTTTCTCAGGCAAACTTACGTCGCAGGCGCGTCGCCCTCAGTCGGGGGCGGCACGTCGTCCTCCGGGGTGGGCAGCTGATAGCGGTTGAGGTACATGGCGTA
>OLPR01002905.1_pt1 | contig 12096 bp, 10 predicted proteins | sample 1672761 | NCBI WGS metagenome assembly OLPR01 (sample SAMEA3136721, study PRJEB25190) | human gut metagenome | biome: human gut; feature: human-associated habitat; material: faeces | place: Austria | collected 2013 | reverse complement strand
TCGATCAGAGCTTGCGTTTGTCGATGACGCGCTTGGCCTTGCCCTCGGAGCGCGGGATGGACTTGGGCGCGACGAGCTTGACGTCCGTGGAGATGCCCACCACGGACTTGATGCGCTCGTGGATGGTGCGCGCCAGGCCCTGAATGTGCGACACGGTATCGGAAACCATGTCCTCGGTCATCTCCACCTGCACCTCGAGGGTGTCGGCGGAGTGGACGCGATCGACCACCAGCAGGTAGTGCGGGGCCACGCCTTCGAGGCCGACGAGCACGCTCTCGATCTGCGTGGGGAAGACGTTGACGCCGCGCACGACGATCATGTCGTCCGTGCGGCCGGTGATCCTGCCCATGCGCACCAGCGTGCGGCCGCACTCGCAGGGCGTGTCGTCCAGTGTGCAGATGTCGTGCGTGCGGTAGCGCAGCATCGGCATGCCTTCCTTGGTGATGGTGGTGAACACCAGTTCGCCCGGCGTGCGGTAGGGCAGGGGCTGTTCGGTGACGGGGTCGATGATCTCGGGGATGACGTGGTCCTCGCTGACGTGCATGCCGTGCTTGGCCACGCACTCAAAGCCCACGCCGGGGCCGGCGATCTCGGTAAGGCCGTAGACGTCGTAGGCGTTGATGCCGAGCAGTTCCTCGATCTGCTTGCGCATCTCCTCCGTCCACGGCTCGGCGCCGAATATTCCGCCGCGAAGCGGTAAGCGCGAGGTGTCGATCCCCTCATTCTCCATCGTCTCCGCGATATACATCGCATACGACGGAGTGCAGCAAAGAAAATCGGAACCGAAATCCTGAAGGATCGTTATCTGACGCGCGGTATTTCCGGAGGATACGGGGATCGCGGTCGCGCCGAGGCGCTGCGCTCCGCCGTGGAGTCCGAGACCGCCGGTGAAGAGCCCGTAGCCGTAGGATATATGTATCTTATCTTCCTTTGTCGCCCCCGCCGCGACGAGCTGGCGCGCGCATATGTCCTCCCATATTTCGAGGTCTTCCTTTGTATATCCGACGACGATCTGCTTGCCCGTCGTGCCGGAGGAAGCGTGAAGGCGCACGACTTCGGACATGGGTACCGCGAACATTCCGTAAGGATATGTGTCGCGCAGATCCTGCTTGCAGGTAAACGGGAGCTTCGTGATGTCCTCGATCGTCTTTATGTCGCCCGGCTTTACTCCTGCCTCGTCCATGCGGCGGCGGTAAAGCTCAACATTTTCGTAAACGTGCTCTACCGTATTGCAAAGCCGCTCATTCTGCCACGCGGTGATCTGATCGCGCGAGGCAGTTTCGATTTCCTTCTGCCAATAATTCTGCATCGGTTTTCTTACCTTTCCGTGTATTCCGGATATATTCCCTTATTTTTTGCCGTATCCGAGATCAAATGCCTTCTTGTTCATTTCTATGAACTTTTCAGCAACGGTATCCTCGATTGCGGATATCCATTTTTCCTCGGGTATTCCGACATATTTTGCAAACAAGCCCATCAGGACTATGTTCACCGCCTTTATGCTTCCCGCTTTCTCGGCAAGCGAAAGCGCGTCGAACGCATCAACCGAAACTCCCTTTTCGGAAAGCTCACCGAGTATTTCGGACGGATACTGTGCCGCGCCCGTAATGACCGGCATCGGGTCGATCTCCTGAGTGTTTACGATAATCCGTCCGTCCTTTTTGAGATACGGTGCATAGCGCGCCGCCTCAAGCTTTTCAAACGAGATTATGTAGTCCGCCTCGCCGATCTCGACGATCGGGGATGCGACACGCTCGCCGTAGCGGACATATGTAACGACGCTTCCGCCGCGCTGGCTCATTCCGTGAACCTCGGATACCTTCACGTCGTATCCCTCGTTGCAGAGGACACGTCCGAGAAGCTTTGACGCAAGCAGCGTTCCCTGTCCGCCGACGCCGACTATCATTATATTTACGGTTTTCATTCTGTCACCGACCTTTCTTATTCAATGGCGCCGAAGGCGCAGAGCTGCTCGCAGACCTTGCATCCGACGCAAAGTGTGGCATCGATGGACGCACGTCCGTTCTTCATGCTTATCGAGGGACAGCCGAGCCTCATGCAGCTTTTGCATCCCTTGCATTTGTCGGTAACGTGAAGAGCCGGAGCCGTTTTTACATATTTGAGAAGCACGCAGGGACGGCGCGATATGATCACGGACGCTTCGGGGACGGCAAGCTCCTCCTTCACCGCGGTCTCGCACGCCTTGAGATCGTAAGGATCAACGACGCGGACTCGCTTTATTCCGACGGCATGGCAGAGAGTTTCGAGATCGACCTTCGACGCGACGTCTCCCTTTATGTTATATCCGGTCGTGGGATTTTGCTGATGCCCGGTCATGCCCGTGATCGAGTTGTCGAGGATTATCACCGTCGAGGGCGAATCGTTGTACGCTATATTAACAAGCCCCGTGATTCCGGAGTGCATGAACGTGGAGCCGCCGATCACGCAGACGCTCTTACCCGCGCTCGCGCCGCCGTCGGCTTTGTTGAATCCGTGAAGTCCTGATACCGACGCGCCCATGCAGAGCGTGGAATCAAGCGCATTGAGCGGCTGCTGCGCGCCGAGCGTATAGCAGCCGATATCGCCGAGCACCGTTATCTTATTCTTTGCGAGGGTGTAGAAAAGTCCGCGGTGAGGACATCCGGAGCACATCATCGGAGGACGCACGGGAACTGCGGAATCCGCCGCCACTGCGTCGGGCAGAGCTTTACCGAACGCCTGTGCCACGGTTCTCTGCGAAAATTCGCCGATGGGCGAGAACATATCCTTGCCGCCCGCGACCTCTACGCCGTGTGCGCGGCAGAAGTTTTCGATGATCCCGTCGAGCTCTTCGACGACATAAAGCTTTTCAACGGAATCGGCGAAATCGCGGATAAGCTTTTCGGGCAGGGGATTGACGATGCCGAGCTTCAGCACCGAAGCGCTGTCGCCGAACACCTCGCGCACATACTGATAGCTTGTACCGGACGTTATGATTCCGATCGCGCTGTTGGTTCCGCGTTCAACGCGGTTGAGCGCGCTTTCGGCGGCAAATTCCGCGATCGCCGCGGTGCGCGCTTCTACCTCGGGGTGCTTTTTCTTCGCGTAAGCGGGCATCATTATGTATTTCTGCGGATTCTTCACATACGGTTTTTTCGCGGTGTCCGCACGCTCGCCGAATTCGACAAGACTCTGCGAATGCGCGATCCTTGTACACATGCGGAGCATTACGGGAGTGTCAAATTGCTCCGAAAGTTCGAATGCCTCGCGGGCAAAAAGGAGCGCCTCTGCCGAGTCTGCCGGCTCGAGCATCGGAACCTTAGCAGCTATCGCGTAATGGCGCGAGTCCTGCTCGTTCTGAGACGAATGCATCGCGGGGTCGTCCGCCACGCAGATCACAAGTCCGCCGTTCACGCCAGTATACGACATTGTAAAAAGCGGGTCAGCGGCGACATTCATTCCGACATGCTTCATTGCACAGGCGCTTCGCGCGCCGTTGAGGGACGCTCCGAAGGCGACCTCCATGGCGACCTTCTCGTTGGGCGCCCATTCGCAGTATATATCCTCCATCTTTGCCGCGAATTCCGTAATCTCCGTTGACGGAGTTCCCGGATAGCTGGAGATGACGGTGCAGCCGGCTTCCCAAAGCCCGCGTGCAACCGCTTCGTTTCCGATTACAAGTTTCTTCATAAGTACCTCTTTATTTTTATTTCATTTCTGTAAAACGTATTGAATTTTCCCCGGTCGGGGAATATAATAAATAGAACCGAAGCAAAGGAAGAAAAAACAGTGGTAATAGATTTTCACACTCACGCATTTCCAGACAAGATCGCCGAAAAGACGATCGCGATACTTGCCGATCGCAGCGGCACCGCGGCGAGCACCGACGGAACGGTTGACGGTCTGATCGGATCGATGAAAGATGCCGGAGTCGATATCTCCGTCGTTCTCCCGGTCGTTACAAAGCCGTCGCAGTTCGAATCGATCAACGCTTTCGCCGAAAGAATAAACTCTCTTCCGGGCATAATCTCGTTCGGCGGGATACATCCCGACTGCGAGGACAGCGAAAAAAAGATCGACGCACTCGCCGACGCGGGTTTTCGCGGGATTAAGCTTCATCCGGATTATCAGAGCGTATTTATCGACGACGAAAGATATATCCGCATAATTAAGCGCGCGGTGGAACGCGGCATGATCGTTTCGATCCACGCCGGACTCGACGCCGGACTTCCGGAGCCGATACACTGCCCGCCCGAGAAAAGCGCCCGCATGCTCGATCTCGTTTATTCCGGCACAGACTGCCGTGATGCGCTGATCGTGCTTGCACATTCGGGCGGATGCATGATGACCGAGGACGTAAAGAAATATCTCGCCGGGCGCAATGTATGGTTTGATCTTGCGTACACCGTCGGCGAATACTCCGCCGAGGAAACGTGCGAAGTCATACGCGCACACGGCGCGGACAGAATCCTCTTTGCGACAGATCTTCCGTGGAACTCACAGAAAGCGGACATCGAAAAACTCCGCTCACTCGACATTTCCGAAGCGGACAAGGAAAAGATCCTTTGGAAAAACGCCTCCCGCCTTCTCGGGCTTAGCCGCGGAGAGCTCGACGCGAAATCGCTATTCTCTCCCTCGCTCTCATAATATTATATTGTATTACAAAATCCGCGCCATTTCAAGTACAACGTATAAAAAACTTGCCCTTCGGCGCAATTTCGAGCCTTATTCTTTCCGAATTATACCGCATAGCAGCGCAATTGTCAACCATTTTGAAAATTGCAGGTTGACAATTGCGTTTTTATATAGTATACTGTCTGTGGAATTTTTGCCGCGCGTCGTTCTGCACGGCAGATCAACCAAAGAAAGGAAACGGGCTGCGGCGAAGTTCGGAATGTCTCTGTAATCCGCAGCCGAGGTGAAAATATGGCCTCCGGAAAAATCAAAACAGCGGACACCGTGGTATGCGCGCTGTTCGCGGCGATAATATGCGTTATATCACCGTGGTCGCTTCCGATATCGGGCGAGGTGCCGATATCTCTCGCCACCGCCGCAATATATCTCGCATCGGCATGCGCGGGCTGGAAAAGAGGGACTGTCTCCGTGCTCCTGTATATCGTGATCGGCGCACTCGGTGTTCCCGTATTTTCGTCATTTCGCGGCGGATTTTCGGTGATCGCCGGACCGACGGGCGGATACATAATCGGGTATCTTCCGTGCGCGTTTATCTGCGGCTTTATAATCGACCGTATCGGAAACGGAAAGAAAGCTGCCGCGTATCCCGCCGGCATGATCGCGGGCACGGTGATACTTTATGCCGTGGGCACGGCGTGGTATATGTTCATAACGAAAAATCCGCTCATCCCCTCGCTTGCCGGATGCGTTCTTCCCTTCCTTCCGGGCGATGCCGCGAAGATCGCCGCCGCATCGCTTCTCGGATACGAGCTGAGAAACAGGGTCATCTCCGGGAGGCTGTAAGACACGCCGCGCAAATCAATACGAAAATCACGGTGATCTGCCCGCGATATGCGGTGCAGATCATTTTTTTCTTGATTATTCACGTTTGTTGTGATAGAATAATATGCGGATTATTATGCAAGTAACTATTTACGGAGGAAAAAATGCCGTCTCCTTCTGAAAGACAAAAGAAAATTCGCAATTTCTCGATAATTGCGCATATAGATCACGGAAAAAGCACTCTCGCCGACCGTATTCTCGAATTCTCCGATTCCGTCGCAAAGCGCGACATGGAGGATCAGCTCCTCGACAACATGGAGCTTGAGCGCGAGCGCGGAATAACCATAAAGGCTCGTGCCGTCCGCATAGATTACAAGGCTCAGGACGGAACCGACTATGAGCTTAATCTCATCGACACCCCCGGTCACGTTGACTTCAATTACGAGGTGTCCCGTTCGCTCAACGCCTGTGAAGGGGCTCTCCTTGTCGTCGATGCGACACAGGGTATTCAGGCGCAGACCTTGGCGAACGCATATCTTGCGATCGACGCGGGGCTTGAAATCGTCCCCGTCATAAACAAAATAGACCTGCCGTCAGCGGATGTTGACCGCGCACGCTCCGAGATCGAGGACGTGATCGGTATCCCCGCCGAGGGATGCCCTGCGGTGTCCGCAAAGACCGGACTGAACATCTCCGATGTCATGGACGCGATAATCCGCGATGTCCCGCCTCCGACGGGCGACGCGGACGCGCCGCTGCGCGCGCTCATCTTCGACTCCGTCTACAACAGCTATCTCGGAGTTGTCATTTACATCCGCGTCAAGGAAGGAACCGTCCGCGCCGGAGACCGTATATCGCTCATGGCGACCGATGCGGAATTCGAAGCGACCGAGGTCGGAATGCTCGACCCGTTCGGCGGACTCAAACCCCTCGACATGCTTTCGGCGGGCGATGTCGGCTATATCACGGCTTCGATAAAAAGCGTCTCCGAAACAAAAGTCGGCGACACCGTGACCCTCGCGGACAACCGTGCCTCCGAGCCGCTTCCCGGCTTCAAGTCCGTTCTCCCGATGGTTTACGCCGGAATCTATCCCGCCGACGGTGCGAAATACAACGAAACCAAGGACGCGCTCGAAAAGCTCCGTCTGAACGACGCCGCGCTTGTGTTCGAACCGGAAACGAGTATCGCGCTCGGCTTCGGATTCCGCTGCGGATTTCTCGGACTTCTCCATATGGAGATAATCGAGGAGCGGCTTGAAAGAGAGTTTAATCTCGACATCATAACGACTGCGCCGAGCGTTATCTATAAAATCAAGAAGCGCTCCGGCGAGACCGTCACCGTTGACAATCCGTCCGATTATCCGAGCCCCGACGAGATCGAAACGGCGTTCGAGCCGATAGTCAACGCCGTCATCATTACCCCGGCAGAATATGTCGGCGGAATAATGGATCTCTGCCAGGATCGGCGCGGTATATTCAAGGATATGAAATACATCGACTCCGACCGCGCGGAGCTTCACTACAGGCTCCCTCTCAACGAGATAATCTACGACTTTTTCGATGCGCTGAAATCGCGCACGAAGGGCTTTGCCTCTCTCGATTACGAATTCGCCGGATATGAGCCGAGCGATCTCGTGAAGCTCGACTTTATGCTGAACGGCGATGTCGTCGATGCCCTCACCTTCATAGTTCACGCGGACAAGGCATACGCCCGCGCGCGCCGTATCGCGGAAAAGCTGAAGGAAAACATTCCGCGTCAGCTCTTTGAGATACCGATCCAGGCGGCGATCGGCTCGCGCATCATCGCCCGCGAAACCGTCAAAGCGATGCGCAAGGACGTCCTTGCAAAATGCTACGGCGGCGATATAACGCGAAAAAAGAAGCTCCTCGAGAAGCAGAAGGAAGGAAAGAAAAAGATGCGCCAGCTCGGCTCGGTGCAGATATCCCCCGAAGCTTTCATGGCGGTTCTCAAGCTCGACGACGAATAAAAAACGCTTTTTCCGAAAGGCATTGCAATGCTGTACAACAAACCGAAAAGGCTCGGGCTGTATTTTCACATCCCGTTCTGCCTGTCAAAATGCGCGTACTGCGATTTCTTTTCATTTGTTCCGACGAATGAAGAGCTGATCACGCGCTATATCAACGCGCTCATAACCCACATGGAGGAATACGAAAACGCCGCGGAGGATTACACCGTGGATTCCGTATTCATCGGCGGCGGCACGCCGACCTGCGTCCCCACCGAGGAGCTCGTGCGGCTGATACGCGCGATGAAGAAAAATTTCAACATATCGAAAAACGCCGAATTCACGATCGAATCAAATCCTGCGACCGTTGACATGCATTCCCTCAAAAAGCTGCGCCGCTGCGGGATAAACCGCATTTCGATCGGGCTTCAGACCGGGGACAACAACGAGCTGCGCGCGCTCTCGCGTATTCACACCCGAGCCCAGTTTGAACAGTCCTACCGGATTGCCCGCGAGGCGGGGTTTACCAACATAAACGTCGATCTCATGTTCGGTATTCCCGGTCAGACCAAGGAAAGCCTGATGCGAAATCTCCGTTATCTGATACGGCTGAATCCGGAGCACATTTCCCTCTACAATCTGAAGATCGAGCCGGGCACGCCGTTCGACCTCCACCGTGCGGAGCTTGCTCTGCCGAACGAGGATGAAGAGGCGGACATGTATCTCGCTGCGGTCGAATATCTGAACGTGCAGGGGTATCCGCAGTATGAGATCAGCAATTTTGCAAAAAACGGCTGTCGGTGCCGCCACAATCTCAAGTATTGGCACTGTGAAGAATATCTCGGCTTCGGTCCGTCCGCCCACTCATACTTTTCAAATTGCCGCTTCTCGTTCGTACGCGACCTCGATGCGTATCTCAACGCAATAGAACTACCGTCGTCGAGAATAAAGCTGACCGCACAGTGCGACGAAATATCCCCGCGCGAGCGCATCGGCGAATACATAATGCTTCACCTGCGCCTCAATTCCGGAGTGCGCCTTTCGGAATTCTCCCGCGAATTCGGTCAGGATTTCGAACTCATGTACGGTCGGAAGATGCAGCGATACATCGATGCAGGCTTTGCCGTGCGGCGCGGTGATTCGATCGCGCTCACGCCGTCTGGAATGTTCGTGTCGAATTACATTCTGTCGGATATTCTCGATTTTGCCGATCTCGGCGGCGAAATATTCAAGGGATAAGAAGCAGGTTACGGGGAAAACGGGATTCCGTTTTTCATACCCGATATCAACTCATACGCAAAAGGAGAAGCTTTTGCACGTCAAAAGCCGTACTCGAAATAAATGAAGATCGCAGTTGCAATGAGCGGCGGAGTGGACAGCGGAAGCTGTGCATATCTGCTTTCGCGTGAGGGATTCACGGTGCTCGGGCTGACATTTGAAATGCTCCCGCCGTGCAAAATTTCCGCCGATCGCGCCGAAGATTCCTCCGTCCCGCTCTCCCCCGCCGAAGGCGCCGCGCGCCTATGCGCGCAGATCGGCGCCGAGCATTTCACCGTTGACGAGCGGGAAAATTTCAGAAAATGCGTCATTCAGCCGTTCATCGGCGCTTATCTCGCGGGCGAGACCCCGAACCCGTGCGTTTTCTGCAACAAAACGATCAAGTTTCCCGAAATGTTCGCGTTCGCGGACAGTCACGGCGCGGAGCTTTGCGCCACCGGACATTACGCGCGGACGGAAAAGTGCGGCGATTCGTTCGTTCTGAAGAAGGCGCTCGATCCCGCGAAGGATCAGAGCTACGTTCTCTGGAATCTGACGCAGGAGGAGCTCGGCAGGCTGAGATTTCCGCTCGGAATCTACACAAAGCCGCAGATACGCGAGATCGCGGAGAACGCCGGGCTTGAGTGTGCGCACAACAAGGACAGCCAGGACATCTGCTTCATTCCGGACGGAGATTACGCATCGTTCATCGAAGAAAACTCCCCTTCCGTCCCGCCGTGCGGAAACTACATATCCGAGGACGGATGCGTTCTCGGAAAACACCGCGGCCATCATCGTACGACCCTCGGTCAGGGGAAAGGTCTCGGGATCGCGCTCGGCAAAAGAGTTTATGTTATCGATAAAAACGCATCGGACAACACCGTCACGCTCGGCAGCGAGGATCGTCTGTACAAAAAACGCGTGACCGCGGACAGCATAAACATAATCTGCCCCGGCGCGCTCGAAAAGCGCGAACGCTTTTCGGCGAAGATACGCTACGGACGGCGCGAAAACACCGGCTACGCCGAAAGAACGGGCGAGGATACGCTCACCTTTGAATTTGACGAGGCTGTGCGCGCGCCGTCGCCCGGGCAGTCTCTCGTAATTTACGACGGCGACTGCGTGGTCGCCGGCGGAATTATCCGCCGTGCGGACTGATTTTTGCATTTTCCGCAATTGTAAAATATAGATATGTTTTCTGCGTTTGCGGAAAACATCAGGGAGGAACCCTTGGAAGATATGTATTCCCGCACCCGTCTGCTTCTCGGAGACGGCACGGATGATCTGAAAAGCTCGCGCGTCGCGGTTTTCGGCTGCGGCGGTGTCGGGTCTTATATTATCGAAGCTCTCGCTCGCGCCGGAGTCGGTGAGATCGCCGTGATCGACGGCGACAGCGTAGCGGAATCAAACATAAACCGGCAGCTTGTCGCAGACAAAACGACGGTCGGTCAGCGGAAAGCCGAAGTCGCGCGAGAGCGGATTCTACGGATAAATCCCGACTGCCGCGCCGTCGCCTACGATATGTTTTACACCGCCGAAAATGCCGATGCGATCGATCTTTCGCACTTTGATTATGTCGCGGACGCGATCGACACCGTGACGTCAAAGCTTGAGATAATCTCACGCTGCCGCGCGGCGGGAGTGAATATCATAAGCTCTATGGGCACCGGAAACAAGCTTGATCCGACAAGATTCCGCATCAGTCCGATTGAGGAAACCTCGGTATGTCCGCTTGCGCGTGTGATGCGGCGCGAGCTTAAGACGCGAGGCATCACAGGAGTACGGGTTCTCTGGTCGGACGAGCCGGCGCGTGCACCGCTGACATCCGACGGCGAGGCTCCCGTCCCCGGAAGGCGCAGCGTTCCCGGAAGCGTTTCGTTCGTGCCGTCATGCGCCGGACTGATCATTGCGGGAGAGATAATCCGCACCCTTTCCGGGGTACGGTAATTTCGCGTTCCGCGGTACCGATACTGTGCTTCATGCAGAGGCTGATGCGTTCCCGCGGAAAATGCGGCGGTGCGGCGGTGCGGCGGTGCAGTTTCAGCAGCAAATCCGCAGTGAAGAGATGCAAAGTACCGCAAAAAGTATACGATATATCCCGTGACGCAAAGGTCTTGCGGTATCGAACACGTCAAGCGCGCGGCGAAACCGAAAGAATTCGGTCGGGATCGGCACACGATGCCGAAGTCAAAGGCTTTTCGGCAAATGCATAAATTGCAGCATGGATTTTTCGCGTCCGGATTCCCCGCAAGCCTCCTAAGCTATTGACACGCAGAACGTAAAGTACTATAATTACATATATTCCCGATAAAGCAGTAAATAACACGCCGCCGCACGCGGCTGAAAGGTATAAAACCGTATGTTCAAGGATAAAAAAGTCGTTTTCTCGGGCGTTCAGCCCTCCGGTCAGCTCACGATCGGAAATTATCTCGGAGCAATAAAGAATTTCTCCGTGTTCTCCGATGAGTACAAATGCTACTACTGCGTAGTCGATATGCACGCGATAACCGTGCGTCAGGTTCCCGCGGAGCTTCGCCGCCGCACCTACGAAACCCTTGCACTCTATATCGCCTGCGGACTCGATCCCGCGAAGAACACGCTTTTCGTGCAGAGCCATGTCGCCGCGCATGCACAGCTCGGATGGATCCTCGACTGCTACACAATGTTCGGCGAGCTTTCGCGCATGACACAGTTCAAGGACAAGAGTCAGAAGAATGCCGACAACATAAATGCGGGGCTTTTCACCTACCCCTCGCTCATGGCGGCGGATATCCTTCTTTATCAGACGGAGCTTGTTCCCGTCGGAATCGATCAAAAGCAGCATCTCGAGCTTGCGCGCAACGTCGCGGAGCGCTTCAACGGTATCTACGGTGACACGTTCGTCGTTCCCGACGGATACATCAACACCTCGGGCGCGAAGATAAACTCCCTTGCCGAGCCCGACAAGAAAATGAGCAAGTCCGATTCGAACGAAAATGCGGTCGTGCGCATTCTCGACGGACGTGATGTGATAATTAAGAAATTCAAGCGCGCCGTCACCGATTCCGGTGCCGAAGTGCGCCGCGCCGACGACAAGCCCGGCGTGTCGAATCTCATGACGATCTATTCCGCGTTTACGGGAAAGAGTGACGGGGAGATCGAGCGCGAATTCGAGGGGCGCGGATACGGAGACTTCAAGCTTGCGGTCGGAGAAGCATGCGCGGACGCGCTCGCTCCCGTTCAGGCTGAGTATGAACGTCTCCTTGCGGACCGCGCATACCTCGAGAGCGTAATGCGCGCAGGCGCCGAGGATGCCGCATACGCCGCATCACGCACGATGTCAAAGGTCAACCGCCGCATAGGCTTTACCGATCTGAAATGAAAACTGTATATACCGCGGACCGCGCCGAGGGCGGGATTTTCGTATGCTTTTCCGAAAGCGGAGACAAGGCGGAAA
>OLPR01002904.1_pt1 | contig 12098 bp, 8 predicted proteins | sample 1672761 | NCBI WGS metagenome assembly OLPR01 (sample SAMEA3136721, study PRJEB25190) | human gut metagenome | biome: human gut; feature: human-associated habitat; material: faeces | place: Austria | collected 2013 | reverse complement strand
AAATCGGGCAAAAACTAGCCATTTTTCAGCCTAATTTTTGCCCTCAAACCACAACATCTTGTGGTCAAACCCTACTTTTTCTTCTCTTTTCCACAATACTGCATCATTATTACACACTCAACGTGCTCGGTGAACGGGAACATGTCCACGCCCACGCCCTTCGACACGCGGTAACCCTTCTTCTTAAAGTACTTCAGGTCCCTGACCAGCGTCTCGGGATTACAGGAGACGTAGACGATCCGCTCGGGGCCGATCTGGGCTACGGAATTCATGAATTCTTCGGTGCTGCCGCTTCTGGGGGGATCCATCAGGACCACATCGACCTTCGCTCCCTGTCCGGCCATCTCCACGAGGAATTTCCCGGCGTCGTTCTGGTAGAACTGGATGTTGCGGATCTGGTTCGCCTTGGCATTGTTGCGGGCATCCCGGACAGCATCGGCGTTTAACTCCACACCGATGACCTTGGCGGCCTTGTCACTGGCAATCATGCCGATGGTTCCGGTGCCACAATAGGCATCCACCACGGTCTCTTTGCCGGTAAGTCCGGCGTACTCCAGTGCTTTCCCGTAGAGGATCTCGGTCTGTACCGGATTCACCTGGTAGAAAGATCTGGGAGAGATTCGGAAACGCTTTCCGCACAACTCATCCTCAATATAACCTTTGCCGTAGATCACATGCTCCTTGTCCCCCAATACCATGCTGGTATTGCGGTTGTTGACATTGATGACCACAGTGGTGATCTCCGGGTGCAGTTTCAGCAGTGCCTTCACAAAATTATTCTTAGAGGGCAAGATTGGGGACGCCAGTACCAGCACCACCATGATCTCACCAGTTTCAAATCCTCTGCGGACCAGCACATGTCTTAAAAGCCCATATCCGGTATCTTCGTTGTATGTCTTAATCTTAAAAGACGGCAGAAGTTCACGGATCGTGCGGATGATCTCCTGACTCTTCTTATCTTCGATCAGACACTCTTCCACTGCGATCACACGGTGCGTTCCTTCTGCATAAATGCCGGATATGACATTGCCCTTCTTGTCACGGTCAAATACCGCATGTACTTTATTTCTGTAAAAATATGGATGTTCCATGCCAATGATCGGGCTGACTTTGCAGAATCCGCCTAACAGCTGTTCTTCCTGCTTCTGCTTTCTTTTCAGCTGTTCTTTATACGGCATCTTCTGGAACTGGCAACCGCCACATTTTTTATCAATCTTACATGCAGATTCATTCTTTGTCTGCTTTCCGTCTTTCTGTTTCTTATTTTGTATCTTACTCTTCTGCCCGGATTGCCCAGCGCATTTTCGTGCATTTCGCACGGCTGTTGCGGAAGCATTCTTCTTTGGACGGTCGGATGACGTCTTTTGCGATCTCACTGTACAGTCCCTCCTTTTTCCATTGCTTGAATGATTTCTTTACAAGACGGTCCTCTCCGGAATGGAATGTGAGGATTGCAACTTTTCCGCCCGGCTTTAATACACCCGGCAGCTTATCCAGGAAATCATACAATACTTCAAACTCATTATTCACATCAATACGAAGTGCCTGGAATACTCGCTGGCTGGATTTCCGTACTGCTTCTTTTCTTTCTTTTTCCGGGATAAATGCAAGTGTCTCTTCGATCACCTGATGAAGTCCCGTTGTTGTCTCGATCTTGCCGCCTTTGCGGATCTTCTCTGTGATTGCTTCTGCGATTTCTTCTGCATATGGCTCATCCGAATTTTCAATCAACATGCCGGTAAGCTCTTCTTTGGAAATATCCCGCAGTCTTTCTGCTGCGCTGATTCCCTTTTCCGGATTCATACGCAGATCTAAAGGTCCCTCTGCCTTGAATGTAAAACCACGGTCCGGATTGTCAATCTGCATAGATGACACACCCAGATCTGCCAGTACGAAATCAAACTTTCCGGCCTCTTCTGCCACTTTATCGATATTTGCGAAATTCTCAAGCTTTACCGTCAGGATATCCGGCCCGAATCCCTTTTCTTCCAGTCGTTTCTTTGTCTTCGCCGATTCGATCGGGTCTACATCCAGACCATAGATATGCCCTTCTCCCTGCAGTTTTTCCAGCATCTTCGACGTATGACCGCCGTATCCCAATGTTGCATCCAATCCCTGCTGTCCCGGCTGAATATCAAAAAAGTCCAGAATCTCATTCACACAGATAGAAATATGCATCCCCGCCGGTGTTCCGCCTTTCTTGATGACTTTGGAAATGGTATCTGCATACTTTTCCGGATTCAGCTCTTTGTATTTTTCTTTATAATTTCTCGGATGCGTTCCGGAATACCGGACTCTCCGTTTATGTTTCTTCTCCTGATTTTCCTGATTCTCCATAATCTCTCTCCCATTTTGTCAGTTGTTCCGGTATATCTACATCCCGAAGTTCTGTTTCTTCTGTTTCGCAGAGCAGCACATCATCCACATGTGCTCCGATGATCTGTTTTCCGCCTTTGTCGCCGGAAAGCCTGCTAAGTTCATCAAAAAAGCATCGATCCCATAATACAGGATTTCCCATTTTGCCCTTTCGCCCGGCACATACGATTTTTCCAGGATATTTCTTACCTATATCAAGCATACGGGCAAATGTTGCGGCTGTCAATCCCGGCTGGTCACATACAATGAACATTGCACCTTTTAATTCCGGATTTTCTTCCAGTGCTTTCTGTAGTCCTAATCTCAGGGAATGTGAGATTCCAAGATCCGGTTCCCAGTTCTCCACTACCAACATACCCTGTGCTTCTGCTGCACGTTCTATCTCTTCGAATCTCGTCACCGCTACCTGTATACATAACGGAAATGCCCGCATCTTACGAAGGGTATGTTCGAACATTCTTCCCCCGTCCAGTTCTTCTAACAGCTTATTACTGCCATATCTGCTTGACTTTCCTGCTGCCAGAAGGATCATTGCATAATCCTTATCCGCCAGACGTGCTTCTGTCGCCCGCACTACAGAACTGCCGATCTTATTCGCCTTATCCGAAATCAGGTAACACAATTTTCTGTCTTTTCTTGGATCTACATCTCCGATCTTCAGACCTTTTTTCACCTGCACACCTTCCTGCAGCATGCCTCGGATCACACCGTCCAGCTGGGAATATACAGGTTTTCCTCCTGTTACGGCAAGAAGCTGTCCCTTCTTTACAATATCTCCGATCTGTGCCTTTGGCTCCATTCGGCCATTGCCAGACGCACGGATCAGGCGCTCCAGCGCATAACCGCCCACATATCCAGGGACGCCGGTATTCGGAATCGGCTGTCCGTCATAGATGATATCCGCAAGCGTCTCACCACGCATCGTTTCTATCACAGCATGAACATCTTTTCCCGCAGTAAATCCCGGACCGAGACCAATCACATACGGTGCATCCGTCCGTCTGGTCCCCATATTTTTCTTTGCAAGGATGGCATCCACAAGTAGATCCGGGTGAAATTCCTTGCGGATCTCGGCTTTCGGATCTACGATCACGGCAATCTTATTTTCTTCCAGTACAGCCAACGCTTCCTGATAATTCCGGACAAGGATTCCTTCTATCCCTTCCACTTTTGCCCTGCCTTCATAAACGGCTCTGGACATCGCCACTTCCCTTCTTACGGTAAGCGGCACTGCAATATCCGTCATGATCACCTGAAAGCCCGCCCGATAAAGTGCTACACCCACGCCGGTAGCCAGGTCTCCGGATCCCCGGACCAATGCCTTTTTCTTATTTTTATAAATTTCTGACATATCTACCATCTTTCTTCCAGCGGAATCAGGTCCGATGTTACGTGGACTTTGCTGATCTGTCCTGAAAACTCTGTATCTTTTGTATTCTTCTCTGATATATACTTCTCTGACAGCTTCTTTCCAATATCTTCCGCAAGCTGCATTGCCGTCTGTTTCTCTTCCTCTGTATCAGCCTGATTCAGTATAACCTGATATTCCATCTCATCCGTCACACATTTGCGTCCTGCACTCCGACTTACCGCAAGTGTCATGATATCTTCTGGACGCAAAATGTCTTCCCCTGTCTTTCCAAGAATTTTCTCCACTTCTCCGATACGAAAACATACATCCTTTATCTTTTTTCCAATCGCACGCATCCCATAGACATTCAGAACTATGCCCGTTTTCTCACAGATCACCGGCTCATGTTCTGCAGGAGCTTTCACTGGAAAATGCTTTGCCCCGTCCGCTTCCAGAAGCAAAAGTACAGGTTCCCGGCTTACTTCTTCCAGAAACTCCTTCTGAAATGATGCAAGCTTTCCTTTCCGTATCTCACGCCCCATCCACACAGCTTCGTAATCCGACAGCTTCTTCCGGAACATTTTCATCGATGGCTCTCCCAGAAAATATTCCGCATTTGTTTTTTGTATATGCGTCGTTGTTGAGACCGCGCATGGAATCCTTCCATCCGAATTTTCCATACATTCCCGGAGCATTGCACGGATCACCGTTGTCTTTCCGCCGCCCCCTACGACCGATACTATCTTATGAAAATCTTCTTTATAAATTCCAACAGCCTGGCATAAACTGCCAGGCTCTTTCCATTCACCATTCGTATAACTTTTTATCATATATGAATTATTTCTCAGCTTTCTTTTGTGTTCTCGGAAGTGTTAAGTTTAACACAATTGCTACGATCGTTGCTAGTACCACCGGTGATTTTCCAAAGATCGTCGTTACCCATTCCGGGAACTGTGCCAGAGACGCATTTGCTTGTGTCACACCCATTCCGACTGCAACCGCAAGTCCTACTACTGTTGTATTGCGGAAATCCATCGGCTCCGTTGTGATCAGTTTGATACCTGTCATTGTGATCGATGCAAATACCGAGATTGTCGCACCGCCGAGTACACAGTAAGGAATCGTTGTCAGTAAAGAAGAAAACTTCGGAATCAGTCCTGCTGCCAGTAAGATCACGGCGGCCATTCCCATTACCACACGGCTGACTACCTTCGTTGTAGATACAATACCTACATTCTGGCTGTATGTTGCCGTCGGAAGTCCACCGAAGAATGCACAGATAATATTACTGATACCATAGCCCACGATTCCACCTGTCAGTTCTTCGTCTGTCGGCATACGGTCCATAGAACCTGTTGTCGTTGCAGAGAAGTCTCCGATTGCCTGTACCGCATTGATTGCGAACAGGATTCCAATTGCCACACATGCAGAAGGCTCGAATTTGATACCAAAATGCATTGGCTTTGGAAGTTGGAAGAATGATGCCTGTGCAACCGATGAAAAATCTATCATTCCAAAGAATAATGCCACAATATATCCTCCAATGATTCCGATCAGAATCGATGCCAGTTTCCACACACCTTTTCCATAATGGTTCAATACCGTAACGATCACAAGGGTAATCAGTGCTACCAGCCAGTTCTGCCATGCACCGTATGATTTACTGCTTGCACCGCCTGCCATATAGTTGATTGCCGTCGGATACAGAGACAGTCCAATAGAAAATACAACCGTTCCGGTAATCAGCGGCGGGAAAAATTTGCGGATTCTCTTAATATTCAGTCCGACTAACAATGCGATCACACCACCAACGATCTGTGCTCCCAGAATCGTTGCAATGTCAAAATCTGCTGCGATTGCCTGCATACTCGGAACATATGCGAAACTGATTCCCATCATCACCGGAAGCGCCGATCCGATGCGGAAACTTTTTGTCTTTATAAAAGGAAATAACTGCAATAATGTAGTCAGTGCCGACATCACCAGTGCAGCCTGTATTAAAATAACGGAATCTTCCTGTGAAAGCCCTGCCACACCTGCAACAATGATCGATGGTGTTACACATCCGACGATCATCGCAAGCACATGCTGGATTGCAAGCGGCAGTGCCTGTCCGATAGAAGGTTTCCCATAAAAATCAAATAATGCCTGATCCATCTGTTTTGCTTCTTTTGTACTCATACATATCCTCCCGTGTACATTCTGCTCTCATATTTTCAACCTTAAATATTATATATTTTTCTGCTTTTTTTGGGTAGACCTGTAGTTATTGAATGTTTTAATGAAACCTTATAAGCTGTGGTTATCAGAGCTATTACATTCCATTATACACACATTACATTTTATCATGATAAAGTGCTAAAATTCATGATACAATGATAAATAGAGATTAAAGACAAACGGAGGAATGAACAATGGGAATTTTGTCTAATATTGAACCAAAAGAAGTATTTCAGTACTTCGAAGAATTAAGTATGGTACCAAGAAGTACCTTCCACACAAAAAAGATCAGTGATTTTTGTGTAGAATTTGCGAAAGCACACAATCTGGAATATATCCAGGATGAAATGAACAACGTTATCATCAAAAAACCTGGTACTGCCGGATATGAAGACAGTGATCCGGTCATCATCCAGGGACATCTGGACATGGTTGCTACAAAGACAACCGACAGCGATCACGATTTTGAGAATGATCCGTTAGACCTTTTTGTAGATGGTGATCTGATTGGGGCAAAGAACACCACTCTCGGCGGTGACGACGGTATCGCAGTCGCTTATGCTATGGCAATTCTTGCCAGCACAGATATCCCGCATCCACCGATCGAGGCTGTATTTACAGTTGATGAAGAGATCGGTATGGGCGGTGCACATCACCTCGATACATCCGTATTAAAAGGAAAGATCTGCCTGAACATCGACTCTGAGATTGAAGGCGTTATGACAGTCGGATGTGCCGGCGGATACATTTATGATACTTTTATCCCGATCGAATGGAGTGAAGAAAGCGGAACCAAGATGACAATCTCCCTTTCCAATCTGCAGGGCGGACATTCCGGTGCCGAGATTCAGAAGCAGCTCGGAAATGCACATAAGATCATGGGACGTGTTCTGTATGCACTTGCAAAAGATTACGACTTTAACATCGTAAGTACAAACGGCGGAAATGCGGCAAACGTAATCGCACAATACAATACGACTGAGATCATCGCAGATCCTGCACAGGCTCAGGATATCATAGATGCTGTTGCCGGACTGGAACAGACTATCTACGCTGAATTTGCCGGACAGGAACCTACTTTATCTCTGAAAGCAGTTTCCGATGGCGAGACGACCTTAAAGGCCTTTGATGCAGATACTACTTCACATGTAATCGGATTCCTTTATGGAGCGATCGACGGTGTACAGTGCTATGACCGTGCATTCCCTACCGCTGTAGAATCTTCCCTGAACACAGGTATTGTTGAGACTACTGAAGACACTGTAAAGATTAAATTCCAGGTTCGAAGCTCTGTCGCTACCAAGTTAGATGATATGCAGAACAAACTGGATCTTGCAACGGATCTTGCAAGCGCATCCCGTGAGATTTCCGGTGAATATCCGGCATGGAGCTACAATGCAGATTCTGTGATCCGTCCTAAGGCAATCGAACTTTATAAAGAAATGTTCGGAAAAGAACCTACTGTTGAGACAACTCACGGCGGACTGGAATGTGGAATCTTATACGGCAAGAAGAATGATCTTGATATCATTTCTTTCGGTCCGGATCTTACAGGTGTGCATACATATAATGAACGTGTACATATCGCATCTACACAGCGTATGTGGAACTACCTGAAAGAACTTTTAAAAGCATGTAAATAAACATAAAAATGCAGAGACTTTTGAGGGATTACTTCAATCCTTTTAAAAGTCTCTGCGTTTTTGTTATGTTCTATTACTTCTTCTACTTCATTATATCTGACATTCTAAGAACCGGACGGAATTCTCACAATCAGCTTCTCCTCATCATTTTCCATTATTGTCAGCACCGGCACATGCTTTTTACGAAGCGCATGTACTACCGGATAAGTCGAAAAGACATTTCCATTCACATATACCGCCTCCGGTTTGTATTTCAGAATTTCTTTTACCTGTACTTTTATCCGCTTCTTCCATTCCTGCTTTTCCATCAAAACTTCTCCATAGATTCCATCTGTCTCCATCTCCGGCGGCTCTGACAGCGGCATCTTATGTACCGTTACATTCTTCATTTCCGGAAGCATATGCAGAAGTTCTTTCACTTCTTCATCACATGTTCCGTAACAGACAATACACGGCGCTTCTACATACTCTTTGAGGCTGATTTCACACGCTTTTACCGCATCCTCCAGATTCTCTGTCGACATCAGAAAGCCGCCTTTATGACAGAATCCTGCTCCTGAAAGTCCGGTTGCTTTCTGTAATGCTTCTCCCTCCAGCCCAAGCCAGGCTTCTGGAAACGCACATTTATAATTCATGGAAAATTCTTTTTTCTGTGGCTGAATGCAATATCCTCCGCGATTTGACGGGAAAATCACAAATGCAATCTCCGTCTCTGACAGCCGTTTCTGGCATGGAACAAATTCCGGAAGAATCAGGATTCTTTCATCACATTTTCCCTCTTCTACTGCATCATCATGTGCCTCCAAAATCTCTTCTATCTTCCTGTCCGCCCTTTCATTTCCACGGAATCTCTCGAACTTGCTTTCCAGTATCATTCCAGCCATACTGACTGCATGAAAGAATGCATCATCATGATTTCCTTTTGCATCCCATGCCGGATTAAAACTTCCGATCAGCGAAGCCAGTTCATTCTTCTCACCGGTATTATCATTCTGATCGAGAGGCTGGACAAAGGATTCATCAAATTTTTCTGCCAGTTCTTCTCCAAGAATCTCCGTTCCTAACTCTTCCCACAAAAGTCCGAATGCCGCATATGGAATCCCGTTTTCCCTGACACGGCTGTCCTTCTGATGATGGTCATATGCTCCCCGTCCGATGTCAAATACAATACCGTCATACTCTTCCGGCACCTGATTTCCCCTTGTAATCTGAATTTCCGGGTTCAGATATAATAACAAGGCCGATGAAAATATATCATCTGCATGAAATTTTCCCCCGTGAGTAAATGCTTTTGCATCTTTCTGTCTGATCTTATTCAATAAATTTTCTTGATTCATAGTTTCTGTTCCTTCTTTGAAAAAGGCAGTTTTTCAACATGTAAGTTCTGAAAAACCACCTTTTTATCATTCTTTATTATATTATTTTGCCAGGTATACGTCTGTATTCTCTGTGTCAGAAGCAGATACCTCTGCATGGTTATTTACATAAATACTGATCTGATTTCCCTGGACTTTTCTTCCTGTATCTTCCACTGTAAATACATGTCCTCCGATAATCACCTTGGTTCCATATGGAATTACATTCGGATCAGTTGCGATTGTCTTTCCTTCTGCAACAGGTGTTCCCGATGCCGTAACTTTAGATGTTTTATCGCAGCAGATCTCGCAAGGACAATAATATGTAATCTGGAAATTTTCAAGTTTCTGTCCATACATGTCCTCTGTTGCATTGGCCTTTTCAATTCCGCCGCCTGTAAGAGAATAATCATCTTTCAGGATACGTGTTGCCCATACTGCATTTTTGGTATTGACTTTTCCTTCGATAATTCCGAGTTTCGTACTTGCAGCCTCTATCGTCCTGCCATCTCCTGCATACATGACCACATGATATACATACCCTTCTTTAGCATAGAAGATCAGATCTCCCGGCTGGGCATCTTCTACAGGAATCTTCGTTCCATACTGGCTTTGATCTTCTGCTACTCTTGGAAGGCTGTATCCATACTGTTTATAAATCTGCTGTACGAATCCAGAGCAGTCTGCACCGTCCGTCAGGCTTGTACCACCCCACACATATGGATTACCGATAAACTGTGACGCAAATTCCAGCATGGATTCCCGAATTTCTCCACTTGGCGATCCCTCTTTTACAGAAGTCAGTGTATAATATAATGCCTGATTTTCTTCTGGTTTTACCGTTTCTTTTGCTGTCTGATATTTATCCTCACCATTCGCTTCAATCTGCTTTTTTGTTTCATCACTGAAGTCCAGATACTTCTGTTCCACAAAGCCTCTGACTGTGACATCGTGCTCTGTACATCTGCCAGAACAACCGACGGCGTACCTACGACAAGTCCAAATGCAAGCAACCCTGCAAGCGTTTTTGTTCCTAATCTTTTTGCGACTTTTACGTTTCTCAGTTTCAAAAATCTGGCTCCTTCCATATATATTTGCATTCATACATCTGTATGGTATAAACAAGATTCTTCCTTTTTTATTCTGGTATAGATTCGTATACACTGATTTTTATTATACGCCCTTCATTTTAAAAATTCCACCCTTGTTATTATCCTATTTCTATCAACTACTCAAATATTTTGCTCAATCTTTTCACTGTTGGACATTTTGTTCAAGCAACAATAAAATCCGCCTGGGTAAGCTTAAATCCTTTTCCCAGACGGATTTCCAGTTTTGTCTTATTTTCTTTCGTCGTTCCTTACATATCCAGAGGATATTTTGCAGTCAGCTCTGCAACCATTCCTTTGACTTTTTCAATGTTATCTTCACTCTGAAGTACGAGTGCGATACACTCTGCGATCATATCCATGTCGTCTTCTTTTAATCCTCTTGTTGTAACCGCCGGTGTTCCAAGTCTGACACCGCTTGTCACGAACGGTGATCTTGGATCGTTCGGTACCGTATTTTTGTTACATGTGATGTGTGCGGCATCCAGACGTTTTTCCAGTTCTTTGCCGGTCACATCTTCTCCTCTTAAATCAATCAGCATCAGGTGATTATCTGTTCCTCCGGATACAATCTTCACTCCACGGTCCATCAGTCCCTTACTGAGTGCCTGTGCATTTTTGATGATCTGTTTCTGATATTCTGCGAATTCAGGCTCCAGGGCTTCTTTGAAGCATACCGCTTTTCCTGCGATCACGTGTTCCAGTGGTCCTCCCTGGATTCCAGGGAATACAGCTTTATTAAAGTTGAATTTATCTGCTGCTTCCTGATTACAGAGGATCAGACCGCCTCTTGGTCCGCGCAGTGTCTTATGTGTTGTCGTTGTTGTGACATCTGCGTACGGGATCGGGCTTGGATGAAGTCCTGCTGCAACAAGTCCTGCGATATGGGCCATATCAACCATCAGGTATGCTCCTACTTCATCCGCGATCTCACGGAATTTTTTGAAATCAATGATTCTTGCATAAGCACTTGCTCCCGCAATGATCATCTTTGGTTTTTCTTTTACTGCGATCTCACGTACCTTATCATAATCGATCACACCCTCGTCGTTCACTCCGTATGATACGACGTTGAAATATTTACCGGAAATATTAACCGGAGAACCATGTGTCAGATGTCCGCCATGATCCAGGTTCATACCCATGACTTTGTCTCCAGGCTCCAGCATTGCAAAGAATACTGCCAGGTTTGCCTGTGCTCCGGAATGTGGCTGTACATTGGCATAATCACAGCCAAATAACTTCTTTGCTCTTTCTCTTGCAAGATCTTCCACTACATCCACACACTGACATCCACCATAGTAACGTTTGCCCGGATAGCCTTCTGCGTATTTATTTGTAAGCGGACTTCCCATTGCTGCCATGACTGCTTTGCTTACCCAGTTCTCCGATGCGATCAGCTCCAGATGCGAATTCTGTCTCTCCATCTCGGCCTGAATGGCGTCTGCAATTTCACTGTCTGCTTTTTTAATTTCATCAAATGCATACATATTTGAGTCCTCCTGGTTTGTTAAAAATTTGATTTATTTAATATGATATCACTTTACCACGGTGAATGCCAGTGTTTTTTGTAAAAAAAGAGGAAACCTCTGATGAAATTAATCATCAAAGGTCTCCTTTAATTTATCCATAAATCCTTTTTTCTTTTTGCCTTTATGTTCGTGCTCTTCCGCTTTTTCAGATTTCTCTGCTCCGAGGGAATTGCCGGTCAGCTCATCGAATTTACGCAGTGCTTCTTTTGCTTCGGCACTTAAGTGTTCCGGTGTCTGGACCACAAGTGTCACATAATGATCACCGCGAACCTGTGCATTTCGAAGAGATGGAACTCCTTTACCTTTCAGACGTACTTTTGTATCTGTCTTGGTTCCCGGTTTTACCGTGTAGATCACTTCTCCCTCTACCGTCTTGATACGGATATCCGCACCAAGTGCTGCCTGTGCAAATGTAATCGGTACCGTTGAGAAGATGTGCATATCCTGACGCTGGAAGATTGGATGTCTTGATACCACAACCTCCACCAGAAGATCTCCTCTTGGTCCGCCGT
>OLPR01002899.1_pt1 | contig 12116 bp, 7 predicted proteins | sample 1672761 | NCBI WGS metagenome assembly OLPR01 (sample SAMEA3136721, study PRJEB25190) | human gut metagenome | biome: human gut; feature: human-associated habitat; material: faeces | place: Austria | collected 2013 | reverse complement strand
CGATGTGCGCACCAACGCCAACTCCGCTTGGGCTGAGAAGTACATCGAGTCCTGCGCTTCCCAGGGCATCGTCTCTGGTGTCGGCGGCGGCAAGTTCGCTCCCGCTGGCAACGTGACCGGCACTCAGCTGGCTAAGATGCTGCTGGTCGCTCTGGGCTATAAGTCCGAGAATGAGGGTTTCACTGGTAACGCTTGGGCTACCAACGTCAACACCGTGGCTTCCGCTAAGGGCCTGTATGCTGGCCTGGAGACCATCGACCCCTCCGCTGCGATCACCCGTGATAACGCCGCTCAGATGGTCTGGAATGCTCTGAACGCCAATGAGGTTGAGTACAAGACCAACCTGATTGCTGGCCCCGACGGCAAGCTGGCTACCCAGATCACCGTGCAGGACAAGGTCGTTAACTCCAACAACGACAAGATCACCCTGCTGGAGGACAAGTACGACGCTATCGCTGTTACTGGCACTCTGACCGAGGTCAAGCAGGACAACGGTAAGAGCACTTATTCCATTACCGTGAGCAACGCTAAGCACGATGGTAAAGACTATGCTACCGGTAGTGTAGCCAAGGTTGCTAAGTACACCGACGTTGCTAAGGATTATTCTTCCCTGAAGTATCAGAGCGTCCGCGTTCTGGTGAAGCCTGAGAAGAACGGTCAGGATGCCGTCGTTTATGGCGTGTATGCTACCAACAAGAACACCACTCAGACCGGCCTGCTGGCTGACCTGAAGATGGATAGTGATGGCAAGAAGGCTAAGCTGAATGGCACCAAGTATGATCTGGCTAGCGAGACTGCCGTTTATGTGGATGGTGCTCAGCAGTATATGAAGGCTAAGGGCAGTGGCACTAAAGGCGCTTATGTTGCTGCTGACTTCTCTGCTACCAAGGATACGTCCAATTTCACTGAGGAAGCTACTATCGCTGCCTGGATTCAGGCTTACTCTGAGGGTAATGCAGTAGATAGTGAGAACAATTCTCTTGTTGGTAAGGGTTCCACCGTCGAGCTGCTGGCTACCGATGGTTCCACCGACTACTCCATCCTGAAGGTGACCACTTACTCCGTTGAGAAGATCACCTATGTTGGCTCCGACTATGTCACCGCTAACGGCAAGAAGGACAGTGACGAATATGTCATCGCTTCCGGCCTCAAGAAGGATGATTATGCTCTGATTTCCGCTGCTGGTAACTACGCTGACAAGAAGGGTCGCGTGGAGAAGGCTACCGTTGTTGAGGGCAAGGTCACCGCTACCAAGGGCAGCGATAAGGTTATGATCGACGGCAACTGGTACACCATGAACAAGAGCGTGACCGCTCCCAAGCTGAACGCTTCTGTGAAGCTGGTTCTGGTGAACGGCTATGCTTACAAGGTTGACACCGTGACCGCTGGTTCCACTGACGTGGCTCTGATTGTTGCTCTGGGCAACAGCAGCACTGTTGGTTCTAAGTATTACCAGGCTCGTCTGATCCTGGCTGACGGCACTGACAAGGTTGTTGATGTTGAGAAGAAGGATGGAAACGATGCTCCTTTGGCACCGAACGCAACTGAGAGAGAGTTCAACGCTTACAAGAACATGCTGGCTACTTATGATGTGTCCAAGGATGTTTATACTCTGACCGTTATCAATGGCAATACTGCTAACGAAAACCTGGCCGGATATGAGAACTTCTACTACACCACTTCTGCTACTATCGACGGCAGCATCCGTGATGCTTCCAACAACAAGAAGTTCTCTGATAATTCCAACAACACCGCTAAGGATGTAAGCCGTGCTTATTTCTACGACACTGCTACCGTGTTTGTGAAATACAAGAATAATGATTATAAGGTTGTCACTGGTAAAGCTATTAAGGGTTGGGATAAAACCACTGTTAGCGGCAATGGCACCGTAGTCCGTATGCTGACCGAGAAGGACAACAATTCTCAGTATGCTGGTGTCGCATTTGTCGACCTGGGCTCTAAGCCCAGCATCCCCGGTAGCTCTGACAAGACCTATGCAGTTGCTCTGGATAAGTCCTACACCACCAAGGAAGGCAGCACCACCTACACCATCATCAACGCATGGAACGGTTCCGAAGAGGCTGAGTACAAGTACGAGGGCACCTTCAGCACCGCAATTGCTAAGGGCGATGTGTTCGAGTATTCCAGCAACGGCGATGGCACCTATGACATTACCCGTCTGACTGCCGCTGTTACCACTCAGGTCCAGACCTATGATGAGGGTTCCGGTGAGATTAGCTTCTCCGCACCTGCTTCTGGTAAGGGTTCTATTGCTAACCTGACTGTCAACAACTCCAAGATCGACAGCAAGGACTCTAAGGTCCTGTATGTTGATTCTGCCAACGCCAAGGGCGTGGCCGGTGGCAGCATCCAGCTGGCTAACGAGTTCAATGGCGACAAAAACAACAAAGACAACAACGTTACCGTTTACGTCGACGAGGACGATGACTGCATCACTCTGATTGTGGTTGACATTAGCAACAACATGGACTGGTCCTGATTTCTGATTCAGGAAGATTCCCACGTAAGAAAGAGCTTGTCTAAGCTCTAGGCAAATACCCCAGCCCTCCTGCGGTTTCCCTCCAAAGGGGGGCTGGGGTTCTATAATATAAGGAGAACAATGTATGAGAAAAGCGTTATGTGTTGGGATTAACAACTATAGAAAAATTATAGGTCTTAGCGGTTGCGTTAATGACGCTATTATGATCAAGAATACTCTGGAGTACAATGGGGACGGTTCAAAAAATTTCGATGTAAAGTTGATGTGCTCAACCGAGCAGAAGCCCTATATTAGCCGTAATGAGCTGAAAGAAGCTGTTGAAGAGTTGTTTCATAGTGAATCCGAAATTGCTGTCTTTTATTTTTCTGGCCATGGAGCTTTTGATTCCTGCGGCGGTTACTTATGTACGAGTGAAGTTGAGCGTCCTGATGAAGGTTTGTCGTTGAATGATTTAATGAATTATGTAGAGCAGTCAAAAGCACAAAACAAAGTTATCATTTTGGACAGCTGTCACGCAGGGCAAGTTGCTAATTCCACCAAGATGGATAATAACTATGCTGTGCTACAGCAGGGAACAACAATTTTAGCGGCTTGTGGTAAAGATGAAGGCTCCGCAGAACGGGGAGGTTTCGGTGTGTTTACTTCATTGCTAGTAGAAGCACTAGAAGGTGGAGCAATGAACTTGCTTGGTGACGTATCTCCTGGTAGTGTTTACTCGTACATCGACCGTTCGCTTGGTGCATGGGAACAAAGACCTGTATTCAAAGCTAATATCCAAAGTTTTGTTTCTTTACGTAGGAACAAGCCCCCTATCGATATTAGAGATTTGAGAAAAATCACCTCTATTTTTTCAGGCCCTTATGCGGAGTTCCCACTTGACCCTACGTTTGAGCCAGATAAGCACGAAGTGACTGATCAGCGAGTTAACAAAGAGCATCAAGAGACCTTTGCACTCTTGCAAAGGTTCGTGAAGCTGAATCTTGTTGTCCCGGTGGGAGAGGAGCACATGTATTATGCTGCCATCCACAGTAAGTCATGCAAGCTGACTGCACAGGGACGGCATTACTGGAAATTAGTGGCGAACGGGAGGATTTGATATGGACATCAATGTTTTTATCCCTCATCGTTGGAATAACGGTGACTATGAGGAGCTCAGCGATCTATTGGACCGTGCAAAGTTCAATGTAAGAGATTACTCTGTCCCTAAGGATGACGCTTTCGATTCCATCGACAAAAGATACAACGTTGACCCTCAAATTCAGCGGCAAATTCAATATGCTAGTGTGGTGGTTTGCTCGAACCGCCCGGCCAACAGTAAAGGTGTTTCCTCCGAGGAAATCAAGTTTTCCGTAGATATTGGGAAACCCGTTGTTGCGGTGGCAATCACCAGCAAAACTAGCTCCGTCATTACGGAATTGGGAATTCCCGTGGTAGCTAAACGAAAAGATTCTCTGGAGAAGTGGATCGAAAAGAATGTGGAGAACGCGTAAAAATATGATGTGCGAAGCCACCCAGCCGCATTTCACTATCGCCCCACTCGAATCTAATGATGGGTTATCGGTGAGAATGATTCCTCGTATGCAAGGCCCCTGGGGAGAGATCCCTGGGGGCTTTGCCCTATTCTCACTATGGAGTGTTAATTATGAATGTCTCTAAAAGAGCAAAGAAAAAAGTAAACTCAGTTCATGGATCTAAAAAAGCGAAGCCCAAAATTGTTATTAAAATTTCAAATCCGCAAATCGAAAAAATTGGTGTTCATGAGTTCAGCAGTGGACATAAAGTTTCTATTTTTGATGTCTATGATTACAGAGCACTTACCCAACTAATTGGATATGCAAAATTTTTAAATGCGAATTATGGAAATGTATATTATAGAGGCGAAGTCCATCTTCACCAATCCATGTTGCCAAGTATCGCGCGTCAAAAAAGCCAAGGTGCTCAGGATAAAGTGGCCAATGCTCTAAATAAGGTTATTGACGCAGCTATCCATGATACTGACTTCTCCAAGTTTGCTGGTTTAAAGAATCTAAAAAATGAACGAAATCAAAAGATGATCATGGAGGCTCTTCTCCAGCATTATGGTTACTCTACACATTTTATTGATGTAGTTGATAACCATTGGATTGCTTTATGGTTTGGCTTAAACAAAATTCAGGAAATTAAAAACAGATCAAGCTACTATCTGTACACACGTCGTACAGTTAATCCAATCGACGTCTGTTCTTCTGAAAACGATACGGACATTTATCAATACATGCTACTTATTGCGGCAGACAACAAAATAGCTCCCATTGAACGTGGCATCTATGTTGGGCAAAATACTATAACGATTGATCTTCGCTCTTCACTTCCTTCAATTTTTCTTCGGCCTCACGCGCAACATGGCTTAGTAATTCAGCGGAATCGTCATGAAACACAGGAAGCATTTGATATTGATCGAAACGTTGTTGCAATTATACGTCTCAGAATCGATAGAGTTGCTTCGTGGATCGGGGAAGGAAAACTGTTGACGAACAGCAACTTGTTTCCGGCACCAGCTTACGATTATGGATATGAAGTTTTATTAGAGCAAAATAATCTGTTTAAGAATGATTACCACGAAATTACTCAGTATATATAATTTCTAACTCAGATTAGATAGAGGGGTGTTACGATGTTCACAGATGTCGATGAAACGCGAAAAGACTGGGATGCTATCAGCTATGTAGTGGATGCTAATCTCATGGGTGGCTATCCGGACGGTTCCTTTCGACCAAAAGAAGGCTTGATGTGGGGTGAGCTTTATAAAATCATAGCTCTATTTCTTACAACAGAAAAGGAAATTGGACATAGCTTAAATCACTGCTGTGGCTTAAATCACTGGGCTCGCAGATATGTAGACTATTGCAGAAAGTGCGGTATCATACAAAAGTGCACGAAGATTAAAAAGGCGACACTTGACGAGCACGTTACATCGAAGGAATTTGAAAAGGTGGCCTCTGAGTTAGCGAAAAAGCTATCCCTGTCTGGTCAGATAGTCCGAGATAACCTTCGTGAAAACACGCTGTATATAACTCGATCTTCTGTTGCTCAAACTTTGTATGCATTAGCGACAGAATTGAACAAACAGGATTACTACAAAGTAAATGAATATCTTCAAAAGAAAATGTACAAAGAAGTATTCCAGGCGCTTCAAGCACATCCGACAGTGTTATTTTTTCAATCTTCAGATGTTCGCCGGGCGTGTTTCGCATGTAAAACATCTGAACAATTCGCATATACGATGCGTATCAGAGAATGCAAACAAGTCGGATTCCATTGTTCTTCGGACAGGCTTAGGATTTCTCATTATACAAATATATCGGCACTGGAAGCATTGTCAAAAGAGGGTGCAAAATTTCAACTGAGCCCCGTAGCATATCTAAACGATCCAGAGGAAGGAGCTCTTGGTTTGCGCGAAGCAGAACGCTTCTTCAAAGATGATAGATATGGTGACCTGTTCAAAAACTGGGAAAGTACAGAAGTTCAAGTGGTTTTCGTTGGAAGTTTCGTTTCACAACGGGAAGAAAGCCTTCCTATGTGGGTCCACTATGGAGACCGGGGATGTGGTTGCATCATCGAGTTCAATGCATACAAGGTCTGGGATGAGGTCTATAACGTCTGTTATAAGCCAAAGTGCGGAGATAAATCAAATGGCAATAAATTCACAGATTTTTTAACGAAGGTAGAAGTCATCCTCGATGAATATCTGGATCGGTGTATAGGAGATGACGATATCAAAGATGATCCTGTCTTCTTATATGCCAAAGGAATTATTGAACAAGTTTGTTACCTGTACAAAACATCCGACTATTCTTATGAGAATGAAGTTCGGATTCTACAACTTAGACCTATTAAGGAGACAAAGGAAAGGAAGTGTCCTGCACAAGGAGAGGTGTTCCCTAGAATCTATTCTGACTTAACTTACACTCTACCAATTACATCCATTACTCTTGGGCCAAAGACCAGTGATCCAGAGAAAGTTCGTATTGCGCTTGCCTGTCGCGGGATAGATATCAAGACAATTCGCCAGACGACTCTTCAATACAGATAATACCGCAATGAAATACGCCACCGGCAGAGACAACACAAGCCTCCGCTGGTGGTGCCCGATTCATACCACCCACCCCAGGCCGACACCACACCGGCCTGGGGCCTTTTCTTACCCACATAGCCCCGTCCCCCGCTCGGATCATCCCCATGCGCTCCTACGCCCGCACTATGCCCTCTGTACGGCGTTATACTCTATATATTGGAGAGAACAGATATATTCCTGGGCGATTCTGAGGGGTGTGGGAGGCAGCCAGATAGCAGCACCATAGATCTTCTGATGAATCAATAAACACCGTTCATTTGCAATTCGCCCGCACAAAACCAAATGATCGGCCCATCGAAGGCAAATCCCGGGCAGTAGCCTCTCTTTTGCTTCTGTTGACCTCAGAGTCGATAAAAGTAAAACATGGTCAAGCCCTTTGTCTCCACTCCGCTTCGCTTCGTTCCGAGTCGTACTTGACCATCCCCCCCCTCAGTACCCGGCTCTCCCATGTTTCACTTTTCCCGTCTCTGAGGGGGGGATTTAGGTTCTATCTTTTAGGAAAGCCCCCCTGAGTCATGAGGTTGTATCCTACGAGCCGCTGCTGATCCTATAACAGCAGCAGCGGGACAAAACCTGCAAAACACAGGGGGGCTTATGTACTCTCTATTGGGTGTACTTAGTGAGGGGGGATTGATTCCTCCCTCTTAGTAGGAATCTCCCCCTGAGAAGATTTGAGATTACACTGATATGTTAATGCGTTGTGTAATGAGTATCCATATACATTGCAGAAACCATCGAACAACTTCTGTAGTGCCTCTTCTCTCAATAACATCCTTAATTTCGTTTCAAGAATGGGACATTGATACGATTGTTCTTCTGGAGTCATAGAATCTATATCGTTGATTTTCTTACATTCCTGCTCCAGAAACTCTAACATCTCATCTGTACGTATAGAAGCATCCTTCCAGAGCTTTTTATATTTTTTCTTCGCTTCTTGGTAGAGTTCTTTCTTGTCCAGTGCATCACGCTTTAATTCCTTCCGATGAGCAACGTAGTATTCATGATACTTGGTTCGCCAACTGCTACTTATTTTACAGGCCAGTGTTTGAAAGTGATAAGGCAACGACTCTCTTGCATAGTTGATATAACACAATTGAAAACCAATCAGCGGAAGAAGTTCGTATTTCTTGTGTAGCAACTTCCTCCAGAACAACATTTCTTCTCGACTTAACATCTCAATCCCTTGTTTTAATAGGAACTCTCTGTAGTTCTCCATCTGGTCTTTTAGGGGTAAACTCAGTGTATCTGACATTTTCTTCAACAGGTTGAGTTGAGCTAATCGTTGTTTTGCTTCACCAATTCTGGAGAAGAAGGTTCTTTGCGTAAACTGCTTGATGTGGATTTCTTCCTTAGAATAATCAGATTTAGATTCTCCCACATCTTCCCAGACAGTGTATGCCAGTTGTAGTACCATATTGAGCAGCAATATAGGAGTCATATTGAGGGTTCCTGTTTCCTCTGGTTTATCCGCAATGATCTTTTTGTGGTATCGAATGACCCATGCAATACGGCGTTGTAGGTAGAGGGAGGTGCGATTCTTTTTGGGTGGAAATTCCCTATCTGGATACAACATCTGGAAGAACTGACAGATTTGTTCGGCCAGTTGTTCTACTACGTGCTGTTTTGAAGTACCTTCCAGAGTAGTATCGATCCCCCAATAAATTTTTTCATTTCCTTCTCGAACTGCCAAATGATATGTTCTATCAGACAGAAATTTACACTCAAGTTTCTCCCATCGATCCATACGTTTTTTGAAAGAAGGAACACCTAAGTTTAGGCTACGATATTCTGATGGTTTCTGAAAAAGTGTTTCTGTCTCTCGGGTATATGACGAGATGTATTCTGCCAGTACATTCCGGATGAACCACTCACACTGGGGGATCGTTGTAATCAGGGACTTGCTCTCAGGGAAGATGGTATGGAAATCATCTATACAGGAGCGCAAGTCAAGCATCCAGTATTCATAGGAGTTCTTATTTTCCTTCCGTAATTTTACCAGCTTCTGAATCTCGCTTTTATTTCCTAGAAAATCAGCAAAGGCTTTGTCCTCGGATTTTCCATCTGTGTAGTCACGTTGCTTTCGCCAATATGAAAAGTGCTTTCTGTAATCATCTATATTATCTGGTGTAATTTTGATATGCCGATCAGAGAACAACCAAGTATACACACTACTGTTCTCTTCTTTCGTTGCGTATTGAATAACAGCTCGCAGAAGCTCGATTGCTGTCTGCACCAGATCTATTCTATCTTCCTGTCCGGTAGCTGGCGAACATTTGGTATGCTGTGTTTCCTTCCGTGTTAACTCCCTTGAAATATGATTGATACACAGCTCTTGTGCACGATTTTTATATTCCTGCTTCGTTAAATATTTGTTCTGTGTTAAAAGACATTCTCGGCTAACTTGGCTACTTCGGAATGCATCATCGGTATCCTTGAATAGAGTGACTTGATCGCAGACTAGCATACATAGATAACCCTTTGCCTTGTGAATGGGAGTGGATAGTACAAACAAAGTCTTAATGTAGAGTCGTTTTTCGATTTCCAACTCTCGCCGCTCTGAAAAAGACGTCAGCCGCCAAAAATCGTCTCGCAATAAGGTTGCTTCTGGCTCAACACGCTTATGTTCCCCATTAGAAATATTCTGGTTATAAAATCCTTTACATTTAGCAATGAGATAAAAACCTCCATCATCTGAAGACATAAGAAAACCTCCCTCTTTTTGTCATTAGCCCTACTTTTTCCATGGACAGCAACTTACTTGCATCCAAGCGCAACAAAGCAATGCGTGCTGTGATATCCTCTTCTTGTCCCAAACAGAACACCAACACATAAGCAATGAGGAGGAATATTATGTCACAGCAAACAAAAACACACTCTCATCTGGTTGAGATCCATACCGGCAGTGAGGTCATAACATACCCTCTGGGTAAGCGCAAAGGCGAACGAGGTTTCACTCCAGATCTGCTCGCTGACCGCAGAGTCACTTCGAGTGCTACCAAAGTCAAATTAAAAAAATATTTGCCGTTTGACGCATCGTTTTATGACGGTATAACATTTGCAGAGCTGCAACAAGCGACGCAATGCCTGTTCGAGTTGCCCTCTCTGGTTCCGGACGAGTCATTTGTCGCGCAGATGATCATGCTGTCTCTTGGAGCCAAGATCAACGATCTGGTCAACGATAACCCGACTACAACCCCTGTCGTCCAACTGGGATCAGTGTCCACTGTTCCGCCTATTCTGCGAATCATTTTCGAGGCGCTGCAAGGTCCGGAGGTTTGGAAGGGGCACCATTGGTCTTTGAATCGTCCGTGGGCGCTTTGTGCTCAGACGGGACAATTTGCTAGCGTGCCATCCACTTCACCTCTGGATTATGTGGGGGGCAAGATGCGAGTTGGTAAAAAAAGGGTGTCTTTCTGGCTGCCCTACCACAATTCAATCTTCTCAATCCAGCCTAGCGTTCCGGGTAACGTCGCTCAGGAAATCATTGAGCACTCTGCTTTAGCAATTCCCGTTCTATGTGGGCAGCGGGTTTCTCTAAATCGTCCGGAGATTCGTCTGGACGCTGCAAATGCCTATGCGTTGGACATTAAACGGGCCTTAGAAATCAAGAGCGTCACAGGCAAAATCTTCTTGCTCATCGATTCATTCACGCTGTTTGTACGGAGTAAGAAGAAGCGGATCCGGCATATCATTCACTCTGCTGAACGATACTTGCCAAAATTTCAGAACGGGCGATTTACCCAAATATCTCAAGATCCAAAAGATCACACCCTGGCCGTAGGGCTCTCCGTGTTTGATCGCTTCCTCCGGTATGCTGTCCGGGAAGGTTGGCTGGAGGAAACTAGCTACCAGAGTGTTCTTCAACACTTCTGGTCCCTGACCTTCCCTCATCTACAACCTGTGGATGCGTCCCTGGCTGCACCAGATGCCTGGAAATCGCCAGATTGTTTTTGGAAATTCCTGGCGGAATACTTAACTGGCGCAACCGTCGCATCTCCAGAGGAAATGCGCTCCGCAGAAACAGGTGCAGCTGTGGTTCGGATCAAAGATACGTACTTACTCATCGTGCCCAAGGCTAGTGTTTCCTACGCCAAGTGGTTGGAAGACGAAGGGATGGCAGGGCCTGTCCAAGGCAGCTCGTGGGAGACTGCTTTGTTCCATGACCTTTTGGATGCTGGCATCATACTGAAGGCGGAAAAGGCTCGTGATCCCTGGCGCTATGCATTTGTAAATGGCATACCAGGGAAGAAGGCGAAGAAGATTTGCTATGGCATCGCTTTGGCCCATCTTCCGAAATCCGTTCTGACCGTCCTCCGTGTCAAGTTCGGTGCTAAGCTGGATGCTTGGATGGGAACAGAGAAAGAGGGGGATGCCTGATGATCCTCCAAGAAGAGTTTTCTCCGAAGCTCACCCCATTCCAACGCCTTCAGTTCCGGAATCCGGATGATCCAATGCTGCTGTTCAGCAAGGTTTGCCGACGGATCGACGATTACTTCCAACGCCGGGGAGCAGTATATCTCCCTGGCCAGAAGGAGTCCCTGTATGATGCAGCCGAGGCTCTCCTATCCGGAACCCAGGGGGAAATCATAGCGATTCCTATTCTCCCTGGAGGCGGCAAGTCAACTTTGATTCGGTCGCTACTTGAAGTTCTGTCCGAGGAGTTTAGGCAGGATTCTCTCCCGGCACAGAAGATCGGCGGGGTAGTCGTGGTAGTCCAGAAGTCTTCTGAGGGACACGAATTGGAGGACCTATGCAATCAGAACCTGGATCAGCCCGTTGCACTTCTTCTGGAATCGGCCAACGATTTCAACCTGGGACGAGGTGGATGCATTAACGGCAACGCCAGTTCGTTCAGTCAGTGCGGCAAGGGCGCTTGTCCCGATTATGCGGACTGCCCCCTTATGCATCTCTGGGACCGCATCGGAGAGGTTCCCATCTTAATCCTGCTGCACGCCCGGTATGCTGCCTACCTGGAAGACATGTCGCCGTTTCTCCACTGGCAATGCGGGTCGGAAGAACGGACCCGAACGCTTCTTCTGGTGGACGAACTGCCGGATCTCTTCCGGACAAATCAGATCTCACTTCAGATTCTGAACGAGGCGGAAACGCAGCTGGACGCAGAGTGTCGCAATTACTCTCCGAGGGGCCGGGCAAAGTGCGAGATGCTATACCAATGGCGGAGACAAATCCGAACGCCGTTTTTTGCACTCCGGAAACAGCTGTATCGTCGTCCGAACAAGAGTGGCATCTTGAGCCCGAAAGAACTGGAGGCAGAGGGATTCAATCGGGACGATCTGGCAGACTACTGGAAGAAGTTGGAGGAGTATTTGCCAGGTTCTAAGGCCGGACGCATTGTTCACGCCCTCCTGACCGCCAAGTATGTTCTGTTCTCGACTCGTAATGTGGATACCTTGTCGATCCCGTCCCTTCGGAAACTGAGCGGAGAGAATCAACCGGCGACATTCCTGTTTTCCTGCTCCATCTGCCGAAGCTCCTTTTGAA
>OLPR01002895.1_pt1 | contig 12129 bp, 8 predicted proteins | sample 1672761 | NCBI WGS metagenome assembly OLPR01 (sample SAMEA3136721, study PRJEB25190) | human gut metagenome | biome: human gut; feature: human-associated habitat; material: faeces | place: Austria | collected 2013 | reverse complement strand
AAATATCACAGACGTATCTCACGTCGGGCGGCCGCGTGCGCCGTGAAAGCTGCGGCGGAGAAACCGTGTACACGCACACGCTCAAAAAGCGGATATCCGACATACGCCGCATCGAGATTGAGGACGTGATCGGGGAAAGCGAGTATCTTGCCGCCCTCGCCGATGCCGATCCCGAGCTTAAAACGATAGAAAAGAAGCGCTGGCGCATCCGCGCGGGGAAATTCGTGTATGAGATAGACCTTTTCCCGTTTTGGGAGGACGAAGCTTTGCTTGAGGTCGAGCTTGACAGCGAAGACGAAAGCTTTCCGATGCCCGATTTTCTCGAAATCATTTGCGAAGTCACCGACGACGGCGCGCATACAAACCGTTCCCTCGCGCGTGAAAGGCGAGAGCTCGGTGGCACTTGATTCCCGTACCCTGCCCGCGGCGGCGCCGTGCGAATGAACGAAACGCCGCCGAAAACGGGCTCTGCGCATTTTTGAAAAAGTCCGCCGCCCGCATTATTCCCGGCACATTCCCGTATGCGTTCCGTATGCCGAAACGCCGCACTTGAAATCGGGCTCAGTCTATGTTATAATAAACAAAATTCCCACCAGGATATCCGCAGGAGATTTACTATGATAGTTACAAGACCGCCGCTTGGGTGGAACACATGGAATACTTTCGGAGCAAACATCAGCGAAGAGCTTATAATGCAGTCCGCAGACGCAATGGTCAGGGAGGGACTTCTTGACGCCGGTTATGAATATGTCGTGATCGACGATATCTGGGCGCTCAAGGAAAGAGACAAAAACGGACGGCTTGTTCCGGATCCCGAAAAATTCCCGCACGGAATGAAGTATCTTTCGGATTACATCCATTCAAAGGGACTGAAGTTCGGTATGTATTCGAGCGCAGGTTATCAGACCTGCGCCGGTTATCCCGCTTCCTTTGAATATGAGTGGACAGACGCCGCTTCGTTTGCCGAGTGGGGTGTTGATTACCTCAAATACGACTACTGCTACCATCCGACGAACGTTCGCCCGGACATTCTGTACAAGCGAATGGCGCTTGCGCTTGCGAATTCCGGACGCGATATCGTGTTCTCCGCCTGCTCATGGGGAGTCGATAATACCCGTCAGTGGATAAAGGAAACGGGCGCTCACCTGTGGCGATCTACCGGCGATATTTACGACGGCTGGCCGAACATCAAAATGCTTGCACACAAGGAAATGCAGGAGATGGAGTATAACGGCTGCGGCTGCTTCAACGACATGGATATGCTCGTCGTCGGAATGAACGGCAGCGGCAATGTCGGTGTCGGCGGATGCACATTCGAGGAATATAAGACGCACTTCTCGTTTTGGGCGTTCATGGGCTCGCCTCTGATGATCGGCTGCGATATACGAAACATGACCGATGAGACGAAGAAGATCCTGACAAACAAGGAAGTGCTCCGCGTAGATCAGGATGCGGCTTACCGTCAGCCGTTCTTCCTCAATTCCATGCCTTATGAGCCGAACAAGGATCGCGGCCCCGGCGAGGCTTTCTGGAGCTACTATCCCATCGAAAGCCCCATAATGGCACGTTTTCTCGACGACGGCGAGATCGCGCTCGGATTCTTCAATTTCTCCGACGACAAACGGACCGGATGGTTCACGCTCGACAATCTCGGGCTGCCGATCACGGCAGGAAAAACGATCGAGGCGACCGACCTGTGGACAGGCGATGTATGGCGTCCCGAAGGCGGCGTATTCAAGTTTGATTGGCTTGAGGGTCACTCCTGCCAGATCTTCAGAGCGAAAATCGTTGACATGAAATAATAAAGCAGAAATCGGTACAGCTTCGGCTGTACCGATTTCTTATTCCGTATCGGGGCGAACGGCGCGTATTCATCCGTTTTTATCCGTTCGCCGAACATTTTTCCGCATCGATCGCAAGCGTCAGCATCAAAGCGCAAAGCGCGTCGGAAGCATCGTTCACATCGATGACGTATGTATCCGTAAGGTGAAAGAGCTCCTTCGAAACCGCCGCAACAGTATCGCCCGACGAAGATGTTACGGTGTAATCCCACCCGAAAATATCCCCGTCTACCGTCCAGCCGCGGCAATCAATATCGTACACATTGCGAAAAAGCGTAAATCTTTTTTTCACTCTGCCGATATACCTGTCCCCGAGATAAAGCTCGAACTTCGGAAGAAGTGTTAATACCTTTTCTTTGACCGTGCCGAGCTCAGCGCCGTCCGACGCGAATATTTTCAGGCAATGCCCCCATGCAAGCTGACCTTCCACCGTAAAGACAGTATTCCCCGCCTCGTCGTAAATATCGTAGCTGTCAAACCACGAAAACAGCCGCTGCTTAAAAATCAGTCTCACCTTTCGGGCACCGTCCTTTCACGCAATTTTCTCACGCAGTCCGAAGTGTTCCGCTATTCCCGCCCGTCTTCGTCGATCGTCGTGAACTTCGTGTACTTTCCGTACCAGCCGAGCTTTACTCTGCCGACCGAGCCGTGACGGTTCTTTGCGATGATGACTTCAGCCTCGCTGACCGGATTGTCCATATCATAGTAATCGCCGCGGTAAAGAAGCATAACGCTGTCCGCGTCCTGCTCGATAGCACCGGAGTCGCGCAGGTCGGAAAGCTGCGGACGCTTGTCGTCGCGTTTTTCCGGACCTCGGGAAAGCTGTGCGCAGCAGATCACCGGCACGCCGAATTCCTTTGCCATAAGTTTGAGGCTGCGCGAAATGTCCGCGACCTCGTTCACGCGGTTATCCGTTTTTTTCTCGCTCTGCATAAGCTGGAGGTAGTCGATCACGATAAGCCCGAGATTCTTCACACGCCTGAGCTTTGCCTTCATTCCGGACACCGTGATTCCCGTGGTATCGTCGATGAGAATATCCGTCTCCGCCATCGCGGAAGCGGCATTTGCGATCTTCGACCATTCCTCCTCGTCGAGCTCACCGGAGCGCAGATGATAGCTGTCCACCATTCCCTCGCTCGAAAGAAGTCGCGTAACAAGCTGCTCCGCCGACATCTCGAGGGAGAAAACGCATACCGCCTTCTTCGTCCGCTTCGCCGCCGACACCGCTATATTCATCGCAAACGCGGTCTTTCCCATACCGGGGCGTGCGCCGACGAGAACGAGATCCGCGCTGCCGAGTCCGACAAGGACCTTATCGAGCGCCGAAAATCCCGTCGGCATTCCCTTGACCTCTTCGGGATTCGTTTTAAGCTTATTCAGCCGCTCATACGAAAGAAGAAGCGCATCCTTTATATGTATGAAGTTTTTGTTTTCGTGACCTTCCGCGACGGAGTATATCTTCTTCTCCGCAAGCTCCACGAGATTTTCGACGTCATCCTGCTCGCCGTATGCCGCCTCGCTTATTTCATCGCACGCGGTGATCAGCGACCGCAGGATCGATTTGTCGCGCACGATCTTCGCGTAATCGAGAGCGTTCGCCGCGCTCGGCACGGTCTCGGCAATCAGCCTGATATACTCTTTTCCGCCGGATTCATCGTAAACGCCCGCTTTCACAAGCTCGTCGATCAGCGTAACAAGGTCGATCATCCGGCTTTTGAGGTACATCCCCTGCATCGCGCGGTATATCTCGACGTGCTCCGGCATATAGAAATCCTCAGCCGAAATTATACCGGCAAAGGAGTCCATGATCTCCGGCTTTATGAGCACGGCACCGAGAACAGACTGTTCTGCATCTGCCGAAAACGGAAGATTCCTTACGAGTTCGCCGCTCATTTCTCAGTCACGACAAGGTTTATTTTTCCGACGATCTCGGGATAAAGCTTGATATCTACGGTGTATGAGCCGAACGCCTTGATCGGTCCGTCAAGCTGTATCTTGCGGCGATCCACTTCGATGCCGCACTGCTTTTTAAGCTCGTCTGCAATCTCCGAAGAGGTGACGGAGCCGTAAAGTCTGCCGTCCGCGCCCGCCTGTGCGCCGATCTTCACGACGGCGCTCTCAAGCTTCGCCGCAGTGTCCTTCGCCGCGGCGCGCTCGGTCTCGATCTTGTGAAGTCTCGCGTCCTCGCGTCCCTGAGCCTCGTTCATCGCCTTCTTATCGGCTACGACCGCAAGCTTTTTCGGGAAAAGAAAATTGCGTGCGTATCCGTCGGATACGTTTACTATCTGATCCTTTTTGCCCTGTCCCTTGACATCCTGTAAAAGAAGTACTTTCATTTTTTAATCCTCCGCCATCCGGCGCTTTATTTTTTTGTCTGTCCGCTGTTTTCAACGGGAAGTGCGCCCTCGTCAAGATATGCGTCGATCGCACCCTTGAGTATTTCGAGCGCCTGCTGTACCGATTTTGCCTCTACCTGCGCGCCCGCCGCGTCGTAATGCCCGCCGCCTCGCAGCTGTTCGAGAATAAGCTGTACGTTTATATCCCCGGTGCTTCGCGCAGAGATATGAACGACCTCGCCGATCCGTATCAGCGCAAACGAAGCCCTCACTCCGTCTACGGAAAGAAGCTTATCCGCAGATTTCGCCGCCGCTACGCGGTCGGCGTTTTCGCCTTCGCCGTCTCCGAGCGCGATAGCTATCACGCTGCGGTAAATAACGACGTTTGTGCGGAATTTCGCCTCGCGGATATAATCCTCAAGCGGCGTTTTGAAGAATTTGAGCGCCTCCGTCGGATTCGCGCCGCGGTCGCGCAGATAAAGCGCAGCCGAGAATGTGCGCACTCCCGTATTTACCGTAAACTGCTTGGTGTCGAGGATAATTCCCGCAAGCATCATCTTCGCCTCGCGCTGCATATTGAGCCCCGCGGGAAGCACCTGTTCGAGCATCTCCGCGACAAGCTCACATGCCGCGGAAGCCGAAGGCTCGATATACGCGATCTTCGGTTCGCGTTCGAATTCCGCCGTCTTTCTGTGGTGGTCGATTATAACCGTATCCGTACAGCTTTTGGCAAGCTCCGGAGATTCGAAAAGCGCGGCATTGTTTACATCGACAATAATTAGAAGGGTCTGCGTGGTAACGAGATCGAGCGCACTGGCGCTGTCAACGAATACGCCGCGATACTCAGGCAGTGAAGCAAACTCTTCCCTGCACTCGTCGAGGCTCGGATCACCGAAATCGGTCACGATATTCACGGGAACCTCCGCAAACATCGCAAGCCGGCACACGCCGACACACGCGCCGAACGCATCGAAATCGGCAAACTTGTGACCCATTATTATCACGTTCGATGCGCGCGACATATACATGAGAAGCTCGCTCGATATAACTCGCGCGCGCACCTTGGTCCGGCGCTGTACCGTTTTCGTCCGTCCGCCGTAATACTCCGTCGCCGCCTCGCCGCGGACGACGACCTGATCTCCTCCGCGCTGAAGAGCCGTTTCAAGTGCGTTCGCCGCCGCTCGCTCACGCTCGGCAAAGCTTCCCGAAATATTCGATATGCCCATCGACACCGTGATCGGGACGGCGCCGCCGCCGACATGAATATCCCTCACGCGGTCGAGTATGTCGAACTTTTTCGCAATGCATTCGTCAAGCTGCTCCGCGGTGAATATCATAAGATACTTGTCGCGCTCATATTCCTTGAGAATGCCGCCGCATTCCTGCGCCCATTGGGACAGGATCGACGCTACCTGAGACGAGCACTCGCGGAATCTGTCCTGCTCGTACTGCCGTATCTCCTCGAGGTTATCTACAATTATATGTGCGACCGCAAGTTCATTTTTGGCAACTGACTTATATAGCTCCGTAAGCTCGGTCGTGTCCGTCATCGTGAATATGCAGAACGTCTTTTCGTTGACACGCACACGCATGCCGCGCACGCGCATTGTCCGTCCCGCAACGCTTACATTAAGTCCGTTCTCGCTCTCGTCCTGAAGCACCTCGCCCATCGCAACTCCGAGGAGCTTGTCAAAGCGCACTCCGAATACGCTCTGACCGTCTTCGGCAAGTGTCGAAGACGCTTTGTTGTGCCATATGACCTTGGCATCCTTCTCATCGCATATGATCACGGGGGAATTCATATTCTGCACGGTATCGCGCAGTACTCCGCCGAGCACAGACATAATGACGTTGCTGCCCGCGGATTTTGTCCGTATCTTTTTCAGAATGATGAGCACCGACGCGCACACGGCGATATAAATAGCCGAGAAAAACAAGGAAAGCCAAAGGGGATCGTACGATGTAAAGCGGACGCACATCCCCGCAAGAAGCATAAACACCACGGCAAGAGCCGCAAGCACGGATATACCGAAGGTGCGCGAACCGTATACGGTGTCTTCCGTATTTTTTTTCATAAGTACTCCTTTTGAGGCTGTGCCTACTGATTATTCGTCTTTGATTTTACAAAATCGGATATGACCGCCACAACTCCGGCTGCCGCAAACGCATACACCGCCACCGCCGGCACTATAAGAGAAATAAGTATGCATATAACGAGAATTACAGCGCGGTGTATACCGCCGGAGCGTCCGGACGTGCTCCAGAGTCTGCCGAATCCGACGACGATAAGCGCGGGGCAGAGTGCCGTGCCGAGATTCTGCGAAACATATCCGACCACAGTTCCTCCCGCCGCAAGCGAAAGCGCGAAGGATATCACCGCGAGGATCGCATACGAAAACGGAAGAACGATATTCCTCGGAGAAGGATAGACCTCTGCAGGGCATGAGAAAACCTTTATTGCGAGGCGCGATAAAAGCGACGTGACATACCCGAGTATCTCTATTGCGACCGCCGCAATCCCGGGAAGAACGAGCAGCATCGACGACGCATATTTTTCCGCCGAAACGGATTCGAGAAGTGCCGACACGGTACCCGTCGTATCATTTTCGGCAAGTGCCGCAAATGTTTCCGAAACATATTCGGTGAAGCGGTCGGCGAAAGCCGCCGTTCCGTTTGAAATTCCGCCGTAGTAAACGGTGCAGCAGATGCAGTATGCCGCAGCGGCGATCACCGCATACGAGATCACGACCGAAAGGACGTGCGAAAGCGCGCTGCGGTGAGTGCGCATAACAAGCCCGAGCACGATGCCCGAGAGGACAAGCGCGGCAAGTATCACGCCGACGGGAACGCTTTTCCAAATAAGCATGGCTGCGGCGATTCCGGGAAGCGGCACGGCGAAGCAAAGCGGATTTCTCCACGATGCGACAAGCACGCCCGTCATCGCCGTTACCGCGGCAAGCGAAACAAATCCGAGATACGGAAAGAGCACACAGAAAAGCACGGTAAACAAAGCTATACCGCAAACGCCCGGCAGACCGAATTCCTTTTTGTCTCCGTTTTCCGTCATACGCACTCCTCCTTTTTATTATAATTCCCCGAGCGGCGCATAAAAAACACGCTCACGCGAAATCAGCCCGAAAAATCCGAGTCCGTTATGTTATTGTATCATATCCGTGCGGATTTGTAAAGTTTCCGAGGCAAATAATTCCCCTGCGATATTGCATAAATCTCTCATTCGGTATATAATTAGTATTGCATCAACTTGATCGGAGGTGTCTGTTTTGAAAGGCATTGAACTGCTTTCGTCAATAGAAGGAAAAACCGTAACGCTCGTAGGCGCGGGCGTATCGAATATGCCGCTTGCGGCTTTTCTCGCGGAGCGCGGCGCGCGTCTCACCGTCCGCGACAGGAAATCAGAAGAACAGCTCGGCGAGCGCGCCGAAAAGCTCCGTGCGCTCGGCGCCCGTCTTATTCTCGGTGAAGATTATCTCTGCGGGATAGACGAGGAAATAATCTTCCGTTCGCCGGGATTCCGTCCCGATCTTCCCGAATTCGCCGACGCCGTCGCGCGCGGAAGCATACTCACAAGCGAAATCAAGCTTTTTCTCGAGTGCTGTCCCTGCCCCGTCGCCGCAATAACCGGAAGCGACGGCAAAAGCACAACGACCACCGTCACATCGAAAATTTTCGAAAAGGCGTTTGAAGGGACCGCACGCCGTTCCTTCCTCGGCGGAAACATAGGCGAGCCGCTTCTCCACCGCATAGATTCGATATCGCCGGACGACCGCGTTTCCGCGGAGCTTTCAAGCTTTCAGCTCATGGATGTGGACTGTCCCGTTGACTGCGCGGTGATCACCAACATAACGCCGAACCATCTCAATTGGCACACGGGAATGAACGAATACATAGCGGCAAAGGCGCGCCTTCTCACTCATGCGCACCGCGCGGTGCTGAATTACGGAAACGACATAACCCGAGGTCTCGGGCAGAAGTGTGCCTGCCCCGTCACATATTTTTCGAGAAACCCGATCCCCGTCGGATCGCTTCGCCCGGGCGACAGCGCGATCTTCCCGAAGGACGGCGTAATAACGATGTTTACGGACGGAAAGGAGATCCCCGTGCTTCGTCTTTCCGACATACTCCTTCCGGGACTTCACAACGCCGAAAACTACATGGCGGCGATCGCGGCATCGTGGGGCGTAGCCTCCCCCGGGGATGCGGACGGCGTAGCCCGCACGTTCGGCGGAGTGGCGCACCGTCTGCAGCTCATCAGAGAGAAGGACGGTGTATACTTCTACAACAGCTCGATCGACTCGTCTCCGACGAGAACCGCCGCCGCGCTTGATGCGCTCGGCAGCCGCCCGATCGTCCTGGTCTGCGGTGGATACGACAAGAAGATTCCGTACGAGCCTCTCGCCGACGCGATATTCGCGCATCCGAACGTGCGCGCGGTATTCACGACCGGGCAGACGGGGCCGCGAATTGCGGAGCTTATCAGGAATCACGAAAAATACGCGGATTCCGGTCTCACGCTGAGTGAAAATCCTTCGTTCGACGAAACGGCAGCGCAGGCGGCATCATTCGCGGTATCCGGAGACTGCGTTCTTCTCTCGCCCGCATCGGCAAGCTTCGATGCGTTCGAGAATTTCGAGCAGCGCGGAAATCACTTTGCCGATCTCGTCCGCGCTCTGTAAAAAAGCGCATATCCGCCGCGCTGCGCGGACACACGGCATATCAAAAAGGGAGGATCTCTCGATCCTCCCTTTTATTTGTCTTGCGGATTTTATGCAAATGTAAAATGTCACACGGAGATACCGACAACGCCGGTATATCAGTCCTCGGTTAAGTACTTATCCGGCATGGGGCGCTGAACCTCGCCCTTCGGGAGCTCGTCACGCCAATCCGCCCAATCGAGCCATGCCGCATCCTCAAGATTGTCCGATATGCTGCTTTTGAAGATCGTAAAGTTCTTTATGTTTATGCCGTATTTCGTCATTCTTTCGATTATGAGATCATAACGCCGCGAAAGCTCCGCCAAACGTTCGGTGTCATTGTTGTCATAGGCTTTGAAATACGATGAGTAGATTCCCTCATAATACATATGGCAGGTAAAAAGCTCGCATTTTTTGAGCTGTGCCTCATCGGCGGCCATGTCCTCGGCCTTTTCGAGAAGATATGTTGTATATTCAAATTGCTCCTCGATGTATGCGGTGTCATAACGGCTGTATCTGAACGGATCGTTGGCGTGATGTTTAAGATAGATAATATGTGAGCCCAGACAGTTTAGGCTCCAACATTTCCAACACTGACCGACGAGATCCTGCGACTTTTGCCAGATATCGATGTATTCGCGGATGTAGCCCCATCCGTCGCCGAATTCGTTTCTGAGAAGACGGTCGATCGCCTCCTCGTATTCTTCACGTGTCATGTCGGGATTCCAGTTCATCTCTACGTTGAGCTGAGCCAGAAGATAAAGCATACCGAGTCCCTCGGTCTCGCACTCGATCATCATGCCTTTGGCACCGCACTCCTGTATGAATTTCATATCGTCATAAAATGTTTCAAAGATCGTATACTGCTGAAGAGTGAGATCAAGAGCGTAATACCAGACATAAATGTTATCCGAAAGTTCGCACCAGCCGCGAAGCCATGATGCAAAATCGTCATTTAAGTCTATCCGGATTTCGCGGTCATCATGGCATTCTTTTCCGTCAAGCGCGTGTGCGGAGCACGAATAATCTGTACAAAAGGTAACGTAAACCCTTTCACTCGGCCGGGTCACACACGGCTTATTGCTGCCGGCATAAGCATAGCACTTATATATTATCCCTTCACATCCGGCGCGTGTGTCCATTTCCTCGACGAGAGCATTCATCCAGCGGATAACCGGTCCGGAAATTGCTCCGTTTTCACGCCGTACGAGTTCGAGGCATCGTTTACATGCGCAGTATGCACCTGAGTCGGACTGTGCCACATCCAAAGCCTGAAGTTCTTTGCCGAGGCGCCATCCGTTGAGCTTGAGGTGATTTATGTATTCTTCAACATTATCGCATACATAGTAAAATGTTTCTTCATCCGTATAACATATCTGACTCAAACCGTTGGTTTCGAGAAGGTGATCTGCATGGTGCGCCTCGTCGATGTAGCCGTAGGAGTAGTTCACGTCTCCTCTTACATAGTTGTGCGGCGCGCGACCGTCGTTGACAAATCCGGCTCTCCAATGACGCGGGAAGCAGTAGTCGAACGCGGGAACCTCGGTCACGTCGGTATCGGCGGAAATATCGACAAGTGCGGACTCCTGAAGATGGCTGTTTCCGTAAACGAGATTGTCCCAGCCGCACTCATTCCGGAGGAATCGGTACACGCCGTACATACAGCCGCGCTTTACCGCGCCCTCGATGACAAATCGCTTGCCCTCGAAGAAATAGCGAAATCCGTCATCGCGCAGCTCCGCATTGTCGGTAAAGCGGAATTCTATCGCGCGTTCGCGGTCCGTGATCCCCTCGGATACGGGAAGATCGGCGCCGCACGCCTTCTTCACGAGCGCTTTCATATCCTCGACGGCGAGCATCATATTCTCGTTGTGCTCCGCCGGGTACTCGATCGCGTATTCGGAGATGTCCGCGCCCGCGAGGCGGAATTCGTCGATGCGGTACCCTTCGTGGTACGCGATATCGACAACGGTTCGTCCCGCTTCGACCTCGTTTGCGTATTTGCGAACGGCAAACGAAAGCGCGGATGCATTCTTTCCCGCGATCACCGCGGAAGCTCCGTCGGTGCGGATAACGTACCCGTCGTTCTCGAAGTTCGAGAGATCGACGCCGACCGTGTTGCCGATCGCAAGATAGACGTCGTTTTCAAGCGAATCTCCGAGGCGGGTCGTGAGATACCGGGCGCTCTCCTCGGCTTCCGAGGACGAAACCGTGATCTTCGGTGAATAATTTTTCACCGGGGTCTGTGCGCACGACGCGAGAGCTGACGCGGCGATCACGCAGCACAGCGCGAGGGAGATGATTTTCTTCATTCGTCGTTTTCCTTTCCATGAATATATTGATCTGCGAGCAAAAATGCAGGCAGTGTTATTTTCTTTCACGAGCCGCAACGTGTCACTCCGCGTCCGCGTACTTCTCGGGAGCCGGACGCTGAGTCTCGCCCTTCGGGAGCTCGTCACGCCAATCCGCCCAATCGAGCCATGCCGATTCTTCAAGCGTTCTGCGGATCGACATATGCGACCAATTGAGGTCGCTCGTGCTCGGTCCGTAGGTGTCGAGAACCTTTATCATCCTGTTATATCGCTCGTCGAGCACCGCCATGCGCGCGGTGTCGCCCTCGTCGTATTCCTTAAAATACGAGGACACGCATCCCTCGTAGATCATGTGAACCGTGAGCAGCTCGGCGTTGCGCTGCTGACGCGCGTTCAGCGCAAGGCTGACCGCCTTATCGAGAAGCCATACCGAAGTGTCAAACTTCTCGGCGAGAAAATCGCTGTCGTAACGGTCTCTTGCCTCAAGCGTCATGTATCCCCAGCAGTTCCAGCAGTGACCCGCAATATCCTGCGACTTGTTCCAAATGCCGTCGATATATTCGCGAACGTATGCCCAGCCTTCGCCGTAATCCTCCTCGAGAACCTCGTCGAACGCCTTGTCAAACTCTTCTTCGGTCATATCGGGGTACCAGTTCATTTTATAGACGAGCTCCGCCAAGGTGTGGTGCATGCCGAGCCCGTGCGTCTCCTCCTGTATGAGAAGCCCGCGAACACCGCACTCCCCGAAGAACATCACATCGTCGTATATTATGTCAAGCATCGTATACGCCTGCACATGATTTGCAAGAGAGTAATACCATATAACGATATTGTCGGAGAGAGCGCACCATTCGCGCACCCATGTTGCCCATACGTCATTGTTTATGATCGGCAGGTCGGTAACTGCGTAGAGATCGGACTTTTCGCT
>OLPR01002893.1_pt1 | contig 12137 bp, 15 predicted proteins | sample 1672761 | NCBI WGS metagenome assembly OLPR01 (sample SAMEA3136721, study PRJEB25190) | human gut metagenome | biome: human gut; feature: human-associated habitat; material: faeces | place: Austria | collected 2013 | reverse complement strand
CAGCCCACGGAAGCGCCCAGTGTGCAGCCCACGGTGGCCCCGGACGTGACCGTAGCGCCCACCGCCAGGGCGGAAGCGGCGGCCACCCCCGCCCCCACTGAGGAGCCCGTGTATGAGGAAGTGCCTGCGGAAGAGCCTGTGCACGGAGTAAAGGCCGAGGACAAGATTCCCATGGTGGAAACCCTGAGCACCGTGGCGGAAGCACTGGAGACCGAGGAGGCTCAGGTGACCATTGCCAACGTGGAAAAGATCGTGACCCCCGAAGAGAAGGCGGCGCTGGATCAGCTGCCTCTGCGGGAGCAGATGCTGACGGTGCTGTGCGCCATCGGCTTTGAAGAGCAGGTGACGGAAGCGCTGGCGGGAGAGGGCGTGAGCCTGTCTGAGGAAGCGGAAGCGCTGAAGGAGCAGATTCTGGCCCGCATCGACGCCATGAACGAGGAAGAAAAGGCTGCTTTCCAGCAGATGCTGGAAGAGAATTTCCCCGTGGAGACGGTGGAAATGGATGGCATGGAATACCGGTTCTTCGTGTTCGAGGTGGAAATCGAAACCGAAGAAGGCCTGCGCAGGGAGCGGTACGGCTTCCGGGAGGAAGCCGGCGCGTGGATTTTCGTGAAGCTCAGCGTGGCGGAAACGGCAAAATAAGACCCGGAAACATCGGCCCCGGCGGAGCAATCTGCCGGGGCATTTTTGCTCTTTACGCGGCGAGAGAAATCATGTATAATAATGAGAAGAAGGACAGGGCGAAGGCCCTTTAGAAATGCGAGGGAAAGAATATGGCACGTGGATTCCAGGGAATGCCCGGTGGAAATATGCAGGCGATGGCGCGGCAGGCGCAGAAACTTCAGCAGAAAATGATGGAGACTCAGGCGGAATTGGAGGCCCGGGAATACGAGGCTTCCGCCGGCGGCGGCGTGGTGACGGCCAAGGTAAACGGCAAGCGGGAGCTGCTGGCGTTGAGCATCAAGCCCGAAGCGGTGGATCCGGAGGACGTGGAAATGCTGGAGGACACCGTGATGGCGGCGGTGAACGAAGCGCTGCGGCTGGCGGCGGAAACTACGGAAAAGGAAATGGGCAAGCTCACCGGCGGCTTCAACATCCCCGGTTTGTTCTGATATGGCAGAGGTAGAGGCAATTTCCAAATTGGTGAACCAGTTATCCAAGCTGCCCGGCGTGGGCAGAAAAACCGCCCAGCGGCTGGCGTATCACATTCTGGCCATGCCGGAGGAGCAGGTGCGGGAATTGGCGGTAGCCATTTTCAACGGGAAAAAGCAGGTGCATCTTTGCCCGGTATGCGGCAATTACACGGACGTGGACCCCTGTCCCATCTGTTCCGATCCCAACCGGCGGCATGATATTATCTGCGTGGTGAAGGATCCCAGGGATGTGAACGCCATTCAGCGCACCCACGATTACGACGGGCTGTATCACGTGCTCCACGGGGTGATTTCTCCCATGGACGGCGTGGGCCCGGACGACATACGCATTGCGGAACTGATGAACCGGCTGGCGGACGGCAGCGTGAAGGAAGTGGTGCTGGCCACCAATCCGGACGTGGAAGGGGAGGCCACCGCGGCCTATCTTTCCCGGCTGATCAAGCCCATGGGCGTGAAGGTGACCCGCATTGCCCACGGCGTGCCCGTAGGCGGCGAATTGGAATACACCGACGAGGTGACCCTTTCCCGCGCCTTTGAAGGACGGCGGGAAATATAACGAAAAATCGCTTCTGGGCATTTGTTCCAGAGGCGATTTTTTGCAGGAAAGGATGAGAGATATGTTGGATTTTCCCATTGTGGATTCCCATTTGCACATATGGGATTTGAACCGGCTGCGGTATCCGTGGCTGGATCAGATTCCCGAGCTGAATAAAACCTGTCTGATGAAGGAGTTCGACGCGGCCCGGGGGCCGTATGCGGTGGACAAAATCGTGTTTATGCAGGCGGAGTGTTCCCATGGGCAGTACATGGACGAGGTGCAATTCGTGGAAGAAGTCGCCCGGGAGGATGCCCGGCTGAAGGCCATCGTCGCCTGGGCCCCCATGGAGGTGGAGGGGGAAAACCTGCGGGCGCTGGAACAGCTGGCCGGCCGGCCCCTGGTAAAGGGCATTCGGCGACTGATTCAGACGGAGGATTCCGGAAGCTTCTGTCGGATTCCGGCGCTGATCCAGGCCCTGCGGCGGCTGCCGGAATTGGGGCTGACCTTTGATCTGGGCATTCACACCGGGCAATTTTACGACGTTGTGCGCCTGGCGGAGGCCTGCCCGGAGACGAGGTTTGTGGTGGATCATCTGGGCAAGCCGGACATTCGCGGGGGCAGGCTGGCGGAATGGAAGGACGAGATGCGCACCATCTGCCAATGCGAAAACGTCTGGTGCAAGGTTTCCAGCCTGGCCACGGAGGCGGATCACCACCACTGGACGCTGGAGGAAGTGCGGCCGTATGCGGAATGGGCCTTCGAATGCTTCGGCTTCCGGCGGGTGATGTTCGGCGGCGACTGGCCCGTCTCTTCTCAGGCGGCCAGCTATCCTATCTGCGTGGAGACGCTGCTGACGATTCTGCAGGGGGCGACAGAGGCGGAAAAGCGGGCGTTTTTCCGGGAAAACGCGGAACAGTTTTACGGCATATAAAAATAAGAACGCGGCATACGAAAGCCCGACCTGTGCGGATGGTCACAGGTCGGGCAACTGTTTTTTATACATGCCGTATCATTGCGGCGCTGCGGAAGGTCAGATCAGGGACTTGAGGGCCTGGCGGCAGTCGTCTGCGTCCAGAACGCCCAGGATTGCGTTCATCATGCGGTAGGCCACGTCGCCGGGATGATCGGGGCTGAGGTAGCCGTCCATCTGCACGTAGACGGTGTTGTCAGATTCATCGAAGGTGAATTTGACGTATTTATACTGGTGGTTCAGCTGATTCAGGGTACTGAGCACGTAATTGGTGCCGGCGGAAGCGGTGAGCAGATTCCAGCCGCGGATATAGACAGCGTCGCTGTCCTTGCTGAAGAAGACGTTCAGGACGATGGAGTCGTAATCGTCATCGGAGAAGGAGACGCGGATGTTTTCGTCCGTATCGTCGTCAATGCCTTTGTAGGAGTACTTCAGGTCGTTAGCTTCCAGAACGGCCACGAAATCTTTGGTGGCGGCGTACTGGGGCTTAGAATCCTCCGCCAGGGCGGCGCAGGAGAGGCAGAGCAGGGCCAGGATCAAAAGCAGGGCGATTTTGCGGGAAAGAGAACGGATACGCAAGAAGATCATCCTTTCTATATGATAGATTTCCATATTTATTGTACATAATGTGCGATATTATGTCAAGAACCGTTAGACGCGATGATAGGGAATCAGGCCGTGAAAGCGGGTGCGCCGGGGGGTGGAATCCAGATCGATCTGCCCGCCGTACTGCTCCAGAATTTCCTGAACGATGGACAGGCCCATGCCCCGGCCGGGGCCCTTGGTGGAAAAGCCCCGCTGGAACAGGGAATCCTGAATTTCTTCCGGCACCGGCGCACCATTGTTTTCCACGGCGAAGTGGAAGCCCTTTACATCTTCCCACAGGGCGACTTGAATGGTCTTCAGCTCCCTGCCGGCGGGAGCGTCCAGGGCGTTGTCGATGAGATTGCCCAAAATGCGGCACATTTCCCAGCCGGGCACGGGGCAGGCCTTCCAATCGGAACGGATGTCCGTGAGAAAGGGGACATTTTTCTCCTGACAGGCGGCGGATTTGGCGGCCAGCAGGGCGTTTACCGCGGGGCTGGCGGTTTTCAGGGAACGCCCGGCGCTGCGGACGCTGGTGTACAGCCGGTCCATATATTCCAGGGCGGCGGGTCGGTCCTCCAGCTCGGTCAGGGAATAAATGACCTGAATGTGATTCATGAAATCGTGCCGCTGGGCCCGGAGGGTACCGTTCAGGGCCTCCAGCTGGCGATAGGCGTCCTCCAGCATTTGCCGCTGGCGGGCGGAATTCCGGGCGGAATAGGCGTCGCGAATATCCAGCACCGCGCCCCAGGAAACCACCAGCGCCGTGACGTAAATCAGAATCCGTTCCACCCGTCCGGAAAGGTTGAAGCTGCCGGAAAGGGCGGCGTACAGGGCGATGCCCAGAGCCGCGACGATCTGAAAGGCGTTGATGATGATGGCATAGCGGGTGATTTTCTTAAAATTCAGCTCACGGTGGGCCTTTTTTCGGAAGAAGAATAGATTCATCACAAAAGTTGCTTCCTCCACATCAAAACTTTATCTTGCCATGCTATGATACCATTATAACACCGGACGGGTGTGGATTCAACGGAGGCGAGAAATGTGAAAAACAAAAAGACCAGAAGGCTGGCTGTGGGCGGACTGATGGCGGCGTTGATTGCCGCGCTGACGGCGTATGTGCGCATTTCCATTCCCGGGGGATACCTGAATCCCGGCGACGCGGCCGTGGCCATGGCCGGCGTGCTGCTGGGTCCTTACGCGGCCATTCCGGCGGCGGTGGGCTCCGGCCTGGCGGATCTGCTGGGCTATCCCCAGTATGCGATTTTTACCTTTATCATCAAGGGCTGCATGGGCCTGATCGTGGGCTGGGGCTGCAAAAGCGGCAAACTGAACCTGAAATCGCTGCTTTCTCTGCTGGCGGCGGATGTGGTGCTGGTGGGCGGTTACTTCCTTACCGATCTATTGCTGGGAGATATTGGCATGGCGGTGGCGGACCTGCCCTGGAACGCGCTGCAGGCGGCCATTCTGCTGGTGGCGGGCATTGCGTGCCTGGTCACGGGACTGAAGCGCGTGATGCAGAAAATCGGCGAAGCATAATTTTTATCGCATATTTGAAAGGGGTCTGCGCTGAAAAGGAGCGCGGGCCCTTTTGATCTACTTTGGATCAAGCCCGCCGGAGCATTTTGAACATGCCGGGGCCGTCCCAGGCGCAGGGGCGTTCCTCAAAGCCCTGCCGGCGGTAAAAGTCCACGGCCGTCGGCGTGCTGATGAGTTCCAGACTCACCGCCCAGCCCTGAGGAATGCCGGACAGAATGGCCTCCTGCGCCGCATGCAAAAGCGCCCTGCCTACGCCCTGCCCCTGACAGGCGGGCAACACGGCGAAGTCCTTCAGATAAAAGCTCATGCCGCCGTCCCCCAGCAACCGCACCATACCCACGGGCGCGCCGGCAATGGAGGCGGTGAAGGCCGCCCAGGTGTGGGCAAGGGCTCGTTCCACCTGCGCCCGGCAGGGGGCTTCCCAGCCCACGGCGGAATACAGCGACAGAAACAGATCGGCGGTCAGGGTGTTTCGGGAAATCTGGATTTCGGGACGCATGGGATTCCTCCAAAATAAAGCGTGCGTTTTAGAACGTCAAATTTAGCATATCGGCCTTTTCCGGAAATGTCAAGCGGGAAGGGCTGAATTATTTTTGGAAGAAAAGGGCCCGGAGCGTTGACAAAGGGACGTCGGTCGATTATAATATGAAAACGAATTTGGAATTCGATTTCATATTGAGGAGTGAAGCGCATGAAAAAGGGAATCGCGCTGATGATAGTATTGATGCTGACGGCGGCGGCGCTGGCGGGCTGTGCGGCCATAGGAGAGACGGCAAACCAGGCCGGGCTGCAGATTGTGGCCACGAATTTTCCCTGCTATGACTTTGCCCGGGCCGTGGCGGGAGACCGGGCTCAGGTGACCATGCTGCTGAAGCCCGGCAGCGAAGTGCACAGCTATGAGCCCGCGCCTTCGGACGTGGTGGCGGTGATGGACGCGGATCTGTTCCTCTACATTGGCGGCGAAAGCGACAGCTGGGTGGAGGAGATTCTGGATTCCATGGGCCAGGAGGCCCCCGAGACCCTGCGGATGATGGAATGCGTGGAGATATTGGCGGAAGAGGACGTGGCGGAAATGGAAGGGGGTCAGGAGGCCCACAACCACGCCCACGCAGCGGAAACCGAATATGACGAGCACATCTGGACCAGCCCGGTCAACGCCATGGAGATGGTGCAGGCGGTGGTGGAGAAGCTCTGCGCCGTGGATCCGGCCGGGGCGGAGATTTATCGCGCCAATGGCGAGGACTATATCGCCCAGATTCGCGGCCTGGACGAGGAATTTGCGGAGGCAGTGGCAAACGGAAAGCGGAAGGAACTGGTCTTCGGCGACAGGTTTCCGTTTCTGTATTTCGCCCGGCGATACGGCCTGACCTGCTACGCGGCGTTTCCCGGCTGCGCGGAGGAAACGGAGCCCAGCGCCAAGACCATGCTGTTTCTCATGGACAAGGTGACCGGGGACGGCATTCCCGCGGTATATACCATCGAGCTGTCCACGGGCAATGTGGCCAGGGCGCTGGCGGAGGAAACCGGCGCGGAGGTATTGCAGCTGCACTCCATGCAGAACGTCACCGCCGAGGAATTTTCCGGGGGAGAAACCTATGTTTCCCTGATGCAGAAAAATCTGGAAGCGCTGAAGGAAGGGCTGAAATAATGCGCGGCGAATACAACACCCGACAGAAGCGGGACATGCTGGCGTTTCTGACCAACAACAATCTGAAGCATTACACATTGGACGAACTGACCCAGGCCATGCACGAAGAGGGCATTTCCGCGGGGAAGACCACGGTGTATCGATTTGTGGAAACCCTGGCGGAACAGGGCCGGGTGCGGAAATATCAGAACGGCAGTGAATCCTTTTACCAATATATCGAAGACGACGCCGGATGCGGGACGCATCTGCACCTGATGTGCCGGGAATGCGGCGCGTTGTATCATGTGGACTGCGAACTGGTGGGGGAACTGATCCACCACGTGCGGGACGAGCACAATTTCATTCTGGACGTGCGGCGGACGGTGCTGGTGGGCGTTTGCGGCGAATGCGCCGGGCGCAGAGAGGAAGGTCAGAATGGCGCTGATTCGGCTGAATAACGCCACGGTCAGCTATGAAGGCGACCTGGCGGCGGAAAACGTGAGCTTTTCCGTGGAAAAAGGGGATTATCTGGTGATCCTGGGAGAAAACGGCAGCGGCAAAAGCACGGTGATGAAGGCCATGCTGGGGCTGGTGAAGCTGAAGAGCGGCGAAGTGATTCATTCGGACGGGCTGAAGAAAAACGGCGTGGGCTATCTGCCCCAGCAGACCCGGATTCAGCGGGATTTCCCGGCTTCGGTGGAAGAAGTGGTGCAGTCCGGGGTGGTAAACCGGCTGGGACGGCGGCTGTTCCCGGGTCGGGAGGAGAAACAGCGGGCTCGCCAGCAGATGGAGCGGCTGGAAATCTGGGAGATGCGCAAAAGGCCCTATCGCGCCCTTTCCGGCGGCCAGCAGCAGCGGGTGCTGCTGGCCCGGGCTCTGTGCGCGACGGACAGTCTGCTTTTGCTGGACGAGCCGGTGACGGGCCTGGACCCGGAGACCACGGCGGAAATGTACGAAATCATTCGCAATATCAACCGGCAGGGCGTGGCCATCGTGACGGTATCTCACGACGTGGGCCAGGCGCTGCGGGACGCGAAGCACGTATTGGTCATGGAGCGCACGGTGCGCTTTTACGGCGAGACCGAAGCCTACGAGGCCTGGAGGCGGGAAAATGGATAAAGCGCAAAAAAGGCGTTTTCGCCCGGAAGGGTTGCTGCTGGGGGCGCTGGCCCTGCTGGCGGCGGTGCTTTGCATCGTGTATTTTCGACAGATCGCCCAGGCGGTGGGGCTATTTGCGGACTATCTTTCCCGGGGATTCATCCGGCGGGCGCTGGTGGCGGGACTTTCCGTTTCCCTGTGCGCGGCGCTGCTGGGGGTCTGCCTGGTATTGAAGCGCTATTCCCTGATCGGCGACGGGCTCTCCCACGTGGGCTTTGGGGCGCTGGCGGTGGCCATGTCGTTGGGGTATGTGGCGCAGAGCAACCCATTCTATGGCCTGTGCCGGGGTATATCGGCCCATCCCGTGGCCTTTACCACGGTGGTGGTGATGGTGCTGGCCATATTGCTATTGCGCATCAACGGATCCTCCCGCATCAAGGGCGACGCGGCCATTGCCCTTCTGTCCACGGGGGCGCTGGCGCTGGGCGTGATCGTCATTTCCACCACGGAGGGCATGAACATCGATATTTCCAATTACATGTTCGGGTCCATCCTTTCCGTGGGGAAGGGGGACGTGTGGTTTGCCCTGGGCATGTGCGCGGTGGTGGCGGCGGCCTTTGTGCTGAGCTATCCCCGGCTGTTTGCGGTGACCTTTGACGAAACCTTCGCCCGCTCCGGGGGCGTTCCCGCCGGGGCGTACAACCTGCTGCTGGCGGTGTTGACGGCGGTGACGGTGGTTATGGGCATGCGGCTGATGGGCACCATGCTGATCTCCAGCCTGATCATCTTTCCGGCGCTGACGGCCATGCGGGTGTTTTCCCGGTTCCGGCAGGTGGTGGTCTGCGCGGCGGTGGTTTCCACGGTCTGCTTCCTGGTGGGGCTGATGCTTTCCTGCGTGTATTCCCTGCCCACGGGAGCGGCGGTGGTGGGAGTAAACGTGCTCGCCTTCGGGCTGTTTACCCTGATCGGCCGGGCGCGGGGCGCCAGATAGGCGGGAAATTTGTAATATTTGAGAAAACCGGTTGCAAGACGGGCCGCGGCGTGCTATAATAGATAAGCAAAGCAGAAGCAAGCACTTCTCACCGCGCGGCAATGCCAGCGCCGGTTTTTGAAAAACGAGCCCTCAGTGGGTTCGCAGGTGAGCGGTGCTGCGTGTGCCGCTCATTTTTTGTGCTGAACAAAGTATTTGGAGGTGTATCCGCATTAACGATCTGATGATTAATGAGGAGATCCGCGACCGCGAAGTGCGCGTTGTGGGTCAGGATGGCGCTCAGCTGGGCATCATGCCCACTCGGCAGGCGCTGGAGCTGGCGGAGGAAAAGCAGCTTGACTTGGTCAAGATCGCGCCCACCGCAAGGCCGCCGGTGTGCAAGCTGATGGACTATGGCAAGTACAGATTTGAACAGTCCAAGAAGGAACGCGAGATCCGCAAAAATCAGAAGGTCATCGAGATTAAGGAAGTGCGGCTCTCCGCCACCATCGAAGACCATGACGTGGACGTCAAGTACAAGGCCGCGGTCAAGTTCCTGCAAAGCGGCAATAAGGTGAAGGTCACCATCCGCTTCCGCGGACGGCAGATCACCCATTCCGAAATCGGCCGGGAGGTAATGGACGATTTCGCGGAGAAGATCAAGGAGTTCGGAATCATTGAGCGCCGCCCGCTGATTGAGGGCCGCAACATGACGATGATAATTGCACCGCGCGAGGAGAAATAACCGCGCACCATGCGAAAGGAGGAAAATCCCCATGCCCAAACAGAAAACCCATAAGGGCGCCGCAAAGCGCTTTAGTGTGACCAAGTCCGGCAAGGTGAAGCGCGCTCAGGCTTTCAAGCGTCACATCCTGACCAAGAAGCCCACCAAGCGTACCCGTAACCTGCGCAAGGCCGCGTACCTCAACAACACCGAAGGCAAGACCATGAAAAAGCTGATTCCCTACAAGTAAGGAGGCGAAGAAAGAATGGCAAGGATTAAGCGTGCAGTTAACGCACAGAAAAAGCGTCGCAAGATGATGAAGCTGGCCAAGGGTTACTTTGGCGCAAAGGGCAAGCAGTATCGTGCAGCAAGCGAACAGGTTCGCCGTTCCCTTCGCTACGCATACATCGGCCGCAAGCTGAAGAAGCGCAATTATCGTTCCCTGTGGATCGCCCGTATCAACGCCGCGGCCCGCATCAACGACATGAGCTACTCCAAGCTGATCAACGGTCTGAAGGTCGCCGGCATCGAGATCAACCGCAAGGTGCTCTCCGAGCTGGCCATCGAGGATCCCAAGGCGTTCACCGCCCTGTGCGAGAAGGCCAAGGCCGCGAAGTAAGCTTCGTTTGTATGACAAACCCCCGTCGATTTCGGCGGGGGTTTTGCGTCGTTTATCGGATACAGCAATCCAATTGCCGCCAGACGGCGTTCAGGCCTTCCCGGCTGAGCACCGGATTCCGGCAAAAAATTTCCCCTTTTTGAAAAGGGGAAAGCGTTGGCGGGTCAGTTCTCCTGCTTGCGCAGGCCGGCGATTTCGCTGACAGGCAGGGAGAGGACGATGGCTCCGGCCTTGGAATCTGGGCCGGCCAGCTTCAGGATGGACTGCATAATGGCGGCCTTCTGGGGACGATAGGCCACGATCATGACCACTTCCTTTTCCTGGGCGATGGAGACGTTGAAAAACTTTTTGGCGTTTTCCTGGCCCACGCCCTTGCCGTGAATGACGGTGCCGCCGGTAGCGCCTGCGGCCCGGGCGGCGTCCATTACCATGTCGGTGCAGCCTTCGTTGGCGATGGCCAGAATCAGCTCGTGATCATAGGTCGCTTCGGGGGTATATTTGGGGGATGCATCTCCGCTGAGATAGGCCAAGGTTTTGCCACCTCCGATACTTTTGATGGGCAGGGCGATGACCAGGCCGTTGCCGGGCATGCCCAGATAGAGTACGCGCCGCTGTTCTTCGATGAGTTCCCGGGTTTTCTGCGGGTCGGCTACGGTGAGCACGATGCGGTTTTCCCGGGATTCGATGCCCAACAGATCCAGCATCCGGTCCGTGGCGGTGCCCCGGCCGTGGAGCACCATGGTGAAGGGCAGGCGCAGGTTCTGGTGGATGTCGGTGAGAATTTTCAGGCCGGCGGGGTAAATGATGGACAAGACGATGTTCATTCGTTCCCCTCCCACAGTTCGATGATTTCGTAATCGCCATAGACCGCGGGCTCTTCGATCTTCGCGTTCTTCCGGCCGTAGATCACGCCCATGACCTGGATGGAGATCAGGGGCATCATGGCCACCATGGCCACCACGCCGAACGCATCCCGCAGGGCGTTGCCGCCCAGGGTGGTGCTGGCGCCGATGAAGAATTGCAGCATGAAGGTGGCCGTCATGGGGCCGGAGGCTACGCCGCCGGAGTCGAAGGCGATGGCCGTGTAAATATCCGGCACCCGGAAGGACAGCAGAATGGCCAGGGTGTAGCCGGGAATGAGAAACCACATGATGGAAATGCCCGTGAGCACCCGCAGCATGGAAAGCCCCATGGCCAGGGCGATGGCCACGGAAAGGCTGTATTTGATGGCCTTGCCGGGAATGGCGCCGGCGCTGACGTCTTCAATCTGCTTTTCCAGCACGTAGACGGCGGGTTCGGCGGAAATGATGAACCAGCCAAGCAGCATGGCCAGAGGGATCATCAGATAGCGAGTCCAGCCCTGGGCCAGGCTGGCACCCAGCACCGCCCCCAGGGAGGAGAAGCCCACGTTGACCCCGGTAAGGAACAGCACCAGGCCTATGTAGGTGGAGAGAATACCGAAGCAGATTTTCAAAAGGCTTTTGCCTGAAAGGCGCAGGCTGAGCCATTGGAAAACCAGAAAAATCACGACGATGGGGGCCATGGACACGGCCATTTCCCAGAGATAGGTGGGGATTTCCTGCAGATACATCCGGCCGATTTCCACGGTGTCCCGGCAGGAAACGGCGCTGATTTCCACCACGGCGTCCTGATTTCCGCTGAACAGGCCCAGCAGCAGCACCGCCAGAATGGGCCCGATGGAGCACAGGGCTACCAGACCGAAGCTGTCCGCCTCGGCGTTTTTGTCGCTTCGGATGTTGGAAAGACCCACGCCGAAAGCCAGAATAAAGGGCACGGTCATGGGCCCGGTGGTCACGCCGCCGGAATCGAAGGCAACGCTCAAAAGGTTCTTGTCCGTGAAAAAGGCCAGCAGAAAGACCAGGCCGTAAAAGGCGATGAGCAGCCAGCGCAGCTTCAAGCCGATGATCATGCGCACCATGCAGACCATCAGAAAAAAGCCCACGCCGCAGCCCACGGTAATCAGAAGGGTGCGATTGTCGATATGCGGCACGGTTTCGGCCAATACCTGCAGATCAGGTTCCGCAACGGTGACGGCAAAGCCCAGCAGGAAGCTGACCAGGAGAATCAGCGGCAGCTTTTTGGTCTGCGTCAGTGCCGAACCGATGCGGGAGCCGATGGGGGTCATGGAGGTTTCCGCGCCGAAGGTGAAAAGCCCCATGCCCACGCAGATCATTACTGCGCCGATGAGAAAACAGAGCATCAGGTCCGTGGGAATGGGCACGATGGTGTGACCCAGGAGGATGACGATGCACAGAATGGGCAGCACGGAGACAGTGGATTCCCGGATTTTTT
>OLPR01002888.1_pt1 | contig 12142 bp, 10 predicted proteins | sample 1672761 | NCBI WGS metagenome assembly OLPR01 (sample SAMEA3136721, study PRJEB25190) | human gut metagenome | biome: human gut; feature: human-associated habitat; material: faeces | place: Austria | collected 2013 | reverse complement strand
CCTTTTCGCGATTGAGTTGGTCGCACTTTCATGCTCCTTCCGCGTGCAGCTTTTTAGTGCTTCACCGAAGCCCTTGTTTGCTCCCCCAACTTTCCGCGAAGGACCCTTTTTTGTCAGTATCTGTCCGTCCGCAGAAGCCATTCCATCACGCGCCGATTGAGCGCGTAGCAGCGGCAGTACAGCAGGAAAAACAGCAGCAGCGGATACGACTTGCGCGACTGGTACATCTTCTTCCAGCTTGCGCGGCGCAGCTGCTTCAGCGACGGGCAGGTTGTCAGCAGCGCCTTCCATGCCCGCTTCTTTTCCGCCTCCGACTGCGGATTATTCGGGTGATAGAAGTAGCGCTTCAGCAGGCGGATGTAGGTTTCCATCAGCCACACTTCATAGGCATTCCAATAGAAATCGCCCTTGTGGTGCACTTTCCCGAATGTCAGGAATTGCTGATTCACCTGCTCCATCTGCTGCGGCAAATCCGCATGAAACCGCTGAAACGATGACATGCCCCAAACCCTGTACGTTGTCAGCGTTTCATGCAGAAAATCCACGGACTTGACGTACTCCAGCATCTGCATATTGAACAGCGCATCTTCGCTTTGATGAATCGCTTCCGGAAACGCAAGCTGATGCTCGACGACGATTGTCCGGCGAATCAGCTGTATGCACGGTCCGCCAAAGTAGTTTGCAGCATACCGTTCATTCCGATCCAGCAAGCCCAGCTGCATTTCCTCCATTATGGAGGTGCCTGCGTGCCGCTTCTTTTCTGCGGGCGGTGCTGTCTCGTCCGTTTTCTGCTGCGAAACCGTTTTGAAATTAAACACCAGCAGATCCGCCGGTTCCTCCGCCAGCTTTTTCATTGCGGATGACAGCAGATTGTCCTCCCACCAGTCGTCGGAATCCAGAAAAATCAGCCAGTCGCCATTTGCTGCCGCCATGCCCGCGTTGCGCGCCGCAGATACGCCGCTTTGCCGCTGATGAATCACGCAAAAGCGCGCATCCTTTGCCGCGTATTCGTCGCAGATACGCTCCGCGCCGCTGGTCGAGCCGTCGTCAATCAGGATGGCTTCCCAATTCGTGTAATCCTGCCGCAGGACGGAATGCAAGCATTCGCGCAGGTATTCCTCCGGCGTGTTGTGCACGGGAATGATGATGCTGACTTGATTCATCCTTTTTCTTCCTTTCGTGGATTCCAGCCGCTGCATTAGGGTAACACCGCACAAATGAGGTAGTGCCTTAGAAATACAGCTTCTTGAAATGTCCGGGCAGCAGCATGGCATAGGTATACACGAGTTTCCTGCGCAGCCAGTACGAGGAGCGCATCAGCGGCCAATACAGCGCCCACTGCTTTTTGCGCGTCTTGCGGCGGAAAGGCTTGTTGTCCGCCGTATGCAGATAGTATTCTGCCGCAAACATAAACTGCCGGTTTTGCGTAAAGCGGATTAAGTCGCCTGTTTCGCCGTTTTCGCGGTAGAACGCCAGCCGCTCATCGAGAATATCCAGCATCGTCATGCGCTCCGGGGTAAAGCGGTTCGCCATCAGGCCGGCCTGATTCGCCGTGTAGAGGTACAGGGCGCCATCCACCATTGCCACCTGCCGGCTTCGGTAAAGCAGCTTGTGTATCAGCGCCTCGTCCTCATGCAGCTTCACGTCCGGGAAGCGTTCCGTTTCCAGCATTTCGCGCCGAAACAGCTTCCCCCACGCCGTCACCATCCGCACCCATTCCGACCTGCGGTAAAGCATCATGTTTGCCTCGCGCCCATCCACCACGCGCACAGGCTTATTCGCCAGCGGCGCGGCTATTTTCGGCAGATATTCCGCTGGTGTCGCCTTCATGAAATCCCCGACAGCGATTTCCGCGCCGTTCTCCTCGCACGCCGCCAGCAAGCGCGCCACAAAGGCAACATGCAGCGCGTCGTCGCTGTCCACAAAGGTGATATAGTCGCCTGTGCAGGTGTCCAATCCGGCATTGCGCGCCATTGAGAGCCCTGCGTTTTTCTGGTGGATGACGCGGATTCGCTTGTCCTTTTTGGCATATTCGTCACAGATGGCGGGGCAGTTGTCCGGCGAGCCATCGTCTACCAGAATAACCTCCAAATTACGATACGACTGATTCAGCACGCTGTCCACGCACATCGGCAGGTACTTTTCCACCTTGTAAACCGGGATAATGACGCTGACGAGTTTGTCTGCTTCATACATATTGATTCCCATCCTCCTGAAAATGAAGGTATCAATACCAGTTCGCGTCAATAATCACCAGTTCCGGCGGATTATTGATGCGCGGCAGAATCTGCCCCACGTCGTCCCCCAGTCCGCGGCTGATGATGAGCTTCGTGCCGGAAATCGTCTGCACGCCTTCGGTCAAATCGGGCAGGAAGCCCTGATCCGGCGTGTAGAGCGCGCCGAGGAACGGAAGGCGAACCTGACCGCCGTGCGCGTGGCCGCAGAGCGCCATGTCGATGTCCTTGCCAATCAGCGCGCCCGTATCCTCCGCGTAGTATTCCGGATAGTGGACGAGCAGCATCTTGTAGCCCGGCTGGGCGGCGAAATCCTCCAGAAATCCGCTGGCGTACTTCTCATAGGATACCGGCGCTTCCGCAATGCCGCCGATGAGCAGCGTATTGCTGCCGATGGTTACAGTTTCGTACTTATCCGCCAGAAAGTGCACCCCCAGCGCTTCCAAATCCGACGCGAGTGTGCTGCCCTCGAACACGATTTTCGGCCACTCGTGGTTGCCCGGCACATAGTACACCGGGGCAATTTCCACCAGCTGCGCGCACAAGTCCGTCACGACGTGCGTGTCGTCGCTTTTCTTGTCGTTCATATCGCCCGTGATGGCGATGATGTCCGGCTTCAAGGCACGAATCCGCGCCACCAAATCGCAGTTGTTCTCGCCGAACTCCCGCAGGTGCAGGTCGGACAGCTGCACAATCCGCAGATGGCTCGTCAGCTTATCCGACTGCACTTTGTAGTAGCTTTCCACAAAGTCCTGCTCATGCGGATACAGGAAGAGGAAGTATCCGCAAACGCCCGCCATCACCAGCAGCACAGTCAGCACATACAGCAGTACTTTTTTCCACTTTTTCATGGCTTAGTCCTCCTGCTTTCTGCGGTCCATCATTGCGCCGCGCAGCAGGGTACGCAGCGTATGGGCGTTGGCGGTGCGGCTTTCCGCCATGCCAAGGCTGTATTCCATCTTCGCGTCGCCGCTTTCCTCGTTGTAGGCGTGCACGAGGCGGTGCATGTAGTCCGCAAAGCTCTCCGCGTCCTCGCGGCGGCACTGCTCAAAGAAGCCGATGAACTGCCAGCCGCCGTTGTAATACACCGTACCGCAGGTTGCGGACGCTTCCTTGATGAAGTCCGCGAACCGGCGCAGCACTTCGTTGCCCTTCACGCGCCCCAGCTCGTTGTTGATGTGGCTCAGGTTCGTCAGCTCCAGCACAACGCACACGTTGTCGTCGCCCAGCACGCGCTCGGTGTTGTTCTTGATGTACAGGTCGCACGCCGTACGGTTCGGCATTTCCAGCGCCTGCTCGGTGAAGAACAGGTACTCCACGAAGTCCTGGATTCGCCCCAGCAGGATGGCGCCGCAGACGCCGAGGATGAAGAACACGACAACGCCCAACATCATGTACAGCTTGACGTTGACGCGCGCGCTCACCGCTGTGGTGGACAGCACGCCCACGTTCACCGCGCCCATGTACTCGTTGTACTCCTCCATCGTCACCAGCAGCACCTGATAGAGGTCATCCAGCCGGGTTTGCAGCGCGCTGATTTCCACCTCCACCGACGCGCGGGCTTCGGCGGTGTTCTCCGTCGCGTCCGGCGCCTTGGAGAAGGTGTCGATGATGTACTGGCAGTACGCCGCGTCAATCAGGCTGTCGGCCTTGCGGTTGAGCAGCGTCACATAGTCGCTGATGAGCGTGTCGTAAACGGTGGTGCGGTCTTTAATCTTGCCGTCCTCATCATGCTCCTCATAGACGTCATTCAGCACAAGGCCGTTCTGCCCATGCGTGTCCGTGCCGTTCGTTCCGGCATAGTACAGCGAGCCTTCCTTATTCTTATTGCCATAGCTTTCAATGACTTCCTTGACGCTTGCCACCTTGTCGCCATCGGTGCCGCTTGTCAGCATGTAATTCGCATACCGCGCCTGATACTTTTTCAGCAGGATTTCGCGGTTCTGCGTCAGCCTTTCGCCCAAAATCTCCGAAAACAGGTACGGAATCCGCACCGACTGGATATAGCTGTATTCATCAAACAGGTCGGAGACGGACAGACCCGTGCGCGACGAGGTGAAATCCGGCGCAGCGCTTTGGCGGTTGCCTAACTGCGCGATAATCTCATCCACGGAATTGCTGAGAATTTCCGCCTGCTCAATGTAATCATAACCGCCCGCCAGCACGTTTTCCGCGTTGTTGGGGATGGTGGAGTAATCCACATATTTCTCCCCGAAGCTGGCAAAATAGCAGCTCAAAATTTCATCCAGCATCAAGCGCGCGAACTCAGCGCTTCGGCTGCTGCCAACAGTCAGCTTGACGGTGTATTCCGTCGGATAGTACTCCTCCACCTCTTCGCCTTTTTCCGCCAGCGCATCCTGCCGCGTCTGCACATCGGCAGGGGTGATGCCCGTCACCGTGCCGCCGGAGCGGATGGTATCGACGTTGACGGAATAGCCGAGGCGCTCAATCGCTTCCTTGACGACCGTCGAAGAGAAGATTTCGGAAACGTCCAGCGGCTCGCCGTTCGGGGTCAAGCCCTCCGACGCCGCGTCGTAGGTGTACTTAATGACGGCCTGCGCCGTGTACGCCTGATTGTTGCTGGCATAGCGCATGAAGAACGCGCCGGCAAAGATGGACATCAGCGCAATCAGCGGCCACCAGCGCTTTAAGTAGCGGATGATGTTAAACTTTTTCATGCTTTTTTCTGCCCTCAATCACCAGCAACAGCACGCAGCAGACGCAGAACGTCACGCCGCCCATCAAGATCGACCACTTGATGCTGTATTCATCCATCGCGCTCATCTGCCCATAGGACACGGTAAGGTAATTGCGCGTCTTATAGCGGACATACTCGCGGTTGATGACATTTGTGCGTTCAATCAAATCCGCCAATTTGGTCTTCATGGTATCAATCAGCATCTCCGCCGTGACGATGTTCTCCGCCGCATTGGCATCTTCCGCGAGCATCTTCTCGATGGTGTACTCATTGTCCTTGATTTTCTCCTTTGTATCATGAGCATGGAAGTTTTCCGTCTCAGCGGAGCTTGCCTGATAGTCAATCGCCACCTTCGTGCGCGACATATAGAAACTTGCCTGCGTATCCAGCGTCGGAATCAGCACAACGCTTGTCAGCGCGGAATCGTACATATCAATCGTTGCAAGATGGTTCTGATAGTGGCTCATGAATTTCTGATACTCAATGTTGCGCAGCTGATTCTGATATTTCAGCTTGGACACATAGCGGTCGCGATTTTTGGATAACCCGCTCTGCCGCACATACGCGTTGTACTTTTCAAGGTCAATGTTAGAGAAATTCTGTGTCTTCTTCTGCAAAGAGATAAACGTCTCGTTGTTGGCCGAGGAACGGAACGTGCCGTTCTCGTTCGCGCGGCTCTTCAAAAAGCGGCTGACTTTGCCGATTTCTTTCTCGAAGAATGTGCCGATTTCCACATACTCCAGTTCATCCAGTTCATTCCAGTTCGGATTGAGCGCCGTATCGACGTAGGTGTAGTTCTCGTAGAACACTTCCTTGTACGCCTCGATAATCAGCTGGAGCATGTCGCCGGTGCTGATGCTTGCCGGCAGCTCCTCATTGCGCTTGTAGGAGACGGTGTAAGTGGTGGCAATCTTGTAGGCGCTGGCGCTGCCGGAATCAATCGACATGCCGCCGACGCTTGACGCGCTTACGCTGATGTGCTCCGCCAGCGCAAGGGACTCCATATTCGTCACGCCCGCCTTTTCAAGCGCACGCGAAAGCACCTCATCAGACTTGAGCAGCGAAATGTTGAATCGCGTCTGATTCGGATAAAGTCCCCTTGTCGCTTCCTCATAGTTCAGGGCAATGAGGGCGGTTGCCGACTGCATCTTTCCCGGATGCATCAGGGCGCTGGTGGTCACCATCGCCGCGATGATCAGCAGCAGGCAAAGCAGGCGGTATCTCCACACACCCTGCAGCATCCGCTCAAGAAGCGACCACACGCCGCTCCTTGCTCGTTTCCGGTTCTTTTCTTTCATGCTTGCCTTTCTCCTCGCCTTGTTCCTGCTCGCCAATCGCCATCGCAATCGGCAGCAGCATAAAGACCGTGTTGATATAGCAATAGAACACCGTGTTGTCGGTGGCGTAGGTAATGAAGCCGTAAATCGTTTCGTACAGCAGCAGCAGGGCTGTCTGCATCCCGAACTCCTTCTGGCACCACACAATGCGCCCATTCCAGCTGTACCAAATCCAGAACGCGAAGCCCCAGAAGCCTAACTCGATGTACATGGTAACAATATCGTTGTGCATTCCGCCGAAGTTGTGCGTGCCGAATACGCCAACGCCTGCTTCCGTCATGATGCTGATATAGCGTGTAACATAGCCAATGCCATACCCTCGGAAGCCGGGGGAAAAATCGTAGACCTCCTGAAACGCGGCATAGAGCCTGTCGCGCCCCATCGTGTCAATCTCCAGCGCATGGACGATTTCGTTGAACAGCCCCGACTGAATCAGGTACACATACCCGAAGCAAATGACAATGGCGCCAATGGAAATGAAGAGAATCAGGACGCTTTGGACTTTCGGTTTTCTCCTGCGGATGAACTCGCCCATCAAAAACACGCCGACTAAGCCAATCAGCGCGATGCGTTTGAGGCCCAGAAAGAAGAACAGCCCCGATAAGCCGGCATAAATCAGGCGCTTTTTGCCTCGCTCGCAGCACAGGGCGAACAGCAGCATCAGCCCGAAGGCAAACGTCAGGTCATGCACTTCCAGCGCCTTGATGGCGGCGTTCGTGTCAATCCCGCCGGACTTTGCAAACGCAATCAGCCCCGTCACGAACGCCCCAATGCCATGCGTCTTGATGGACATCAGTACAATGCCCATATTTCCCGCGCACATGGCATAGAACGTATAGTCAATGCTCCTGCGGCCGAAGAGATACACCGCGCTGCACATTGCGCTGAGCGATATGACATGGTAGAGAATCGTCGAGCAGCCGCGCGACATGTAGTTGAGCTGCTGAAAGTCCAATGCCCAGTACAGCATCGACAGCGACACCATCATCAGGAACGGCAAGCCGAACATGACCGCAAACTGCCCCACCGTTTTCAGCCGCCGAAAGTCGCCCGTCACCAGCAGGAACAGGATTGCCAGCCCCAGCACACCCATCTGCATCACATATTTTGTGAACCACGGCAGTGGAAATCCGCCGCCATCCACAAAACCGATGGTCATCATGCCGATATACGCCCATTTCAGATACGCCGAGCGCGGTTGAATGTCCTTCTTCAGCATTTCTTTTCGTCCAGCTTCCGCCAGATCGACCCAATTCGCCGCGCCATGCTTGCCACAGAATAGTTTTCCAAGAATCGGCATCTGCCCTCCTTTGCCATGCCGCGGTACAGCGCTTCATCCTCGTAGAGCCGGCGAACCGCGTCCCGCAGCGCATCACGCTGTTTGGGAATGATCAGACCGTTTTTGCCCGATTCAATGTAGTCGCGCACGGTGTCCGATTCCGTGGTGATAATCGGCTTGCCGAACATCATCGCCTGCAGGAACACCAGCTGCCCCGCCGAAATGCGCGCATCGGCAAGCGGCACAATCACGCAGCAGCATTCCGACAGCATTTGATAGTACTTCTCGCCGAACACATCGTGATAAATGCGGATGTTGCTGCCGGGGTTCGGGTGGTTGTACGCGTCGGACAGAATGCGCACCTGATACGGCGTGTCCTTCAGCGCATCCACAAGGAAGTCATAGTCGCGGTTGCTCTTTCCCGCCGCAAGGATGAATCGCTCCTCCCCCTGCGGAATGCGCCCGCCGCGATTCAAATCGCCCAGCCCCAGCGGCACATAGGTGAACTTGTCCGTGCCGAAAATAGACTGGTAATACGCCGGTTCGCTGCTGGAAAAGCAGACGATTTTGTCCAGCGCGGGGCTGTTCACCGCCTTGCGCATGAACCACGCGTACAGTTTGCCCTTCCAGCCCTGCTTAGGGCGGTAGATGAACGTGGTGACAATGAGATGGCAGTGCTTTTTCAGGTGGAAAATGGCGCTGTAAAAAGCGAAAAACAGCCCGTAAAACTGCTGGTAGGACAGAATGGTGCCAAATTCCTTGCGGTGGCGCAGGACTTTGAGTGGAAAGAGGAAGAATTTCGCCTTCTTCTTCCATGCGCTGTCCGAAAAATGGCTGTCAATGTGCCAGATGTTCCACTTTTCCCCTGTCTCCGCTTCCATCAGCGCCGCAAAGTTCCATTCCGGCTGCGGCGCGCTGTCCAGCAGAATGAGGTTTGCCTGCCCGTTGTTTGCTTTCATGACATCAGCTCCCTGATTGCCTGATGATTTCGCTCGCAGTTGTGGTCGTCGAGCGCGCCGAAGGTATCGCGGATGTGCTTCTGCATTTCCGGCGTGACGGCGCATTCCAACGCAAGCGCGGTTTCGATGGCTTGCAGCAGCGCCTCCTGCGTCGTCACGACCGCCCCGAAGCCGTCCACGCGATAGTCGAAATAGCCGCGGTCGTGGTGCGTGCCCCAGTACCGCGCCTCGTCAAACTGGTAGTAGATTTCGGGCTTGAGCATATACGCGAAGTCGAACTGGATGCTGGAGAAGTCCGTTATCAGCAGCGCGGAGGCCATCAGCAGCGTCTGCACGTCCATCTGCCCCAGCGCGCCGATTTTGACGTGCGGATTCTCCGTGTGGAAGGCGGACAGGAAGCGCTGCACCTCAAAATGCGGGTAGAACACGGCGTCATAGCCGTATTTCGTCAGCAGCTTCTCCAGCTTCGGGTCAGAAATGACCGCCTGCCAGTGCTGGAAATAGTCCGTCTGCTCAAACTCCGCCTGTGTTTTGCCCTCCACGGCGTACGTCCGCCACGTCGGCATAAACAGCACCTGCCGCTTCGTCTCGTGCGGATGCAGAAGCGCGTCATATCGGCACAGTCCCAATCGGCGGACGACGCCTTTCGGATACCCGAACGCCGACTCGACGAAATCACGCTCCTTTTGCAGCGTCGTGACAAACAAATCCATGACGACGTTGGGGTAATGGTACCACTTCATGTCGTCAATCATGATGCCATGCTGCAAAAATACCTTTTTCCCGCGCACGATGTGGAGCTTATCGAGCATATAATAGCGTTCAATATCAGGCGTATAACCGGAAACATGGGTGGAAACCTTCATTTCCGACGCGGCGCAGAGCAGGTAGTGCCGCCAGCTGCGATACGGCACGACGCTGCCCAGCTGCGCAACGCGGTCATAGTCGGGCAGCTTGGGGTCTGCAACGTAGACGGCGTTGATTTCGGGGTGCGCCCGCCGAAGATACGCGAAATAGTGGTAGCCGTTGTCACGGGCTTCCCTGCCGCGCTCGGACACAAGCCAAACGTGGCGGTACCGCGGATTGGTGACTTTCAGCACGCCGGCGCAGAGGGCTGCCGCCTCGTACTTGATCAGTTCGCCCAGCAGGGTGGCGCCGCGGCGGAATTTTCGCAGGATGTCGCTCATAACATGTTTCCCTTACTGGTCAAGAATCTCCTCATACGCCTTCAGTCTTTCTTCCATATAGAAGAACGGTGCGCGCTCGCGGACGCGCTGCTGGTAGTATTGGTAGACTTCCGGCTTGTCCAGCATCGTCCGCAAGCCCTCGAAAAGGGATTCCTCCGTGTTCTGCGTAATCAGGCCATACTCGCTGTCGCCCAGAATCTCGCGCATTCCGGAGCAGTCCGTCGTCACGACGGGCGTTTCCAGCACAACGGCTTCGCTCACCACCGTGCTGAACCCCTCGACGTAGGACGGGCAGACGTACAAATCCGCCGCCGCCATATACGGGTACGGGTTATCGCGGAAGCCCAGCAGCTGCACGCTGTCCTGCAAATGCTCGTCAATCACCTGCTCCGCCAGATCTTCGTACAGCTCCCCCTTGCCCAGAATCAGCAGGTGAAAGTGGTAGCCACGGCTTTTGAGCAGCCCGCAGACATGAATCAGCCGCTCAAACCCCTTGCGCGGAATCAGGCTGCCGACACTGACCATCAGGAACTCGCCCTTCGGGATGTCGTCCACCGGCTCGTCCTTCCGGCGGCGGATTGCCTGCTCATCCAGCATATTATAGGCGACATGGACGCGCTCCGTCAAGCCGAATTTCGCGGAAAACGCTTCCTGTACGTTCTCCGACACACAGTAGATGCCGTCAAACCGCTCATAGCACGCCTTTTGATGCCGCATGGAGCGGAACAGGCGATCCTGCTTGGTGTACGTCTGCACGTCGATATGCACCCACGCGTACTTTTTCGCGTGCTGATTGGTGGAGTACGCGAGGATTTTTGTCGGGAATGCCTCCATGAAGGCGACTTCCACATCCGCATCGCTCCTGAAGAACCAGCGATACAGCCATTTCGGCGGGATGATGTACTGCATGATACCGCTGAGGATTTTCTGCGCCCTGCCGTTCTTCACGCGCAGCGCCGGGCGGTAATGCACCTCTGGCGACAGCATCCCGGCGCGGGTATCGTCGTGGAAAAGCGTCATGAGCGTCACGTCGTAGCGGTCTTTGGGGAGGCGGTTGACTGTTTCCACCAGCACCCGCTCCGCGCCGCCCCCGCACAGGCTGTAAATCAGGAACATTACTTTGCGCTTTTTGCCATCCATCACGCGCGTTTTCCTCCGATTTCCTCCATGTAGATTTCCAGCAGCCGGTCGCAGTAGCGGTCGAGCGTCATCATGCTTTCCTTCTTCGCGCGGCAGTTGCGCGCCATTTCATCCAGCAACGCCGAATCGCTATACAGCGCGCGAATCTTCTCCGCATAGGCTTCGGGCGTGAAGGTGTCGTTGAGGACGCCCGTTTTGCCCTCCTCCACCAGCTCCGGCATTCCGCCGATGCGGTTGCACAGCACCGGCGTGCCCAGCGACTGCGATTCCAGCAGCGCCAGCGGACAGTTTTCATACCACAGGGAGAGGTGGAGGGTGAAGCGCGCCGCCGCAACAAGCTCCTGCAGTTCTTTTCCGGTCTTGAAGCCGACGAAGCGGACGTTGGGCAGGCCGCACGTTCGGCAGAGTTCCTCCAGCGGCCCGCCGCCCGCAATGACGAACGGAATCTCCGGCAGCAGGCGGCAGGCGGCAAGGATGCGGTCGATGCCCTTTTCCTCTGACAAGCGCCCGAAATACAGGACATAATCGCCCTTGGGCACGTCGATATCCGCCGTCTTGCTCAAAAAGTTATGAATCATGGTGGTTTTTCCGGCATAGCGCGGGACAGACAGCAGTTTTTGCTCCATGAAGCGGCTGGGGCAGATGTAGCGCGCCACGCGGTCATACACATGACTGCTGGTATAAACCGTGCCTTCTATCGCGCCGATGAGGCTCTTTGCGCGCGACCCGTGGATGCACTTTTTGCGCACGCACGCCATTTTGCACTTCTTCCCGCTGCATTCCTCGCAGAGTTTCCACGTCCCGAATTCCATCATCATGTGGTTCGGGCAGAGCATCTGCAAATCGTGGACGGTCTGCACCATCGGGATATTTTTCTCTGCCCCCGCCAGAATCACGGACGGGGTAAGCTGGAAATTGATGTTGTTGAAGTGGATGATGTCCGGGTGGAAGCGGTCGATAATCTGCCGCATTTTGCGCCGCGCCTCGCCGGAATAGATGATGCGGAAGGGGTAGAGCAGCTTTTCCGCGCCGGACGCGTGGAAGTCCATGTTGACAGTCGTCAGCCCTTCGGCGTTCCCGACGGTGTTTTTCTCGTCGTACATGCCGAAATATTCCACCTGATGACCGCGTCTCGTCAGTTCTTCCCCAATGCGGAGCATATACGTTTCCGCCCCGCCGCGCGGGTACAAAAACTTATTGACCATCAGGATTTTCATCGTTTTCCTTCCCTTCCACATTGATTGGGGGAGACGCCAGAGGCTCTGCCTCTGGACTCCGCAAGGGACTTCGTCCCTTGACCCTTTCGCG
>OLPR01002882.1_pt1 | contig 12164 bp, 6 predicted proteins | sample 1672761 | NCBI WGS metagenome assembly OLPR01 (sample SAMEA3136721, study PRJEB25190) | human gut metagenome | biome: human gut; feature: human-associated habitat; material: faeces | place: Austria | collected 2013 | reverse complement strand
GTGTTTGTAGAACCCGACGATGCGCCGACCACACTGCCTGACGACGTGCTGGTAGAACCCGACGATGCGCCGACCACACTGCCCGACGACATTCCCGTGGAAACGGACGAGCAAATTCCCGTGGAAACTCCTTCCGACGAATCGACTGACGGCAGCGCCGCGCCGCTCTTCCCCGCGCCGGATGATTCCGCCGGCGCGATTCCCGCGGCTTCTTACGGCGATGCGGACGCCAACGCGCTAAATCCGGCCCTGGTCTGGCCGGGCGAATCCGAGGGACTGCGCTCGTATTTCGCCGGAGAGAATTACAGCGTGGACGCGCCCGACGACGGCTATCTCTACGTCGAAGCGCCCATGCCCGAGGAATCGGGCTACGACTCGGTGCGCATCGGCGTGCACCCGGAAAACGGCGTGCCCGAGAGCGTGGCCTACGCGCTGCCGGGCCGCTTTTCCGCCGAGCCGCCCGAGGGACTGGAGGACTACGAATGGTCGGGCGACGGCGAGCGCGGATGGTGGGTCGCCTATCTGGACGCGGCCAGCGGCCATCGTCTCTGAGTTTTCCGAAACTTCTGTCCGGGCGGAGAGACAAATTCGTCTTTCCGCCCATGAATTAACAAATATCCGTTGAAAAAGAGCGGGATTTCTGCTAATCTTATAAGTAAAATACGAGCAAAGAAGGGTACTGTCATGGCGAAACTTACGATGGACAAACTGGTTGCGCTCTGCAAGAACCGCGGCTTTATCTTTGCCGGCTCCGAAATCTACGGCGGTCTGGCGAATACGTGGGATTTCGGCCCCCTCGGCGTGGAGTTCAAGAACAACATCAAGCGCGCGTGGTGGAAGAAATTCGTTCAGGAATCCCCCTATAACACGGGCCTCGACTGCGCGATTCTGATGAACCGCGAGGTCTGGGTGGCCTCCGGCCATGTGGGCGGCTTCAACGACCCGCTGATGGACTGCAAGGCCTGCAAGGCGCGCTTCCGCGCGGACAAGCTCATCGAGGACTTCACCAAGGGCGCGGAGACCGGCGACGGCTGGACCAACGCCGAGCTGGAGAGCTTCATCGCCGAGCACGACATCGTCTGCCCCGTCTGCGGCAAGAAGGATTTCACCGGCATCCGCCAGTTCAACCTGATGTTCAAGACGCATCAGGGCGTAACCGAGGATTCCACCAACGAGATCTATCTGCGGCCCGAGACGGCTCAGGGCATTTTCGTCAACTTTCTGAACGTCATGCGCACCACGCGCAAAAAGCTGCCGGCGGGCATCTGCCAGATCGGCAAGTCCTTCCGCAACGAAATCACGCCCGGCAACTTCATCTTCCGCGTGCGCGAATTCGAGCAGATGGAGCTTGAATTCTTCTGCAAGCCCGGCGAAGACCTCGAATGGTTCGAATATTGGCGCTCGTTCTGCAAGAACTGGCTGCTGAGCCTGGGCATGAAGGAGGAGCATCTCCGCCTGCGCGACCACGAAAAGGATAAGCTCGCGTTCTATTCCAAGGCGACGACCGACTTCGAATACCTGTTCCCGTTCGGCTGGGGCGAGCTCTGGGGCGTTGCCGACCGCACGGATTACGACCTGAAGCAGCATTCCGAGCATTCCGGCAAGGCGCTGGAATATCTGGATCCGACCACGAACGAGAAGTTCATTCCCTATTGCGTCGAGCCGTCCGTCGGCGTGGAGCGCCTCGTGCTTTCGTTCCTGTGCGACGCGTATGACGAAGAGGAGCTCGAGGGCGGCGACGTCCGCACCGTGCTGCACCTGCATCCGGCGCTCGCGCCGTACAAGGTTGCCGTCATGCCGCTCCAGAAGAACAAGCTGGGCGATCAGGCGCGCGCGCTGTACGCGAAGCTGTCCAAGCATTTCATGTGTGATTACGATGAAACCGGCTCGATCGGCAAACGCTATCGCCGTCAGGACGAAATCGGCACGCCCTATTGCATCTGCGTGGATTTCGATACCGAGTCCACCGGCAATGTCACCGTTCGCGACCGCGACACGATGCAGCAGGAGACCGTCGCAATCGCCGATCTGGAGAACTGGCTGCGCGAAAAGATCGATTTCTGATCCAAATTCATATGCGCCCGCGGGGAATTCCCCGCGGGCGCTTTTTGTATGCCCAAGTGCTGCCGCGTCCACAAGTAATGCGAACATAGCGTAAAATTATTGTGAATTTTATCATTAGGACGGCGCTGTATTCATAAATAAAACCTGTTCAAGCGTGAATTCGCTCTCGAATCGCGCTCAAAATACGGCGAAGATATGCGTGAAAACTACCATATCTGGGCAAAAATCCGCAAAAAAGCAATGTTTTGTGGTTTTGTAGAGTGTATGAACCGCAAACTAATATAAGTGATTACATGCACATAACTATACTTGCCAAATAAAACGCGTAGTGGTATAATTTGAGCATGATATGATAACTAAATTTTAGATTGGAGGAAATAAAGATGTCTAAAACATGTAAACGAATGGCGATTTTGCTGGTTCTGGCGCTGCTGATGAGTTTCGTCGGCGCGCTTGCAGAGGAATCGCCCGCGGAAACACCTGTTGCGGAAGTCTCCGAAGCACCGGTACACGAGCCGACGGAAGCACCGGCACACGAGCCGACGGAGACGCCCGCGGAAGCCCCGACGGAGACGCCCACGGAAGCGCCCGCGGAAACCCCGACGGAGACGCCCACGGAAGCGCCCGCCGAAGAACCGACGGAAGCGCCCACCCACAAGCCGGAAGAGGAAACGCCGGCCGTGAATGCGGGCTATGCGCTGGTCGAGGGCGGCGTGTTCGCCTATACCGAGCCCGTGATCTCGGATGCGACGCGCATCGGTCAGTTCACTTCCTCTTCCTATTTATATGTCTTCGAGCGCCTGGGCTCGGGCGATGACGCGTGGCTGCGCGTTGCGTTCGCCTATGAGGACGGCTCGCTGATCGGCATCGTCGAAGGCTATGTCCGCATGGAATACGCCAAGCAGGTCGAGGGTTCGACCGGCGCGGGCCCGTTCATCTATAACGGCATGGGGCTTTCGAAGTCCTCGTTCCTGAACAATGGCGTAATCCCCGCCGTGATCATCGATCCCGAGACGAAGACGAGCGAGCAGCGCAAGGTCAAGTATAAGGTAGGCGACGAGGGCAGCGTCGTCCGCATCTCGACGGGTGAAACCGTATCCACGAAGAAGTACGTCGTGAAGACTTCCGGTCCTGCGCTGAATTTCAGAAGCGTCTATAACGGAACGGTCAGCGGCCGCCTCGAAACGGGCGATACCGTCCGCGTGATTGAAAAGGGCGATCGCTGGGCGTACTTGCTGATTGACGGCGAGGTCTACACCGCGATGAGCGCCTATCTGGTCGAGCCGGAAGCGGCGGTCGAAGCGCCTGAAGAAGTGCCCGCCGAAGAACAGACCGGCATGACCGAGGAAGACTTCAAGTCGCTCGTGAATGCGATTGAAATCACGTTCCGCTTCGAAGGCGATTCCGTCGCCTATGGCGATAGCGTGACGCTGGTCGCCCACATCCCCGAAGCGCTTTCCGGCGCGGAGATTCAGTGGCAGACCCAAACGCCCGGCGGCGATTGGACGAATGTTGAAGGTGCGTTTGGAACGACGCTTTCGATCGTCGCTTCCGAAAGCAATGCGAGCAATATCTGGCGCGTGCAGCTGACGCTCGGATAATTCGCTTCGAGCAATATGAATCAGAACAAAGCGCTGAGTTTAGGAGGAAACGGAATGAAGCTCAAGTTGAGAAGATTCATGGCGTATCTGCTGGTCGTGATGATGCTGATCAGCGTGCTGCCATCGTCCGCGTTTGCGGAGATTGCGCAGGCGGGATCGACCGCCGCGTCGCAGCCGTCGGTGAGTTTGCTGAGCATCATCAAGCCGGATGATAGCAAGTACCATACATATATCTTCTATGATATCAATGGCAACGAAATCGCCGGTTCGAAGCAGATTCTGAAGCATGGCGAAACGCTGCGCCTGCCCGCCGTTGAAGCGATCGACGGCAAGAAGTTCGTCGGCTGGACGGACGAAAACGGCGCGCAGCTCGCGATCGACGCGGGCGCTGTCATCGTAGAAGACAATGCGACGTTTAAGTGCTATGCGATGTACGAAGATGTTTACTATGTCTTTTTCATGGACGGCACGGGCGCGGACGCGCGCGTCATTGCGACCAAGACGGGAGTAAACGGAGATTCGGTCACGTTTGAAGACGTGACCTTCGGCGTGGCGTCCGACGAATCCATCACCGGATGGTATCTGGACAAGGATCTTACCACGAAGGTCGAAAGCGTTACGATTGCGAATGCGAATGTGACGCTGTACCCGAAGGTCGAAAAGGGCTATTGGATTACGTTTGAATCGAACGGCGGCACGTACGTCGCGCCCGAGTTCTTTGCAAACGGCTCTGCCGCGAAAGCGCCCGTTGCGCCCACGCGCCCCGGCTATACCTTCGCCGGCTGGTATCTGGACAAAGCGCTTACGCAGGCCGCGGATTTTAACAAAATCACTTCCGCGACGACTGTGTACGCGAAGTGGACGGCGGAGAAAACGAGCTATACCGTCATTCACTTCCTGGAGAACGCGGACGATGACAAGTACTCCAGCGCGGATATCGAAACCAAGACCGGCACGACTGGCACGAAGACCAGAGCAACCGCGAAGAACTATCAGGGCTTCACCGCGCAGACGATCACCCAGAAAGAGATTGCGGGCGACGGCTCCACGATCGTGAAGGTGTACTATACGCGCAATGTGTACGAAGTGAAGTTCTATGTGCGCTCTTATTGGGGGTATGATGAAGATACCTCCAAGAGAATCACCGCGAAGTATGGCGAGAACATCTCGGACAAGTGGCCGGGCGGCACGTGGAAGATCAGTGCGAACAGCACCACCTTTCAGGCGAATATTGACGTAATGCCTTTGGACGGCGATGAATTCTATGAGACGAATCAGGGTTCCGCAAAGGCTTACTATTATAAGGAAGACCTGAACGGAAACTATGTGCTTGATCATACGGATACGGGTGCGGACTGGAACTCGACCGTAACCAAGGAAGACCGTTACGACATCACCGGCTTCACCTGCAATACTCAGAAAAGCGCGAAAAACGGCGCGAATTACAACGGGGCTAAGTTCTACTACGACCGTAACAGCTACAATATCTTCTTCGTGAGCAATGCTCAGCCGGTGAAAACCGATTCCGTCAAATATCAGCAGAGCCTTGCGGATAAGGACTTTAAGCCTGAAAACAATCTGGGCGGCGACAAGAGCGATTACGTTTTCGCCGGCTGGTACGACAACGAGCTGGGTGAAGGCGAAAAGTTCGTCTTCACGGGCAAGACCATGCCCGCGCAGAACATCACGCTCTACGCGAAGTGGGTTGCACCGACCTACACCGTAACCGTTTACGATGCGGACAAAACGACGAAGATCGGCGAGTTCACCGTCACTAAGAACGATGAGATCAGCAGCGACAAAATGCCCGTGGACAAAGTGACGCTGGAAGGCGGCGAGTTCCTCGGCTGGGTAGAGAAGGAAAACGGCAAGCCGTTCCATTTCAATACGAAGATCACCCGCAATTATGATCTCGTCGCGAAGGTCGACAGCAAGAACGCGTTTACCGTGATCTATGACGGCAACGGCGCCACGGGCGGCAGCACGGTCGATAACCGCAAATATGCCAAGAATGCGGTCGCGGACGCGAAGGCGAACGGATTTACCAATGAAGGAAAGCTGTTCCTCTATTGGGAGACCGAGAGCGGCGAGGAGGTTTATCCGAACGACGAAATCGTAATGACCCAAAACGTTAAGCTCAAAGCCATATGGGGCGATAAGGGCGAAACCGTTTCGCTGGTTTATCATTCGAATTTCGGCGAGGACAAGACCTTTACCGTGAGCGAACTGCTCAATAACGACGCGATTACCGTGAAGCCCTATGCGGATACCAAACTGCCCGAGCGCACCGGCTACACCTTTAACGGCTGGAACACGAAAGCGGATGGCGCCGGTATCGCATTTGCGGCGGACGACGCGGCGCGTCTGGAAGGCGACGGCAATCATCTCTATGCGCAGTGGAAGGTCAATCAGTATGATTACCGCGTCGAATACTATATCGACGGCGTGAAGAATGATCGCCTGACCGAAACCGGCAAGGCAGACTTCGGCACGGTTATCAATTCGTATACCGACAAGTGTCCTCAGGGCTACGTGCTCGAAAAGACCGAAAACCTTCCGCTGACCATCGGCACCGGCGAGAATGTGATCAAGGTCTATTACAAGAAGAATGTATTCACGCTCACGGTCAAGTACGTGTACGCCGAGGGCGGCACGGCTGCGCCGGATCACATTGAGAACGTTACCTTCGGCGAAGACTACTCCGTGGCTTCCCCCACGATCCCAGGCTATGTCGCGGACAAATCGAAAGTCTCCGGCACGATGCCCGAAAAGAACGTCACGAAAACCGTTACCTATTCCAAGCGCACGGACCTCAGCTACACCGTGTACTACTACCTGAACGGGACGGAGTACGCGGTTGTCGACAGCAAGACCGTGCCGAACCAGACGTTCAACGCGAAAGCGACCGAGAAGCCCGCGGCCATCGAGGGCTATACCCCCGTGAGCACCGCGAACCAGTCGATTACCATCGGCGTTGGTGAAAACAAGATCGTTTTCTACTATTATAAGAACGTCACCCTGAACGCGAACAGTGCAACCACGCTTTACGACGGCAGCGCGCATTCCGTCGAGGGATTTGCGATCAGCGGCGAGCTTTCGGCGTATAAGGCGGACTTCTCCGCGATCAAGGTCGACGCGAACGGTACGAAAGCGAATACCTATCCGGCGAATTTCGCAAACGGCACCGTCGGCAAGATCGACGCGACGAAGAAGTATATCGTCGTCGCCGCCAATAATGGCACGCTGACGATTAAGCAGCGCGAGGTCGTTCTCACCTCTGATGGTGCGACTAAGGTCTACGACGGCAAGGCGCTGACCCGCCCGAACGTTACCGTGAGCGGCGACGGCTTCGTCGAAGGCGAAGTAACGAGCGTGACGGCGACCGGCTCGATCACGAACGTCGGCAAGATCGATAACGCAATCGAATATGTCAAGGGCGAGAAATTCGATGCGGACAACTACACAATCGAAGTGAAAGAGGGCAAGCTTGAAGTCACGCCCGTGACGGCAGAGGTCGTCGTAAAGATCGCCGGCAATACGAAGACCGAAACCTATAACGGCACCGAGAAGACTGTGACCGGCTATCAGGTGGCGAGCATCTCGAACTCGCTGTATAAGGAAAGCGATTTCGAATACAAGGCGGGCAAGGATGTCGCGACGGAAACGGACGCTGGCAAATACATGATGGGCCTTGCGGCGGAAGACTTCCATAACCTGAACGGCAACTTCGAGAACGTGACCTTCGAGGTAACGAACGGCTGGCTGGAGATTCTGCCGGCGGCGATCACGATTACCGCGAAGGACAACACCGTCGAATACGACGGCAAGGCGCATGGCGAAATCGGCTACGATGCGACCGCGACGGTAAAGAATCAGACGATTGAATCCGTAACGATCGACGGCAGCAAGATCGACGCGGGCAAGTACGATGGCCTGCTCGTTCCGCACGACGCGAAGATCGTGGATGCGGACGGCAACGACGTAACCAGGAACTATGCGATCGCCTACGTTCCGGGCACGCTGGAAATCACGAAGCGCGGCGCGGGCGAAGCGAAGGTCAAGGTCATCGCGAACGACAATACCGTGACCTATGACGGCGAAGCGCACGGCGAGAACGGCTACACCACCGAGCGTCTGGCGGAGGGTCATAGAGTGGAAACCGTGACGATTGACGGCAGCAAGATCGACGTGGGCAAGTACGACGGTCTGCTCGTTCCGCACGACGCGAAGATCGTGGACGCGGACGACAACGATGTGACGAAGAATTACGTCATCACCTACGTTCCGAATACGCTGACGATCAATCCCGTGGTCGACAAGGTGACTGTAACGATCGTGGGCAACACGAGGACGGAAACCTACGACGGCATTGAAAAGACCGCTGAGGGCTATCAGGTAATGAGCATCTCGAACCCGCTTTATAAGGCAAGCGATTTCGAGTTTACCGGCAAGGCGAGCGTCTCGGGAACGGACGCGGATCATTACGACATGGGCCTGAAGGCGAGCGATTTTGCAAACGTCTCGAAGAATTTCGAAAACGTTGAATTCATCGTTACCGACGGCGGACTGACGATCAACCCGCGCAAGGTGACGCTGACGTCGGCGAGCGACAAGAAGGTCTATGACGGCACGCCGCTGACCAATAGTACCGTGAACGTAACCGACGACGGCTTCGCGACCGGCGAAGGCGCGACCTATGACGTGACCGGCAGCCAGCTGAATGTCGACAAGAGCGAAAATACCTTCACCTATACGCTGAATGAAGGCACGAAGGCGAAGAACTACGAAATCGAAACGGAGTTCGGCAAGCTTGAAGTCACGCCCGTGACCGACAAGGTGACTGTAACGATCGTGGGCAAAACGAAGACGGAAACCTACGACGGCGCGGCGCATACCGCTTCCGGCTACGACGCGGCGAGCAGCAATCCACTGTATACCGAAAGCTGCTATGAATTCGGCGGCAGCGCGCTGGTTGAGGGGATTCATGCGGGCGAATATCCAATGAATCTGAAGGCGGAAGATTTCAAGAACATCTCGGAGAACTTTACGAACGTCGAATTCGTGATTGGAAAGGAAGGCAGACTGACGATTGAGCAGCGTATGCTGGTCATCACCGCCGGCTCCTACGAGGGCGATTACGACGCTCAGTGGCATGAGGTTGGCTACACCGCCGATGGTCTTGCGGATACCGACACGATCACCGCGCTTGAGATGAAAGACAACCGCATCCTGAAGCCCGGCACGCTGACGGCGAACTTCCTGCCCGAAACGCTCCGGATCACCCACGAAAACGGCTCGGATTCGACCGGCGACTACCGCGTCGAATATGCGCCCGGCACGCTGACTGTCAATACTGTAATCGTGAAATACAGAGTGCAGTATTACTACGACGGCGTTCTGTTCGGCGGGCTGACCGAGGAAGGCACCGGCGAGGTGCTGACCGAGATCACCCAGTATATCGATAAGCCCCGGGATATGATGTTCGATCACGTGGATAACTTCCCGTTGACCCTCGGTCTTAACGAGGAGGAGAACGTCATTCGCGTGTACTATGTCCACATTCCGCTCACCGGCTATCTCGGCGCGCACAATGTTGGCGACTGCATCGAATAACGCGGGAATCCTTACGGTATTGGACCGCCGCGCGCGCGGAAAATGCGCGCGCGGCACAGTCAGAAAGGTGGTTACACGATGACGAAGCTGATTCGCAGGTTTGCCTGCACGTTACTTGCGCTGATTCTGCTGGCAAGCGTCGGCTATGCCGAAAAGCAGCAGAAGGAAATCACCGTCGGCTCGCTGACGCAGATGAGCGGCAATTTCTTTACCGACTGCTGGGGCAACAACTCGGCGGATATGGATGTGCGTGAACTGATTCACGGCTATTCCACCGTCGCGATGTTTACCAACGGCCATTATGGAATCGACGAAACCGTCGGCCGCGCGTATCCGAACGAGGATGAAGACGGCAACATGGTTTATACCTTCTATATCTCCAGCCGCATGAAGTGGTCGGACGGCACGCCGATTACCGCGGCGGACTACGTATTCACGGTGCTGCTTCTTTCCAGCCCTGAATTCGCCGCCCTCGGCGCGAACCCGACGGACTATGCGCACATCGTCGGTCAGGACGAATACCTTGCCGGCACGACGGATATGTTCGCGGGCGTGCATCTGATTGACGATACGACGTTCTCCCTCGCGATCAAGGCGGAATACCTGCCGAGCTTCCATGAGCTGATGCTGGTGCGCGTAACGCCCAGCCCGATGTTCGTAATCGCGCCGGACTGCGAAATCCGCGATGACGGCGAAGGCGCGTACATCGCGCCCGCGGAGAACACGGACGGTCAGTTCACGACAGAGCTGCTGCATACGACGCTGCTGGATCCGGAAACCGGCTATTGCAGCCATCCTTCCGTAACCTGCGGCGCATACAAGCTGGTTTCCTATGAAGACAATGTAGCGGTATTCGAAAAGAACGAATACTATCGCGGCAATTACGAGCGCCAGAAGCCGCGTATCGACAGGATCACCTTCAAGCAGGTCTTCAACGAGACGCTTTTGGACGAGTTGAAGAACGGCACGGTCGATCTGGTGAACAAGGTTTCTTCCGCGGATGTGATCGACGCGGCGAAGGACGAAAAGGGCGTCAAGTCCCGCAGCTATGCGCGCGACGGCCTTGCGTTCCTTGCGTTTGCGTGCGAGAACGAGCCGGTTTCCTCGGCGAAGGTGCGCAAGGCGATTGATCGTCTGGTGGACGTGGACGCGCTGTGCGAGGAATACCTCGGCGGTTATGGCGAGCCGGTTTACGGCTATTATGGAAACGGTCAGTGGATGATCAAGCAGATCGGCAAGGACAAGCTCGAAAAGAAGCTGAATCTGTATCCGTATGATGTGGATGCGGCGATTGCTCTGCTCGAGGAAGACGGCTGGCTGCTGGAAGACGGCGCGCAGGTGCGCACGAAGGACGGCACAGAGCTGGTGATCAACTGGGTGCGCCCCGAAGTGAGCGAGGTTGCGGACGCGCTGGAAGCGATGCTGACGGAGAATTTCGCGAAGGCGGGCATTGGTCTGAACGTCACGAAGATGACCTATGAAGAGCTGAGCAAGTATTACTATCGCCAGGAGGATCGCTCGGAATACGATATGTTCTTCCTTGCGAGCAACTTTGGGCTTACGTTCAACGCGTATCCGGCGGTTGCGCTTGCGCCCGAGATGCAGGGCGTTTGGAACACGACGGCGATTGCAGATCCGGAGCTCGAAGCGCTGGCGAACGACATGAATGCGACGAAGAACGGCTATCTGGACAGCTATGCCGAAAAGTGGCTGGCGTTCCAGGAAAAGTGGGTAGACGATCTGCCGATGGTTCCTCTCTACTCGAACGAATACAGCGATCTGTTCACCGACTCCCTCGAGGATTACAAGCCCAGGACGTATTTCAGCTGGGGCGTTTCGATCCTCTATGCCAACCTTAGGCCTGAGGCCTAAAGCGCAGTTGCTGCCGCGTTCATGTGACGCGCGCACGGGTGCGGTGGTCGCACCCGCACGCGCTATGCAGGTGCGCTGGCGGTAGGCTAGGACGAACTGACGCAATTGCATTGCCGTGGTGGCAATGCAATTGCTGTCTTTTGGGCGCGATGCTGTCCTTTGTCCAAAGAATCGCTCGTTTAAAATGGAAGCTTTCTTTGTGCAGCCAAACCAGGCGGAACACCGAAAAGGGTTCCGCCTGGTTGCCAATTATGGAAGAGAAATTCCCAAAGAGGGTTCCGCCTGTTTGTCTGTCATGGGGGAAGGCTTGAAAGGGCCCATCCTGTTTGTCTATTACAGAGAAGAAATCCTCGAGGGACTCTGCCTGTTCGCTTATTGGTGCAGCCGAGAATGCAAATCAAAACAGTTTTCATTCCAGGCCGACAAAATCGATGGGTTTTAGCGCGATATCCGGCGGTTTATTCGCCGCCGATTTAACCAAGCGCAATCACCAGCAGATACACGCCGGAATCGGGCAGCTTCAGCGTTGCGCGGCCCTCTGTATCCAGCACGGCTTCGGCGATCACCCGGTCGGCGAGGTAGAGCTTGGCAAAGCAGACGCGCTCCGGATTGTCCGGCAGCGAAATCCCGATCGCGTTATCGCGGATTTGGAGCGTGCAGGCGGGATCGAATGCGTCGGTCAGCTGCGCGTCGTTTTCGGAAAAAGTGAATTCGTATTTGCCCGCGTCGCCGCTTAGAACCAGCGAATCGCGCAGGAACTGCGCGCTCGTACCGGCCGCTGCGCGAATCGACAGGAAATCTGGCTCGACAGATCGTCGTCCGCCTGATCGGAGGCGACGGCCGCGTAGGCGAAATCGGCTTCCGTTTCGCGATTTGCGGTAAAGTCGCGATTTTCATTGAGCGAGCGGAAGTGGGCCGCGTCGGTAATCAGCGCGCGGCAGACCTCGCAGGCGCCCATGTGCGCGTGCACGCGGGCGAGGAACTGCAGGCGCTCCGGAGTCAATCTTTGGGGGG
>OLPR01002876.1_pt1 | contig 12183 bp, 10 predicted proteins | sample 1672761 | NCBI WGS metagenome assembly OLPR01 (sample SAMEA3136721, study PRJEB25190) | human gut metagenome | biome: human gut; feature: human-associated habitat; material: faeces | place: Austria | collected 2013 | reverse complement strand
GCCGCACCTCGGGCAGCGCGACGGGCCGGCCGGGCCGGAGGCTCGGGAGGCGAGCTCCTCGGCGATGGCCCCCTTGAGCTCGGCGACGAGCTCCCTCTTCTCCGCAAGGGTCAGCTGCATGGCGAACTGCGATACGATGTCTTTCACGGCTCCTCCTTCTCACGGCTCCTCGGCCGATCCCATGATAGGGGGAGCCTGCTTTTCGGGAGGGCCGCCGATGGGACACCCATGTCAACGGTGGTTTAACATAGAGAGAGGGATATCGGAGAAGATGGAAGCTGGTTGGGATGGTTGGGGTGGTTGGGCTGGTTTGTTGGTTAGCTGGTTGGTGGCGGACCAGGGAGCCGGGGGCAAAGAGTCGAGAGGGTCGGGTGCCGAAGGCCCCGAGCCGCGCACCCGAAGGCCCCAAGCTACGCAACCGCGCACCCGAAGACAGCACGCGCCCCTCTGCGCGTAACCTCGCCCGTCCCCTACGACGCGTCCTCGGGCAGAGGGGTCTTCTTGCGACCGAAAAGCTCGTCCCAGTCGCATGCCGCAAGCACCGTGCCCGCCATGATGACCAGGCAGCATACTATCTGCACGACAGTCGGCACGCTCCCCAGAAGCACGAGTCCGAACACGACAGCCCAAGCGGAGTACGTGATGTTGAGCGCCATGCAGCGCGCCGCGCCGATCGTTGCGATACCCTTGTAGTAGAACAAATACGACGCCGCACCCGCGAGGCCGGACAGCATCACCACGGCAGTGGAAATCGACGGCAGCGCACTCGCCGTAAACGCCCACGCGCCGAACGCCGGCAGCACCACCACGGCGTACACGATGGCAGACGTCGTCTCGCGGATCTGCAGCGCGGTCTCGTTGTCAACTGCGTCATCGCGCATGCCCCAAGCGCACAGCACCGCCTCGCTGCCCCAACCGACGACGCACACGACCGCGCCGACCAAACCAAGCGCCGCATTTCCGACCGACGAATCTCCCGAAGTGGCGTACCCCATCACCATGACGCCCGCGAGCGCGCAGGCAAGCGCAACGAGTTGGCGCGGCCTCATGCGTTCTTTCAACAGGACAAACGCCATGAACGTACCGAACGCAGGGTAAAACGCAGAGATGATCGCGGTGTAGCCTGCGCCAATGTTGTTGATGGCGACCAGGTAGCCCGTCATGCCCAAAGGTCCGCCGAGAAGCGCGCCGAGCATAACCACCTTGCCGCTTCGGGTCTTTAGGGCCCGAAGCGTGTCGCCAAGGCGCCGGCGCACACCCATGTAGAGGAAAAGCCAGATAGCGCATGCCGCATCGTGCATGAATGCGCTCGCAATCGCCGCGAAGGCAATAGCCTCGGGCGTGCCGATGAACGCGCCCATCGTGAGGGCTATTCCCAGGATGACGGTGTCCAAACCCCACAAAAAGCCGCTTGCAATGCCGAACCTCATGCGATTCCCCTCTCCTCTTGCTGAGCAATTCCCTCATAACCCGAGATCACGCGGTCAAAATAGCGCACTGCATAGCTGAGATAGATTTCCTTCCACTCACCCGCGTTCCCTCCGACGGCCTCCTTGTAGAGCGACCACAGATACCAGCACCAGCCGGCGAGCGCTACGAACGCGAAGTTATGGCAGCGCTCGGCAAACGTGGGAATGCGCCCGAAGTACGCTGCAAGCGCTGCATCGGCCTCGGATTCGGAAAGCTTGCAGCACACGGTGAAGGTACCGAAATCGTGCGCGTAATCGGACATGCCCGCGTACTCCCAATCGATAAGGTGCATGCGATCGGATCGGTCGATGAGGATGTTCAGGTTGAAGAAGTCGTTGTGCGTGATGCACACGGGCGCCCCGTCAGCGTGCGCGAAGGCGGCGGCGCAATCCGCCTTTGCGGCAAGCTCGTCATAACCAGGCACCTCAATCGGCCCCAGCTCGCGCAAAAGCGCGTCGTAGCGCTTCCCCTCTTCGTAGAAGTCGAACGTGCGGGCAAGGCGCGCGCCGCTTTCGTGAAGTGTGCGAGCCATGCGCATCGCGCAAGCGACCTGCTCGGCATCGCGCGCATCGAGCTCGCGGCAGTCCACGAGAAAGCGGGAAAGCTTCCAGCCCTGCTTGACGTCCTCGTAGATGAAGGTACCGTCGAGCCCGATCGAGCGCGCGAGCTTCAGCGCCTCGGCCTCAGCCTCGCGATCGACGAGGTCCTCGGTGCCCACGCCCGGCTGCCGATACACATATTCGCCCTCTGGCGTGGTGAAATGCCACGACTCGTTTGTCAGGCCCTGCTTGAGCGGCCAGATATCGGTGATCTCGTCGCGCGAGACTTCCAGCACCGATGAGATGTGCGCGTATGCGCACGAGGGCAGTATGCCCTGTTCTTGTTCTATACCCACTTGTTCTCCCCAGACTCAGTAGGTTACTTACTTGCTATCTTTCGTTGGAACGAGCGAACCCGTCCAGCGCATCCGTTACGCGCAACGCTCGCCTGGCGTCACTCTACGCTCTCAACCGCACGCTCCGCGTCGTAGAGCACGTCCTCACCCGCTTCACGCTCAAGCTGCTCGGCCTTCTTCACGGCGAGCAGTTTCGCGAACACGATCGCGCAGATACCGGCGGCCAGCTTGCCCGCGAGCACCACCACGATCAGATTCGGCTGGAAGTTTGCTGTAAACGACAGGTGATCGCCGAACAAAAACGCGCAGCACACGGCGAACGCCATGCAGATGACCTTGTCCTTCGCACGCAGGTCCTTCACCATCGAGAAGAGCGCGAGCACGTTGGCCGAACCCGCGAGCAAGCCCGCCGTCGCGTCGGAGGACAGCCCCACCGCGCCGCCGATCTTGGCGAGCGGCTTTGCCAGGTAGCGCCTGATGAGGTACACCATCGGGAACGCGCCGCAGAGCATCATACCGATAGCGCCCGACACCTCGAGGGCGCGGAAGATGTCCTCTTCGTCGGCGATGATCGGGTCGAATCCGAAACTTCCGAACAGCGTCGACCACACACCCGTGAAGTACTCGACGACCACGAGCACGAACACAATCTTGAGCGCGCTCTCCATCACACGGCCGAACACGATGAATCCCTTGATCATGGCGTCGGGCTTGAACTTGAGGCCCGCCGCAAGTGCCACGCAGATGATGATGAGCGGGATGAGGTTCACGCCGATCTGCCCCCACGAGAGCGCCAGCTGATAGGTAGCATCAGCGTTGGTGGAAACAACCTCGCGTACCATCGGGTGCGACACCGCGATAATCGCCGAGGCCACAAGCACACCGATGGGAATAGCGAGAAGGCCGCTCATCACGCCGAGCGCCAGGTACTTGCGATCGCGTTTCTCGAGCATCTTCAGCGCTACGGGGATAGAGAACACGATGGTCGCGCCCGCCATATATCCCGTGACCATGGCCATGATCCAGCTTTCGCGCGTCTCGGCGAGCGCGTCGGCAAGCTGATAGCCGCCCATATCGACGGCGATGAACGTGGTCGCAGCCATCGCGGGATCGGCGCCGACGGCGGAATACGCCGGCCCGAAGACCGCGCTTACGAACGCGGTGAGATACGGCGCCGACGCCATGATGCCTGCGACCGGCAAGAAGATCGGGCCGATCGAGTCGATGCCGGCGACGAACTGCTGTCCAAGCTCGCTTTCGGGCTTGATGACGCTTGCCAGGCATCCGGCAATCGCGCACGCCATGATGATGTAGACCACGATGGTTCCGATGAGTTCCACAGGCTTCCTTTCAACCAATCAAGAGGACCCGCCCTTTAAGCGGGCAAAACTTTGCGAAGCAGGCGCTCCTTAGGCGACCTGTCCCGGAGTCGCGCCATACAGGCTGAGCGCCAACGCCGAATACGCCTTCGCCGTTCGATACCACAGGTAGAGCCACTCGCCCACCGGATCGCCCGTCGACTCCTTGTAGAGCGCCCAGACGAACCAGTAATACGCAGCAAGGGCAACATAAGCCAGGCAGTGGCGCATTTCGGCATCGGTCGGGGTCCGCCCGAAGTAAAGCTCGATCACATGGCGCGCCTCATCGGCCGAATAATCGGAACAGCAGATGAACGTTCCCAGGTCGGAAGCATAATCCGACATCGCCGAATACTCCCAATCGATGAGATACATCTCCTCGCCGCGCACGAGGAAATTCGGGCTGTAGAAGTCGTTGTGACACAAACACGGCTCGACGCGATCCGCGCGCACGAACGCATCGAGCACCCCAGCGTTGCGCCCGAGCTCCTCACGATCGGGAAACGACGGGTAGCTCTTCCTGCCGAGAAGCTCCACAATCGCGACCGCGTCGCGGTACACGTCGAAGGACCACTCGCTTTTCTCGCCGCTGTCATGCAGGCGGCGACCCAGCTCCATCGCTCGGCGCACGTGGTCCTCGTTGTGATAGTCGAAGGGAACGCAGCCGTCGATGAAGCGCGAGATCTTCCAGCCTTCGGCGGGGTCCTCGTGGATGAAAGTGCCGTCGATGCCGAGTTTCTTCGCAATGGCCTGCGAAAACGCCTCGCTTGCGCGGTTGATGATCTCGTCGGTGCCCACACCTGGATGGCGATAGACATACGACTCGCCGCGCACCACGAAGCGAAACGACAGGTTCGTGAGCCCCTCCTTGATGGGCACGATGCCCTCGACGTCGCCGCGCGAGCAGTCGAGCACGCGGCAGATGTTGTCGAGAATCGCAGAGTCGACGTTCTCGATGAAGTCGTGGTCGAACTCCTTCAGGTCGGCAATGGAGTCGAACTCATAGATCACGCCCGGCTCATAGGGCCGCATGACCATGCGCAGCTCGTCGAGGTGCGCACGGTAAATGTCCTCCCACAGCTTGCCCGCGGTCTCGGGCCGATCGTACTCGTCGACGAGGATCCTCACGAAAGTCTCGGAGAACGCGCGGTCGAAGTACACGTGCCCGAGCATGCCGTACTTGTCGCGACCGCCGATGGTCACGCCCGTGATGCGCCCGTCGCGCGCGGTGTCGAGCAGGTACTCGTTCGTCTCGCCCGCAAAGAACACGCCTGGGTAATAGGCCTCGAACACATACGGTTCAAAGACGTTCTCGGTGAAATAGTCGTCCGACGAGCAGACATAGGTGTTCCCCAGCTTTTCGCGTACGAGCATGAGGGTGGAATTGTTGTTGCGCACGGAATATTCCGCATTCACGCGGATGGTCACGCCGAACTTGTCCTCAAGATAGAAGAAGGCTTCCTTCATATACCCCACGACAACGGTGATGTCGGTGATGCCCGCCTCTCGAAGCTGGCGGATCTGCCGCTCGATGAGCACCTCGCCGCGCACGGTGAGCACGCCTTTGGGCTTCTCGTAGGAAAGCGGGGCAAAGCGAGAAGACAGCCCGGCTGCCATGATGATGGCGTTGTCGACCTTGTAGGGCGAAAGCGCCTCGAATCCGGCAGGCGTCACGGAGAAGTTCTCCGCCAGGCCCGCGTCAACGAGCGCGCGATACGCCGTGTTCACCGTCCCGAGCGACAGACCGGTTGCCGTCGCGATGTGGCGCTGCGTGTGGACGGCCTCATCGCGCAGCGCGTTGAGCACCTTGAACGTGCTTTTCGTCAATGTCATTGCAATACTCCCCAGTAACTGAAACGAGGAGTATTCTAGCGGAAGTTGTTCAATCTTGTAAAGTTTTAATCAAGAATTGAACAAATGCAGGTCAAAAGCTTAGGCGTACGGCCCGAAATCAAGCTCGACGGGCGCATGGTTGCGTCGCGCCTCCACCGGGGGAAGCTTTTGCCACTCGCCGTAGAGCTGGCGCAGGAAGGCCTCGGGGTCGGCAGGTGCGGGGAGCTCGCATCCTTCGAAGGTGACGGTCGAAGTCGGCAGCATCATCGAGCGCGCGTAGGGCTCATAGGTCGCATACGCCATGACGACGAGGTCGTCAGATGCAAGCGAAGGGTCATTTCCACAGGTGGCAGCTTTGTTGAAGCGCGATACGATCTTTTCGGGGGAATAGAGGCCACGTGTCGCGAGATGGGCTGCGCCGCAAGCCGCACGCTCGATCGCGCCGAGCGCTCCCTTGTGGGGCACGACGATGCTCTTCGCATGGGAAAGATACGACACGCTTTGCCAGAAGCGGCAATCGCGACGCTGCTTTGCCGCCGTCGCCGGGTCGGACGAAAGGGCGTCGTAGGGCAGAAGGTCGACGAAGATTCCCTGATCAAAGCCTGCTTCGATAGTCTCCTCCGTCGCGAAGCGCGTGCCGCGCAGCCACACCTTGCCGAACAGCGCCGCCTGATGCGGGTTCGTCTCGGGGGTCGACACGACGTATTCCTCGCCCAGAAGCGCCGGCGCCTCGGCGACAAAGCGGTCATAGTCCGCGCGCGGCATTCCCAAATCGATGTCGTCATCCCACGGGATAAAGCCGCCGTGGCGCAGCGCCCCGAGCACCGATCCCGAATCGAGGAAGTACGTGATGCCCAGCTCGCGGCACACGCGGTCGATTTCCTTTAAGATGCGCAGCTCGAGCAGCTGGAGTTTCCTTAGGTCCCTGTCGTCGTATTGCATTGCGTTCCCTAACCTATCTGCCCGAATAATCCCTATAACCTACCATTGCGCGCGCCGCCCCGCCGCCGCGGCCTCGTAGAACGCCGCAAGGCGCATCGAGGTGTCGGCAATGTCGAACCCGTGCGCGCGAACCTGCTCGCACGCGTCGCTGCGTGCAGAGCGCGCCGCAGCCGTAAGCATCCTCACGCACGCGCTAGCCCATGCCTCGGCGCCGTCCGCCAAAGGCATGCGGCTCGTGCGGTCGCTCACTACCGCAAGCTCGGGCACGCCCGTCGAGACGATAGTCGGCAGCCCCGACGCCTGCGCCTCGACCGCGGAGAGAGCAAGCCCCTCGTTCACCGAGGGAAACACGAACGCGTCCGCCGCTCGCAGAAGCCGCGGCACGTCGTCCACTACGCCGAGAAAGCGCACCGCATCCTCAAGCCCCAGCTCACAAGCACGCGCCTTCAGGGACTCTTCGAGCTCGCCGCGTCCGGCGCATAAAAGCACTGCGTCAGGAAGATCCCGTTTCACCTGGGAAAATATCTGCAACAGGAACTCGTGGTTCTTCACAGGAATCAAGCGGCCCGTATGGCACACGACAGGGCGGCCGGAAAGTCCCAGCTCGGCCTTCGCCTGCTCGTGCGCAGCCTCGTCGCACGCGTAGCGCGTCATGTCGATGCCGTTCGGCACGATAGCGAAGCGCTCGCCTTCCACAATCGCGCCCCCGAAGCGGTCGAGTCCCGCCTCTCTCGAACACGCCATGAAATAGTCGGCCACGCGGCGCACGGGATGCGCGGCGACGTTGAAGGCGAGTCCCGGCAGACCGCGCACGTAATTCTGCGCGTGGCTGTGCGCAATCGCGAAAGCCCCAGCCCGCTTCGCCTCCGAAAGGTAAGCGGGCGCGCACGAACCGATATGCCCATGCACCACGCGCCACTCCGGATGCTCGGCGAAAAGCACACGAACGCTGCGCCGATAGGAGCCCGCGTTCAGCCCCGTGAAGCGCGGCACGCGGAAAAAACGCCCGCCCAGCCGCTCGATTTCGGCATCGTAGTCGCCTTCACGCTGCTCGTGCACGAGAAAGTCGAACTGGATGCGCTCGCGGTCCATCGCGCGGTAGAGATTCATCACCATGGTCTCGGCCCCGCCGCGATCCATCACGCCGATTACCTGCAGCACGCGCATCAGCAAGCCTCCTTAGCATCGCCGGCACCATCCTTCGCGGCCTCCCCCGCACACCCGATGATGTGGTCGGGCCCCTTCTTCACGACTTTCACCAGGAATAACAGCAAGATTGCCACACCGGCAAGGCACGCACCCGCACCCGCGAAGCTCACGCCGTTCATGTCCCACCTATCCACGCATAAAAACGTGAGCGGGATAACGGCGAGAAACGCGACGACGTTGCCCGCGAAGTTCGCCCAGAAATGGCGCAGCGTAATGAGCAAGTCGCCGAAGAACCACAGAAACGCGGTGGCGGCAGTCGACACGATAATCGGCTGCAGCAGGTAGACGTAGGGCACGATGCTCTCGCCGAACAGCAGCGCGAGCGCCCAGGCGCCGATGAACTCGAGCACAATCGCGCAGGCAACTGTGACGCCCACGATGCCCGCGACCGTCTTCCCCAAAAGCGCCACGAAACCGCGCACATTCCCCTCGAAGAACAGCTTCGGGAAGATGTCGAGCAGCGGCCCGTAGAGATACTGCGCGCCCATCTGGATGACGAGTGCGGGCGCGGCGACCGACGAGTAGATGCCGAGCGCCGCGGAACCCACGGTGAGCGCCAGGTACTGCTTGGGAATCGCGAAGATGGCGCTCGCCGCCACCGAAGCAACCACAGCAGGAAGCGACGTCTTCAGGAAGAAGAGCACCTTCTTGCGGGAAAGCGAGATACGCACGGGCTCGAAGCGCTGGCAATGCGGCAGGTCGAAGGCGAAGAGCACGACCGCCGCGGCGACGAGCATGGCAATAATCGCCGCATCGAGGTTACGCGTCGCCCAGTAGACCACCACGAACGCCACGAGGGTCGAGGTTCCCTGTAGGATGAACGACTTGCCGATGTAGTCCATGCGGCGGTTGATCTGGTCGACCCCGTGGAGGATGTCGATCACGAGTCCCACGCCCTTGAAGGCGTAGAAGAGCGCCACCGTGATGAGCGCCTCGGGAGCGCAGGTGAGAGCCGCATATATCATACAGGCGACGAACGCACCCGCAAGCGTGAAGCAGCGGAATCCCATGTACTCGCCCACCGTGTTCTCGCGACGAATGTCGGAGATCTGGTAGGTTCCCATCTTGTAGTTGGCAAAGGTTCCGAAGATGCCCACGACCGACATGGCAAGCGAGAGCAGACCCGCATCGTCGTAGCCCGACGACAGGCGCACCACGAAGATGGTGGTGAACCACTGGCAGGCGAGGTAGGTCATAGAACCGATGGAGTTCCAGATCATGTTCGCCTTCACGGAAAGCTTCTCGGGTACCTCAGCTCCTACCGCCGCGTCGGCTTCGAGCGCATCCTCGGCCTGCGAAGCGGCATCCCGAGGCGTTTTCGCATCGCTCATAGGCGATAGGCTTCCATCACGTGCACGGCGCGATCGGACTCGGCGGGCGGCGTGCGCCAATCGCCGTACTCGATGGTAAGGAACTCCTCAGCCCCGGCGGGAGCTGTGTACTCGCGGTCCTCGAACTTCATGCGCACGGGCTTGAACAGGCTCTTCGGATACGTTTTATCCGGATTCCCCTCGCCAACGACATCGATGACGCGATCGGAAGCGCCCTTGTTCACCTCGCGCGCGATGCCGTCGAGCTTCGCCGCAAGCTTGTAGAGATCGGAGTGCTTCGCAAATGGGCACACGATCTTCTTCGCCAGGCGGACGACGGCGCTCGAGCCAACCGTCGGGTCGGCGACGGCGAAGCTGCGCCAAAGCCCCACGCGAGCGTGCTTCTTCAGAAGGCCGGCACATGCAGGATCGAAGTTGTCTAAGGGGAAAATGTCCACCCACACGCCCGTGGCGGCCTTCTTCCCTACGAAGTTCTCGTAGATGACCGTGGTCGTGTCGACGATCTTCGCGAACTGGTAGATCGACGATTTGTCGCGATAGGACACAAGCTTGAAGCGCTCGGACGTGCGCCACTCGTTGAAGTGGTCCATGAGCAGCTCGTACTGGTCGCGCATCATGACGATGTCCATGTCGTCGTCCCACGGGATGAAGCCCCCGTGGCGCACGGCGCCGAGAAGCGTGCCGTAGCCTAAGAAGTACTCCACGCCATGCGCGGCGCACACGCGGTCGATCTCGTCCATGATGTCGAGCTCGATCGCCTTCATGGCGTCAACGGAGAGGCGCTCCATGTTAGTTCTCACCTGCGCCTACGTTCGCGTCCGCAGGCTTGCTCACGGCATCGCCCGCTTCCGCGTCCGTGTTCTCGATAGCGTCCAGCTCGGCAAGCGCCTCGGCCTGCGCGAGCGCCGCAACCTTGTTGCGCAGCTGCGAGAGCTCGACGGTGGTGAAGAACTCGCGCACAAGCAGGATAGCGATGATGGCGAGGAACACGCAGTTCGACGGCGATTCGATGCCGAAGATGTTCGAGAAGAAGAACGCGATGTGCGGGAACACCGCCAAAAGCAGGATGACGAGCGCGAATATGAACCAGAACGTGCTGTCGGCGATCTTCACCTCCGAATGGCGGATCTTGCGCAGAACGTAGACGAAGACGAGCAGTGCGCATACGATGAGCGTGATTCTGAATAAGAGGGTCATTTACTTTCTCCTCCTGAACCATTGCACAATGAGAATGGAAAGGCTGATGCGCAGCATGTAGGACACCGATTTCGTGAAGTTGAGATAGCTCTCGCCGGCGGTGCGCTCGCGCATCTCCACCTGCATTTCCTCCACCTTGTAGCCGTGGCGCATGAGAAGCGAGATGGTGTCGGGCTCGGGGCCGAAGTCGAGTTCGTTGGCGAACAGCGGAATCATCTTCGAATCGAACAGGCGCATGCCCGATGTGGGGTCCTCGATGCGCTTTCGAGTGGTCACGAAGATCATCGCCGTGATGAGCGCCGAGCCTGCCATGCGCGCGGAGAAGGGCTTCTTGCAGTCGGCGAAGCGCGACCCCACGACCACGTTCGCGCCGGTTTCCTCCGCGACCTCGACCATGTCGTCGATGTAGGCCGCGGAATGCTGACCGTCGGCGTCGAACTGGATGGCGTAATCGTAGCCGTGCGCGTACGCGTACTTCATGCCTGTCTGGAACGCCCCGGCAAGACCGAGGTTCACCGGCAGCGAGATCAAATGATAGCCCCGATCGCGGCAGATGGCGGCAGTGCCGTCCTTCGAGCCGTCGTTCACGATGACGTAATCGATGTCGGGCGCGTTCTTCCGCAAATCCTCGATCGTCGATACGATGTTCTCCTCTTCGTTATACGCAGGTATAACGGCGAGCACTCGTTTGTTCATAACCTTCCAACCTGATGCAGTGCAGCCCGTCGAGCAAGGGCGATGAGCTGCTTGTAATTTGACACACGATTCTTTATTTTACCTCTTTTCGATATCATTCACGCACTCAACCTATAATATGAGCGAACGAGGAAAGAACCTTCAGGAGGAAAACGTGGCGACCACTGCTGAAAAACGCACGGCGCAAAGCTTGCGCATCTGTCTGTTCTCGGCGCTTTACCGACCGAGCATGGGGGGCGTGGAAACCTACACCGAGAGCCTTGCGCGCGCATTATACGAGATGGGAGCCGAGGTAACAGTTGCAACCTGCAACACCCACGACCTTGCCGCGCGCGAGCGCGAGGACGGCGTGAACGTCGTCCGCTTCCCGTGCAAGCCGCTTTTGGGAGGTCGGTTTCCCCTCGTGAAGAATGACGAGGAAGCGAAGCGGTTGTGGACGCATCTTGAAGACGAGCATTTCGATTACGCGATCGCGAACACGCGCTTCTACACGCTGACCGAGCGCGCGCTCGACTTCGCGACGCGCGCAGGCGTGGTGCCGCTGCTCATCGAGCACGGGTCGGCGCACCTCACGATGGGTAGCGCCCTTATCGACCCGGTGGTGCAGGCGGTCGAGCATGCGCTCACGAAGCGAGATCTGCGCTACCCGTTCGTCGCGTACGCCGTGTCGAGGAAGGCAAGCGCATGGCTCGGGCATTTCGGGATCGAGTCGGCGGGCGAACTTCCCAACTCGATCGATGCCGATGCGTATGTGGCGCAGGCGAGCGCGCGGGACTTCCGTGCCGAGCTGGGCATTCCCGCAGACGCCCTCATGGTCGCCTTCGCGGGGCGCCTCGTTCCCGAAAAAGGCGTAGTTGAACTCGCCCAGGCCACAGCGGCGATCGCCGAGCATCCGGATGCGAACGGGCGAGCCGTGCATCTTATCATCGCAGGCGCAGGTCCCAAGCAGGGCGACATCGAGCGGATCGGGTGTGGGAACATCCATCTGGTCGGGCGACTTGGAAGGCAGGACTTGGCAGCGCTCATGTCGCAGGCCGACGCGATGGCGCTGCCCTCCCGGTCGGAAGGTTTCGCCACAACCCTGCTCGAGGCCGCGGCGTGCGCCACCCCCGCAATCGTCACCCCCGTAGGTGGCACCGACGAGCTCGTAAGCGACGAGCGCTTCGGCACCATTATTCCCAATGCGCGCACCGAGACGGTCGAGGCAGCGCTGCGAGAGGCGGCGCGCAACCCGCAACGACTCGCTGAGCAG
>OLPR01002874.1_pt1 | contig 12193 bp, 8 predicted proteins | sample 1672761 | NCBI WGS metagenome assembly OLPR01 (sample SAMEA3136721, study PRJEB25190) | human gut metagenome | biome: human gut; feature: human-associated habitat; material: faeces | place: Austria | collected 2013 | reverse complement strand
AAATGTTATCTACATAAAATGTGTGTTTTGGTAATTCAAACTGAAAACTCCGAAGCAGCTCTGTACGGTAAATCACCGAATGCATCAAAATATTCTGGCTGGCATGGAAATGTCCAATCTCTTCCCATCCAAAGTAACGATTCTCCGGCAGAATAGAATGATACTGGATAACCTTTTTATGCTTTGCTCCAACCTTCTCGTAAACATAGTTTGAAAGCAGCATGTCAAGAGGCTCTTCTTCTTTCACTGCCTCTTTTAAAAAGTCAAGTATCTTCTGGTAAGCTTCTGCGTCTACCCAGTCATCACTGTCTACTACTTTATAAAAGAATCCGGTTGCATTACGGAGTCCGGCATTCACTGCCTCTCCATGTCCACCGTTTTCCTGATGAATCGCACGAATAATACCCGGATATTTCGCCTCATATTCATCTGCGATTGCAGGAGTCTCATCTTTTGAACCATCATCAACAATCAATATCTCTACATCTTCCCCACCTGGAAGAAGACTTTCAATACAGTTTCTCATATAATCCATAGAATTGTAACTTGGAATTGCAATTGTCAGGATTTTCATGAATTACCTCCTTTGGTATCCTATATACTTTTAGAATCTTTCTGTTCCTGCTTTAATACGAAAAATTCTCCCAGTCAAAAAGCAAACCTAGAGCGTGTTTGGGAAATCATTCCTGCAATCTGCACATCTTACAGAAAACATTTTTCAAACACACTCTAGAAAGATTCTTAAGAGTATATTTATTTAATTATTTCTCAAATCCGCGGTAGATGATATCATCTCTTCCCGGACCGTTAGAAACCATAGTAATAGGATATCCAATATGTTCTTCTACAAACTCGATATATTTACGGCAGTTCTCTGGTAAATCTTCGTACTTCTTAATTCCACGAATGTCACATTTCCATCCTGGAAGTACTTCTAATACAGGTTTTGCCTTCTCTAACTGATTTGTTACAGGGAATTCTGTTGTCACCTTACCATCAATTTCGTAGCCTGTACATACAGGAATCTCGTCAAGGTATCCAAGTACATCTACTACAGTGAAAGCAACATCTGTTGTTCCCTGAAGACGGCATCCGTATTTAGATGCAACACAATCAAACCAACCCATTCTTCTTGGACGTCCTGTTGTTGCTCCAAATTCTCCGCCGTCACCACCGCGGACACGAAGTTCCTGTGCCTCATCACCGAAGATTTCACTTACAAATGCTCCAGCACCTACTGCACTACTGTATGCCTTACATACTGTAACAACTTTCTTAATCTCATATGGAGGAATACCTGCTCCGATCGCACCATATGCTGCTAATGTAGAAGAAGATGTTACCATTGGATAAATTCCGTGATCTGGATCCTTTAATGTTCCTAACTGACCCTCTAATAAAATATTTTTACCTTCTTTGATTGCCTTATCTAAGTACGCAGATACGTTACATACATAAGGAGCAACCATCTCTTTGTATTCCATTAATGTGTTATACAGTTCGTCTGCATCAATTAATGGTTTGTGATAAAGATGCTCTAATAAGATATTTTTCTGTACGATAACACGCTCAATCTTTTCTCGAAGTACTGCCTCTTCTTCAAATAATTCATTAACCTGGAAACCAACCTTCGCATACTTATCAGAATAGAAAGGTGCGATACCAGACTTAGTAGAACCAAAAGATTTACCTGCCAGACGCTCCTCTTCATATTCATCAAAAAGAATATGATAAGGCATAACAATCTGTGCACGATCAGAAATTAAAATCTTTGGTGCAGGAACCCCCTTAGAAGTTATCTCTTTTAACTCATTAAAAAGAATAGGAATATTCAGTGCTACTCCGTTACCGATAATACTTGTTGTATGTCCATAGAAAATACCTGATGGTAATGTATGGAGTGCAAACTTTCCATAATCATTTATAATTGTATGGCCTGCATTGGCACCACCCTGAAAACGGATAATAATATCAGAATCCTGTGCGAGCATATCAGTAATCTTACCCTTACCTTCATCTCCCCAGTTTGCGCCTACGATTGCTTTTACCATTAGCTCATTCCTCCCAGCTTTAAAAACTTACTATTTTTATGGATGTGGTTTGTCCCATCACCCAAACACACTAATTATAACTTACTTTGCTTTATAAGTAAAGAATAATTACAATAACTTACTTTTCTTTGCCATTCTGACAAGCATATTTCCTTTCGGGAAGTTACGAAGTTCTGCCTCTGTAATTCCCTTTAACTTAAGTACCAGAACGAAATATACGATAACCGCAAAGCCTACTGAAATCATCAAGCATATAAATACAAGAATTCTTAAATGAATAAAACTTCCGAATATTCCTGATAAGATCAAGTAGATTCCCTGATAAAATACATAGCAGAGTATTCCCATAATTACAGAAGAAAGTAATGGAATCATAAATGTTCGTTTCATTTCCTGATGATATCCTAAATACTTGCGTACACTCAAATTATTCAGCAGACACATAAGGAAAGCATAGAACATCGTAGCAAATACAAGCGCATATAAATTCAGGTTTGTAAAATACAACAACGGTGTAAGCAGAACAACATGAAGGACAAGGGAAACCGCTGCGTTACGAAGCGGAATATTTACCTTTCCAATTCCCTGCAATACTCCATTACTTACTGTAGACAGTGCATAAAATATAATACTGATGCAGCCAGTGCGTAAAATACTTACTGCCAGATCAATCGTTGCTTTTTGTGGGAACAGCACTTCCATAATTGGATAGGCAAGCGCCCCCATTCCAATTGCAGCAGGAATACTAATAACCATTGTAAAATGAATTGCCTGCCTTACATGCCCCCTGCATTTTTTATAGTCTTTCAACTCATAACTGCCGGAAATTGCAGGAATCATAGCAGTAGACATAGAATTTGCAAGCGCGATCGGCACGTTGATGAGCACCCAGTATTTTCCAGAGAACACGCCATATAAAGAGGCCGCTGTTTCAGAAGCCATTCTTTTAAATCCCATAATATCCATAAATAAAGTCTGGTCAACTACCGTACTGATATTGTAGACAAACGTGCTTAAAATTACCGGTGTTACCATCATAAAGATAATCCTAAAGATATCTTTATAGGAACTGTCAACACCCGTATCATCTTTTTGAATTTCTTTTTTAAAGTAACATATATGGACTTAGCATTACGTAAATTTATTACAGGAGTAAATAAACAACATAAATAAGAGACCGGTTATAACACCTGCCCCAATACCTGCGGCACTTCCCATCGCACCAAATACTGGAATCTTATCGGCATCCCCACCTGCAAATGCATGAATAAAGAATACGGCAGCCCCGATACTAATGACTGCGTTAGCCACCTGCTCTACAATCTGAGAAAGCGAAGTCGGAATCATCGTCCTGTGTGCCTGAAAATATCCACGGAATACCCCTAAAAATCCGGAGAAAAAGATAGTTGGAGCTAAAATACGAAGTACAGGAATCACCTTAGGCTGATTCGAAGGAATTAATACAGAGGCTCCAAAAAAAGTAATAAGGCTGGCAATTCCACCTATTACCAGAACATATATAAGTGCACATTTAAATACCTTATGTGCAATCTTATACTGATGTATCGCCATCTTGGCCGAAACCACCTTGGAAACTGCCATAGGAATACTATAGGAAGATATCAATAATATCATCGTATAAATATTCACAGCAATACTATAATATCCATTACCTTCATCACCTATAATACTTGTAACCGGACTTCGATATAATACACCGATAATCCTTGTCACGATACCTGCCACCATCAATATTGAAGCCTGGGCAAGTACATTCGTTTCTTTTGTATCTTTGCTACTCAACTGACAACCACCTTTCCAAACTTTAAGGGTTATTCTTTCTCCTGTTTTTATAAATTACATAACTTAAGGGTTATCGTTGCCGATAACCCTTAGTATTATACGGATTTCTTTCTAGCATGTCAATCCGAAGTTTCTGTATTTTTATACATTAATCTCTGCCTTCATTCCAAGAATGTCTTTATTCTCGTCAAGAACAGGCTGAACGTATTCTGTAATGAACTCTACTGTCTGCTCTGGAGATCTTCCAACAAAGTTTTCTGGTTTCATGATGGCCTGAAGCTGTTCCATTGTCATTCCAAATGCTGAATCTGCTGCGATTCTTTCAAGAAGATCATTCTCTTTACCTTCTTCTTTTACAACACGACCTGCTGCCATAGAGTGCTGACGAATTCTTTCGTGAAGTTCCTGACGGTCTCCACCAGCTTTTACTGCATCCATCATGATATTTTCTGTTGCCATAAATGGAAGTTCTCTCATAAGATGTGCTTCAATTACCTTTGGATATACTACAAGACCATCTACGACATTCAGATATAAGTCAAGGATACCATCAATCGCAAGAAAACCTTCTGGTACAGAAAGACGCTTGTTAGCAGAGTCATCTAATGTTCTCTCAAACCACTGTGTAGATGCTACGAATGCCGGATTCATCGCATCAGACATTACATAATCTGCTAAAGAGGCAATTCTCTCACTTCTCATAGGATTTCTCTTATAAGCCATTGCAGAGGAACCAATCTGATGTTTCTCGAATGGTTCTTCAATTTCTTTTAAATGCTGTAAAAGACGAATATCATTAGAGAATTTATGAGCAGACTGTGCAATTCCAGAAAGTACATTAAGTACACGGCTGTCAATCTTACGGGAATATGTCTGTCCGGAAACTGGATAACATGCATCAAATCCCATCTTCTCTGCAATCTTTCCATCAATCTTACGGATTGTCTCATGATCTCCGTTGAATAACTCTAAGAAACTTGCCTGAGTTCCCGTTGTTCCTTTAGAGCCTAACAACTTCATTGTGCTGATAACATATTCTAAGTCTTCTAAATCAAGCATAAGATCATGTAACCATAATGTAGCTCTCTTTCCAACGGTCGTTGGCTGCGCTGGCTGGAAATGTGTGAAAGCCAGTGTAGGGAGGTCTTTGTACTTCATAGCAAATGCAGAAAGCTCTGCAATGACATTAATCAGCTTGCTTCTTACTAACTTGAGAGCCTCTGTCATAATGATAATATCTGTATTATCACCTACATAGCAGGATGTTGCTCCAAGATGGATGATTCCCTTTGCATTTGGACACTGTACACCATATGCATATACATGGGACATAACATCGTGACGTACTTCTTTCTCTCTTGCTTTTGCCACATCAAAATTAATGTCATCGGCATGGGCCTTTAACTCCTCAATCTGTTCCTTTGTCACACTGTCAAGACCTAACTCATATTCTGTCTCTGCTAATGCGATCCAAAGCTTTCTCCATGTCTTAAACTTCTTGTCTGGAGAAAAGATATACTGCATCTCTTTACTTGCATATCTTTCTGAGAGAGGACTCTGATATTTGTCGTACATTGTTTATACCTGCTACTAAAAACATATACAAATGTGTATATGCTAGATGATTTGCATCTAAATAGCTTTTCCTTTCCTGATTTTTTATAATTGCCACTTGATTTTCTATTAGTTAATTTATCCCTGTTCTCCACGGATATCCTGTGTTGGCGGTTCAATCGGATAGTTACCGCTGAAACATGCATCACAGTATGGAAGTCCGTTGTTAAGTTCTTTTAAACGTTCCATTCCAAGATAAGCTAATGTATCTGCCTCAATGCTGTCACGAATCTCATCTAAAGTCTTACCATAGGCAATCAACTGATCTTCGGAAGGAATATCCGTTCCAAAATAACAAGGGTGTAAAAATGGAGGAGAACTGATTCTTACATGAACTTCTTTTGCTCCGGCATCCTTTAACATACGAACAATACGATGACAAGTTGTTCCTCGAACGATAGAATCGTCAATCATAACAATTCTCTTACCCTTTACAGCATCTTTTAACACATTAAGCTTTACCTGTACACTGCTCTCACGCATGCTCTGCTTTGGCTTGATAAACGTTCTTCCAACATAAGAATTTTTAATGAAAGCTGTTCCGTAAGGAATACCAGATTCCATAGCATATCCCTGTGCTGCCGGATTACCTGATTCAGGAACACCAACAACCATATCTGCTTCTACCGGTGAATCCATAGCAAGGAATCTTCCTGCCTTAATACGGCTGGCATAAACACCAACCCCGTCAATGACTGCATCCGGTCTTGCAAAATAGATATATTCAAAAATACATCTTGCCTGCTTAGAAGAATCTTTGAAGCAAAGTTCCCTATTTGATACAATTCCACTCGGTGTTAGGGTAACAACTTCTCCTGGTTCTACATCTCTTACAAATTCTGCCCCTACTGTATCTAAGGCACACGTCTCAGATGTAAGGAAATATGTATTGTCTCTCTTGCCGATACAAAGAGGTCTGAAACCAAATGGATCTCTTGCCCCAATCAGCTTTCTCGGACTCATTACGATAAGAGAATAGGCTCCCTTTAACTTACGCATTGCTGCAAGTACCGCTTCTTCTGCTGTTGCGGAAGAAATTCTCTCTTTGGCAACATGGTAAGCGATTACCTCAGAATCAATCGTTGTCTGGAAAATAGCGCCTGTCTTTTCAAGTTCCTCGCGAAGTTCTAATGCATTTACCAGATTACCATTATGTGCAAGAGCCAGCGTACCTTTATAATAATTCAGTACTAACGGCTGTGCATTCTCTCTGGTACTAGAACCTGCAGTTGAATACCGGACATGACCCACACTGATATTTCCCTTTAATTTCTCAAGGTTTTCACTGCTAAACACTTCGTTGACAAGGCCCATTCCTTTATGAACCTGAATGTTCTTTTTCGGGCCGTTGGTATCCGAAACTGCAATACCACAGCTTTCCTGTCCTCTGTGCTGCAGAGCAAACAACCCATAATACACTGTTGAAGCAATGTCATTTCCGTCGAAATCATATGCTCCAAACACTCCGCATTCTTCGTGAATTCCAGAATCCACACACTCTTCAGAAAACTGTTCTTCCATATCAAACGCCATTTTCTTCCTCCATAATTTCATTAGTGAATATAATTGAAACGATTGTATACTAACATAAAATAAGTGTCCGTACAAGCCATTTCTCAGATTTCAGAACCATTCACAAATTTTATGTGTATTTTATATAGTATTTTTTATGAATTTTACAGATTATTTTCCTGCATTATGACGAAATAGTTTCGAATCTGTTGGAAGGATTCCTCTGCGGATTTTTACGGAAAGAATCCGGCTTACCGCCTCATTAATCTTACTCTCAGAAATCGTGCCGTCTTTCACTGCTTCTAATACACCTTCAAATGCCTGTTCAAAATTATCCGGCATTAAAATCATGTCATTTCCAGCCTGAACTGCCATTACCGCCGCCTGATCTGCGTCATAGAACTTTGTGATAACTTTCATATTCATAGCATCTGTAATAATAACATTATTAAATTGTAATTCTTCTCTTAAAATATCTGTTACCATAAGTTTTGTAAGAGAAGCCGGGGTTTCCTTTCCTGTTACCTGGCTCACAGCAACATGGGACATCATTACCATATCCGCTCCCGCTGCAATTCCAGATTCAAACGGAAGGAATTCTACTTCACGGAGGCGGTCAATTGTTGCATTTAGATCTACATACCCTTTGTGTGTATCCTCTCCACACTGTCCCTGTCCTGGAAAATGCTTCAAAGTAGAACTTACGCCCTGAAACTGCAGGCCTTTCACTTCCTGAGATACCATTCCTGCTACGGTTTTGGCATCAGAACTAAAACTTCTATTTCCGATTTCCGTATTTTCTGCATTTGTATTCACGTCTGCTACCGGTGCAAAGTCAAGGTTAAATCCAAGTTCCCTGATTTCTTTTCCGATTGTCTCTCCTACTTCGCAGGCTTTTTTACTGTCCCCACTCTTACCAATCTCGGACATGGCAGGGAACTTAGTTGTCTGCATATTTTTTGAGTTTGCAATTCTTGCTACGGAGCCGCCTTCCTCATCAACCGAAATAAACAATGGAATATCATTACTTTTCTGAATGTCAGCAATCATACTTTTTACCTGCTCACGGTCTTTAAGATTATAGGAAAAAAAGATAACACCACCAGGTTTATACTCTTCTAATTTCTGCTGCATCTTCTTTGTTACTTCTGTCTCCGCATCAAAATCAAGTGAATCGGTACAGACAATGAACATCTGCCCTATTTTTTCTTTTAAGGTCATACTTGAAAGAGCATCAGAAACCATCCCCTCTAAAGTAATATCATCTAATTCTCCTGAATCCTTTGAGGTAGATGTACTTTCTTCGGATTTTTCTTTCTTTTTATGGGAGCCGCACCCTGCAAGTATTCCCGCAAACAGGGTAAGGCATAATAATAACACTATTACTTTATATCTTTTCATTACTCCTCCTGCGGTGAAAACCGAGGGTCAAAGGTTCTCTTTTTGGGTACTTTCTTTTTTGATTCATTTGCTGCAGCAATCGCTTCCTCGCAAAAAGTCTTCTGTGCCTCAATTGCCTCTTTTCCCCTTCTGTCCACTTTCTGATATGTGCCATCTTCTAAAAGCCTGTGCGCTTTTAATGTGTCACTAAGCTGAACATCCAAAATATGTTTTGCTTTTTCTTTTAATTCTTCCTCTTCAACTGGGAAAACAATCTCTACACGGCGGTCAAGATTTCTAGGCATCCAGTCCGCACTTCCCATATAAATTTCTTCATGTCCGTCATTATAGAAATAGAAAATTCTTGCATGCTCTAAGAAAGTTCCCACAATAGAACGTACCCGGATATTTTCACTGACTCCCGGTTTGCCCGCTACAAGACAGCAGATTCCACGAACAATCAAATCAACCTGTACACCTGCACAGGAAGCTTCGTATAAGGCAAGGATAATCTTTCTATCACAAAGAGAATTGCATTTGGCGATAATTTTTGCCGGTTTGCCTTCTTTTGCGTTTTTCGTCTCTCTGTGAATCATCTCAAGAAAACGCTTTTTCATCCAGATTGGTGCTACAATAAGACGGTTCCAGTTTGCCGGTTCAGAATAACCACTTAACATATTAAATACGGCTGTAGCATCTTCTCCGACAACATCGCGGCAAGTAAACATACCGGTATCTGTGTAAAGCTTTGCAGTGGAATCATTATAGTTTCCTGTTCCAAGATGCACATAGCGGCGGATACCATCCGCTTCTTTCCGCACTACCAGTGCAATCTTACAGTGTGTTTTCAGACCAACCAAACCATAAATAACGTGACAGCCTGCCTTTTCTAACTTTCTTGCCCAGTTAATGTTATTCTCCTCATCAAATCGTGCCTTTAACTCTACCAATACAGTTACCTGCTTTCCATTTTCTGCTGCCTGTGCCAATGCAGCGATAATCGGGGAATGCCCACTGACACGGTAAAGAGTCTGCTTGATTGCAAGCACGTCTTTATCTTCTGCTGCCTGCCTGATAAATGCCACAATCGGATCGAAGCTTTCATATGGATGATGCAGTAACACATCGCCCTTTCGGATCTGGGTAAATATATTTTTATCTGCACGAAGCTTTTTATTTTTCTGCGGAGTATATGGTTTTTCTTTTAAATCAGAGAACCCTTCAATGCCATAACATTTCATAAGGAACGTAAGGTCAAGCGGGCCATTGAAAGCATACATGTCGCATGGATGCACTTTAAACTGCTTCTTTAAATACTTCTCCAGACGGCTATCCATCCGCTCTTCATACTCAAACTTGATGACTTCGCCCCACTGACGCATTTTTAAAGACTTTTCAATTTCTTTTAATAAATCTTCTGCATCATCTTCATCAATGGATAAATCTGCATTTCTCATAATACGGTATGGAGCAGAACAGATAATCTCATGATTTAAAAACAAAACATCTAAGTAATGTTCAATGACATTCTCAAGAAGAATAACACGGCATTTTCTTTTTCCTCCATCCTTTTGCGGAAGCACAATCACTCTTGGAAGTACAGAAGGTACCTGTACTGTCGCAATATCGTAGTCTTTCTTTTCTTTTTTATCTTCGCCCCGGCTTTTTATCAAAGCAGCAATATTCAATGTCTTATTCTGAATCAGCGGAAACGGTCTTGAAGAATCAATCGCCATCGGAGTCAGTACCGGATATACATTCTTATGGAAATATTCTTCTAAAAACTCCTCTTCTTTTTCAGAAAGGCTGTTAAAAGTTACAATTTCTAACCCCGCTTCAGAAAGTTTAGGAAGAAGAGAACGATTATAGGTCGTATACTGTTTTTCACAAAATGCATGGGTTTTCTCATTCAATGCACCAAGTTGTTCCTGCGGGGTCATTCCTGCAATATCCTTCTTCTTATACCCTGCATTGACCATATCTTTTAAAGAAGCGATACGCACCATAAAAAATTCATCTAAATTCGAGGCAGTGATACTTAAAAACTTCATTCGCTCAAATAATGGATTTTTGCGATCTCTTGCCTCTCCAAGAATTCTCTGGTTAAACTCTAACCAACTCAATTCACGGTTTGTAAAATTCTCCGGTCTGTCAAATATACTTTTGTCCATCTTCTATCCTCCCCTACAATGCTCTTTTTTGCTTTAATACTGGTGTGATTCCAGTAAATTCACTAAAGGTTTCTGCTTTCTTGGAAAAGCGGGTAATCTCTAATGTAATATCCTGATTTGTTTCAAGGGAAATAATCAATTCCTTTCCTTTTCTTGCCATAGAACATTTCTCAAGTTTTTGTTTATGTCCTCTGTCTAATGCATTTGCAAGCCTTAGAATAGAAGATAACTTGGCAATCCGAAGATATTCTTCTCTCCAGAATGCAGTATCTAACTCGTCAGTATCTGGAAGTTCCTGTGTATTGTAAAGCACAATATTAGCAACTTCCTCTCTCTCTCTGTGAGATAAGCCCATAATCTCAGTGGAGATGATTAACTGGTAGCCATTCTTACCTGGATCATTTAAGTTAACATATTTTCCAATATCATGAAGAATCGCAGATATTTCAAGAATAAGGCGGTCCCGTTGTGTAAGTCCGTGGAACTTTTTCGTCTTATCAAAAATCTCTAACGCTAAATCTGTAATATATTGTGCATGTACTTTACTATAACGGTATCTTTTTCCGATATACTTTGCAGAAGCTACGATATCCTGATAAAAATCATGGCTTAGTTTTATCTTCTTTGTTTCCTGTGCGTAATCCACCACGCTTCCATCACAAAGATTCGTCGCACATATATAAACGGTATCTGCTTTAGAACGTTCTAAGAATGTCTTATAAATAAGTACCGATGGAAGAACCATTCTGGCATCCTCAATGGAAAGTCCGTATTTTAAGGCAATATCCTGATAGGATGCCTTTTTAATCTTTTTGTAAATGTATAAAATCTGCTCATAGCTCATCGTATCGGTAAGATGCAGTTCCGGAATCAGGCGATTGATATTTTTAATCTCGTCTCCGATGGCGATCACATTTTTAATATCTTTATCTTTCAGATAGCCACTTTTAAACATATCAAATTCATACTGAATATATTCTTCTAATACAGAAATATAATCGAGTACGTTATTCTCAACAGATTCTAAAAATCCCCTCACTTTTACTGTACCGATATCTAAATTCTGCGTCATATAAAGTGCCTGTTTATCAAACAGGGATACCTGTACACTTCCGGAACCAATATCTAAAATGGCAGTATTTTTTTCAATGATTTTATTGAAATCAATATCTAATACCTGAATTCCCTTATACATAAGGAAACGAAGTTCCGAATTGCTGAGCATGATAACATCCACACCTGTGCGAATTTTAATCTGATTAAGAACCGATACCTGATTCTTTGCATTACGAATCGCACTTGTCGCGTAACATCGGAATTCTGTTATCGCATATTCCCTCATACGCTGCTGAAATTCCATCAGTACATTACAGATTTCTTCAATTTGCGCAAATGTAATCTTTCTTGTAAAATAGGCCTCTTTGCCAAGTTCATACTCATAACGTATCTCATCCACTGTACGAAATCCCTTTCCACCGGAAATCTCATACACTTTCATGAGCATATTTTTTGAACCGATTACAATTGCCGCATACGGACTTATTCCCATCGCTGCCTCCTTTTTGCCTCTGGCACTTCTCCGGCTTTCTTATTTCTTCTGTTCGTCAGAAAGATAAAAGAAAGAATTCACTGTATGTTTTGTATCAATAAGATTATTATATT
>OLPR01002873.1_pt1 | contig 12193 bp, 7 predicted proteins | sample 1672761 | NCBI WGS metagenome assembly OLPR01 (sample SAMEA3136721, study PRJEB25190) | human gut metagenome | biome: human gut; feature: human-associated habitat; material: faeces | place: Austria | collected 2013 | reverse complement strand
TCGGCGTTAGCGATGCACTTCTGGTCGATGGTGAGGCAGTTGGCAAGCTCGACCGGCTTGTTGCGCACAGCACCGGCGATCTGCAGCTCGTTGAAGCCGAGCGGCGTGGTGGGAGCCTCAAAGCCACATCCCATGTACACGGCCGGGTCGAGACCAATCTGGATGGAGATCGGTATATCCTCGCCGCGCTCCTTGTACATGTCGAAGAAGTGGCCGAGGTGACGCGAGCCCGGGGTGATGAACATCGTGAGCTTGGTCTTATCGACAATGGCGAAACGGTGAATGGTGACGTCGGACATGGTGTTGTCCGGATCGTTGCCCATAGCGAGACCCATGGTGATGTAGGGGCCGCCGTCAACCGGAGTGTTGGTGGGGGCGGGGATCAGTTTATGGAGATCGAAATCGGGATCGTCAGCCTTGTAGACGACTTCCTGGCAGTCGACGTGCTTGCCATCTTCAATCATCTCGGGGGCAACAAGGTTATCGAACATCTTGCCCATCTCAAGACCAAGGTGCTCCTCCTCAAGACCTAGCATAGCGGCAACGCGCTTGCGGCTGGCAAGCATACCGATGCAGACCTTGGCGTCGTCAAAGCCCTTGACGTTGTTGAAGACCATTGCGGGGCCTTCCTTGGTCGGGCGCATAACGGTGCCGCCGGAACCCACGTGACGATAGACGCCGGAAACCTCGGCCTTGGGATCGACCTCGGTGTCGGTCTCCAGATACTGACCAGGCATGGTCTTCAGGAAATCGAGGGCGGAACGGAGGTCATGAATCTCGTTGTTTGCCATTTTTAGCTCCTTTTTCTCCTCATCTGAGAAACTGCAAACGGTTTTGAGACGGTCCCTTGCGGACTCTTCGCGTGCGCCCGGCCACATCGGCCTATCAGGCATTTTGTGGCCGCGGGCACTGGGCGCGGCGCGAAGAGTGCTCAGGAAGGTCTTATGTCGTGTCGTGCGAGCGATACTTGCGCGAGCTGTCGGGCGGCAAGCGTGCTCGAGTTCGACTTACATCAGGCCCAGCGTGCTGAACCAGAAGGCCTCGACAAGAACCACCAGGAAGGTGACCACAGTCATGGGGATACCCATCTTCATGGCTTCCTTGGAGGTGTAGCCACCGGCGTCCTTACCCTCGCCAACCAGGATGGCCAGGTTATGGAAGGGCAGGATGTAGTGGAGGTTGATAGCGGTGAAAACGATCAGTGCAACGGCAATAGGCGTTACGCTGGTTCCCTGAACAAAGGTGAGGAACGCAGGGACGCAGATGCCCAGGCCGGCCATAACGGAACCCATGAACATGTGGATGATCATGGTCAAAGCGCAGACGAGCAGTGCGAAGAGGTAAGGGTTCGCAGGAACGGTGCTGGGAAGCACGACGTCTGCAATCCAGGCGTTCATGCCGGTGGCGCCACCGACGGAACCGATTGCCATAGCAGCGGTCAGGAACATGAGGGTCTTGATGTCAACCGAGCTCCAAGACGCGGGAGTCAGGACCTCACCGATGACAGGCATGGCCATAAGGACACCGATAACCAGGGTGACCCAAGCAAGATAGTCGCCAGAAACAGTAAGCCACAGGGCAATTGCGATGACGAGCCACACGATGGTGCGGATCTCTTTCTCGGAAAGCTTGCCGAGAGCGGCCTGCTTAGCGAGAACATCCTCGCGGTCGTATACAAGCTCCTTGGAAGGCTTGAAGAGAGCAAGGGCGAGAACGATGGTGCACAGGGTTGCAACAACCATGGGGACGCTCATGTAGATGAACCAGTCAACGAAGCCGATGGCAGCACCGCCGTTGGCACCATAGGAGGCAACAAGCGGGTTGAGGGTGGAGTCGCCGGTCATGAAGAACATGGAGCAGGGCACGGCGGCGGCAAAGATCAGGAAACCGAGCTTGCCGCGATCGTCCTCACCGTAGCCAGCGGACTCGGCAATAACCGAGACCACAGCCAGGATCAGGAATGCACGGGGGAAGGGGTGCGGAATGAGCAGTGCGAGAACGAACGTCAGAGCGAAGATCGAGAGGATCAGCGACTTGGCACTCTTCACGAACTTGAGCATGAACGCATACGCGATACGCTGGCCGAGGCCGGAGTCCTTCACCGCACCAGCGATGAGGTAAGCACCGACGACGATCCACATGGTTCCCTTGGTCCAGGCGCCAAATGCGACGGCGACGGTAGCGGCCATGCTCGGCACGCCATCGGCGTCGGGGACGACCTGCATGAGCACCAGCAGGGCACAGTAGAGGATGCCCGTGTAGCCAGGCTGTGCGACACCGCACGCCCACATCACGACGGCACCGAGCGAGAGAGCCAGGCAGTTCTTGCCACCCTCAGAGAGAGTTACGGAACCGAGGCTGTCCAGGGGAAGAACGAATTTGATCAGCAGAAAGACGACGATCGCCAGGAAGAAACCAATGTATCGCTTCGTCAGAAACTTATTCTTTGCAGCTGCCATTTCTTCACCCTCCTTCCTTTGTCATGCGCCCCCTACCTGATAGGAGCGCTTGTACACGACGATTGAAACGTTGCGCTGTGTAGCTGGAATACAGTCAAGAAATTTGGTGAACTCGGTGCGATGAACGGTTTTCAACGACCGATAAGCGGTTTAGCACGGTGCAGCGCGCACGTTTCTCTTTACACACCGTGCAGGCTCCGCTCTAGAACTTGACCATGACTTGAATACAACAAAAGTCCTGTTGATGGATATCGTTATAGGACGTGGTATCGAGCAGGCAGAAGTCGAAGGCATTGCCCAGAGGCTCAAAATTATGGTCGTTGAGCCACTTCATGAGCCGTTCGGCGGCATAGCCCTGATACGGCATGCCCCAGTAGCTCATGCATGCATAGAGCCCCTTAGGCAGCATCACCACGTCGGATAGCTTTGAGGAATCCACACCGGCGGGCACAACGGTAAAGGTCGCCGCCGGGCGGTACACAAGCTGACCTTCGTCGCCGCGCTCGCCCTTTACCTCGGTGAGCATGGTGCCAAAGCCGTCTACAGGAACGCCGTCTTCCACCGCACGGAGCTTTTTCATGCTGCGCATGAGTGTGGGATGCAGCACCTCTCGAGTCACATCGGAATGAGGAAAGCCTTCGGCGACCACCAGGCGCTCATCATACTGTTTGAGAATGGGGGTGTCGATCACATCGCGCCAACGTTCGACCGACTTGTAGTACCTAATGCGCTGATCGATAAGCTCGCGCTGTGTGTCAAGCTGACCGATGCGGCGGCCTATCTCCGCTTTACGTGCTAGAAGGTAGTCGATTAAGGCAGAGATATTGCGCGAATCTATGATCTCGGCGATCTCCTTGAGCTCGATGCCCAAATCTTTAAGCAAGCAGATGAGACGCAGCGTAGGAATCTGCGTAGGGAGATAGAAGCGATAGCCATCGTCATTGACCATCGCGGGGCAGAACAAGCCAATCTTGTTGTAATAAATTAAGGTTTGGCGGGTGAGGCCAAACAAGGAGGCCATCTCACCGATTGAATACCAATGTGACTCAGCTTGAGCCATGCTCATCATTCCCATCGAGATAGAATCGATGGCGCCCTGCGCGCGACGCGCGGACGCTCTGCCTGCGCTGGGCGTTTGCACGAGCTTCAGGCACGCTCGATTGCTAACCAGCGATGGGTTGTATTAGGGGCTATTGTAAAGCGAACAATAACGCGCGGGCACCTGTTCTCGACGAGCGGCGTGTTTCCCTCAGGCAGCGGCCCGTAAAGCCGCTATACACTCAACCAAGACAATATGCTGGGCTTTTGTTGCATATATATGCATAAGAACCTGCATCCGGTCACCGAAAAGCGACCGTCTGCAGGTTCTCAGATGAGGGCTGACGCGGGGGATTCTTTTGACAGCTCGAATCCAAAGGAAAAGCGCCAGCGCGAAAAGCATACATGAGCGGGTGCGCCCGCACAAACATGAGACAAACGCACCCGCAAGATTCTAAGCCTCGAGACTACAGAAGAGGGAGTTAGTCTTCAAAGCCCGGAACCCAATGAGAGGCATCGACATCCATGAACTTGGAGCGCTGGAAGCGATGTTTCTGGTCATAGGGTACCGTGCAGTCGAAAATCGTCTTGCAGGCGATGCCATGATCGCGGATGGAGGGGTCGCACGTAGGATCGTTCGACGGATCCAGCGGGTGGCAACGAACGCCCGGAATAGTAATGACATCGTGATCGGCCTGGAAGCGGGTGTTCATAGCCCAGATGACATCCTTGATGTCGAACGGATCGACGTCCTCGTCAACCAGCCATACGTGCTTGAGCTCAGGGAACGCCGTAAAGGCAATGAGCGCGGCCTGACGCTGACGGCCCTCGTCAGAAGGAATGAGCTTCTTGAACTGGATAACGGCCATGTACTTGCCACCGCCGGGCGTAGCAGCGTAGACGTTTTGCACGCGGCCGGGCATGGCTTTGTCGACCATGGAGAGAATCGAGGCCTCGGTGGGAATACCGGCCATGGAGACGTGCTCCTCGGACGGGCCGATGACCGTCTGCATGATGGGGTTCTTGCGGGTGGTGACAGCCTTGACCTTGATGATGGGGAGTGCCGCCTGAGCGCCACCGGTGTAGCCCGGGAACTCGGGCATGGCCTTACCGGACTCGGAGTGCTGGTCTTCGCGAACACGAACGTCGGGAAGCAGCTCGCCCTCGATAACATACTCGGCGTTAGCGATGCACTTCTCGGGGATGGTCAGGCAGTCGGCCATCTTGACGCCCTCGCCACGAATGGCACCGGCGATGGTGAGTTCGTTGAAGCCAAGCGGCGTGGTGGGCGGCTCGAAGCAGGCAGCGATCTCGATAGCAGGATCGACACCGATGGAGATGGAGATAGGCAACGGCTTGCCGGCCTTCTCGGCCTCGTCGATCATGTTCTTGGCGACGCGGTCTTTGACGGAGCCGGCGGGGTTGAAGTATTCCAGCTTGACGAGCACGCGGGCCTTGAGGTTCTCATCGGCCTCAAAGTGAGTGAGCTCCAGAAGCGGAGTGTGGCCGATAAGCTGATCGATGGACGTGTAAACATTGCTCATGGTGAACCTCCAAAGTGTTCAAATGACTGGATACCGTGTGGTTTTACGGTGTGTGTAACAGCGAAACCCACAAACCTTATGGGTTGTTCGTTTTGCTGTTGGCAAGCATAGTAGGCACTAAAGCCTAGTAATGCAATAGGAAATAGGAGATTATTACGAGTCGATTAAGCGTCTTGACGGGAATGGGTATTTTCAAAACCAATATTTCGGCTAGAATTTCTACGGATTAAAAGACCGAAAGGCAGCAATATATATGTTGGTTTCCACAAAGGGCAGATATGCCCTGCGCGTTATGGTCGATCTGGCCGAGCACCAGGCGGCCGGTCGCATCCCGCTCAAAGAGATCGCGGCGCGACAGGGGATTTCCGAGAAATATCTCGAGAACATCTTGGCTACGCTCGTGCGCGCCAACATGCTTTCGGGCATGCGTGGCAAGGGCGGTGGCTATGTGCTCACGCGCCCGCCCGAGCAGTACACGGTGGGCGAGATCTTACGCCTGACCGAGGGCAGCCTGGCACCGGTCGCATGCCTGGACGGCGACTGCAAGGGCTGCTCGCGTTCGGATGAGTGCCCCACGCTCGGCGTGTGGAAGAACCTGGACAAGCTCATCAACGACTACCTCGACGGCGTGACGCTCGATGCGCTCGTCGCCCCCAACGAGGGCTATGACTACGTAATCTAGCCCCACCTGCCATTTGGGGACGGGGTATAAATGGTAGATTTTCTTGCCCTCTGAGGCTTGTCAAATGACAAGGCCGCCCATCGTTGCGATGGACGGCCTTCGTTTTGGCATGTTGTGGCGGTCCGTATCCGGTCGCATTAGTTCCTGGCGATGCTGTCGAGAATGCTGCGCATAATGGATACCACGATGCTGCCCATAAAGGCCGATCCAAAGCTGGCAATGGAGATACCCGCGCCCAGCAGATTGACCGACAGGTAGCTGGCCAGCTCGAGCATAAAGCTGTTGACTACGAGCTGAAAAATACCAAGCGTGATAATAGTGAGCGGCAGCGAGATGACCGTCAGGAACGGCTTGACGAGCGAGTCGACGATGTTGAGGAACAGTCCCACGAAGGCAAAGCAGACCCAGGCGTCGGCCATGCCGAAGGGCTGAATGCCGGGGACGAGAAACGTTGCGATCGCGATGGCGATTGAGGTCAAAAGCCAGTTGAGCAAAAAGCGCATGGTGGGAATCCTTTCTTGCGCATGGCGTGGTGAGGGGGCGTGAGGGGCACATACCTTTGCAACTCGGATAGATGCGCGGGCTCGGCCCTGTTCGGCCGCCCATTGTCTCAGATATTCGTGGAGCTTGCGTGCGCATTCGGTTTCAAAACGGCGTTCGTCTTAGAAAACGTGCCGCTGGCAGAGAGTCTTGTCGCTTTAGTTTGGTGGTGTGCTACACTGCTACGGGCAAATAGCCCATGCATAGTTTTATTGCATATTACGGGCGAACGATGCCCGATGTCAGTATCAACTTCGATGCCTTTTGGCGGGTTTGGCGGTGATCGATGAATATCGAGAACATGTTTGACAAGCCTGATGTCAAGCAGCTGGTCCACGCATTTAGCCTTTTGGACGACGAGAAAGATATCCAAGCGTTTTTGACCGATATCTGCACGCCGCGTGAGATTTGCGATCTATCGCAGCGTCTGCAGGTCGCGCGTTACCTGGACGAGGGCGAGCCCTATGTCGAGGTTCAGGCGCGTACCGGCGCTTCGTCCACCACGGTGAGCCGTGTATCCAAGGCGCTCAACGGCGAGTACGGTGGCTACCGCAAGATCCTCATCAAGCTGGAGGATGGCGAATAGGCCGCGCCAAAAAAACGATTTGTACAAAACCGCTCCTCCGGGGGCGGTTTTTTGATCCCTTGGGGACGGAGGAAAACGGATCACCGGGTTAGACTGACCCCCTCGATGATCCGTTTTCCTCCGTCCCCAAGGGATCAAATCTGTTGGCGTGGGGCAAATCTGTCCGCTTGGGCGGGTAGGATGGATGCATTGATTATTGCGAACAGTTTGAGCGGAGGACCATGTCTGTTCGAATCTATACCACCAATGCCGGCACGGATTTGAGCGATGCCGAGTCGGCACTGCTTACCGACCTTATTGCCCGCCACGGGCGTGCCGTGTTGCTGGCGCCAACGTTTGCCGAGCTCGACCTGTGCCGTCATGATGCGGCGGAAGCCGGGATTTCGCTGGGTATCGACTACAAGACGCCTACATCGTGGCTTCGCTCGCTTTGGGAGCTTTTGGGCGACGGGCGCGGTTTCGTCGACAACCTGCAGCGCCAGATGCTGTTCTCGGACATGGTCACGCGTCTCGACGATGCCGACCTGCAGCCGCTTTCGCGCAGCCAGGGCACGGTACGCATGCTTGCGCGCATGGCCCGCGATGTGCTGCCGGGTGTGGCGGGGACGACGGCCGAGCGATGCCGTGGCAACAATTGCCAGCCTGAGCCAAAAAGCGATGCCGAGGCTCGTGTGTTTGAGCTTTTGCGTGCCTACGCGGGCGGTTTGGACCGTCGAGATATGGTCGAGCCCTGCGAGGCAGCTGACATTATGGCCGGTGCCCTGGCCGATAACCTGCCGGCGTGCGCCCGCGCCGTATGCGTGCGCGGTGTCACGTCGTTTACGCACGGCCTGCTCGAGCTGCTGTCTGCCGTGGCGAACAATGGGGGAGAGGTCGTCGTGCTGCTTGCCCGCGAGCAGGCGGCGATGCGCGAGGAGCTTGCCACGGCATTTGATGCCCGCGGTGTGCTGTTTGAGATCGCGCCGCTGGGGGAGGATGCCGTCGCGTCTGATGTCGCTTGCGGGACCGCCGCTCAGCCTGCCTTTATTGAGGTCGCCGGCCCCCATGCCCGTGCTCATGTCTATGCGGACGCCATCGATAAGTTGGTGAAAGCGCACAAGGAGTCCAAGGCCGATAAAACTACGGCGACGCCCGCCGACCCCGTGCGCGTGCTCGTTGTTTCTGCCCGGGCATCCCAGTTGTTCGGTGAGCTCTCCTCTCGTCTGGCGGCTCGTCATATCGCTGCCGAGACAGTTGAGTTCACGGCGTTTTCCCAATCCATTGCGGGCAGGCAGTTTGCGGCGCTCGCCGGCCTGATCGAGCGCATGAAGGCCGCCGATGAAGGCACGGTGTCAAAGACCGAGTGGTGGCCCGCGCCGGAGCTTACCGACTGGATCTACAGTCCGCTTTCGGGCGCTGATGCCGTCAATGCCCGTACCTTCGATAAGAATATGCGTCTCTCGCGCAGCAAGACTACCGAGGGCGTTAAGAGCCTGCTGCAGAGCGTTCAGGGCCAGGTGAGGGGCGCGCGCAAGGCGGCGAGCGACGATAACTGGTTTAAGAACGTACCGTGTGTGGTCTCGGACGTGTTCCAGGCGCTGTGGCGTGACAAGCCCGTGACGGCGCTTAAGGCCATGCTTGCCGTTGCCGAGGCGTTGCCCGATCGCTCGCTGGGCAGCTTGGATGGCCAAGCCCGTCGCCAAGCGGAGGTGGCCCTGCTGCGCCACGCCATCGACATCCTTATGAATGGCGCCCGCGCGCTCGATGTGTCGCAGGCTGCAACCGTGCCCGTGCTCGATGGCATTCGCACCAAGGTGGACAAGCGTAGCACCGCCTACGATTACGAGACCCACGAGGTTGACCGTGCGCCACGTGCTCAGGTTCGTTTTGCTTCGCTTGCCGACGCGGCGGCTCTGCGCCCCGGCAGCTACGATGCCGTGCTGTTTGCCGATGTCGATCTGGACAGCTATCCGCTCTCACACGAGGAGGGGCCGCTGGCCACGCTGACGGCGAGCCTTGGTCGCGAGGGCGTGACGCTTGAGCCCGCGGCCCTGCTGCGCGTGCGCTTTGGTCACGCGATGCAAGCGTCGCGTGGTTCGGTTACGCTCGCCCGTGTGACCCACGATCGCCAGGCGCGCGAGTGCTATCCGGCGGCCGTGTGGACCGAGTTGCGTGCGCACGCCAAGGCCGCTGACGATGCTAAGGCCGCTGATGACGCTAAGACCACTGGTGACGCTAAGGTCGCTGGCGCCGACAAGGCGACGTGCGTGGGTGAGGGCGATATCGTAAGGGACTTCGATCCCGCGGCAGGCGAAGGTCTCAAGCGCGAGCGCGTGACCTGTGAAGCCCCTCAGCATCTGAGTGCCGAGGCCGTGCCGTATTTGGTCCTGCGTCGTCGCGAGGGCGAGGGCGAGGACGCGCCGCTCGTGCCGCGCCTGACGTCCGCCTCGCAGATTGAGGCCTATTCTACCTGCCCGCTGTGCTGGTTCGTGTCGTATCGCGTCAAGCCCCAGTCCATCGACGCGGGCTTTGGGAACATGGAGAAGGGCAACTTTGTCCACGACGTGCTGGAGCATCTGCATGCCCGTCTGCCCCAAGAGGGCATGGAGCGCGTGACGCCCATGAATCTGCCTCGGGCGCAGGAGCTGCTGAGCAAGGTCTTTGACGAGACCCTGGCCGAGCATGCCGGCAAGCGCGGTACCGAGGGTCCGCTCGTGCCGCTCTCTCCGGTGGAGGAACGTCAGGTGGCCGAGATTCTGCCGCAGCTGGAAGGCGTGCTCGCCTACGAGTCCGAGGCACTTGCCCCCTTTGCGCCACGCTACCTTGAGTTCGCCTTTAATGAGCTTAAGGTCGAGTATGCCGGTTGGCCGCTCGGTGGGCGCATCGACCGCGTGGACGTGGATGCCGAGAACCGTGCCGTGGTGATCGACTACAAACATCGCTCGGGCGTCGAGGAGTATAAGCTTGCCGACCCCACGGTGTTCGACGAGAAGACGGGTGCGGTGCCCGCCGACGACCCGCGCTGGCTGCCGCCGCATACCCAGACGCTCATCTACGCCCAGGCCATGCGCCGGGCGCTGGATCTGAATACCCGTGCGGCGCTTTACTTTTCCACCAAGGGCGGCAAGCCCGCGCTGCGCGGTGCCGCGAGCGCCGAGCTGTTGGAGCAGGAGCGCGGCGACGGTCGCATTCCGGGCCTTAAGAAGGGCTTCCCGGGCGAGGGCGGCAACATGGACTTCGATGTGCTGCTCGATCGCGTGGAGACCGGCATTGCCGAGCGGCTGCGCGAACTCGAGGCGGGCGTCGTGACGGCGGTCGATCCGACATCGGCGCAAGCCGCGCATGCGCGCTGCTCGTATAACCACGAAGGTACGTTTGTAAGGAGGGACGTGTAGACCATGGATCTTTCGACTTTGATGCCGCAACAGCTGCAAGTCGTCAAAACGCTCGACCGCCCGCTATTTGTCTCGGCGGGTGCCGGCTCGGGCAAGACCTTTACCCTTACGCGCCGCATCGTCTACGCGCTCTCGCCCGAATCCGGTCCGTTCGTTGAGCATCTGGACCAGGTGCTCGCCATTACCTTTACCAAAGATGCCGCGGCCGAGATCCGTGACCGCGTGCGCCGCGCGCTCATCGACGAGGGCATGGACGAGGAAGCACTGACCGTCGACGATGCGTGGATCTCGACCATTCACGGCATGTGCTCGCGTATCCTGCGCGCGCATGCGTTGGAGCTGGGCATCGATCCCGAGTTCACGGTGCTTACCGATACCGATGAGCTTATGGATCAGGCTGTCGAGCATGTGCTGGGCCGCGCGACAGCGCCCGATGCCGCTCCCGAGCTCGCGGCTTCGCTCAAAGCACTCTATGCCTGGTATCCCATGGCGGGTGAGGGCGGTCCCTTTGGCAGCGGCACCACCATCAAAGGTCTGGTGCGCAACCTATTGGAGCTATCGAGCCAGCTGCCGGGCGGCATGGACGACGTGTGCGTGGTTCGTGGCTGTGCCGATACCTCGGCCCTGGCAGACGCCTATCGCGCGGCGCTCGGCGCGAGCAAGGCGGCGACCGAAAAGGCGCAGGTGGCGCTCGAGGCCATCGACGCGTTCGAGGCGAGCGGCAAGACCATGGCGGATGTGGCGCGGCTTATGATGGCGTGCAGTATGCCGCGCGCGAGTAAGATGTTCCCAAAGGAGAATGTCGAGCTGCTTAAGGCAGAGGCTGCCGACACGTTCGTCAATATTGTGCTGGCTTGCGGTGACCCGGCACTTGATGCTCTGACGGGGCTTGCCCGTGCCGTAGAGGCGGAATACCGTGCGCTCAAGGCTGACCAGTCCGCACTCGACAATAACGATCTGTTGCGCATGGCATACGAGGCGCTGCGCGATTGTCCCGCCATCCGAGCCGCCTACGAGGGCCGCTTTAAGATGGTCATGATCGACGAGTTCCAAGATACCGACCAGATGCAGGTCGATCTGATTCGCTATCTGACGGGCGCGGGGGAGCGCGCGCTGTGCACCGTGGGCGATGCGCAGCAGTCGATCTACCGCTTCCGTGGCGCCGAGGTCGAGGTGTTCCGTCGCCAGGAACGCAAGGTGGGCTCCTCTGCTGCGCCCGAGACGACTGCCGTCTCCGATGCCCCCGCCGGCGAGCTCGTCAAACTCGTGCGTAACTTCCGCAGCCACGACGAGGTGCTGCGCTATGTGGCGCGCGTCTTTGACGGCGATACCGGTGGTTTGATGCAGGGGTTCTTGGATCTTGAGCCGAGTGACGATCGCGAGGACAAGCTCAAGGCGAAGGCTTCGCGCCGCCAAGCGGTCTTCGTTGCCGGTGGCAGCATGCAGGAGCGAACGCAGGCGAAAGCTCGTGCGATTGCGGAGCGGTTCCAAGCGCTCGTCAAAGCGGGGCAGCCTCAGGGCAGCATGGTCCTGCTGCTGGGCCGCATGACCAACGCCGATGTCTATGCGCAGGCCTTCCGCGACCAAGGGCTCGACTGCGTGATCGCAGGCGGCTCGGTCTTTGCCCAGGCAGCCGAGGTACAGACGGTGCGTGCCCTGGTGTGCGCACTTGCCAATCCGGCCGATACGGCGCAGGGCCTTATGCCGCTGTTGGCCTCGCCGATGTTTGCACTCGGCGCCCAGGAGTTCCTGGCGCTGGCGACCAAGCTCGACGAGCAGACGGGCGAGACGTCGCGTCGCAACATCGATGCGGGCATCATGAGCGATTCCGATGTGCCGGGCTTGCAGGGCTTGCCGCTCGTAACGCGCGCCCGCGAGGTGCTGCGCTACGCACTGCGTCGCGTGGGGCGTGATTCGTTCGCTGCCATCGCGCGCGACGTGGTCAATGCCTCCGGCTGGTTCGAGATCGG
>OLPR01002872.1_pt1 | contig 12194 bp, 10 predicted proteins | sample 1672761 | NCBI WGS metagenome assembly OLPR01 (sample SAMEA3136721, study PRJEB25190) | human gut metagenome | biome: human gut; feature: human-associated habitat; material: faeces | place: Austria | collected 2013 | reverse complement strand
GCCGCCGGCGCGTCCGTCGGCCTCGGCAACATCTGGCGCTTTCCGTATCTGGCCGCCAAATACGGCGGCGGCATGTTCTTGTTGATCTATCTTCTTCTGGTCGTGACGTTCGGCTATGTGCTGATCGTGTCGGAGACGGCGCTCGGGCGCATGAAGGGCACGGCGCGCCCCCGCGTGCTCGATCTGTGCTGCGGTACCGGCGCGATCGGGCTGAGCGTCGCGCATTACAGGCGGGACGCGCGCGTCACACTGACCGACGTGAGCGCAGACGCGCTGGCTCTGACTGAGGACAACCGGCGCGCGCTGAATATCGAAAACGCCGTTTTGAGGCAGGGCGATCTGTTCGAGGCCGTGCGCGGCGAGACGTTCGACATGATCCTCACCAACCCGCCGTATCTTACGGAGGACGACATGGCCGCGCTTCAGCGCGAGGTGCGGCTCGAGCCGGCGCTGGCGCTCTATGGCGGCGCGGATGGGCTTATGTTCTATCGGCGCATCGCATCGGAAGCCGCGCTCTATCTGAACGCGGGCGGCGTTATTCTGCTCGAGGTGGGGCAGGGCCAGGCACAGGACGTGCGCGCGCTGTTTGGGCCGCCGATGGGCAGCTTTCGCGTGCATCGTGATTTGAACGGCATAGAGCGCGTCGTCGAGGCCGTGAAGGGCGCATGACGCGCTTTGAACCCGCTCGATGCGCTCTAATTGCATGAGCGGTATGACGCGGCGAGGGCTGCGCTTCAGGGCGAGCGTCTGTAGCGCCGCGTCGGCCGCGGAGCTTTTGAAGGAACGATTTTCAATTCCGGCGGGCGGTATGTATAGGCTCCGGTCGGGATTGTTTTATTGAGCAGGAGTTTTTGCATGGAAGAAAAGGATTACGAGCGCATTGCCCGCAAGCTGGAGGACGTTGAAAATCGCTTCGAGGAGCTGAGCGTGCGCGTGACGCTGCCCGAGGTGATCGCGGACACGGCGCTGTTTACAAAGCTCATGCGCGAGCACAGCGAGATGAGCGAGCTGGCCGAATTTGCCGCGTCCTATCGCAGGCTGCTTGAGGACGCCGGCGAAGCGCGCGCCATGGCTGCGGGCGACGATCCCGACATGGCCGAGATGGGGCGCGAGGAGCTGGAAACGCTGGAGCCAAAGCTGGAGGAGATGACGCAGGAGGCGCGGCTGCGGCTGCTTCCGCGCGATCCGGACGACTATCGCAACGCCGTCGTCGAGGTGCGCGCGGGCGCGGGCGGCGAGGAAGCCGCTCTGTTCGGCGCGGAGCTTGTGCGGATGTACGTCCACTATGCCGAAAAGCGCGGCTGGAAGGCCGAACTGACCAACGACGATCAGACCGAGCTGGGCGGCATAAAGGAAGCGGCGCTGCTGGTGCAGGGCAAGGACGTGTTCAGCCGGCTGAAGTTCGAATCGGGCGTTCACCGCGTACAGCGCGTTCCCGTGACCGAATCGGGCGGACGCATCCACACATCGACCGCCACCGTGGCCGTGCTTCCCGAGGCGGAGGATGTGGAGCTGGTCATTTCGCCCAATGATCTGCGCATAGACACCTATCGCGCGTCAGGCGCGGGCGGCCAGCACGTCAATCGAACCGATTCGGCGGTGCGCATTACGCACATCCCGACCGGGCTGGTCGTCACCAGTCAGGATCAGCGCAGCCAGATCCAGAACCGAGAGAAGGCCATGCGCGTGCTCAGGAGCCGGCTGTACGATCTCCAGCGGCAGCAGGCGCAGGACGCGTACGCCAGCGAGCGCAGAAGCCAGGTGGGCACGGGCGACCGCAGCGAGCGCATCCGTACCTACAATTTCCCGCAGGGCCGCGTGACCGATCACCGCATCGGCAAGAGCATTTACAACATCGAGGATTTCATGAACGGCGATCTGGACGAGATGATCGACGCGCTGATACTGGCCGAGCATACGGCGCTGCTGAACGCGGAGGATGAATAAATGAGCGGACTTTCCATCGTGGCGCTCGACGCGCTGCAATTAAACGATCTCGACTGGAGCGCGCTCGAGGCGCTGGGCGATGTGACGCGCTATGACGGCACGGCGCCCGATCAGGTGCCTGCGCGCGCCGGGGACGCGGACGTTCTGCTGGTCAACAAGGTCAAGCTGCCCGAAAGCGTGCTTTCTCAACTGCCGAAGCTGAAATATGTCGGCGTGCTGGCCACCGGCTATGACAACGTGGATACCGCCGCGGCGGCCCGCCGAAACATCGCCGTGACCAACGTGCCCGGCTATTCGAGTGATTCCGTGGCGCAGCTCACGTTCGCGCTGCTGCTCGAGCTTTGCCATCACGCGGGCGAACATTCGCGGCGCGTGCTCGAGGAAAAGGCGTGGAGCCGCCAGCCGTATTACTGCTTCTGGGATTTCCCGCTCAGCGAGCTGGCCGGCAGCACGATGGGCGTGGTCGGGCTGGGGCGCATCGGCGTGCGCGTGGCCGAGATTGCGCGCGCGTTCGGCATGAACGTGATCGCCTATACCCGCACGCCCAAGGAGATTGCGGGCGTAAAATGCGTCGATTTTGACACGCTGCTCGCCGAAAGCGACGTAATCAGCCTCAACTGCCCGCTGACTGAGCAGACGCGCGGCCTGATCAACGCGGACGCGCTTGCAAGGATGAAAAAAACAGCGTATCTCATCAACACGTCGCGCGGCGGCGTGATTGTCGAGGACGATTTGCGCCGGGCGCTCGACGGGGGCGTGATCGCGGGCGCGGCGGTGGACGTATTGAGCAGCGAGCCGCCGGCTGAGGACAATCCGCTGCTCCATGCGAAAAACATCATCGTCACGCCGCACATCGCCTGGGCGACGACGGAGGCGCGCACGCGGCTTTTGTCCATCGTGACCGACAACCTCAGCGCCTATCTGCGCGGCGAGAAGCTCAACCGCGTGTAAGGGCGCGCTATACGATAAAGAAAAGTGGTCTTGACAGTGAAAACAATCATGACGGCCGCTACGCCCGAGTCGATCGCTCAGGCAGCGGCAATTATCCGCGCGGGCGGCCTGGTGGGCTTCCCGACGGAGACGGTGTACGGACTGGGCGCGAACGCCCTGAACGCCGAGGCGGTTAGAACGATCTTCGCGGCGAAGGGACGGCCGGGCGACAACCCGCTGATCGTCCATGTTTCGCGCGTGGAGGAAATTCTGCCGCTCATCAGGGGCGATATTCCGGCTGCGGCGCGCCGGCTTATGGACGCGTACTGGCCCGGCCCCATGACGCTCATTTTCCCGAAATCCGATCTGATCCCGGATGCTGTGTCGGCGGGGCTGGATACGGTGGGCATACGGCTGCCTTCGCATGAAACGGCGCGCGCGCTGATCGCCGAATCGCATTGCCCGATCGCCGCGCCCAGCGCCAACCGCTCGGGACGGCCCAGCCCCACGACGGCGCAGCACGTTCTGGATGACATGGATGGCCGCATCCCGATGATTCTCGACGGCGGGCCGTGCAGCGTGGGCGTGGAATCGACCGTTATCGATGTGACCGGAGATGTGCCGCGCGTGCTGCGGCCGGGCGGCGTTACGCCGCAGATGATCGCCGACGTGATGGGGGCGGTCGAGGTGGACGGCGCGGTCATGCGTCCCCTGAAGGAAGGGGAGAAGCCGCGTTCGCCCGGCATGAAATACCGCCATTACGCGCCGGAGGGCGATCTGGTGATATTCACCGGCGACGCGCAGACCGTCGCGGATGTGATCTGCGATCATTACGACCATGCGGGCGGCAGCGCGGCCATACTGGCTCTGCCCGGCCACGAGGCGCTCTATGGCGATCGCCATGTCATCGAGCTGGGGCGCACCGATTCGCCTGAGAGCGTGGCGGCGGGGCTGTTTGCGGCGCTGCGCCGGCTGGACGACGAGAACGTGAAGTATATCTTCTCCGAGGCCATTGACGCGGAGGGCGTGGGGCTGGCGGTCATGAACCGGCTGGGGCGCGCGGCGGCGTTCCACATTGTGCCGGTCTGAGCGAAAAGACGCACGTTTTTATGAACGTCCGCGCCAATATGCGGTATTGGAATGCGGCTTTCAGACGAGCGGCGGTACGCTCGAAATACTTTCAGTGTAATTAATGCGTTAATACGCGCTTTTCCCCTTGACAGGGAGAAAAAAGTGTGTATAATAATGCACATATCCGATAGAGGCGCGGCGATCATGACGCGCGCGGGGGAGCTTGTTCAGAGGGCTGTGAATCCGCGCAAAAGGGATCGTCGCCGAAATGCAGGTTCGTTTCTGGAGCGGCCTGTGTTGGGGGCCAGCAGAATATGCTGTCCACTGTCACATGGAAATGTGGAGTGCTATCGCGGAGGCTGGTTTGATGTCCGTTCTTCATTGTGAGCGGCTGACGGCGGTTGAGGCGATTGCGTCTCAGCCGCTTTTTCTGTGGTCGGGAAACACAATGAGGAGGATATGACAATGAAGAGGTTTGCTGCGCTGGTTCTGGTACTGATGATGGTGCTTTCCGCCTCGGCGATGGCCGAGGGCACGCTGCGCGTGGGTATGGAGTGCAACTACGCGCCGTTCAACTGGACGCAGGCGGAGGAGAGCGATACGGCCGTGCCGCTCTCTGGCGGCGGGTATGCCGATGGCTACGACGTGCAGATTGCAAAGCTGATCGCCGAGGGACTGGGCATGGAGCTGGAAATCGTCAAGACCGAGTGGGACGGCCTGCCCATGGGCGTCATGAGCGGCAAGCTCGACGCGGTGATCGCCGGCATGAGCCCGACCGAGGAGCGCAAGGTGACGCTCGATTTCACCGACAACTACTATGAGAGCCAGCTGGTCATCGTGGTGCGCGCCGACAGCGCCTATGCCGAGGCAAAGACGCTGGACGACTTCGCGGGCGCCAAGCTCACAGGCCAGCTGAACACATTCCACTACGCCGTGCTCTCTCAGGCCGACAAGGCGACCGTTGTCACCGCGATGGAGACATTCCCGGCGATGATCGTGGCGCTCAAGGCCGGCTCGATCGACGGCTATGTGTCCGAGCTGCCCGGCGCTGTGTCCGCCGTCGCTTCCAATCCCGAGCTGACGTATGTCCAGTTCGCCGAGGGCGAGGGCTTTGAAACCTCGACCGACGACACCGCCATCGCCGTGGCCGTCGCCAAGGGCAGCCCGCTGCGCGAAGAGATCAACGCGATTCTGGCCACGATCAGCGAGGAAAAGCGCGAAGAGCTGATGCAGTGGGCGGTCGACAATCAGCCGCTGTCTGAATAATCATTCACATTTATTCAGCGTAATGCGTAAACCGGCGCGGCGCGGAGCTTGAAGGCTTTGCGCCGCGCATGACGAACAATGCTTTTGAGGAGTCTTGACGATGCAGTTTCCAACGACGTTTTTCGGCTGGGTCGGCTTTCTGATTGATCAGTACGGCGGGATGTTCCTGCGCGGCACGGGTGTGACGCTGCTGATCGCGCTCAGCGGCACGGTGCTGGGCTTCCTGATCGGTCTGCTGGTGGCCATTGCGCGCACGATCGAGCCTGCGCCCAGGGCGTCGGCGGTCAAAAAGGCGCTGATTAAGCTGCTCAAGGGCATACTGGCGGTGTATATCGAGGTGTTCCGCGGCACGCCCATGATGGTGCAGGCGATGGTCATCTATTACGGCGCGATGCAGTATCTGGGGCTGGATATGCCGCAGATGCTTGCGGCGGTGCTGATCGTGTCGGTCAACACGGGCGCGTATATGGCGGAGATCATTCGCGGCGGCATCATTTCGGTGGACAAAGGGCAGGTCGAGGCGGCCAAATCGATCGGCATGACGCACTGGCAGACCATGAGCGCCATCGTGCTGCCTCAGGCTGTGCGCAACATCATGCCCTCCATCGGCAACGAGTTTGTCGTCAATATCAAGGATTCCAGCGTGCTGAACGTCATTTCCGTGTCGGAGCTGTTCTTCATGTCCAAGTCGGCGGCGGGCACCTATTATAAGTATTTCGAGGTGTTCTTCATTACGGCGCTGATCTATCTGGTGCTGACGTTCAGCATTACGCGCCTGCTGCGCCTGATCGAGCGCAAAATGGACGGCGACAGCTCGTACACCATCTGCGGTTCGCAGTCGGACAGCCGCTCTGTGATTCATGTGCCGGTTGAAAAGGAGGAAGCGTGACCATGGCGGAGGCGATTATCGAGGTCAGTCATCTGGAAAAGCGCTTCGGCGATCATCTCGTGCTGCGCGATGTGAACTTTACCGCCAATAAGGGCGAGGTGACCTGCATCATAGGTTCGTCCGGCTCGGGCAAATCGACGCTTTTGCGCTGCATCAATCTGCTGGAAACGCCCACGAGCGGCATTATTCGCTATCGCGGCGAGGATATTCAGTCCGGCGTCATTGCGCCTGGCGAATTTCACTCCAAGGTGGGCATGGTGTTTCAGTCGTTCAATCTGTTCGCCAATCTTACGGTGCTGGAAAATTGCGTGATCGGGCAGATGAAGGTGCTGCATCGCTCGCGGAAGGAGAGCGAGGAAAACGCGCGCAAATATCTCGATCGCGTCGGGATGCTGCCCTATCAGAAGGCGCGCCCCGCGCAGATTTCCGGCGGCCAGAAGCAGCGCGTGGCCATCGCGCGGGCGCTGGCGATGGATCCCGAGGTACTGCTTTTCGACGAGCCAACCTCCGCGCTCGATCCGGAAATGGTGGGCGAGGTGCTGGGCACGATGAAGAGCCTGGCGCAGAGCGGCCTGACCATGCTGGTTGTGACGCATGAAATGGCCTTCGCGCGCGATGTGTCCAATCGCGTGGTGTTTATGGACAGCGGCGTGATCGTCGAGGACGCGCCGCCCGCCGAGCTGTTCACTCATCCCAAACACCCCCGTACGCGTGAGTTTCTTTCGCGCTTCATGCAGGGCTAAAGCGAGATTTCAGGCCGGACGTTCCGAAACGAGTCGTCCGGCTTGCTTTATGCGCGCGGCGCGTGCCATAATGGCAAGGGCAGAAAGGATGATGGAAATCAAGCCCGTTCAGATGAGCGACGCGGCATTCCGGCGGCTGCGCCTATGTGCTGCTGGAGGTGCACCCGCTGATATGTTCTGGGCAATACGTCCTTCTGCATGCTGCTGTCGATGCTCACTGCCGCGGAAGAGGCGCTCATGCGGCGCTGGGAAGCGGACATGAAGGCGGAGGGGTTGCAGGTGGCTATGGCGGCGCAGCGTTTTTATCGAGAGCCGGGCTATGAGCAGCCGATGGAGCTGTTTCTCATCAAGGCGATATAGGGGGGCGCCGCCCCCTGTTTGGCGCATTGGCTGCATATATAAAACCACACCGGCGGCGCGGAAGATTGCGTCGCCGGTGCTTGGGCGCTGCCGGCGCATGGCTGCAGAATCACAGGCAGTGGGGAACATTGCGGCAGACTTATCGTTTCCACAAGGTGGAGAACAGCATGCGTAGGGCATAAAGATTCACCGGAAGGCGTGTATTTTGCCGAGCGCCTTGTCAGACCGTCTTCATCGCCTTGATGACGCTCATAAACGACCAGCGGCGCGGAAAACTGTGTCGCCAGTCGTTGTATGCTGTTTTTGAAAGCTGGGATCCTTCCTAAAGCGTCCTGTCGATGCGCGCTGGGCAATCCCGGCGGGTGATGCGGCATAGTCCGCGCCTTTTTCGTCAGGCATAGCCGTGCGATTTTCTGGCAGGTGAGTTTGCAGGCGAAAAACGGCCTATTTGGACAGCCGCTCCGCATCCCGCCGGTCGGCGAGGGCATTGACGCGCGCGATGAGCCGCAGCTCCTTCGGATCGTAGGGATAGAAGCTCGGGCGATAGAGGTCGTGCAGCCATTTCGTAAAGTCGAGATCCTCGTGCTTGCCCTCGAGCGCCTGATCGAGCATCCCCGTCCACGGCTCGTTGGTCTGCGTCTTGCCCACAACGAAGCCCCAGCACCAGCAGGCGACGCGCTCGAGGAAGAACAGAGGATACATCTCGAAAATCGTGTTGCCGCCGATGCGGTTGAGCCATTCGGTGCACAGCAGCGGCCGGCCGTGCTCCTTGAGCCGGTCGATCATGTCGCAGGAGGTGACAAAGACCCTGTAGGTGTGGAAGCTCACCACATCGGACAGCTCGAGTGCCGCGCGTTCCTCGGCGGAAACGGGCGCACCGTCCTTCAGGCCGCGCCACACATCGACGGTCAGCGGCTGATCCGGATCGCATGCGCGCACCGTCTCAAAGAGCGTCTCCAGCATGGGCACGGCGCGCTCGCCCAGCATGATGCCCGGCTCGTTGAACACATTCCAGATGATGATGCGCTCGTCGTGCGCGTATTTCGTCACGATGTCCGTGACCATTTTGAGGTATTTATCGCGCAGCAGCGGCGATTCCAGCGGGTGATAGGGCGGCAGAGCCGTCTGCTCGGCGGTGAGCGGCGCGCGTCCCTGATGATAGCCCAGCGCGTAATGCTGCTCGCCCAGCGGCTTTGGCTTGAAATCGGCGTACTCGCCGCGCGGCAGCTGCACCTCGGCGCAGAGCACCAGCATGACATACTGACCGTTTTTCGCGGCGAGCGTCAGATAGCGCTCCAGATTGTCCATGAAGCCCTGCTCCTCCTGGAGCCATACGTCGAAATCGACGATGATGCGGATGGTGTTAAAGCCTGTGCGTTCGGCCAGCGCCAGCTCGCGGTCGGCGGTCGCCATGTGGTTTTCCACATCGTGCTGCTGCCACTGATCCTGTCGGTTGGCGCAGTCGCTGCCGATAAAGTTGCAGCCGCGCAGCCACGGATAGCGGTTATACCACGCCCACGCCTGCTCCTTTGTCCACTTTTCCCTCATAAAGATGCGCTTCCTTTCCCAATTTCACATTCACAGCTTGCCCTGAAGCCGAGAGCCTGTGCGTCCTTCGGTTCGCAATGCGCGCTTATACGTTCATTGTATCCGACGCGCCCATGACTGTCAAGCTCAATTCGGGCGTGAAAAAGCACACAAAAAATCATCCGCGCGACGCAATATCACGCGGATGATTTCTATTTAAGTCAATCAGACAGGCATGGCGTTGTTCTTCTCATCGCGGACGGAATTGTCCAGACCGATGGTCTTGGCCTGACGGGCCTTGAAGAACTTCGTGGCGACCTGCGGGAACAGCGCGTAGGTGAGCACGTCCTCTTCCTGAGTGATGTACTCGCCGATTTCGCTGCGGTACTTCTCCAGCTCGGGCTTGAGCAGGTCGGCGGGGCGGCAGGTGATGACCTCTGCGTCGCCGATGACCTTGCGGCGCACTTCCTCGTTGACGGGAGCGGGCAGACGGCCGTACTCGCCGCGCATGAGGCCCTGAGACTCCTTCGGGTTCATCTTGTAGCGCTCGCCGCAGAGCACGTTCATGACGGCCTGCGTGCCGACGATCTGAGAGGTGGGGGTGACCAGCGGCGGATAACCGAAGTCCTCGCGGACGCGCGGTACCTCGGCCAGCACCTCGTAGAACTTGTCGGAGGCGTTCGCCTGCTTGAGCTGGTTGATGAGGTTGGAGAGCATGCCGCCCGGCACCTGATACAGAAGCGTGTTGATGTCCACGGACAGCACCTTGGGATCGAGGAAGCCTTCGGCCTTCAGCTTATCGGCGACCTTGCGGAAATGCACCGCCGCCTGGGACATGAGGCTGAGGTCGAGGCCGGTATCGTACTCCGTGCCCTGCAGGGTGGCGACCAGCGGCTCGGTGGCCGGCTGGGAAGTGCCGTTGCCCAGCGGGGAGAGGGCGGTATCGACGATGTCCACGCCGGCCTCGATGGCCTTGAGCACGGTCATGTTGCCCACGCCCGCGGTGTTGTGGGTGTGCAGGTGGATGGGGCACTTGACGGCTTTCTTCAGCTTTTTGATGAGGCTGTAGGCGTCGTAGGGCAGCAGCAGGTTGGCCATGTCCTTGACGCAGATGTTGTCCGCGCCCAGGCGCTCGAGCTGCTGGGCCAGCTTCACATAGTATTCCTCGGTGTGAACCGGGCTGATGGTGTAGCTCATGGCCACTTCGCAGATGCCGCCGTACTTCTTGGTGGCCTTGATGGCCGTTTCGAGGTTGCGCACGTCGTTGAGGGCGTCGAAGATGCGGATGATGTCGATGCCGTTCTTGATGGACAGGCGCACGAACTCGTCAACCACGTCGTCGGCATAGTGCTTGTAGCCCAGGATGTTCTGGCCGCGGAAGAGCATCTGCAGCTTGGTGTTGGGCATGGCCTTGCGCAGCGTGCGCAGGCGCTCCCACGGATCCTCGTTCAGGAAGCGCAGGCAGGAATCGAATGTCGCGCCGCCCCAGCACTCGATGGAGTAGTAGCCGGCGTTGTCCAGAATCTTGCAGGCGGGCAGCATATCCTCAGTGCGCATACGGGTCGCGGCCTGAGACTGATGCGCGTCGCGCAGTATGGTTTCAGTAATAAGAACCTTTCCCATAGGTTTTTCCTCCTATTAATGTCACAATCAGCCGAACAGAGAAATGAACACACCGGCCGCGACGGCGGAACCGATAACACCGGCGACGTTGGGGCCCATGGCGTGCATGAGCAGGAAGTTGCCGGGGTTCTCCTTCTGGCCGACGCTCTGCGAAACGCGCGCCGCCATGGGCACGGCGGAGACGCCGGCAGAGCCGATCAGCGGGTTGATCTTGCCGCCGGAGAGCTTGTTCATGAGCTTGGCCAGCAGCACGCCGCCCGCGGTGCCGAAGCTGAAGGCGATAACGCCCAGAATGACGATGTAGATCGTCTGCAGCGTCAGGAAGGTCTCGCCGTTGGTGGTCGCGCCGACGGTCACGCCCAGGAAGATCGTGACGATGTTGCACAGCTCGTTCTGCGCGGTCTTGTTCAGGCGCTCGGTCACGCCGGAGACGCGGAAGAGGTTGCCCAGCATCAGCAGACCGACCAGAGAGGCAGCGTCAGGCAGCAGCAGCGAAACGAGTATGGTCACGACGATCGGGAAGATCACCAGCTCGGTCTTGGAGACCGGGCGCAGCTGCTCCATGACGATCATGCGCTCCTTGCGGGTGGTCAGCGCCTTCATGATCGGGGGCTGAATGACCGGCACCAGCGCCATGTAGGAATACGCGGCGACGGCGATCGGGCCAAGCAGATGGGGCGCGAGCTTCGATGTGACGAAGATGGCCGTGGGGCCGTCCGCGCCGCCGATGATGCCGATGGCGCCCGCTTCCTGCGGCGTGAAGCCCAGCAGGATCGCGCCGATGAAGGTCATGAAGATGCCCAGCTGAGCGGCCGCGCCCAGCAGCAGGCTCTTCGGGTTGGCCAGCAGCGGGCCGAAGTCGGTCATCGCGCCCACGCCCATGAATATGAGCGGCGGGTAGATGCCCAGCTTAACGCCGCGATAGAGATAGTACAGCAGACCACCGTTGGCGTAGGGCACGCGATAGGCCATCTGGCCCAGCTCGTCGCTGTAGGCCATGACGATGTCGCTCAGCGGCTTGCTGGCCTTGGTGGCGTAGGCCACGGCCTCGTCCATTGTGGTGAAGAACTTGTAGGTGGGATCGGCCATCAATCCGGCGGAGGGCAGGTTGGCCAGCAGCATGCCGAAAGCGATGGGCAGCAGCAGCAGCGGCTCAAACTCCTTCACGATCGCCAGATACAGCAGCAGGCAGGCGAAGCCGATCATGACGTACTGACGCCACTGGCCGGAGGCAAAGCCGGTGCTCTTGGCAATGCTCACAATGGCGTCGATGAAGTTGATGGAATAGGTCCCCTCGTCCTCAGGGACGGTTTCGAGCGCCTGAGTCTGCTCGTCCGCCGCGGGAACATCGCTCGATGTGTCAGTAGAGGACGCAAAGGCAATGGACGACGCCAGCATCGATATGACGATCAGAAGCAGCGCCGCCACCACGAACCGGGTGCGTTGATTTCTTTTCATGCGTTCTGCTACCTCCTCTTCATTTCATCAGCGGATACTGAATCAGTTCAGAGTGAGCAGCACGTCGCCGGACGCAACGGTCGCGCCCTTGGTCACGTTCACGCTGGCCACAACGCCGTCGCGGGGCGCCATGATCTCGTTCTCCATCTTCATGGCCTCGAGGATCAGCAGGGTGTCGCCAGCCTTGACGGAGTCACCGGCCTTGACCTTGACATCCAGGATATTGCCGGGCATGGGAGCGGTGACGGAGACGGCACCGGCGGCACCGGCAGGAGCGGCAGCAGGTGCAGGAGCAGCGGCGGGAGCCGGAGCGGCTGCGGGGGGAGCAACAGGAGCAGCAGCGGCAGCGGGAGCGCCGGTGCCTTCCTCAACGGTGACAT
>OLPR01002871.1_pt1 | contig 12195 bp, 18 predicted proteins | sample 1672761 | NCBI WGS metagenome assembly OLPR01 (sample SAMEA3136721, study PRJEB25190) | human gut metagenome | biome: human gut; feature: human-associated habitat; material: faeces | place: Austria | collected 2013 | reverse complement strand
TCAGTAGCTCAATGGCAGAGCGTTCGGCTGTTAACCGAAATGTTGTAGGTTCGAGCCCTACCTGGGGAGCCAATTGAAATTTGACGCCGATCGCTGAGGAATATGCAATGATCCTCCATAGCTCAATGGTAGAGCGATCGGCTGTTAACCGATAGGTTGTAGGTTCGAGCCCTACTGGGGGAGCCAAAGTTGTAGACCGTGCAGAAATGCACGGTCTATTTCTGTGCAATCCGACGAAATCCGTGGTCTGATTGAGAAACTTGTGGGCGAGTGAGATTCTGATTGGTTTGCAGGAAATTTTTGGCTGAAATTCAAATTTCCAATGGGGAAATCCCAAATTGTATCTTCCAGATCGTCTTTAAATTTTGAAAATCGGCTTCTGGGTCACAAAATCAGTACAAAATCTCTCGAAATCTCACTTTTCACACCCTTCGGTCGGACACCGAATTGCCGGGCTTTTTGCCCTTCTTCCAGACCATTGTTCTCGCGATTTTTGTTAAATCATGAGATCGCGCTCACTGTTTTGTCTTTGCCGGATGCACCGAAAGCTGGGATATTGGCATCGGCAGAAGCAGGGGAATCGCTGGCCTTGTTGATCAGCATTTCGAACTTCACGCCCGCTTCCTGCGCGGCTTTCTTGCGACCGTGGACGTAGCGATTCATGGTGAAGGAGAAGTTGCCATGCCCTGCAATGTACTGCAGCGTCTTGGGGTCCACGCCTGCTTCGTCGAGCATCGTCAGATAGCTGTGACGAAAGACGTGGGCGGTTGCACCGTGCAGATCAACGACTTTGCGAATTTTATCGAACATGCACTGATACGCCGTTCCTGTGATGGGCGTTTTCTGTTCGCCGATGATGTAGCCGGATTTCTTGGGGGTTCCGAGCATTTCGACGAGCTGCGCATAGAGCGGAAGGCTGCGAAAGCCGTTGCTTGTCTTGGGCGTGGTTACTTCAGCCTGATTGTGGGCGTAGGTCGCGTTCCGACGTACCGTGATGAAGCCCGTTTTGAAATCCAGATCCTCCCAGCGCAAACCGAGCACTTCGCCTCGACGCATTCCTGTGAAGAGCAGCAGCGCCATCAGCCGGCGTTCCATGAGGGGAAGTGTGCCGATCTGCGAGATAATCTCCGTGACCACCTCGGAGGGCAGCGGTTCGCGAATCACGGAATCAGATTCGCTGTACTTCACTTTGACGTACTTGCTCTTTACAGGATTTCGCGGGAGGGCGACGTTCTCGTCGTCCATCGCGTAATCGAAAAGATTGCTGAGCACGTTGTAGTGCTCCTTCTGCGTCTTCAGCGTGAGGTGCGGGATGGACTGGAAGTATTCCTGAATGTCAAACGGACGGATGTCGTAGAGATTGCAGTCGTCGAATTCGGGCAGCAGATACTTGCGAAAATAGCCCATATATCCCGCGAGCGTCGTGCTTTTACAGCTGCGCCGCTTTTCCGGGAGCCAGACTTTCTCGTAGTAGTCGCGGAAGAGCACGACTTTCTTCGCGCTTTCACCGCTGAGAGGCTTCTGTACCTCGGCGAGAAAGCGGTCGGTCTTTCCGTATTTGACGTACAGCCGGACGATGGAGTCGTGAAGCTCCCGCTTGCTGTCGCCGCTGGCCCACTTGATGATTTCGTGGCCCTCTTCGTCGATACCCAAATAGACTCGTTCTCTGTAGGATGATGCCATGTTTTGCGCTCCTTTCGGATCGCATTCCATCGGCAGCTCATGTGATTTATTTGTGATTTCGTTTTCAAGGATCGTTTTGGGCGGTTCCTATCCTGCGGATGGAAGCTGAGAAAAGACGGCGCTGACTGCTGCCAGTGCCGCATTTTTCGCCTATTCCATATTAAAGGGCTCAGCGTTCATTGTCAACCTCCTTTTTCTCATTTATCTCGGCAGCGTTGTCGTCGCTGTAGTCGGAGTCTTCTTCGGGCGGACGATTCGCGTTGAATCGCTGCACGATGGTTTTGGAGCTGATGCCGCATCCGACCTAGCGGCCGTCGTCCAGCAGCAGATAGGATTTGGCCGCATGACCGCTGGTCATGTCGACGTACTGCCGATTCTCCTTGGTTTCCTTGATCAGCCGTTTGGCTGCGGCGGAACCGAGCGGCATGATACCAGTGACCTTGTTTGCGCAGAGCATATTCCCGAACCCGATGTGAATGAACTTCAGGGGCGTGGTTAGCATGGTTAATTCCTCTTTTCTATTGGAAAATTTCTTTGGAGCAGCCAGGCGATGCCTACTGCCACCGCGTCGCTTTCGTCATCCGTCTGATAATTCTGTTCACCGACAAAACGATGCTATGCAGCGGCGACCTCTTCCTTGGATGCTTTACCGCTTCCGGTAAGTAGCTTTTTGACGGCAGACGGAGCGATTTCTTCATAGACTGCGCGGCATTTCTGCCACGCAGTCAGGTCAGCAATGCCCATTACCTTGAACAACGCCTGCGTCTCGTGCGGAAATCGGGAGAAACCCTTTTCCCGCACGAACACGTCGATGTCCTCAGACTATTCGCAGAGCAGATCGTATATGGCGGCGAGGATTTCGCCATGGCTGGCTTTGCTGTTTCGCGTGTTCAGGTGGCACAGACGCTCAATTTGAACGTTTCCATTCTCGTAGCGCTAAATGGCAAAGTCCGGACATCGAAGCGATAGATCAGCCACCAGAATCCGCAGAGGTTCAGGCGAAGCCGTCGGTTCGGTCTTGCTCATGACTGACCTCGAAGGCGAACATCGAACGCAGAATGGCGTGCGCCAGATGATCGTCGCTGGTATCGCCGGCGAGATAGGCGTAAAGGTGCTGGATGGCATGGTTCACGTGTTCCTCGGCGGAAATCTTTTTGTAGTTGCGATTCAGCTACGTTTCGCCGTATTTTTCCGCGCCGTATTTTGCAACCTCCGCAGCTGCAAAGATGGCGTTGGGCGGCAGAAAGTGAAAGGCATAGGGCGTGGCGGACTGCTTGCCGCCGCGTTCATTAGTTTCGGTTGGCACGTCGGGCTGAACGCCCAGAATTATGGACATGGGGATTCCTCCTTTTCTTGATCGATCATCGTTTCAACATCCCGGATAAATTCTTCCTCTGTTTTGTCCCAGAGCGGAAGCATCCCGCGCACATCTTCAACGTATTCCCTGCGGATGTCCCTTGGAAAATGCCCGGCGCAGGCGATACAGGAAACGACTGCGCCATAGGGCTCCAAGCCTTTGGACAGGCACTCCGGGCAGAAAGCATACGACGTCGCGCCGTATGCGATGCAGGCGATTTGAATAGCTTCGCGTTTTCCGCACACATCACAAAGTTTTCCAATCATGCTCTTTCCCTCCAGAATAGATTTGTTTCATCGGTCTATGCGCCGTTTATGATGCGATAGAACCGTTGATTGGTGTTCGGCGAATCCAGACCGCCCTTGTCCGGTCGATACTCGCCCTATTTGAGATAATCCAGCAGCGGAAGCAGATCGCGGAATGGTTCCACGCTCTCGCATCCGCTGTACAGGCAGGTTTTCAGGCCGTGGCACCGGGCAATTTGCAGCGCTTCCCGAAGCTGCGCGGGGTTCTGCCCTTCGCCCATGAAGCAGACGCAGGTGATCTATCCTTCGTAGCGGCGAAGCAACGTCATCAGCTTCGGAAGCAGTGGATTTCCAACGTCCTGCTGGAGATAAGCGGAGTGACAGCCGTGGCAGCGAAAGCGGCAGTTGGAGATGGAGATCGTCAGGTTGATTTCCGTGGGAACCTCTTCCATCGTTACGGCGCATTCCACATACTTGAGCGGCGCGTCAGTCATCTTCCACCTCGCAGCGGGAATAGCAATCGCCGCAGATGCGTTCGCCGTCCGCCGTTTTGATGTAACTGTTCGTGATCCATTCGCCGCATACGTCGCAGCGGTACGCGGGGTGAATCTCCGTGCTCTCGCAGCGCGGGCAGACCAGCAGCTCTTCATAGGGCGGCGTGTCCAGTCCGTGACGTTCGAATACGATTCGCGCCTGCTCAAAGATCGCGCCGCAGTCCAGACAGATCAGCATGAAGCATCATCCGCCTTTTCGCTGAGATACTACCCACAGTCGCAGCCGCGCCCTTCCCGAAAATCCTTGCAGGGGCATTTGGTATCCGGCGTTTTCAGCAGCTTGCAGGGGCAGTAGCCGTTGTTCTGTTTGATGCGCTTCTTCAGATTCCGCACGAACACGCCGTCAGGATTCAGCTTTGCCTTCATGATTTTCCTCCAATCCGTAAGAATAGTAGTGCTTGCCCGCCTCGTTCTGCCGGTCGTGGGCAAAGCGGGAAATCAGCTTGAGATAGCCGATGATCCGCGTGGCGTAGTCCAGATCGTGGCTGCCGCATTTAGGGCAGACGTCCAAACGGTGCTTGCTGATGTAGCCGCAGGCGTTGCACAGCGTATTGGGTACATTAAAGGTCAGGTAATTGCAGCCGGTGTGAATCGCCGCGTTCAGCAGAAGCAGATACTGTTCCTTGCTCAGATGCTCATCGAGATTGATATGGCAGGCGCTGCCGCCGTCCAGATACCGGGTGAAGGCTTTGCCGTGGAACCGCAGCTTGTCCAGCACGTTCACCGTCGGGTCCTCGACGACGAAGAAATAGCTGTTGTAGCAGTCGCGCGGTACATAGAGCTTGCTCGCCTTGTCCCACGCGGCGTTCTTCACGCCCAGCCCCTCGGCGGGAACCATCTCGGTGTTGAACATAGACGAGGCGATAGACGCCGGCGACCATCGCCGCAAGATGGCGCAGCTGGCACAGCAATATCACGAAGTGCGCGGGGAAATTCAGGGTGTGATCCTGTATCTGGGCAAGGAAAAGGAAATCGTACAGGAAAACTCCACGACGCTGACCGGCTATATTTCGGAGCTGGAAAACCAGATGGCGGCGCAGAGGGCCATCATGAGCAAAAACAAGGAAGGCTCCAAGAAGTACAAACAGGCCGCCACCGATCTGGAAGCGCTTCAGAAGCAGCATCAGCAGTATTCCGAAACCCTCTTGCAGAACAAAATTGATCTGGAAGAACTGACCAAAGCGATCCGTGAACAGCAGGACGCGATTCGGGATATGGAAATCGACCTACGGGATCTGATTCATGACGCTATTCTCGACCGCGAAGCTCTGAACAAGCGGATGCTTGAGGGGCAGATCGACGTTGAGAATGAGCTGATCGACGTGATTACTCGCCGCTACGAGAAGGAACGCGACCAGCTGATCGAGCTGGCAGAAGCCAAGCGGGACGCGCTGAATGAAGAGCTGACGGCGCTGGACGAGCAGCTGGCGGCGCGCAAAAAGCTCAGCGAGGAAGAAGATAAGGCGAAGCAGCTTGCTGAAAAGGAAGCTCAGCTTGCCCGGATCAGCGCCGACCCCACCCGCAAAAAGGAAGAGCTCAAGCTGCGTCAGGAGATTGCCGAGCTGCGCGAGGAAATGGCATGGGACATCGCCGAAGACGAGGTGGATGCGCAGAAGAAAGCCATTGAATCGCAGATTGAAAGCCTGGAGGATTACATTGAGTACGTCGAAAACTACTATGAGGAGCTGCTCAACAATCCCCGAAAACTGATTGAAGAGCTGAAGGAATTGCTGTCCCAATCCGATGCGGAGATTATCGACTGGCTGGTCAAAAATCATGAGGATTACGAGACGGCGACGGATGCGACTCGCGAAAACATGCGCCGCGGCTGGCAGGAGATGCTGGACGATATGCGCGGGCACACCACCACTTACTGGAAAGAGGTGGAAGAAATCATCGCTGGCGGCGACGACGCCATCATTCAGTTTCTGAAGGACAACTGCCAAGATTATAAGGAAGCTGGTAAACTGCAGGCGGAAGCCTATGTGGACGAATGGAAGAAAAAGCTGGAGGATCTGCGAAACGCCTACAAACAGGTGAGTGGCGATATCAAGGCATACGACTATACGCCCACGGCCTCCGCGAAAAATAGCGGTTCAAGCAGCAAGAGCAGTTCCAGCAGCAAAAAGACAACCAAGGTCACCAAGTATCAGGCGACTTACCCGGCTATTGGCAGTAAACGCGGAGGAACATTGAAGGGGTACGCTTCCCCGGAAGAAGCTGAAAAGGCGGCACGAAGCAAAATCAATTCCATCTGCCGCGAACTGAGCGGCAGCAGCTCCAGCATGATCGGCGAGTGGGCGCGAACCTTCTATTCCAAGGTCAAGGTAACGGCTTACGCTAAGGGTGGCTTGAATCAGGCGACCGGCCTTGCATGGCTGGACGGTACAAAGGCCAAACCGGAGCGTGTCTTGTCGCCCTATCAGACGGAACTATTTGAAGATTTGCTGAAGACACTGCACGCCATCCGCACGGTGCAGATCCCGCAGGCGGTTGTTCGCCCCCAGCTTCCTGAGACGGTGCAGAATCAGCCGCTGACCATTGAATCCATCACGGTGAACGTGGAGCGACTGGAAAAGGAAGCGGATTACGACGCCATGGCGGAGCGCGTCGGCGAGAAGATCATGGAACGAGCTATGCGCGGCATGGCTGTCGGTGGGCTGCGGCTGGGATAATTCCAAGCCGCAGTCTTTTCAGAAAGGAACGATATGGACGGATTCAGTTTTCATGGAACGCACTGTTCGGCGCTGGGCTGCTACTACCGGCCGAACGCCAAATCCCGCGGCGATGAGATGGAAAGCTATGATATTGCTGATATTCAGACGGACAGCCGAAACGGCGGCTATTATATCGGCACGCGAGTGCTGCCCCGTGAGTTCGAACTGGACTGCTATTTCGAAGAAATCACGGAAGCGCAGTTGGAACAAATCTACCGCTGGCTTAAACGAGATACGCAGGGCGAATAGATTTTTGACCACAAGCCCTACGCGATCTACGACGCTGTTGTCGGCAAGCGGATTCAGATTGCGCTGTACGATTATACGGACAGTGCAGGCATACTTCGATATTCCGGGACTTTCACTGCCAACTTCGTTTGCTATGAGCCATTTGCACGGATGAAGCTAAAAAGCGACGACGGCTCCTGCGACGCGCGGACGCTGGCGAGAACGGGGCTTCTGCCTGCGGCAATGACGCCTACACCGCCCAGCGCGAGCAGCACAAGCTTTCTGCTCTACAATCCGGGAACGGAACGGGCACACACGATATTTCGGATTACCGGAAATGTGGGCGACGGAATGCTGATCCGCAATCTCACCACCGGTCAGCGGTGCAAAATCGTGAATCTGACGGATGAAAGCCTCCTGCCCGGCGCGCATCTGGATCTAGACAGCAAGATGGGTCAGACGCGCATTGTGCTGGGCGACAGCCGTGAACTGGCCTTTGCCATGCACGACGAGGGATATATTGAGCTTGCGCCCTGTACTCCATTTGAAAGAAGCATTGCGATCAGCCACACGGAGGATAGCAATATCGTCACGTCGGAAGGACTATTCCTGCTGCACATGGAGGGGCAATTTCTGTACCTGGACGGCTGGAAGAAGATTCGCCAGATCACAGATGCCCATTCGGCGATTCTGTCCGACAAGGCGGCGAGCAGTGGTACGACCTCCACGCCCATTGTGACGATGAATGAAATCGAGATCAGCGGAGAGAATCTGGCGCTGACAATGCTGGAAGTGGACTATACCCCGCGCGTGCGGTGAAGGGGGAAGCGTATGGCGGCGAGAATGGCGATCTACGATATGAACCGCAATAAGGTCTGCGAGCTGTACGATTCCGAGCTTCCGCATGAAGGGCAGGCATACGACGTGACGCTGACCACGGAGATCTCCGGCTGGAAGGAATAGAGCTTCACATTGCCGCAGATGGTGAACGGCGCGCGCAACTTTCGCTGGAATTACATTCGCAGTGGTTATCTCATCTGCCTGACGCGCGACGGCAAGGACGACTGGTTCCTGCTCAGCACGCCGAAGCGCTCGCACAAGGGACTGAGCGTGACGGCGGCGATCACCTGCCAACATATCTGCGCGCAGCTCAACAAAAAGAATCTCTATCTCGCCTTTGACGACGAGAACGGGATCGGCACGGCGGAATACCTGCTCCGGCAGGTTCTAGAGAACACCGGCTGGCAACTGGGCTACTGTGAAACCTTCTATGAGCAGGACGGAAAAACCGAAAAGGTTCGATCTCTTTCTTCTGATGGCAAGCGCGGCGCGTATCTGCTGATTTCAGACATCTGCGCGCTGTTTGATGCGCGGCCGGTATTCGACGGCGACAGCCGCACCGTCAGCATCTATTCTTTGAATCGCCACGAAGACCTCCTGGAGCTGAACTTCGGCAAGAACCTGAACGGCGTCGACCGCAAGGAAGACACCGAAAATATCGTGACGCGCCTCTATGTAGAAGGCGATTATGGTGACGACGGCTATGTGGGCGTCGAGGACGTCAATCCCACGGGGCTGCCGTTTCTGCTGGACTTCTCCTATTTCAGGGAGCTGGGCGTTTTTACTGCCGGGCACGAGCAGGCGCTGGACGATTATCTGCGGGATATTCAGGCGGCCAAGGCGGGAAGCAGCGATTATTCTAAGAAACTGATTCAACTGGATAATCAGCTGAACGAGCTTTGGGGACAGATTGATTACGTGCTGTATGTGCTGGATCAGGGCGCGGTCACAAAGACGATCTGCGGCGGCGCGGCGACGCAAGAACAGGCCGTCCTCACAGCAACCGACGCGCTGACCGTGCTGATGCAGGATGGCGCGCACCACGCACAGACGGGCAAGGTGTTTCCCGGCGATGCGGAATACGCGATCAAGTTTATCAAGAAGGCCAGCGGCAGGATCGGCGGCAAGGAGGTAGCCGTCGAGGCGAAAGAGAGCAGCATCGCGAGCCTGCAAAAGAAGCTGGACAAGACGACGGATGAAGGCAGGCGGCAGGGACTGCGGGAGCAGATCGCCGCGCTGGAGCTGGGCATTCAGGAGATCTATCAGGATGACGGCGGCGAAGAAGGGCTCTATACGCTGATGCGAAGAGCCGTATCGCTGGCGTTGCAGCGAACGGGGATCGAGAAAAGCTACCTTTCCTCCATGGACAGCCAGCAGGAAATCGAAAAACGCTTTGCCAAAGCCATGGGCGATATGCTGATCGACGGCTACTGGAGCAATACCGCCTATGCGCCCGGACAGGAGGAATTGCTGTATTACGAGGCGCTGGGCGTGATGGCGCGGCTGGCAAAGCCAACGGTGACCTATACGGCAGATATTCAGAACCTTTCCGGCGTCAGCGGCTACGAACAGGAGCGCTTCACGCTTGACACGGCGCTGCGCATCTGGGATGAGGCGCTGGAATAGAACGACTACGCTTATATCACCAAGCTGGTCGAAAATCTGGATACGCCTGAAAAGGACAGCGTCACCATCAGCAACGACCTGACCAGCATCGGCGGCGTATCGCTGGACAGCATCATCAGCCGAATCACCGGCATCGCGGAACTCGTTCACAGGAGCAAGTCCCTGTACGATCGGAGCAAGGCCATTTCGGAAGACGGCTCCATTCCCGCCAGGCGGCTGGAGGGCATGATCGACGTACTCAAAACCCGACTCTCCTCCTCTGTTTCCAACTGGTACACCGACGATCAGGGCAATCTGATTCTGGAATCCGTCAACGGCAAAAGCGCCATGCAGCTGTGCGGCGAGGGCTTTATGATCGCCAGCTCAAGGACGGACGACGGCAAATGGGACTGGCGCACGTTCGGCACGGGCGAAGGCTTTACAGCCGACCTGATCGTCGCCGGGTTTCTTTCCGCGGATCGGATTCAGGCGGGAACGATTACAGCCGGCAAGCTGGCGGCGGACGTCGGGCAATCGCTGGAGCTGTCCAGCAACGCGTCCATTCGCATGACGGTGCAGAGCGCCGTGGCAGAGGAGATCGAGGAGCAGATCGGCTACCGGGTGGAAATCAGTACGGACGCCGGCGAGGTGCTTTCGGATTATGTGAAAAAGACGACGCTGCGGGCCCGCGTTTACCGGGGCGGCAAGGAGGTTACGAACGACATTGCCGCCAGCCGGTTTCGCTGGAAACGCGCCAGCGCGGACGCCACGTCGGACGCGCTCTGGAATGCCGCCCACGCAGGAATAAAGCAGTTTCAGCTGACGAACGCCGACGTATTCTTCAGCGCGACCTACACCTGTGAGATTTCGGATGCATAATCCTCTTGCATTAGACGATAATTAGCAGTATAATAGCAATAGAATAGCAGATAGAAAGCAGGTTATGCGCAATGGAATCGTTGATCGCTCAGTTTATGGAACGCTATCTTCCCCGGCAGGAAATCATTCACCGCTTGCCGGTCAGCATTTCCATTCAGCAGTTCTGGCCGGAGCTTGAAAAGGAACGGCGCAAGCACAGTCAGGAGCTGCCGCTGCTGGCTCAGGACGGAAAGCCGTTCTGGTTTGTTCTGACCGGCAGCATCGAAAAGCAGTGCGACGCCATTGCGGAACTGGCGCGTCGGGACATTGCTTTTACCGGCCCCGAATTTGACGCGCTGTTTCAGGACGCCGTTATGGATGAGGCAGTCTATTCCAGCGTGATCGAGGGCGCGTTTACCAGTCGGGAGCAGGCAGCCGATTTCATTCGCCAGAACAAGCAGCCGCGCAATAAATCTGAGCAGATGGTGAAGAACAACTACGATGCGCTGACCTATGTGCTGGAGCATCTGGAGGATGAGATCAGCGAAGAGACCATTCTGCAGATCGCCCAAATCGTAACCCGCAGCGCGGCGGAGGTTCAGGTGACCGGCTATCGCGACGGCGCGGTATATGTGACCGGGCGCGAGGGAGTCGTCTATACGCCGCCGCAGGCGGATGCGGTGCCGGAAATGATGCGCTTATTGGTAGAATTCATTCAGAAAAGCGAACTGCATCCTCTGCTGAAGGCCTGCATCGCGCATTTTTATTTCGTTTACGTTCACCCCTTCGGAGACGGAAACGGACGCACTGCCCGTGCGCTCAGCTATATGATGCTTCTGCAGGCCGGCTATGACTTCTTCCGCTACTTTTCCATTTCAGGCGTCGTAGCCGAAGAGCGCGGCAAATACTATCGCTCCATGCGCAATGTGGAGGATTCGGACGGGGACATGACGTACTTCATCGACGCGTACAGCGGTATGCTGGCGCGAACCGTTGAGAAAATGGAGCATCACCTGAAATATCATGTGCTTGCGCGGCAGAAGCTGAAGGCGCTTGAACAGAACGGCACGCTGAACGAACGCCAGTTGAAGGGCGCTAAATGGCTGCTGGAGGGAAGCAATTCCAGCGTCACGGTGGAAGCGTGGCGCAGGAAATACAAGGTCGTGACGGAAACGGCGCGCCGGGATTTGCTTGCGCTCTGCGACGCGGGACTGCTCTCACGGGAACTGGACGGAAGAAAGGCCGTATTCCGCGTTTTGCGGGAACCGTAAATCAAATAGCACATTGAAGGGCGGGCGCTGAAGCGTTCGCCTCTTAATTTGAACAGCAGGAGGAATCATCATGGCGATCATCGCAACCGGCTCCAAGACGATCATCGATCTGTCGGACGGCAAATCGTAGTCCGCCTATCTGGGCGCAAATCAGCCCCGCACGCAGATTTACGACGTCAACACGGGCGACTACGCGCCGGATTGGACGAGCGCGGCGGGCAAGCTCATCATCACGCCCGTCGTTTATGCCAATCAGACAGCGATTGCGCTGACGGACAGCGCGCTCGCGTTTACGTGGAAGCGAAAGGAGGGCTCGGCGGCGGAAACGGCGCTGGCTGCGGGAGAATCCGTAAGCGGCAACGTTTTGACGGTCAACGCCAACAAGCTGGCGGGTGTGAACAGCGGGTTACTTACCTATATTGCCTACATCTCCTACATGGATCCCGACAACGGGCTGACTGCCAACGCCACGGCGGATATTTCCTTTGCGCTGGTCAGGACAGGTGAAAACGCAAAATCCGCGTGGATCAGCGGCGCACAGGTATTCAAATACGACGCCGGCGGCACGGCATCGCCCGGGCAGATCGCGCTGACGGCCAATGTGCAGAACGTCGTGCTGAGCAAATGGCAATACAGGGACGCCTCGGACGTGTGGCGGGACTATCCCACGACCGGCGACAATGCGTCGATCACCGGCGCCTCGCTGACCGTCAAGCCCACGCACGGCATTTGGGTCGGCGACTGCGCAACGCTGCGCATCGTGACCAACGACGCGAACATCAGCGACGTCATCAGCATTTATAAGGTTTCCGACGGCGCGGCGGGCGGCGCAGGCGC
>OLPR01002868.1_pt1 | contig 12211 bp, 9 predicted proteins | sample 1672761 | NCBI WGS metagenome assembly OLPR01 (sample SAMEA3136721, study PRJEB25190) | human gut metagenome | biome: human gut; feature: human-associated habitat; material: faeces | place: Austria | collected 2013 | reverse complement strand
GAGCGTTGCCTTGCCAAGGCAAATGTCGCGGGTCCGAATCCCGTCTCCCGCTCCAAGTAAAGGCGCCATAGCCAAGTGGTAAGGCACAGGTCTGCAAAACCTCTACTCCCCAGTTCAAGTCTGGGTGGCGCCTCCAAGAGCAAAGTCCTTGACTGCAAGGACTTTTTGTTTTTTATCTTGTTTTTTAATCCGCGTCGGCAATTGACAAACGTCTTTGCGCGTGATATACTATTTCGGTAAATTTGTGCCGGTATGGCGGAACAGGCAGACGCAAGGGACTTAAAATCCCTCGATGGCAACATCGTATCGGTTCGACCCCGATTACCGGCACCAAAAATAAACCCGATTTTGCGGTCGGGTTTGGGCGCGCTTGTTTTTGACTTGCAGGCTGAGGATATTTTCAATATAAAGCAATATAAAGAGATTTGCGGGGCAAGTCTCTTTTTTGTTTAAAGCATTGACGATATAGAAAAAGATTATTACACCGTAGATATTGCTGATAAAAACAGTATGTGCAGGATTGCGTACATGAAAACGATTATGTGGATATAGAAAAAATAGATAAAAACAACGCTCGCCATTAGTATTATAAAAATTATTTTTTTAATGAAAAAAATCGGGAAGACATTTTAAAAAAAACGTAAACGAAATTGATTTGATTTTCAGTTCATTAAATATTATTTACTTAACTTATTATAACAGTTACAGATTTTCGTTTCAAGCTTATGTGAACAAAATCGGAATTTCAAGCCGTTGGATTAAGTGAAATATAGCGATTTTATAAAAATTATGTTTTCTAAATAAATTTATATTGACAAATAGAAAACTTGGAATTAAAATATTGGAAAACAAAAGATTGATTACTGCAAAGAGGAGTATGATTGGGATAGCATCGACGACGTTAAAATAAAAGGAGGGAAATTATTATGAATTGCAGAGTTTTTAGCGCAATGTGAATTTGTTTTGCATTGCGCTTTTTTATATGCTTTGAGTATAGAACAACTTGCGGCAAGCAATGAATTTTGCCTTTGTGCGGCAAGAAAGAAATTGAAAGAAAAGAAACTTAAAATCGGTTGTGTTGGTTTAATCGGTTTGTCCCGTGTCAGGGAACATACTTTAAAAAACGGAGGTAAAAAAAATGAAGAAAAGAGTGATTTTTATTGTTGTGACAGCTTTGCTTTGCTGTCTGCTTGTTGCGTGCGGTTCGAAGACGCGGCTTCAAGCGCCCCAAAACATAAGGCAGAACGGTCCTTTTCTGATTTGGGACGAGGTGAAAAATGCCGAAGGGTACATAGTGTTGGCAGACAACGAGGAGTACGTGACTGCCGAGCCTTCCTGCAATCTCTCGTTTCTGGGCGGGGAGACCGTTTACGTCGTAAAGATAAAGGCAGTGGGCGACGGCGAAAATTTTGCCGACTCCGATTGGTCTGAATTCGGCTTCAATAAAATTTTTAAATACACGTTGCTTGCCGACGGAAGCGGCTATGAGGTAAATCTGAGCGTTTCTTCTGTCGAGCTGCAAGACAAAAAAGTAGTCGTACCGTCAACTTACGAAAATTTGCCCGTCACGCGTATTGCCGACAAAATGTTTTACAAATGCGCAAGTCTGACGGAGGTCGTGCTGCCGAATACGCTTAAAGAAATCGGAGCAAATGCGTTCTACAACTGCAAGGCTTTGACAAGCATAGACCTGCCTTCAAGCGTGACGGCAATCGGTTCGGGGGCGTTCAGCGGCTGCTCGTCGCTTAAAAAATTAATTGTTCCTACGGGCATAGAACAGATTGAAAACCTTACGTTTGAGGGCTGCACAAGTCTGACGGAGATTGTGCTGCCGAATACGCTTAAAGAAATCGGGAAGATGGCGTTCATCAACTGCAAGGCTTTGACAAGCATAGAGCTGCCCGCAAGCGTGACGGCAATCGGTTTGGGGGCGTTCAGGTGGTGCGCGCTAAAAAAGATAGTCGTTCCTACGGGCATAGAACAGATTGAAAACCTTACGTTTGAGGGCTGTGCAAGTCTGACGGAGGTCGCGCTGCCGAATACTCTTAAAGAAATCGGAGCAAATGCGTTCTACAACTGCGATGCATTGGAAAGCATAGAGCTGCCCGCAAGCGTGACGGCAATCGGTTCGGGTGCGTTCAGAGAATGCGTCGCGCTTAAAAAAATAGTCGTTTCGTCCGGCGTCGAGTGCATTGCCGAAGAAATGTTTTACGAATGCGCGAGTCTGACGGAGATCGTGCTGTCGAATACGCTTAAAGAAATCAAGAGAGCGGCGTTTGCCCACTGCATTGCATTGGAAAGCATAGAGCTGCCTGAAAGCGTGACGGCAATCGGTTCAAGTGCGTTCAGCGGTTGCTTGTCGCTTAAAAAGATAGTCGTTCCTGACGGCATAGAGCGGATTGAAGGCAATATGTTTGGCGACTGCACGAGTCTGACGGAGGTCGTGCTGCCAAGCACGCTTAAAGAAATCAGGGGAATGGCGTTCCTCGGATGCATTGTATTGGAAAACATAGAGTTGCCTGAAAGCGTGACGGCGATCGGTTCGATTGCGTTTGGCGGCTGCTCTTCGCTTAAAAAGATAGTCGTTCCTACGGGCGTAGAGCGGATTGAAGGCTCTACGTTTGTGGGCTGCTCGAATCTGACGGAGGTCGTGCTGCCAAGTACGCTTAAAGAAATCATGGGAATGGCGTTCCGCAATTGCGAGGCGTTGAAAACGGTGGTTTTGCCCTCGTCGCTTAAAGATATAGGCAAAGGAGCATTCAGCAACTGTCCGCTCGAAAGCGTTTTCTTCGGCGGCACGGAAGCGGAGTATCTTTCCGTTTCCGTTGCAGAGGGAAACGACAGCATTCTCAGTGCGGCAGTATATTTTTATTCGGAAACCGAGCCGACGGAAAATCCTCAAAAATTTTGGCGTTACAGCGGGGGAAAGCCCTTGCCTTGGGCGTGACCGACGCGCTTTTACACCTTTAAAAGCCGCCCCCTCAAAGACTTGGTTTTGCGGGGTAAAAAATTAAAAAAGGAGTTGATGCTTATGAGAGCGGTCAAGCAATGAATTTGCATTTGTACAACAGAAACCAAATTAAAAATACTAAAAAATAAAAAAGGAGACTTATATGAAAAAGTTAAATTTCAAAATTTTATCCGTTTTTCTGGCAATAGCAATTGTTGTGTCGGGAGCGGCAGTCGTCGTAGCCTCTCCGAGAGAAGAAGTAAACGCCCTGTCGCCGAATTATGACGGCAGCGACGTCTACTATTTTTGCGATTTATATCCCACTCTGACTTATGAAAACTTTTCCAATACGTTCAGCGCATCTATTTTTTATGATGTGCGTTGGGTAGACCAAGACCAATTTAGAGAATATATCGTTTACGACTACTTTTATGGACTAAGTAACCAAGTCGTTATTTTCGATATAAAAACATTTATACCTTACACCGACGTTTTGTACGAATTGTTTTTACGCTTGAAAGAAAACAATTGCGTGACGGGATTTGTTACGAGTTATTCCGAAAGCGATTTCCCCGACACCTATTTTCTCGATTGTGTGGATATCTTTGTGGAAAATGCTCCCAGCGACAAGATGGACGTCTACTTTTCAGCGGCTTTCGAGGATTTGGACACAAACGGGGAGCTGTCCGATACGGTTTACCTGTTGGACGGAAGCGTTCTCAACGTAAATTTTATCGAAAGCCGTGACTTTAGAGCATTGTGCGATACATCCCATTTTTTAAATAAATTTATTTACGATTTGTTGTATTTTGTGTCAAGTACCGAATATGAAATTTACGAATATCAAAATGCACTTGACGAATGGAATATAACAATACTTGTCTACGTCGGAAACAATCAATTTGTTGACTTGACGACGTGGGAGAGATATACATTTTCCAGTTCGCAGGAAATTTTGGAAGAATACGAAAAGGAGTATATCTGCTCGTTTGGTTTCGACATGTTCGAGGAGGATTTTTATTGGTTTTTGTATAACAACGGTGTGGACTTAAACTATTTGTTCGAGGTCACTCCCTTAAGCTATGACTGCAACGGACTTGATTTGAGATTAAATAATTTTGACTATACCGACGAAGCGGAGCTTTACCTTGTCGAAGCGCTGAAAGATTGGCTTTCGGTAATTTAAATGCTCTGCTTTGGCGGCAGCTCACGGGACAGGAGGAATACAATACCGCCCCCGACAGGAAATCGTTTTCCGACGCGACAATATATTTTTATTCGGAACAAAAGCCCGTTTCGGAGGGAAATTTTTGGCGTTACTCGGACGGGGTCGCCGTTGTCTGGTGATTTCTGTCGCAGTTTAGACAAATTTACCGCTTTGCATAAACGCAAGGCGGTTTTGTTTTTTATGCGGGAGCACAATCGGGCTTTTAAAAGAATATTATTTAATAAGCCAATTACGGAGGTCATGATGGATAATATTTTCGGAACGGACGGTATCAGGGGAGTGTTCGGCGCGGAATTGAACTGCGGGAGCGCTTATCTTTTGGGGGCGGCGCTGTGCGGAGCGGACGGAGACTCTCCCGTCGTAGTCGTGGGCAGGGATACGCGTCCGTCCGGGGAGGAGCTTATGCGGGCGCTTGCAAAAGGCGTGCACGACAACGGCGGTTACGTCATCAACATAGGAATCCTGCCCACCAACGCCGTTGCTTACTTTACGCGGAAAATGGGGTGCGACTTCGGCGTTATGATTTCCGCAAGTCACAATCCGCCCGAATACAACGGCTTGAAGGTGTTTGACCGCTACGGCGTAAAGCTGTGCGAAAAAAAGCAGAGGGAGATTTCCGCTTTTATGGAGGACAGAGAGGTGTCGGACGCCGAGGGCGCGGAAGTGTGCGCCTTTGACAGCGCGGGAAAGCTGTATTGCGACTACATAGAAAACCTGATTATGCCCGACCTCAAAGGGCTTAAAATTTCTCTAGACTGTTGCTACGGGAGCTGCTACGACGTGGCGTCCTCCGTCTTTGCAAAGACGGGCGCTGCGCTGCACGTTTACTGCGGCTTCAACCGCGGAGAGCTGATAAACAAAGACTGCGGAGCCACCTACACCGAGTTTCTCGAAAAAATGATGAGGAGCAACGGCTGCGAGCTGGGCTTTGCCTTTGACGGCGACTGCGACAGAGTTGCCGTTTTGGAGCGCGGGCGGACGCTTGACAACGACAGACTTCTTTTTGCGCTGGCAAAATATATGTCCGAAAATGGAATGCTCAGAAAGGATATGGTAGTGGGCACTGTGCTCACCAACCGCGGCGTGGAAATGGCGCTCAACGGGCTGAATCTCAGGCTTTTGCGAAGCGACGTGGGGGACGCCAACGTATTTCATCTCATGAGCAAAAAGGGCGTTAATCTCGGCGGGGAGCGCAGCGGGCATTTTCTGCTTAGCGACTTTGCGACGGGCAGCGACGCGCTTTTGAACGCGCTGTTTTTCGCAAAAATATACAGGGAAAAGGGAAGCTTGTTCGACTATACCGCGGGTTACAAAAACGTGCCCTGCCGCGAAAAGAGCATAAACGTAACTCCGCAGCAGCTCAAAAGCATGAAAAACAGCAGTTATTTTGAAAAGGTGGCGGGCGAGGTGCGGGCGCTTTTCGGCGGAGTCAAGCTGGTGCTCAGGGCAAGCGGCACCGAGCCTAAGGTCAGGATTTACATCGAAGGAGAGGACGCGGGAGAGATTGAGGAGGCGATGAGGCACACAGCGTGGCAAATTTCCGATTTCGTCTGAAAGCGTTTGCGTTTTGAAATGGTTTGTAATATAATAAATCTCAATATGGACAAGAAGCGACGCAACAAAATCAGCTTCGTCACCACGCTGTTCGGATTGATTGCAAACGCCTTGCTTTGCGCGGGTAAATTTGCGGTGGGGCTTTTGTGCGGCAACATTGCCGTCACTGCCGACGCGGTAAACAATCTTTCCGACGCGGGCAACAATGTTGTCACGCTGATAGCAATCAAGGTGGCGGGCAAGCCTGCGGACAAGGAGCACCCCTTCGGACATGAAAGGGTAGAATACATTTCCGCGCTGGTCGTCGCTTTTATTATACTCTTTTTGGGCGTGGAGCTGGCGGTGTCTTCCGTTGAAAAGATAATACTCAATTTCAAAGAGCCTTATCTGCCCGAATTTGACGCGTGGCTGGTTTACGTTTTGTCGTTTTCCGTTGTCGTCAAGGTCGTCATGTTTTTCGTTTACAGGACAAACGGCAAAAAAGCGCAGTCTCCCGTGCTGGAAGCAATGGCGTTGGACAGCATTATGGACGTTGCCGCCACCGCCGCCGTGCTTGCGGCGATTCTTATCGGCAGATTGGCGAGCGTCAATCTTGACGGGTACATGGGACTTGCCGTATCCGTTCTGATATTTGTCGGCGGGATAAAGATAGCAAAGGATACCGTGAGCGGTTTAATCGGGGTTGCACCCGACAAAAAGCTCATTGCCGAGCTGGAAGCCGAAATCGCGGCTTACGACGGCGTACTCGGCGTCCACGACCTTTTGGTGCACAGCTACGGACCTTACAATACATTCGTCACGGTGCACGCCGAGGTGGACGCAAAAGCCGATATGCTTGCCGCGCACGAGCGGATAGACCGAATAGAAAGAGATTTTCTCGAAACACGAAACATACATCTGTTGGTTCATCTTGACCCCACCGAAAAGGACAATCCCGAAATCGAGGCGGTTTTGCCGTCGATAAAGGAAGTTTTGTCGTCCGTTGCCGACGGTCTTAATTTCCATGACGTGCGACTTGTCAGGCAGGGCGGCGCGGAAAAAATATTTTTCGATATGGTTGCGCCTTTCGAGCTGGAAAAGTCGGATGAAGAGCTTAAAAATCTTGCCGAAAGCCGCCTTTTTGAAAAAACAGGCATGAGCTTTTCGGTTACGGTTGACAGAGAGTGATTGCAAAAGGAGAAACGATTTGAGCAAAGCAGACGAAATTTTTATCCGAAACGTAAAAGAAATTTTAAACGAAGGCTATTCCGACCGAAACCTCGACGTGCGCCCGCGCTGGAAGGACGGGACTCCCGCGCACACAATAAAAAAGTTTTGTATCGTCAACCGTTACGACCTGAGAGACGAGTTTCCGATAATCACTTTGAGGCGCACCTTTTTCAAGACCTGCATAGACGAAATGCTTTGGATTTGGCAGAAAAAATCCAACAACATACGCGACCTGAACAGCGGCGTATGGGACAGCTGGGCGGACGAAACGGGCAGCATAGGCAAGGCTTACGGCTATCAGCTTGCGTTGAAGCACAGCTATCCCGAGGGAGAGTTCGACCAAGTGGACAAGCTTCTGTATGATTTGAAGCACAGCCCGCAATCGAGACGTATGATTGCCAATATGTACAATCACGCGGACCTTAGCCAAATGAGGCTTTATCCCTGCGCCTATTCCTTTACGCTAAACACGAGCGGAAACGTACTCAACGGCATACTCAATCAGCGCTCGCAGGATATGCTGGTCGCAAACAACTGGAACGTGGTGCAGTACGCCGTGCTGCTCAATATGTTCGCGCAGGCGTCGGGGCTTGTCGCCGGCGAGCTTGTGCACGTGATTGCCGACGCGCATATTTACGACAGGCACATTCCGTTGATTGAAAAAATGCTCGAACAGCCTGTTTACGACGCGCCTGAATTTGTCATGGACAAGAGCGTAAAGGATTTTTACGCATTCAATACGACGCATTTCAAACTTGAAAATTACAGATACAACGATTTTGAAGTCAAACCGGAGGTGGCTGTCTGATGAACGCAATCGTAGTCGTAGACAAAAAATGGGGCATAGGCAAAAACAACGATTTGCTGTTCAAGCTGCCTGAGGACATGAAATATTTCAGACAGAAGACTTTGAACAAAATCGTCGTCATGGGCAGCAACACGCTGAAATCCTTCCCCGACGGGAAACCGCTTAAAAACCGCACAAACGCGGTGCTTTTTCCCGGAGGCGAAAAACGGGACGACTGTATTGTGGCGGACAGTCTCGAAGAGCTAAGACAAGTGTTGACAAGCTTCCCCGAAGATGATATATTTATCATAGGGGGAGCGATGATGTATAAAACCATGCTCCCTTTTTGCAAGCGCGTTTACGTGACCAAGGTGGACGCGGACGGACAGGCGTCGGTGTTTTTCCCCGACCTTGACAGGCTCGGTTGGACGCTTTCGGAGAGAGTTGCGAAAAAACGCGACGGAGAGTACGAGTTGGAGTTTGTGGTTTATTCCAATCCGTCGCCGCAAAAATTTTGACAAAACGGATGTTTCGCCGCAGCGCGGCTGAGATAAATCTTGAAAGGAGGTTAAGTAAATGAGAAAAAGCCTTGAAAAAGTGTTCGATATCATCGGCGAAATACTTGCCGTGCTTGCTTTGATACTTTACGTGTTTCTTGCAATCAACGCGCAGTTCATGTTTTTGCCCGACGGTGTTTTGAACGTGCTTATGGTAATTCAGCAGTATTCGTTCATAATCGTGACAATAGTCGTAGGTTTTGAAGCTATGATAAAGCGCAATCTGTTGTTCAGAATTATATTCTACGTCATCGTTGCGGCAGTGGTTATACTTCAGTTCTTCCCCGGCACATGGGATAACCTCATGGGTTATGTGGGCGCGATGGCGCTGTAAAAAGCATAATGAAAACGTCCGCTTTAAAGCGGACGTTTTGTTTTGTTGATTTTCAAATGCAAGAAAATCAAATGAAATTATTTTTTTACCTTTGTGCCGCAATTTCCGCAGAAAACTCCGTAGGTTTCCGTGCGGCAGTTCGGGCAAATCAGAATTTCCGTCATTTCGTTTGAGCAGCGCGGGCACGTCGAATAAATGGATTCCGTTCTGAAACCGCAGTGTCTGCAATACAGAAGGCGTTTTTTAGGCGCGGGAGGTTGGCTCGGAGAGAGGGCGGGGGCTGCGGCGGATAAGCTTTCTTCCCGCCCGTCCGACGCCTTTTCGCCGCCGTCCGCTTCCGTCGCGGCGTTGTCGCTCTGCGCAGTCTGCGCTTGCGCCTCCTCGGACTGCTCCGTGTTTGTTTCCGTTTCCGCAGCGTTGCCCGTCTCTGTGACAGGCGTTGTTGAACTTTCCTTTGCGGGATTTTTTTTGAGTACAAAGTTTAAAAACAGTGCAAGCAGCAGCGCCGCAGTGAACACGGGCGAAGCGTAATATAACGATTTCAGCGTAAGCGCCGCTGCATTCTGCGCCGCCGCCGAATTTAAAACGTCGCTCATGGGAAGCACGGCGAGATAACCCGTTTGAAGCAGCAGTATACATATAGAAGCAGTGAGCCACAGCGCGCGGCTGAGCCTGTTTTTAGAGGTGAGCATAACAATCGCAGCCGCGGCGGTGAGAACGCCCAGCGCCGTTTCGGTTATTTCCGAAAGCTTGTTTGCGTTCAGTTGGCTTGAAAAGACTGCGGCAACGACGCGCATTGCCGCCGCGAGCGCCAGCAGCGAGAGTCCGACGACCGCCCGTTTGTTTTTGGAAATGAAGCAGGTCATGACGGCGAGAACCGCGGCAACGCCCCAGAGCGCCGCTACTATTAAATCCGGAATATCCGAAACTCCCAATGATTGCGTCAACAACAGCATAAATGCGCCTCCGCTTAAATAATACAACTTTTTTCCTCTTTATGCAATGAAAAGAGAGAAAAAAAGTTCAATCGGACGTCGTGCTTACTGAAAGCTCCGCGTGTTCTTTGTCGCCGCTGCCGTCGTCGGACATTTCCTCGCGTTTTTTGAAAACTTTTCGATAGCACCTCAACGCTATGGGAGCAAAGATGACGAGGGAAAGCGTTTCCGCTATCGGATAGGCATAGAAAAGCCCGCTCATTTGGAAGAAATAGTCCAGAAGATATGCCATGGGAATCAGGAAAATCAGCTGTCTCGACACACTGAGGAACATGGAGAACAATCCGATGTTGAGCGATTGGAATGTCGTGACGAGCAGTATACCCAGCGAAGCCGGCAAAAAGCACCAGCTTATGCACCTGAAAGCGTAAATAGTGTCCTCCCTGAGCGACGGGGTGGTTTCAAAAATGTCCACAATGAGACCGGGACAAATTTGGAATAGCAAAAGTCCTACCGTCATAATGGCTGCCGAAGTTATCAGAGACCTTTTCCAACAGTCGTTGTATCTCGCTCGGTCGTTTGCGCCGAGATTGTAGCTGAGAATGGGCAGTGTGCCCTGCATCAGACCGAATACCGGCATAAAGACAAAGCTTTGAGTGGAGAAATAAATGGTCAGAACCCTTATTCCGTTGGGATACGCTTTGAGTATGCTGTTGAGTATAATGGTGGTGAACGAGCCGAGCGCGTTTAGTATGAACGTGGGCAAACCTATGCGGAATATGTTCCACACTGTGTTCCATTTTAATTTCATTTTGGCGAGGTTTATGCTCACGTCCTGCTTTTTTACGATAAACACGAGAATAATGTACGCGCAGGCGACAAATTGTCCGATGATTGTGGCAATCGCCGCGCCCGCAACGCCCATGTTGAGACATTTCATGCCCCAGAATTCGTCGAAAATGAAAATAGGGTCGAGTATGATATTGACTATTGCGCCGAGCGCCTGACTTATCATAGGCGCTTTCATGTTTCCCGTAGCTTGAAGCAGCTTTTGCGCGACAATGCTGACTACGGAAAAAACGGACAGTCCGAGCATATAAATAAGGTACTCGTTGCCCATATCTATCATTTCCGCGTCTTCCGTAAACAGCTTCATAAAGGGGACGGACACGGTAAAGGCGAGCGCCACAAACAGCAGCGAGCCGATAATGGAAAGAAAAACGGCGGTGCGCGCGACATTGTCCGCGCCTTCGCGGTCGCCCTCGCCGAGCTTTCTCGATATGAATACGTTTGCGCCCACGCCTATTCCCAGCGCGAGCGAAATCTTTATCATCACCATAGGGAAAGAAATGCCCACCGCCTCGAACGCGACCTGACTGTACTGCGACAAAAACATACTGTCCACGATTGTGTAAAGCGCGTCGATAAACATGGATATGATGGCGGGAAGCGACATATTAAGCAGCAGCCTTCCCATGGGCATACTGCGCATTTTTGCCGATTGTAAAGTATCGTTTTTCTCTTGCATGATTTCACCTGACAAAAGGATTAAAGTTTAACCAAACTATTTTAACAGATTCGCGGCAAAAAGCAAGCGTAAAAGGTGCGCAAAAAAGGAAAAATTTGCGCAATCCTCCGACTGCCCGCAAAAGAAAAACGGCGCGTCGCGCCGTTTTTCTTTTATATTGATTTAAAGGAAAATAGCGAGGAAAATACCTGCCGCGACGGCAGAGCCTATGACGCCCGCCACGTTGGGGCCCATTGCGTGCATGAGCAGATGATTGTCGGGGTCGTATTTTCTTCCCACCGTATGGGACACTCTCGCCGCCATAGGCACGGCGGATACGCCCGCCGAACCGATAAGAGGATTGATTTTGCCTTTGGTAAGCCAGCACATGAGCTTTCCGAACAGAACGCCGCCGACGGTGGAGAAGCAGAAAGCGAACAGTCCCAGACCGATGATGAGCAGCGTGTTGAGAGACAAAAAGTTTTCCGCAGTTGCGGTCGCTCCTACCGAGATGCCGAGCAAAAGGGTGACTATGTTCATGAGAGCGTTCTGCGCCGTGTCGGAAAGTCTTTCGGTGACGCCGCACTCCTTAAACAGGTTGCCGAGCATGAGGCAGCCGAGCAGTGGAGCGACGGAGGGGAGCAAAAGCGCGGTGATGATTGTCACCATAATGGGGAAAATGATTTTTGCTGCCTTGGAAACGTTTTTGGGCGGCTCCATGCGAATCAGCTTTTCCTTTTTGGTGGTGAGCATCTTCATCAGCGGAGGCTGAATCAAAGGAATCAGCGCCATGTAGGAATAAGCCGCGACCGCAATCGGTCCGAGCAGGTGGGGCGCCAGCTGATTGGTTACGTAAATAGCCGTAGGTCCGTCGGCGCCGCCGATAATGGCAATAGCCGCAGACTCCTCGCCGGTAAAGAAGCACACCGCAATCAGGAACGCGCAGTAAATTCCGAGCTGCGCCGCCGCTCCGAGCAGCATTGATTTGGGATTGGCGAGCAGGGGACCGAAGTCGGTCATCGCGCCCACTCCGAGAAAAATCAGACAGGGATAAACGCTTGTCTTGACGCCTATGTAAAGTATATCCAGCAGACCGCCGTTTTGCAGCACGTCCATATAGTCGGGCTTGGAGTTGTCAAACCACATTTCG
>OLPR01002866.1_pt1 | contig 12222 bp, 9 predicted proteins | sample 1672761 | NCBI WGS metagenome assembly OLPR01 (sample SAMEA3136721, study PRJEB25190) | human gut metagenome | biome: human gut; feature: human-associated habitat; material: faeces | place: Austria | collected 2013 | reverse complement strand
GGGGAGGGCTGCCGATGCGGGTGGCGGTGGTGGATGATCTGCGCATGGATGCGGAAAATTTGCGCGGCATGCTGGACCGGCGGCTGCCCTCCGGCACGTTCATTGACCTGTATGCATCGGGGGAGGCGTTTCTCGCCTCCCAGAGCAGGTATGACCTGATTTTTTTGGACATTGTGATGGAGGGCATGAACGGCATAGAAACGGCGCGGCAGTTCCGGGCGCGGGACATGGATTGCCTGATCGTGTTTTTGACCAGTTCCAGGGAATATGTGTGGGAGGCCTTTCCCATGCATGCCTTTGACTACCTGGTCAAGCCCGTGGAACAGGAACGCCTGGACCGGGTGCTGGAGGAGGCGCAGCGCGCCCTGGCGTGCCAGGAACGCATGCTGTCCCTGAAGGTGGGGCGGCAGCGGATCACCGTGCCGGTATCCTCCCTGCGCCATGCCAACGCCAGGGATCATTTTGTGTTCGTTACCCTTACCGACGGTCGGGAGCTGAAGTGCTACATGACCTTTGGGGAGATGCTGGCCATGCTGGAGGGAGAGCCGCGCTTTCTGGTATGCAACCGGGGCGTGCTGATCAACATGGACCAGGTGCGCTCCTTTGACGGGGAATGCTTTACCATGAACGGCGGGCAGCGCTTCGCGGTGCGGCTCAGCGAAAAAACGCAGATCGGCCGGAGCTTTTACCAATACACATTCCGCAAGACCAGGGGGGTAGAGTAGCGTGCGGTGGGAGATTTGGGACCGCTATTTTTTGCAGCTGTTGCTTTGCCTACCGGCGGGGATACTGTGCCTGGCGCCGGTGCGTGGCAGGCTGCGGGTTGGCCGGCGGATGCTTGCAACGCTGGTAATCGTGGCGGTGACGCTGTTTGCGGCGCTGGGCGCCACGGTGCTCCAGGCCACGTATTGGCCGGAGAATGCGCTGCTGGTGCCGGCGCTGGTGCTTTTCTATGCGCTGTACCGCCGCTTTGTGGAGATTGACGGGTTCCAGGCGCTGTTCATCCTGATGGTGGCCGCGGCGGTGATGGGGTTTTGCGCGGTGTTTTCCGAGGTGCTTTGGGCCCGGGAGGAATTGACCAGGGGGGAGGAGGTTTCCTCCTGGGGCCTGGCGGTTACGCGGCTGGGCCTGGGGGCGGCGGTGGCCGCGGCGTTCTGGCCGCTGATGGCCCGGCACGTGGGGTGGCTGATCCGGTACTGCGGGCAGATGTCCGCCTGGCGGATTGCCTGGCTGCTGCCCACGGCAAACCTTGTGCTGTTCGTTGCCATGATGCCCCAGGACTACCGCACCATTCTGGTGAACCGGGTTCAGTCCCTGGGCATGGTGATCCTGCTTTTTCTGCTGGGGCTGATGGCGTTTCTCATCGAGCAATTTTACCGTATTGCCCGTTCCATGTACGACAGTGCCGCCCTGCGGGACGAAAACCACTTCCTGGCCGCCCAGGCCAGCCAGTATGCCGCGCTGAGCAGCTACATCCAGCAAACGCGCAAGCTGCGGCACGATTTCCGCCAGCACCTGCGGGTAATCAGCGGCCTGGTGGCCAAAGGCGACCTGGAGGCGCTGAACGCGTACTTGCGGGACGTGAGCGGCCAGGAGCAGGAGCAGGTGCGGTTTATCTTTGCCAATTCGGCGCTCAATGCCCTGGCGGGGTATTATGAAAGCCGGGCGCGGTCCCAGGGGGTGGAGCTGGAATGGAGCGTGTCGCTGCCGGAGACGCTGAACATCCCGGACGCGGAAATTTGCGTACTGCTGGGCAACCTGCTGGAAAACGCCCTGGACGGGGCGGGGACCATGCCCCAGGGCAAGCGCCGGGCGCGAATCATCTGCCAGTTGAATGGGGAGATGTGCTGCGTGATTGTGGAAAACAGCTATAACGGCCAGGTTCTGTGCAAGGACGGGCGCTTCCTTTCCACCAAGCATGAGGGCAGGGGCCACGGCCTGGCGTCGGTGGAGGCGGTGGTGGCGCGCCATCACGGTTCCATGGAGGTGGACGCGGAGGGCGGCATATTCCGGGTGAGCCTGCTCATCAGCCTGGCCCCGGAGGGGGAGAATCCCTGAAGCAAACAAGCGCCGCCCATGGGTTCATGGGCGGCGCAAGGGCATCAGCATTCGTATATGAAGCGCGTTTTCATGCGTCCTGTTTGAGGAACTCCCACAGGCATGCTTCCGCCGTTGCCATCTGGCGCACTTCATCCCGATAGGTTCCGGTGAGGTTTTCCACTTGCTGCGCCCTGCTCTGAATATCCGACAGCACATGCGCACAGGTCTGCAAATAGTACTTGGCGTTCACGGGATAGGCATGGTTTTCAATGAGCGCGAAGGCCGTAAGGAAGGCCTGCAGCTGCTCGGCCTTTTTCGGCTGCTTTTCCCAGTTCTGCATCAGCCACGCATAGAGCCCCGGATGGAAATTCATCATGACCCCAGAGAAGCCCGCCGCGCCGGCGCGCAGGGAATCCAGCAGGGTGGTTGTATTGGCGTTAAACAGCCGCAGGGGAGAGCCCTGGATGACGTCCAGACGGCGCCAGATCGCAGCAGGTATCCTTCATGAAGTAGAACCGGCCGCTATCCGCGCAGAATTTCAGCTCGTCCATGGACAGCAGGCGCTTGTAGGGGGAGGGGCATTCATAAAATCCCAGGGGGATCTCCGGGTCCAGCACGGACATGAAGGTCTTCAGGCGGCTGAGGAACACCTGCGGGTCGGCGTGCTGCGGCGCCAGGCGGTTGCTGATGAGGATCAAGGCATCCACGCCGGTCCGGCCAATGCGCTGGAGTTCCTCAATCTGGTCCGTTACAGATTCGGAAATATGCCCGGAGGCGACCACCGGCACATGGGCATGCTGCTTTACAAAGCGTACCAGTTCCTCACGCTCCCGCAGGCTCAGAAAGAAGGTTTCGCTGGACTGGCACGCGGCGAACAAGCCCGTAACGCCGTTATCCTCGTACCACGCAATCAGCCGCTCCAGGGAAGCATAGTCAATTTCTCCATCCCGGGTAAAGGGGGTAATCATCACAGGCCACAGGCCGGTCAATTGTTCGCGGTTCATTTTCCATTTCCTCCGTCTCTGGTATTGGCAGCGGCGTTCATGGATGCCAGGGTCTCCCGCATAGCCGCCGGATAATTCGTAATACGGTAGCATGTAATAAAGTTGTTGTCATGGTAGGATTGCGCGCCGTTCCATGCCGTACGGGACAGGATCAGCAAGTCGTCCCCCTGTATGGCCATGTCCGGATACTGGAACGCCACATACCGGCTATCCTGATCCCGCGCGTCCACCACCCGGGTCATCACCTTCCAGTGATGCAGGTCGGGCGAAACGGCAACGGACAGCACATTGCGCGCCTGGGGCTTTGCGCTGTCGTATGCCTCGTTACCCACTGCCACATAGCCTTCCTTGGCACGCAGGACGACAAACTTGCTGCTCGCCCCCAGGGGAAAGTCCACCACCGCGGCAAAGCGCAGGGGAGCATCCGGGTCAGCGGTATCGGCTTCCAGGAGCACGGCCTTTCCCACGGAAGGTTCCGCCATATGCTGCTGCAGGCGCAGCATATTATAAACTTTCCCATCGGGGCCCTCCACGGCGTTTCCTTCAATGCAGCCGCTCATTTTCCCCTGGGGCAGGCCCTTCCAGCCTGCGTCAAAGGCCAGGGGCTGGGACAGGTGCCAATGGGTGCTTTCCATCAAGTCGTCCCGGAGGTCGATGGACAGCAGCGCATTATCATGGATGCCGTACTTCCAGGCGCCATAATCGATGGCGGTATAAAGCCGTCCATGGGCGCAGATGAGCGGCATGGGCGCCTTGTACGGGCCGATCTCCTGGGCGTTGCTGCCATTGAAAAGGCGCACCGGTTTGCTCCAGGTATAGCCGCCGTCCTCCGAGTAGCCCAGGAGAAGATCGCCGTATTCGCAAGCCATTCCCAGCATGTACAAGCGTTGCCCGTGCACAAACAACTTTCCCCAGAAGCATGGATACAGCTCGGTCACATAGCGCCAGGTGTTGCCGCCATCCAGGGACTCAAACAGGAGCGTAAGGTTCTGGGCGGTTTTGCGTCCGAACACGTCCATGGACGCCATCAGCCTGCCGTCCGGCAGCACCACGATGCCCGGGCTGCACAGGTAGTGGCCGGAAACCGCGTAGACATCGTCTTCAGGATGCAGGTAATTGACGATCACTCCCGGTACCGCGCCGGTGCGTACCAGGCGAATGGCGCTGGCCGTGCCGTCCGCTGTGCGGAGCACATAAAATTCGTAGTCCTGCTGATCCTCAAGGCCCTGAAGGCATCCGCTTCCGCAGGCGCAGGGCGCTTCTTCCCACTGCGCCGCACCCCGGAGACGATAGCATACCTTGTGCTCGCCCGCGCGTGTATCCACATAGTCAAAGGTGAAGCCTGCCGTCTGGGGCGCTATACGGCAAACAAAGAGTTCCCGCCTTTCCTCAGGCGCATTGAGCAGCGTATAGGGGCGGTAATTCCACCCGCTAATCCCGCGCATAAGGTTTCCTCCCCCTTGTTAATAAACCAGTTCACGGAAGTTCCGGACACGGTGCAGGGTAATCAGGTTTCCGTTATGCGCACTGTGTGCCCGGGTATCCCCGGAACGGCTGAGAATCAGCAGATCGTCCCCCGCAATGGCCATGCTGGCGTAGTGCCGGGAAGCCTTTTCCACCTCGCCCACCGCCACCAGGCCCGCGAAGCACCAGTCCACACAGTTCTTGGAAAAGTGCAGCACCAGCCGCCGGCGTTCGTTGTTGGGCAGGTTGTAACGGTCGGGGGGTAGCAGCTCGGAGCGGGTCATGCTATCGGTGGCCTGGGTGCTCAGCAGCCAGTACAGCTGCGTTTGCGCATCGTAAAGCATATGAAAGCGCATTTGTCCCCCTGGCATGGGCAGGAACACGCACCGACGGCCCGAGGGTACATGCTCAAAGGAAGTAATCATGCTGCCGTCGCCTTTTTCCTTTACCTTGGCCAGGGCGCAATAGCCCGTACCCCCCGTATGCGCACGGGCAAAGAGATGGAACGTATGCCCCGACGGGTCAGCCCAGTAATGCTTTTTATCCATGATGCGCACCACGTTCGTCTCCAGCCAGCCAATGGGCGCACAGGTTCTGGAGTCCCGGCAGGTTTGGTCCGGCACGCGGGTATAGATGACGCCGCCCCGGGGCACCTGATAGAACGGCACGCCAAAGTCATCCAGCTTTTCCTGATCCACCGCGTCGCGGAAGTATACCTCGGAGGCAAAGGTCCAGTTCTCCCGCTGGAGCAGGTCATCCCCGATGCGTGCGCGCATGAGCACCGGCGCAATGGCTGCCACGGGCCAGGATACGCAATCCGCGCCCATCTGGTGTTCCATAACCAGATACAGCCGGTCCTCCTCATACCACACATTGGTCGCGGAGGCGTGCCAGGTGCCCGGCCCGTCCTCAGGGGTCAGGCTGTGGTAGTCGCTCCAGGTTTCTCCGCCGTCGTCGGAGCGGATAATGCGCACATTGCCCGCTTGGCCGATAATATATACGGCATCGCCGGCCTCAAAGGGGCGCGCGTGCTGGAAGGGGAAATAACCCACAAAGCGGAAGTGCTCCCCATCGTCGGAAATATAGATCATACCCTTTTCCTTGGGCGAAATGCCGGGATACGTATGGTCCAGGGTGGCAATAATTCTTCCGCTTTTCAGCACGCAGATACCCGGGGTATAGCAGTACTCGCTTTTCCCCTCAATGTCGCTTTCGTACACCTTGATATAATCGTTTGCCAGCGGCTCGATTTTCCTCATGGAAGTTCCTCCCTTTAGCCCTTTACAGAGCCCATGGTCATGCCCTTGACAAAGTACTTCTGCAGGAACGGATATACACACATGATCGGCAGCGTGGTTACAATAATCAGCGCATAGCGCATGGACAGCGCCAGCTGCGCGGAGGCCATGGAGTTATCCCCGGAGGTGGTCTCCAGCACGTCCTGCATCATGGCTGTCTGGCTGATGAGCAGATCCCGCAGGACCATCTGCAGGGGCATCCACTGCTCATCCCGGAGGTAGATCATGGCGTTGAACCAGCTGTTCCACTGTCCCACCGCAGTGAACAGCGCAATGACCGACACCACCGGCAGGGACAGCGGCAGGACAATCTGGGTCAAAAAGCGCGTATGGTTGCACCCATCCAGGAAAGCGGCCTCCACCAGGGACTCCGGGATATTGCTCTGGATAAAGGTGCGCACAATGATGATATTGCGCACGCCCACGCAGCCCAGCAGGAAGACAATGGCGGGATTGTTGGCCAGGCCCAGGGACTTCACCGTCAGATACGTGGGGATCAGTCCTCCGCTGAAGAACATGGTAATCATCATGTAGATCACAAAGCCTGATTTGCCCACCAGGTTCCGCCTGGAAAGCGCGTATCCCGCCATAACCGTAATGGTTACCGTAAGCAGCACGTCGCAGATGGTGTAGCCAATGGTATTCAGGTAGCTGCGCCAGATCTTGCTGTAACCGATCACCTGCTGGTAGCCTTCCAGCGAAAATCCTTCCGGCCAAAGGATCACATGGCCAAAGGCCACCTCGCTGGGGTCGCTTACGGAGGCGATGATGACAAACCACAGGGGATAAATGACAATCAGCAGCAGCAGACTCAGCACCGAATAAACAATCACGTCAAAGATCCGGTCCGCCCTGGTATGCTTGATTCTTGTACTCTTGGTCATCTTCAAGCCCCTCACCATAAAGAATTTTCGCTAACCGCCCTGGAGATCCGGTTCACGGAATACATCAGGACAAAGTTAATCACGGAATTGAACAGGCCGATGGCGGCTGAATAGCTGTACTGCGCGTTTTTCACGCCCTGCTTGTAGACGTAGGTGCTCAGTACCTCGCTGGCGTCCAGGTTAAGGCTGTTTTGCATCAGGTACGCCTTTTCAAAGCCCACGCTCATGATGTTGCCGGTATTGAGGATCAGTAGCATGACAATGGTGGGCATGATGCAGGGCAGATCAATGTGCAGGCAGCGCTGCAGCTTGTTGGCGCCGTCCACGGTGGCCGCCTCGTGCAGGGAGGTATCCACACCGGACAGGGCGCTTAAATACACAATGCTGTTCCATCCCAGACTGCTCCATACGCCGCTCCATACATACAGATGAATGAAGGCATTCGGGTTCATCAATACGTTCAGGTTCCCCTGGAGTAATCCTAACCGTTGCAAGATGGTGGCGACAACTCCGGATGAAGGAGAGAAGAACAGGTTGATCATACCTACCAAAATAACCGTGGAGATGAAATGTGGCGCATAAGACACCGTCTGCACAATGCGTTTGAATTTGTGGGCCTGGCAGGCGTTCAATGCCAGGGCAAGAAGAATCGGCAGTGGAAATCCGGCCACCAGCGAATATACGCTGATGGCAATGGTATTCTTCAGCAGACGCGGAAACATGTCCAGCCCTACAAAGCGTTCAAAATGTTTCAGGCCGACCCATTCGCTTCCCCAGATCCCTTTGAAACTTTTGTAGTCCCGGAAGGCAATCTGCACGCCGTACATAGGTAGATAACTGAACAGGAACAGTGCCACCACGGCAGGAAGCAGAAACAAATAAAGCTCCCAGTTTTTTAAAATATCCTGCCGGAGTTTTCTGCGTCGTCTCATTTTCAATTCAGTTGCCACATTGCTCATGCGCCTTGCACCTCTGTTTTCAATATGTGCGTGTGTGCATTGCGCCGGGCATAGAAACTACGCCCGGCGCAAAATAAGGGAAAAAACGTTAGTCGTTCAGGCCGATGGTGTCGTAGGACATCTGGCACAGGCTCAGATATTCTTCCAGGCCCAGACTGTTCATCTGTTCCACGTAGGCATCCCACTCGGCGTCAATGTCGCCCTGACCGGTAATCCAGCGCGCCAGGGTGGTGGAACGCAGGTTATCGATGGCCACGGCCAGGTCGCTGCGGCGCTGGTCCAGATCATCGTCTCCGGTGCTTACGTTACGGTAGTTGGTTTCACCCTCGGGTACATAGGCCTTATAAATATTCTCATAAGCCCAGGCACGAGTCGTAGGATCCTGATAGTCCAGATCGTTGTAATAGCTGTAGAAGTCATCCGCGCGAATGCCCGCGATAAAGTTGCCAAGGCCCGCATACAGCTTTTGATCCTCGTCGGAAAGCTTATTGGGATCCATGGGGGTAATCATACCATTTTCATCATAGTCCCAATAATATCCCTGCATACCCCGCTGGAAATTAGCGGTTGCTTCGGGTGTGCTGGCAATCCAATCGATCACGCGCAGGCATTCTTCAATATAAGGATTGTCTGCAAAAATTATGAAGTCATTGATGCCCGTTGTGGAGAATTCCTGCTTGCGGATGCGGGGCTTTACGCCGGTTTCGGTATCTATGGGAGCAATGGGTACATATACATCCGGATTGGGGTTGCTAAAGATGGAGAAGAATCCCAGGTAGGGTGTTTCAGAAGAAGTACGGGCAATGGACATGTTCCGGTCATCGGTGAAGGACTCCGGCGGGGTCAGCCCCTTGGCATACAGCTCGGCCAGGTACTTGATGGGCTCCTTGATGGCGGGATTCACGCCCTGGAAAACCACCTTGCCATCCTCAATGGCCAGCCAATTGGTCTGCGTAACAGTTATGCCCCAGAAACCCAGAACGTCGAACATACCGCTGATGCGATGATCCCACTGATAATAGAAGGGAATGACCTCCTGGGGAATAGACCCTTTGCCCGCATTATCCTTAAAGGCCTGCAAAACGTTAGTAAATTCGGAAATCGTGGTGGGAATTTCCAGACCCAGTTCATCGAGCCATACCTTGTTGATAACCAATAGATCTCTCAGGTTTCCGGTGTATTCCACGTAGTCGCAGTTGGGCAGGCCAATGCGCTTTCCGGCGTACCGCTGGGTATCTGCCGCGGGGTTTTCCTTAAGGAAATTTGCCCAATAGGGCGCGTACTGCTCCAGCAGCTCATCGCTGAGCTCCACCAGGAATTCTCCCTCTGCCGCGTCAGACAGCAGGTTCGCGGGCATGTCCAGGCGGAATGCCACGTCCGGGAGCTCGTTGAGATCCAGGGTGGCAAACATCAGCTGCAGCGCCTCCTGCTGGCTCATGGAAAAGGCAGTGACCTCAAAGCGCACGTTGGTCTTTTCAGCTAGCCAGTCCCATAGGGGAGAGTCCGCCAGGTTGCCGGTGTTGTTCACATCCAGTACCCACGCCTCCAACGTAATGGGTTCCTCGGAGATCGGCAGCGTCTGGGTGCTGGAAGGAACACCTTCCGCAAACCCATACAGCGGTACCAATAAGCAGACCAGCACCAGGCAAAGCACTCTTTTCATTTGTCAAACGCTCCTTTCATGTTCATTAATACTGAACGTTGTTCTATTTTTATTATAGATGACAAATTAGCAAATGTCAATAGTTTTTTACCATAATTCACATTTTTTCTATGTGAAACTGCAATATAATAAAAGATTTTTCTTTGGGTAATTGACTATGGGAAAAATTTGTATATAATATACACAGTATGTTCAGCATTGGCGAACACAAGCTATATTTCTATGAATGGGAGTTTACGAATGCTGTGAATGAACGATATACTGTAAAATCCTTAATCAAGGCTATCCGTGTGCTTGAGTGTTTCAGTGTGGAAAATCCTGAGTTGGGCATTTCTGAAATTTCAAGAATGCTTCATTTGCAGAAAAGTTCCGTTTATAATATACTTACTACATTTGAATGCTGCGGCTACGTTAAACAAAATTCCCAAAGTGGCAAATACCGTTTGGGTTTAAAAGTATTGCACTTGGGGTACATCGTAAGCCATCACATGGGCCTGCGGGATATATTCCAGCCCTATATGGCTGAGATAGCCACAAAAACACAAGAAGCCTGTTACTTCGCTATACCAGATAACTATGAAGTGCTCTACCTTGAAGCAGTTTACCCTAATGGACAGCAAACCAGAAATCTTTTGGGCGAGCGTGCGCCATTGTACTGTACAGGGCTTGGAAAGGCAATGTTGGCATTTATGACGCCCACCGAGCAGGAGCACATTCTCAGCCTGCCCATGAAAGCTTACACGCAATTTACCATTTGTGATCCCAAAGTACTTAGGTTGCAATTAGCGGAGATCCGACAACAGGGATATAGTGTTGACGATATGGAGCACGAATTTGGTATACGCTGTATTAGCGTACCCATTTTTGGCGCAGATGGGGAAGTGAAGGCTGCTGTCAGTGTTTCGGGCCCGTCCATGCGCTTTAATTCCGAGAAAATTCATGCCTATGCGCATATCTTAAAAGAAACAATGGAACCGCTTCAGCATTGCCTATAAAACAAATTGATGCTTTCATCATCCAGGATGTCCCACCTATGGCACGGTATACTTTGACGCCAGGTGTAGAGCAGAATCTGTACTCGCTTGATAAAGACAAAGGCTGTTGTTCCCCGTAAGATAAATGCAGTACTGTGACAAGCTCAGTTGCCCTGACAACGGATATCTATCCAAAGCCTCTATGGATCCACAAGTTCGGAGATTTTTCAATACGAGGGGTAACGCTTTCCCATGGATAAGTAGAAAGTTTGGTATGTGGCCCTACACAAAAGTGTTGAACGGAATCGCACCCCTTTTGCTGCATTTATCAAAAAAAGGCCGCTTCTTGCGACCTTTTTTTGATTGCCACAGCGCTCCCCGGCTGGGGAGCGCTGCGCACAGGGTTACTTGCTGAGCTTTTTCAGCCACTTGAGCTTCTTTTTGTAGGGGGGATAGCGCACCGGCATATCCACCCGCAGGGACTTTTTCAACATGGGCTTGGTGTGGGAGAAGGCCTCAAAGCTCTTGCGCCCGTGGTAGCTGCCCATGCCGCTTTCCCCCACGCCGCCAAAGGGCAGGCAGGTGGTCACCAGGTGGGAGATTACGTCGTTGATGCAGCCGCCACCGAAGGAAAGGCGGCGCAGGAAAGCGTCCTCGTGTGCCTGGGAGCGGGTGAACAGATACCCGGCCAGGGGTTTGGGACGGCGGCGGAGCTGGGCCAGCATGGCCTCAAAGTCGCTGTAGGTCATGACCGGGAGAATGGGCCCGAAGATTTCCTCCTGCATGACCGGATCATCCCAGGAGCGGGGCGAAAGCACCGTGGGCGAAATTTGCAGGGTTTCCGGGTTGGTGTCCCCGCCGGTTTCCACGGTGCCCTGGGTCAGGTAGCCGCACAGGCGCTCAAAGTGACGGCGGTTGACAATGCGCGGCAGGTCAGGGTTGCGCAGGGGCTCCTTGCCCCACATTAGACGGATCTGCCGGGTGAGCTCCTTGACCAGGCGGTCGCGGATGCTCTCGTGGCAGAGCACATAGTCCGGGGCCACGCAGGTCTGCCCGGCGTTGAGGAACTTGCCCCAGGCAATGCGCCGGGCGGCCAGGGGAATGTCCGCGGTTTCGTCCACGATGCAGGGGCTCTTGCCCCCCAGCTCCAGGGTTACGGGGGTCAGGTGGCGGGCGGCGGCTGCCATGACCACCTTGCCCACGGCCACGCTGCCGGTGAAGAAAATGTTGTCGAACTGCTGCTCCAGCAGCACCTGATTCTCCTCCCGGCCGCCTTCCACCACGGCCACGTATTCCGGGTCAAACAGCTCGCCCGCCATTTCCCGCAGCAGGCGGGAGGTAGCCGGGGCATAGGCCGAGGGCTTGAGCACGGCGCAGTTTCCCGCGGCAATGGCGCCCATGAGCGGTTCCACCGACAGCAGGAAGGGATAGTTCCACGGGGACATAATCAGTACCCGGCCATAGGGCTCCTGCACGGTGAAGCACCGGGAAGGCCAGTGCATCAGCGGCGCCCGGTACCAGGCATTGGCCGCCAGGGTGTTCAGATGGGTGCGCAGGTAATGCAGCTCCTCCCGGGCGGTGAGGATTTCCGTTTCGTAGGCTTCAAAGGCGCTCTTGCCCAGGTCGGCAAACAGTGCCTCCTGGATAGCCTCCTCATGGGTGGCAATCCAGCGCTTCAGCGCGTCCAGCTGCTGGAAGCGGAAATCCAGGGGCAGCGTCTTGCCGGTTTCAAAGTACTCCCGCTGCCGCTGGCACAGGGCCTCCAGGGCCGGAAGATCCGTCTCCTGCTGCTTCAGGGCGGAGAGCACCTGGGCCAGTTCCTGGGCGGACAAGTGCCGGGGGCTGGCCAGGCGCACCTGGTGCAGCACCCCCTGCGCCAGGGTGGGAAGTTCCGTATTGCGCAGGCAGCGCCACACGGAGGTTACGCCCCAGGCAG